>JAABUM010000254.1_pt1 | contig 104055 bp, 97 predicted proteins | sample 5559161 | NCBI WGS metagenome assembly JAABUM01 (sample SAMN10711868, study PRJNA513369) | rock metagenome | isolation source: Antarctica rocks | place: Antarctica: Victoria Land, Siegfried Peak nord
CGCCGCCCTCTGCGTCGAGCTCACCGACACCGTCACCCGCTACCCCAGTACCGACCTGACCATCGCCTACAGCGTCAAAGACCACTCCGCCCATGCATGATCCAACTCACCATGTCAGGAGTTCTGGGTTCCCGGCCGCCAAGTTGCTGTGCAGCGCGGCGTCGCGGTGCAACGTGAGTGGCGGCTACGCCCTCGTCCTTCGGTTGCCCCCTCTCACTATCCAGAACCACATGAAGGCCGCCCAGAGGGCTGTCGTGATAGTGGTTTTCAGCAACGGGCGTTACGTGGGCAAGACCCACCGCAACCCACATAGCTCAGCAAGGCGGAGATCACCACCGCGATCGACGATGTGGTTCAGGGCGATCGCTTGGGCAGTGAGGGCACCGAACACCCTCCTGAGTCAGCTACCCATTGGCCCGATCTGGGCCGAGGGCTCGTCCGGAACAGGAGCCTGTCCTCGCGAACCAGCGAGCGTCCCAACCACCGGATCCTTCTTATCGCCGTGTGGTCTGCTCGACCCGGCGCTGGACGGCTGCCAGCAGTGGCTGGCAAGGTCGCGCAAACTCATCACCCACGCCGAGCTCGCGTCGCCGCCACCACCGATCGCACCAACCCGTCAATCAGGCCTTCTCAACCGATCTCCCTTCGCTGTACCGGTACCTGACCCAACGCTGCGGCACGATTCGCGATATCACCGAGATCGAGACCGCGCCAATCCCTACCACTCACTGCCCCGGGGTAGGCAACGACGTCGGTTCTCTAGCTACCAACCACCCCCATGCCTCTTCCGCCCGGATCAGGGGTCACGACGGGTCGCCAGCGTCCCGGGCGTCAACCAGTCGCGCAGCAGCGCGAGGAAGTCATCCGGGTGTTCCATCGACGGCAGGTGGGCGGTGTCCGGCCAATCGACGCGACGCGCCCCGGCGATCCCGTCGCTCACGCGCCGCGCGGCGTCCTGGACCGCCTGGAGGTCCAGTGCCCCAACGAGAACCATGGTGGGCACCCGGATCTCGGCAAGCCGCTCGAGCGCAGCTGGGTCCAGGTCCAACTCCTCGACGTCGTCCCACCCAGCTGTCACCTCGAACGCCCGACGCTGCATCTGTCGGACCAGGTCGCTGACCGCCGGGTCCACGCCACCGGCAGGCCGCCGGGCACCGTGGACCCACCAGGCCACGTTCGCCTCGACTGCACCGTCCACGTCGTCGCAGGCCAGCGCAGAGCGCTCCGCCTCGATGAACGCGCGCAGATCCGGCGTGACCTCGGCGATGAGTGATCCGCCTGGCGCGCTGAGCAGTAGGGAGTCGACTAGCTCGGACCGCGTCAGCGCCACCTCGACGGCCACGCCAGCGCCGAAGGAGGCACCGACCAGATGGCAGCGCCCGATGGCAAGCTCGGCCAACGTGTCGAGCACGTCATGGACCGGGGACAGCGCGCCGCGCGGACGTTGCGAGGACTCCCCGAACCCACGAAGGTCCAGCCTGACGACATCGCTTTCAGCGGTGAGTGCCGGCCAGAGTGGATCCCACATCCGGCGATCGGCGACGCCAGCATGGATAAGGACGACCGGCAGGTCAGCTCGGGGGCCCGCGCGGTCGTACGCGATGCCGGTGGGCGTACGCGACGTCGTCACGAAGGCCTCTCCCGAATGTGGATTATCAGTCCAAAGCAAGCACACGGCAGCCGCAGCAACAACCGGTTTCTGGGGTCCGGCACGAGAGGTGCGGGAGGCGGCCGGTGGGGGGGCGGCTGGCGGTTGACGGTGCCCGGCCGGTTCGTAGACTTCGGCGCCGTGCATCTGAGCGCGGGAGTCGCCACTCCCGCCACCCCGGCCCCGAGGATTCTGGCGGCGTTCGGCCTCGAGGGCGTGCCGGTCCCGCTGCCCGGTGGTCGAGGCAGGTCCTGGCGAGTCGGCCGGACGGTGCTCAAGCCGCTGGACATGGCTCCGTCACTGGTGCGTTGGCACGCTGACCTGCTCACGGGCCTCGACGGCCGGGACGAGTTCCGGGTGTCGGTCCCGCTGTGCACCACCGACGGCGAGTGGAGCAGCGATGGCTGGACGGCCTGGCGCTACCAGCCCGGCGAGCACCTGTCTGGCCGCTGGCACGACATCGTCGAGGTAGGCCGACGGCTGCACCGCGCACTCCGGACCGAACCCGAGCCCGTGTTCCTGCAGAACCGGACCGACTACTGGGCGGTCGGCGACCGAGTCGCCTGGAACGAGCTACCGGCCGAGGGCTGCGCCGGTACCAAGCACCTGGCCACGCTGATCCGGGCCCGGCGCCCGACGTCCGGCCGCTCCCAGCTCGTCCACGGCGACCTCACCGGCAACGTGTTGTTCCACCCGCACCTGCCGCCCCTGGTCATCGACCTGAGCCCCTACTGGCGGCCGCCGGAGTTCGCGTCTGCAGTGGTGACCGCCGACGCGCTGGTGTTCGAGGGGGCGAACAACGACATCGTGCAGCCGATGCTGCAGGACCCCGACTTCCCGCAGTACCTCCTGCGAGCGCTGATCTTCCGGGTCGTTGCCGACCACCTCGCCCGACCGCACCTGCACCACGACGACAACGACGACCCCTACGGGCCAGCCGTCGACCTTGCCGTCCACCTGTCAGAGCTATACCGGTAGTCGATCCACAACGAAAGAAGTCAAGGGCTATCCGGGTGACGGCCGTAACTTTGAGGCATGCCGAGGAGCTCACCCAAGGCCGGGGTGCACTACCCAAATAGCCTCGCCGCAGTGCGCTCGTGGTTCCCGGACGACGCGGCGTGCTTGGACCACCTGGAGTGGTTGCGGTGGCCTGAGGGCTTCCGTTGCACGCACTGCGGCTCCAAGGAGGGCTGGCGACGCGGTGGAGCAGTCGATTTGCGGTCGGCGAGCTCAAGGAAAGCCCGACGGGCCGTCTGCTGTTCGAGCTTGCTTAGTTGGCGCCGAGCGGAGGGTGCGAGATCAACGCGATATGGGCGCGGGGTGGTCACAGGCCGAGCTCGCGACGCGCCTCATCAAGGCCCACGGGTGTTTCGCCGGCGCGGGTCATCTCAGCGAGGGCGACCTCGGCGAGCCGGTCGCGAGAATCGGTAATGGGCACGTCGAGCGCGCCGCCGGCTATTCGGCTGGGCTACTTTTCGTACGTTGCGTACGTTTTGGAGAGGCCGCCGAGAGGCGCGTGAAGGAAACCCGGCAGCGTGATGCTCACCTACTGCGGGTGACACTGCGGTAATCGTCATGGCCGTCATGGCCGTCGCTCGCCACTCGAATCGATCGCCATCGGTGGACGTGACCGTTCCGGCGCCGACCTTGTCTTCTGGGATGACGCCCGGGCGGGACCTGATGAGCGTGTGGAGGGCGCGGATTGCTGCATCGGAGCAGACAGGTTCCCAGGCCGGTAGGCACGTTCCGACGCCGGTAGACACGTTCCGAGGACGGCAGACAGGTTCCGTCGCCGCGCTGACGCCGTTCTTCGTCACGGTCACAACCAGGGGGCCTGGAACCACATCGTCAGCGGCGTACGGGTGTCCAGGCAGACCGTGCCGGCGAGCACCCGGCCTCGCTTCCGTCAGCCTCCACACGACCAACTCGGCAGGGAGTCGGCCAGCCCTTCTCGGATCCGCATTGCGTGCAGCGGAAGCCCTCAGGACCGATTACATGCTGCCGGCCACCGCGACCTGGGCCTCGTTGCGGCCCGCGGTTACTCCCCGATGGCGCCGTCGACCAGCTCGCGTACGACATCGAGGTGGCCGACGTGTCGGGCGTACTCCTGGAGCAGGTGGAACAGCACCCGCTCGAGCGTCGGCGGCTGCGACCCTTCCCAGCGCCCGCCAGGGTGCCCGACGTCGGACAGCTCGTGGGCCTGCACCACCGCCCGGCTGCGGGCGGCCTGCGCCCGCAGGGCCTCCACCAGGTCGCCCAGGCTCTCCCTGTCCGAGACGTACCAGCGACTGTTCCGGGTATCGCCCCACGGCTCCGGGACCGCCTCACCCTCGAAGCCCCAGACGAGCCAGCGGAGCTCGACGTACGTCAGGTGCTTCAGCAGCGAGAGGGGTGTCCAACCCGACGGCAGCCGGCTCGATCGCAGCTCGTCCGCTGATAAACCCTGCAACTTGGCCACCACGACCGAGCGGAAGTAGTCGAGGTAGCCGAGGAAGACCTCCGCCCGGGACGAGAAAGCAGCGGTCGGCTCCGGGAACGGCGGGTGCACAGCGGCAGCGTACGAACGAGTCGCCTGCCCTCGGCGAACGATCGGTGAAAAACGTCGTACGTCGGACGCCGATACCCGGATACCCGGCTCAACGGCGTGTTCGCAATGACAGCCGACAATCAGCCGCTGCCCGGGCCGGTAGCGGACGTCCCCGGGCGGTGGGTCACGCAGGCGCTGTGGGTGACCCACCGCCGCCGCCGCGCGTTGCCTGGTCCGGGCGATGACCGACGACAAGCCGCTCGTTGGTGGCCTCGACGCACTGCGGCCTGATCGGTGGTCGGCCGGCCCGAGGAGCACCTCACCCAGCAGGCGCTCCGCCTTCAGAGCGACATCTACGCCAGCGCCTGATCCACGTTCGCTCGCCGCAGGCCTGTGTCAGCAACCGGTCACCGATCCTGATGCGGTGATCGCCGGCGCTCCGGCGGATGAGCGTCGCGGCTTCGGGTTGCGGGGGTCCGGGCAGGCAGGTTGCGCATGGTGACCAGGGCCGTGGCGCAGTGGGTCTCGGCCTGGCCGCTATGGGCGTAGACGTCGACGGCGGCGACGGTGAGGGTGCTGCCGGGGTGCAGTACGCGGCCGCTGGCGATCAGGTAGTCGCCGCGGGCCTCGGTGAGGAACTTGGCGGTGTAGTCGACGGTGGCCGCCGCGCTGCCCGGGGGCAGCAGCGTGACCCCGGCGCTGACGCCGGTGAAGTCAGCGAGGGCGGCGATCGGATTGGCCTGGAACGCGCCGGGCGTGTGGGAGTGCTCGGGGCGCCAGGCCAGCCTGGTCACCGCCCGGCCATCGGCGAGCTCGTCGAAGATCAGGCCCAACGCGGCGGCGACCGGCAGGGCCAGTACGGCGTCGGCGATGTCGTGGCGGAAGCCGTTGGCAGTGGTCATGCTCGTTCCCCTGTCAGGACGGTGGCGAAGACGCCGCTGGCGGCGAGTACGAGCCGGTGGTCAGCGGTGAACTGGCAGCGGGTGAAGGCCAGCTGCCGACCGCGGCGGACGACGGAGGCGTGGCCCTGGACCCAGTTCCCCGCCTGCGCCGAGCCGGGGAAATCGGTGCTGAGCGAGACGGTGACCAGCCCGGTCTCGGAGGGGCCGGCGCGGTGCGCGGTGTGTCCCATGAGCACGTCGGCGAGGGCGACCAGCACACCGGCGTGCAGGAAGCCGCGGGCGTTGGTGTGCCGGGCGTCGATGTGCAGCCCGATCACCGCCGGGTCGGCGGCCGCTTCGTACACCGGCCCGATGAGCTCCAGATAGGGGCTGGGCCGGGAGTAGGGGACGAAGCCGTCCGGCGGCGGGTTCATCCGCTGGCCAGAGCGCGCCACGCACCATCGGCGAGGGCGGGCGCGGCAGCGGCGGGGCGGAGCTTGGAGCGGCCGCGCAGCCAGTGCCGGGCGAACTCCTGCGCCGGCCCGAGCCACAGGGCGTGCGCCACCCCGAACGGCGCGTCGATCACGGTGTGCTGCTGGGCGTGACCGCGTAACCAGTCGCCGACCAGGTCGACGTAGCGACGGTTGTGCTCGCTGAACGCCGGCTCGGCGGCGAGCAGCACCTCGTCGGGTAGGTCGGCGTAGAGCAGCCGCGCCAGCCCGGCGGACTCCTCGACCCAGACCAGCTGGGCGCGGACCACCTCCCGCACGCCCTGCTCGGCCGAGCCGGCCTGCGCCAGCACCCCCACGACGGCCTGCTGCGCGTCGGTCATCCCGTCCACGAGCAGCCGAGCTGCAAGCTCTGCCCGGGAGCCGAAGTGGTGGTACAGGCTGCCGTTGGACACCCCGGCCGCCCGGCGGATCGCGGCCATCGACGCCCCGGTCCACCCCCGATCCGCGAACACCGGAAGCGCGGCGCTGACAATCCGCTCGCTCGTTCCCACCCGCATCATGGAGAGGCACTCTAGAGAGGTGCTCCAGAAGTGGCAATCGTTGAGGGCGGCGTGGGCAGGCAGGACGTGACCCCGCAACTGCAGTGGATTGAGTTCCCCAACGAGACCCAGGGCCTCGCAGTCACCTGCTACGACCCCGAAGCGCCAACCGCGAGCGGGTTCTAGCATTCGGCGGTCGCCGATCTACCCGCACGCCAATCTACGAATGTCCACCCTCGCCGGCGTAGCTCGGATTCAGCCGGATCCACCGTCGCGCTCTCAACCGGCGTGTTGAGCTGGGGCTGGGCGTGCCGGGGCGCCGCTGAGGTTCATCTCTCCACCCCGGTCTGCCGGTTTGGGCTTGGCGTCGCACAGACTGGTCGGCGCGGCCAGCAGCGGCGGCGGTGCGGTCGGCTCGATAAGCAGGCCGCCACGATGCTGCAGCACAATCCTCATATGGGGTCGATCGAGCTGATGGCCTGGTGCAGGGCGCCGTCCACCCACCGTCGTACGCAACGGTGGTCCTGCAGGCGCACGATCACCAACTCCGGTGATCAGCCTGCAGTGCGGCGATGCGGTGAGCGGTCCTGTGCTGCGTGGACCACGCCCAGCGGACGATGTGCTCAGGGTCGGTGAAGATCGTCCACAGCGACGGTTCGATGTTGCCGTTCCACAGCACCTGTCGACGTAGCCGGCGGTGGATCGTTCGTCGCACAACTTGGCGCATGACAGTGGCCCGGCTGAGATCGAGCCACACCAGCAGATCCGCCCGCTCGGCGAGTAAGGGCCGCACGGCGTCGTACTGCCACTCAGTAATCCACGCTGTCCGAGCGCTGAATGCCTTCACCTCGTCGATGAAGGTCTCCCGCTGGGACCACATGGGGCCGTGGAACAGGCCGTCGATTTCCACGTGCGGCACGTCCAACATCTGCGAGAGCCGAGCGGCCAACGTCGTCTTGCCCGCTCCGGCAGACCCCGCGACAAGCACCCCCTGAGGACGCCGCGGCAATGGCTGTTCCGCCTCCAGAAGCACCGCGCCACCGTAAGCGCGATGCTCCACAGCCGGCCCCCTCCGGACTGGAGGTGCGACCGCGACCTGACCTATGCGTCTGTCGAGAGTCCGTGGAACCGTGGATGACGGGGGGTCGCCGCACAGTTTGCTCGCCGCCCGGCCAGCGGGTCACGCCAGTACGGCGATGTCGCGCTGACGTTCCTGCGCGGCCAGGGCGCCGTCGAAGGTGGCCAACGCAGCGTCGTGGTGGAGGGCGAGGTCCAAGACGCAGCAGTCAGGCAGCTTGAGGCCGCTGCTCGCGCGCAACTCCGCCAGGCGCAGGGGATCACCATCCGCCTGGGCGGTATAGATGCCTGCCGCGTGCGGGTCGTCGCGCATCGCCGCACCACGTCCGACCCTGACCCCGCCCACGAGGACCTCGGCCGGCGTGAGCGCGTGGATGAGCATCGAGCCGGGCGAGGCCTCCAACAACCGATCAGTCGCTGTCACGTGATGGGTGTCGCGGGGATGGAGATGCGCAATCAGGGCACTGGCGTCCAGAACGATCATGCGGGCCACTCCGCGCGCAGCTGTTCGAGGAAGTCGCTGGGGAAGGCTTCGGCGTAAGTGCCGCTGCTGGCACACACGGCTTCGCGGTGCGTCGCGGCCTCGAACTGCCGATCCTGGTCCAGCGCCTCGCTCCCGGTGTCAACCAGTCGCAGCAGCAGTTTCGAGCGGGGTTCACCCGGCCACCGCTTCGCGGCCCGGTCCAGGGCGCGCGCCACAGCGACAGTTTCGGTCACCTGATAGCGGGGGCGAGTGGTTGCCATCGGTTCAGAGTCCCACCGGTGGTCAAGGTGTACACCCGGCGCGTTCACGCTGGTCAGTCCGTGCAGCCACCACCTGCCCGAGGACGGCGTGCAGCCCCTCTCGGGACATAGCAGGTCGCCGCACAGTTTGCTCGCCGTACAGTTCAGCGCGTAGACCTGGCCGTTTGCCAGGATGTCTCGACAGCGCTTCGACGGTCAGGAAGGGTCCCTCCCATGTCCACGACCCCTCAGGACCAGCCGCACGTTGCCGCGGTAGGTGTCGTACCCAGTTCGCAGGCCGCCGGCCTGGCCGCGGGAGTGGGTCCGACCGGTCGGGTGCGTCCGGACTTCCCCGCGCCGCCGGCGCTGGAGCGGCACGGGCCGGCCCGTGTCTTGGCGATGTGCAACCAGAAGGGCGGCGTCGGGAAGACGACGTCGGCGATCAACCTGGGCGCCGCGTTGGCCGAACAGGGCCGACGGGTGCTGCTGGTCGATCTGGACCCGCAGGGCGCCCTTTCCGTCGGGCTCGGGGTGAACCCGCTGTCGCTGGACCGGACCGTCTACAACCTGCTGATGGAGCGGGACGTGGGCGTGGACGACGTCCTGCTCAAGACCGACGTGGCCGGGATGGACCTGCTGCCGAGCAACATCGACCTGTCCGCTGCCGAGGTGCAGCTGGTCAACGAGGTGGCCAGGGAGCAGACCCTGCTCCGGGTCCTGCAACCGGTGGTGGCCGACTACGACATCGTCCTGGTGGACTGCCAGCCGTCGCTCGGCCTGTTGACGGTCAATGCGCTCACTGCGGCCTCGGGCGTGATCATCCCGCTCGAGTGCGAGTACTTCGCCCTGCGCGGGGTCGCGCTGCTCATCCAAACGATCGAGAAGATCCACGAGCGGCTCAATCCCCGGCTCGAGGTCGAGGGCATCCTGGCCACGATGTACGACGCGCGGACCCTGCACGGTCGCGAGGTTCTCGCCCGGGTGGTGGAGGCCTTCGGCGACAAGGTCTTCCACGCAGTCATCAACCGGACCATCCGCTTCCCGGAGACGACGGTCGCTGGTGAGCCGATCACGAGTTACGCCCCGGCGTCGGCGGGCGCCCAGGCCTACCGCGACCTGGCCATCGAGGTCTTGGCCCGATGAGCTGCCCGTCCGGGCGCTGAGGTGCTGTACGCCCTCGCCCGTCCCTTCTCCTTCGTCGTCCTGCTGGTCTCCTTCGTGGTCGCCGTCACGGTGCACGGATGGGTGCAGTGCCTGGCTGCCGACCGGGCCGGGGTACGGGAGCCGCGGCAGGAGCAGCGGCTGCGCCCGGACCCGCGCCGGCAGCTGGATCCCTTTGGAGCCGTCGGTGCGGCGATCTCCGGACTGGGCTGGTCCCGTCCCGTCCGCGCCGGGGACCGCCGGAGGCGCGGGACGCTGCTCACGGTTTCGCTGGTCGGGCCGGCGACGAACCTCGCCCTGGGGGTCGCGCTGCTGGTGGCCGCCCGGGTGTCGTACGGCCCGCTGTCCCTGCTGGCCGGACCGGCCGTACTTCTCCAGCACGGGACCCCACAGGTCCTCGGGCTGGGTGCGACTGCGCTCGTGCTCGCCGGACTGTCGCAGCTATACGTCGGTGCGCTGTCTCTCGTGCCGCTGCCGCCGCTGGACGGAGGCCGGCTGCTGTTCGGGCTGGGCCCGCGGGGCCCGGGTTGGCAGCGCGCCGAGCACCTGCTGAGTGAGCAGAACATCGGTACGGCCGTACTTCTCGCCCTGCTGCTGATCCCGCTCGGCGGCCCGCTGCCGCTGCTGCCGGCCCTGCTCGACGTTGTGCTGTCACCGGCGGTCCGAGCCTTACTCGGTGGCTGAGGCGCCGGCCGGACCGGCCTTCTCGGTGCGGGTCGAAGGGTTCGAGGGGCCCTTCGACCTGCTGCTCGGCCTGATCGGCAAGCACCAGCTCGACGTCACCGAGCTCGCCCTGTCCAAGGTGACCGACGACTTCATCGCCCACATCCGCGCCCTCGGTGCCGCCTGGGACCTCGGGCAGGCCACGGAGTTCCTCGTCATCGCGGCCACCCTGCTCGACCTGAAAGCGGCCCGCCTGTTGCCCGGGGCGCAGGTCGAGGACGAGGAGGACCTGGCCCTGCTGGAGGCCCGGGACCTGCTGTTCGCCCGGCTGCTGCAGTACCGCGCTTACAAGCAGGCCGCCGCCTACCTGGCTGATCGCCTGCAGCAGGAGTCCCTTCGGCACCCGCGGCAGGTCGCGCTGGAGCCCCGGTTCGCCGCGCTGCTGCCCGAGGTGCTGCTGGGGCTCGGCCCGGAGGAGTTCGCGGTGCTGGCGGCCAGGGCGCTGGCGCCACGGCCGGAGCCGAAGGTCGAGGTCGACCACGTCCACGCACCGATGGTCAGCGTCCCGGAGCAGACAGCGCTGCTCCACGAGCGCCTCCGGCGCAGCGGCGGCGGATCGTTTCGTGGGCTGACGGGGGACTGCGCCAGCACTCTCGAGGTCATCGCACGGTTCCTCGGCCTGCTCGAGCTCTACCGCGACGGGCTCGTCGCCTTCGACCAGCTCGAGGCACTGGGCGAGCTGCGCGTGCGCTGGACCGGCCCAGCCACCACCGACCAAGAACCGTCACCAGCACCAGAGGAGCGCCGATGACCGAGCCCAGGTCCGAGGCCTTCGGCACCGCGGCGCCGTCCGCGGCGCTGGAGGCCGTCCTGCTGGTCAGCGACCAGCCGGTGCCGGCCGTGACCCTCGCCCAGGTCGTGGAGCTCCCGACGGCCGAAGTCCAGGCCCTGCTGCACCAGCTTGCCGCCCAGTACGTCGACCAGGGCCGCGGCTTCGAGCTGCGCGAGGCTGCCGGCGGCTGGCGGCTGTCCACCCGGGCGGACTGCGCGCCATACGTCGAGCGTTTCGTCGTCGACGGCCAGCAGGCCCGGCTGACCCAGGCAGCCCTGGAGACGCTCGCGGTGATCGCCTACCGGCAGCCGGTGAGCCGGCAGCGGGTCAGCGCCGTACGCGGGGTGAACGTCGACGGTGTCGTACGAAGCCTGGTCGCGCGAGGCCTGGTCGTCGAGGCCGGGCGCGATGAGGTCACCGGCGCTGTCGTGTACGGCACCGGCGGGTACTTCCTCGACCGCTTGGGGTTGAGAACGCTGGACGAACTACCGTCACTGGCGCCACTGCTGCCCGAGCTGGCCGAGCTGGACACCGACTCGCCCTCGACATGAGACCAGGACATGACTGACGACGGCATCCGGCTGCAGAAGGTGCTCGCCGCCGCGGGGGTCGGCTCGCGCCGCGCGTGCGAGCAGCTCATCGAGGCCGGGCGGGTGTCGGTGGACGGCGACCCGGTGCTCGAGCAGGGGCGGCGGGTCGACCCCGAGTCGGTCGTCGTGCGCGTGGACGGCCTGCGCATCACCACCTCGTCCAACCTGGTGTACCTGGCCCTGAACAAGCCGCGCGGCTACGTGTCCTCGATGTCGGACCCCGAGGGTCGGCCCTCGGTGGGCGACCTCGTCCGGGACCGGCCGCAGCGGCTGTTCCACGTCGGGCGGCTCGACGCCGACACCGAGGGGCTGCTGCTGCTGACCAACGACGGCGAGCTGGCGCACCGGCTCAGCCACCCGTCGTACCGGGTGCCCAAGACCTACCTCGCGGAGATCATCGGTCCGGTGCACCGCGATGTCGGCAAGCGTCTGCGCGCCGGCGTCCTGCTCGAGGACGGCCCGGTGACCGTGGACAGCTTCAAGCTGATCGACAGCTCCGCCAACAAGGTCCTGGTCGAGGTGGTCCTGCACGAGGGCCGCAAGCACGTCGTACGGCGGGCGCTCGCCGAGGTCGGCCACCCCGTGCAGCACCTGGTCCGGACCGCGATCGGGCCGGTACGCCTCGGCGCGGGCAAGCCTGGCCGGATCCGTAACCTCACCCGGGACGAGGTCGGCGCCCTCTACGCGCTGGTCGGCCTCTAGCCACTGCTACTGCTCGATAGGCTGGCCCGGTCGAGATGAGGGGGTGCGCGGTGCCGGTCCGTGCGGTGCGGGGTGCGACGCAGGTCGAGCAGGACGACCGCGAGCAGGTGCTCGAGGCAACGACCGAGCTGCTCGAGTCGGTGCTCGAGCGCAACGGCCTGAGCCACGACGATCTGATCAGCGTGGTGTTCACCGCGACCCCGGACCTGACCTCGGAGTTCCCCGCCTACGCCGCCCGCCAGATGGGGATCACCGACGTCCCGCTGCTGTGCGCCGCCGAGATCGACGTGCCCGGCGCCATGCCGCGGGTACTGCGCCTGCTGGCCCACGTGGAGACGGCCCTGCCGCGGTCCGAGTTGCGCCACGTCTACCTGCGGGGCGCAGCCGGACTGCGGACCGACCTGCCGACATGAGCGCCGTGCGACGCTGCAGCGACCTGCCTCGGGCGGCGCGGGGGAGGCGTTGAGCGACGTCCTCGTGGTCGGTGCCGGGCTGATTGGCACCTCCGTCGCGCTGGCTCTGACCGAGCAGGGTCGGGCTGTGACCCTCGGCGACCTCAGCCCGGAGCGGGTGGAGCAGGCAATCGGCCGCGGAGCGGGACGTGCCTGGGACGGCCAGGAGCAGGCCCCTGTCGTCGTCGCGGCCGTCCCGCCAGGCGCGACAGCGGCGCTGATCGCGACGCTGCAGCAGGCCGTACCTGAAGCGAGCTTCACCCACGTCAGCAGTGTCCAGTCCAGCGTCCAGCGCGCTGTCGAGGCCCTCGGGTGCGACCTGGGCAGCATCTGCGGCGGTCATCCGATGGCCGGGTCGGAGCGCTCCGGCCCGGGCGCCGCCTCCGCAGAGCTGTTCGTGGGGCGGTCCTGGGCGGTGTGCCCCAGCGGGCAGACGTCGGCCCGAGCCCTGCGCGGCGTACGCGAGCTCGCCGAGTCCCTGGGCGCAACGACGGTCACCCTGTCCGCGGCCGAGCACGACCAGGCCGTGGCGCTGGTGAGCCACCTGCCCCAGGTGGCGGCGAGCGCCGTGGCTGCGCTGCTGCCTGGGGCCCGCTACGTCTCCGAGCTGGCCGGCCCGGGGCTGTCGGACACCACGCGCATCGCGGCCAGCGACCCGGCCCTGTGGGTGGACGTGCTCAGCCTCAACGCCGGGCAGCTCAGCCCGCTGGTCCGGGCCCTGGCCGAGGACCTGCTCGCCGTCGCGGAGGCCTTGACCGCCCTTTCCGGCGATCCCGCAGAGCCTGGCGGACACCTCGGGAGGCAGCAGCAGGCCTTGGCCGCCCTGTCGTCGCTGCTGGAGCGGGGCAACACCGGACGCGCGCTTGTCCCGGTCGCGCGCGGCACCGGCGTGCGGGGGCAGGCATGACGACGGACGGGCTCAGCGCCGGCAGCGCTCGGGTGGTCGCGCTGGACGGGCCCGCAGGATCAGGCAAGAGCACCGTGGCCCGGCGGGTCGCCGCGCAGCTTGGCTGGCGTTACGTGGACACCGGAGCGACCTACCGCGCGCTGACGGTGGCGGTTCTTCGGGACGGGGTCCGGCCCGCCGACGCCGACGCCGTGCTCGAGGTGGCCGAGCGGAGCACGGTGCGGCTCGGCCTGGACCCGCGTGCGCCGGTCGTCGAGCTGGACGGGCACGACGTGACGGCCGCCGTCCGCAGTCCCGCGGTGACCGCCGCCGTCAGTGCCGTGAGCAGCCACCCGGCCGTACGCGAGATCCTGCTCGGGTGGCAACGCGAGGCGATGGGCACCGACGGTGCGGTCGCCGAGGGGCGCGATGTCGCGAGTCGGGTGGCCCCGTTCGCGGCGGTGAAGGTCTACCTCGACGCCGACCCCGGCGTCCGCGCGCAGCGGCGGGCGCGCGACGACGACCCCGGGGTCGGACCGGCACCAGGCGCCTGCATGCAGGAGCACCTGGAGCCCGCGGTCGCCGCCGACCTGGCGCGCCGGGACGCCCTGGACAGCGCCACCAACCCGCTTCGCGCCGTGGACGGGGCGGTGCATCTGGACTCCAGCGCGCTCAGCGTCGACGAGGTCGTACGACAAGTGCTGGACCTCGTGGCCGCAGCCGGGCTGGCGGTTCGGTGACGGACGAGAGCCTCGCGCGGGCCGGGCGCCGCACCGCCACCGGGACCCTGAAGCCGTGGCTGGTCGCTGCCTGCCGCAGCTTTGGCGCGTTGCTGTCCCGGTCGGTGTTCCGGCTTGAGGTCCGGGGCAGCGAGCTGGTACCGGCGACCGGACCGGTCCTGCTCGCCGGCAACCACACCGGCCTGCTCGACGGACCGCTGGTGTTCCTGCTCGCGCCCCGGCCCGCGGTCTTCCTGACCAAGGCCGAGCTGTTCACCGGCCCGCTCGCCCGGGCCCTCGGCTGGCTCGGCCAAGTGCCCGTGCACCGCGGCCAGGCCGACCGGGCCGCGCTCAAGCTGGGGCTGGCGCACCTGGCCGGCGGTGGGGCTCTCGGAGTGTTCCCCGAGGGCTCGCGCGGAGCCGGCGAGCTCGAGCAGATCACCCACGGGCTGGCCTACCTCGCCCTGCGCAGCGGCGCGCCGGTCGTTCCGATCGCGGTGCTGGGCACGGCCGCGGCCCTGCCTAGAGGGCGCCGGCTGCCGATCTGGCGGGCGCCGGTCATGGTCGTCTTCGGACCGCCGGTGGAGCTCAGCGTGGTGGGCGACCCCCGGGCCCGACGTACCGTTGCTGTCGCGGCCGAGCAGCTGCGCCTGGCCCTCCTGGCCCACCTGCGCTCGGCCCAGGGCGAGAGGCAGCAGTGACCAGCAGCACGTACGAGGCGAGCGCGCCGCAACCGGTGCTCGCCGTCGTCGGACGGCCGAACGTGGGCAAGTCCACCCTGGTCAACCGGATCCTGGGGCGACGGGAGGCGGTCGTGCAGGACGTGCCCGGTGTCACCAGGGACCGGGTGACCTACGACGCCCAGTGGCGGGGACGCCGGTTCACGGTGGTCGACACCGGCGGCTGGGACCCGGACGCGGTCGGGCTGGCCGTCGCGGTGAGCGCGCAGGCCGAGGTGGCCGTGGCCGCTGCCGACGCCGTGCTGTTCGTCGTGGACAACGTGGTCGGGGCTACCGACAGCGACGAGGCGGTGGTGAAGGTGCTGCGCCGGTCCGGCAAGCCGGTCGTGCTCGCGGCGAACAAGGTCGACGACGAGCGGGGCGAGCCCGATGCCGCCTCCCTGTGGTCGCTCGGACTGGGCGAGCCGTACGTCGTCAGCGCCCTGCACGGCCGAGGCAGCGGTGACCTGCTCGACGCCATCCTGGACGCGTTGCCGGAGACCCCGCCGGAGCGCTTCGACGAGCAGGCGGGGCCGCGCCGAGTAGCGCTGCTGGGCCGGCCGAATGTCGGCAAGAGCTCGCTGCTCAACCGGCTCGTCGGTGCTGAGCGGGTCGTGGTGGACAGCGTCGCCGGGACCACCCGGGACCCGGTCGACAGCCTCGTGGAGGTCGGAGGGGAGACCTGGCGCTTCGTGGACACCGCCGGCCTCCGGCGCCGGGTGTCGCACGCCTCCGGCGCGGAGTACTACTCCTCCCTGCGGACCCAGAGCGCGCTGGACGCGGCCGAGGTCGCGGTCGTGCTGCTTGATGCCAGCGAGCCGCTGTCCGAACAGGACCAGCGGGTCATCGCCATGGTGGTCGAGACAGGGCGCGCCCTCGTGCTCGCCTTCAACAAGTGGGACCTGGTCGATGAGGACCGGCGCCCGACCCTGGCCAAGGAGATTGACCGGGAGCTCGCGCGCGTGCAGTGGGCGCCCCGGCTGAACCTGAGCGCCCTGACCGGCCGAGCCGTCGACAAGCTCGCCCCGGCGCTGCACGCATCGCTCACCGGCTGGGAGACGCGGGTCCCGACCGCGAGGCTGAACGCCTGGTGCGCGGAGCTGACGCAGGCCACTCCGCCGCCGGTCCGCGGCGGCAAGCAGCCCAAGATCTTGTTCGCCACCCAGGCCGGCACCCGGCCGCCGCGCTTCGTGCTGTTCACCAGCGGGTTCCTCGAAGCCGGCTACCGCCGCTTCATCGAACGCCGGCTCCGGGAGGACTTCGGTTTCGCCGGGACGCCGGTGGAGGTCAGCGTCCGGGTGCGTGAGAAGGGCAAGAAGGCCTGACAGATGGCGTCAGTTCGGCTGGTAGGGTCGGCCCGCTCCTGGACCGCAGGAGACGCCGGGATGTGGCGCAGCTTGGTAGCGCACTTGACTGGGGGTCAAGGGGTCGCAGGTTCAAATCCTGTCATCCCGACACGGCGAGCAGGCGCAGGAGCGGGTGCGACCGCACGGTCGGGCCCGCCCCTGCGTGACCGGCGCTGCCGCGTCGTACGGCGGAGGGTGGCGAGGTGGCCGGGTCGGACCCGATGACGGCCTCGATGAACCGCGTCTGGACGGTGCCGAACGCGCTGTCGATGCTGCGCCTGCTGGGTGTCCCGCTGTTCCTGTACTGGGTCCTGCGCACACACCAGGACGGCCGGGCGATCCTGCTGCTCATGGCCGCCGGGGCGTCGGACTACTTCGACGGAAAGATCGCCCGCGCCTTCGGCCAGTTCTCCCGCCTCGGTCAGCTGCTGGACCCGGCCGCTGACCGGCTGTACATCCTGGCGACGCTGCTGGCGCTGGTCGCGCGCAGCGGGCTGCCGCTGTGGTGGGCGCTGGCACTGATCGGCCGTGACCTCGTCCTTCTCGGCACGCTGCCCCTGCTCAAGCGGTACGGGTACGGCCCCCTGCCGGTGCACTTCCTGGGCAAGGCCGCGACCTTCAACCTGCTGTACGCCTTCCCGATGCTGCTGGCCGCGCTGCCGGACCGCGACGACCTGCTGTCCACGGTGTTCCGGCCGCTGGGCTGGGCGTTCACCACGTGGGGGAGCGTGCTGTACCTGCTCGCCGGCGTGCTCTACCTGGTGCAGGTCGTCCAGCTCGTCCGCACCGGACGTACGGCGGCTGCGCCGGCATGAGCGGGCGTCGATCGTGAGGGCGGTGGTGATGGCCGGCGGCGAGGGCACCCGGCTGCGCCCGATGACGGCCAACCAGCCCAAGCCGCTGCTGCCGGTCGTGAACCGGCCGATCATGGAGCACGTGCTGCGCCTGCTCAAGCGGCACGGCTTCGACGAGACCGTCGTGACGGTGCAGTTCCTGGCCAGCCTGGTGCGCAGCTACTTCGGCGACGGCGACGAGCTCGGGATGCACCTGTCCTACGCCACCGAGCAGAGCCCACTCGGGACGGCCGGCTCGGTGAAGAACGCCGAGTCCGCCCTGCAGGACGACTCGTTCCTGGTCATCTCGGGAGACGCGCTCACCGACATCGACCTTGCCGACGTCGTACGCGCGCACCGCGAGCGCGGCGCCCTGGTCACCGTCTGCCTCACCCACGTCCCGGACCCGCTCGAGTTCGGGATCGTGATCACCGACGAGGAGCAGCGCATCGAGCGCTTCCTGGAGAAGCCCACCTGGGGGCAGGTGTTCTCCGACACGGTGAACACCGGGATCTACGTGATGGAGCCCGAGGTCTTCCGGTACGTCACGGCCGGGGAGCAGGTGGACTGGTCAGCCGACGTGCTCCCCTCGCTGCTGGAGGCCGGCGCGCCGGTGTACGGCTACGTCGCGGACGGCTACTGGGAGGATGTGGGCACCCACGAGAGCTACCTCAAGGCCCACGCCGACGTGCTGAACGGCCTGGTGGACGTCGAGATCGACGGGTTCGAGCTGGCAAAGGGCGTGTGGGTGGGGCAGGGCGCCGAGGTCGATCCGGAAGCCATCCTCAAGGGACCGGTCTGCGTGGGTGCCTACGCCAAGGTCGAGGCCGGGGCGCAGCTGCGCGAGTACACGGTCCTGGGCAAGAACGTCGTGGTGAAGGGCGGCGCGTTCCTGGACCGCGCGGTCGTGCACGACAACGTGTTCATCGCTGGCCAGACGAGCCTTCGCGGGTGCGTCGTCGGCAAGAACACCGACGTGATGCGCGCCGCCCGCATCGAGGAGGGCGCCGTCGTCGGGGACGAGTGCGTCGTGGAGCAGGAGGCGTTCCTGTCGGGCGGGGTGAAGGTCTACCCGTTCAAGACGATTGAGGCCGGCGCCGTCGTCCACAGCAGCGTGATCTGGGAGTCCCGGGGCTCGTCGTCGCTGTTCGGCCCGCGCGGGGTCTCGGGCGTGGTGAACGTCGAGATCACCCCCGAGCACGTCGTACGGCTGGCGTCGGCTTGGGCGACGACGATGGAGAAGGGAAGCGTCGTCACCACCTCCCGGGACGCCTCCCGAGCCGCCCGCGCGTTCAAGCGCGCGGTCATCGCCGCGCTGACGAGCAGCGCGATCAACGTGCACGACCTGGAGGTCGTGCCGCTACCGGTGACCCGCTTCGCCACGGCCACCAGCACCGCGTGCGGCGGGGTCGTCCTGCGTACGACGCCGGGGGAGCCCCAGTCGATCGACATCGTCTTCCTGGACGACCAGGGCGCCGACCTGTCGCCGGTCGATCAGCGCAAGATGGAGCGCATCTTCAGCCGGCAGGAGTTCCGCCGCGCCTTTCCGGGTGAGATCGCCGAGCTGAGCTCCCCGGCCGGCACGCTGGACAACTACGCCAGGGAGCTGCTGCGCCTGGTGGACGTGGACGGGGTGGACGAGGCCGGCCTGAAGGTCGTGGTCGACACCGCCGGCGGCTCGGCCGCTCTCGTGCTGCCGGCGCTGCTGGGCCGGCTGGGCGTGGACGTGCTGACCGTCAACAACCGGCTGGACGAGAGCTCGACGACCGAGAGCCCAGAGCAGCACCTGTTCGACCTGACCCGGCTGGGGGAGCTGGTGGCCAGCTCCCGCGCCGATTTCGGGGTGCGCTTCGACCACGTGGGGGAGCGGATCGCCCTGGTGGACGAGCGGGGCGGCCTCGTTCACGACGACCGCGCGCTTTTGGTACTGCTGGATCTGGTGGCCGCCGAGCGCGGCAGGGGCGCGCGGCTGGCCTTGCCGGTCACCACGACGCGCGTCGCGGAGCAGGTCACCCGTTTCCACGGGGCCGAGGTTGTCTGGACGACGACCTCGGCCGACGACCTGAGCCGCGCCGCCGCACTGCCCGACGTGGTGTTCGCCGCGGACGGGCACGGCGGCTTCGTGCTGTCGCAGTTCTCCCCGGCCATCGACGGCATCGCGGCCTTCGTCGGTCTGCTGGGTCTGGTGGCTCGGACCCAGCTCACGCTCTCCCAGATCGACGCCCGGATCCCGCACGCCCACGTCGTACGCCGGTCGCTGCCCACGCCCTGGGCCGTGAAGGGCGTGGTGATGCGCCGGGTCGTTGAGGCCGCCGGGGACCGGACCGTGGACACCACCGACGGTGTGCGCGTGGTCGAGGCCGACGGGAGCTGGGTCCTGGTCCTGCCCGACCCGGCCGCCGCCGTCACCCACCTGTGGGCCGAGGCGTCCTCCACAGCTGCCGCCGAGCGCGTTCTGGCCGGCTGGGCCGAAGTCGTGGAGCAGCTGGACCGCTGAGCCCGGCTGCAGGTGAGTGCCTTGCGAGCGCTCGACCGACCTCGTTACCCTCACCCGGTTCCGCCGGCAAGGGCTGACCAGACCCGGCGCAGTAGCCAGACCGGCACGCCGCGATGACGTGCCCGACCGAGAGGTACCGGTGAACCCCGACGACCTGAAGTACACCGCTGAGCACGAGTGGCTCCGCGCCGTCGGTGCTGCGCAGGGTCCAGCTGTGCTGCGCCTGGGCATCACTGCGTACGCCCAGGAGGCACTCGGCGACATCGTCTTCGTGACGCTGCCGGCAGTGGGCACGCAGGTCGAGCAGGGCCAGAGTTTCGGGGAGGTCGAGTCCACCAAGAGCGTCTCGGACGTCTACGCCCCGCTGGCCGGCACTGTGACCTCGCGCAACGAGGCCTTGGACGCCAACCCGGAGTTGGTGAACGGCGACCCGTACGGGGACGGCTGGATGGTGGAGCTGTCCTGCGCCGACCCGCTGGACCAGGTCCTCGCCGACCCGACGTTGCTGGACGTCGCGGCATACGAGGCGCTCACCGGCTCCTAGCCTGCATCTCAGGTGCAGCGTGAGCGCTCTCCCCTGCTCCACCCGATGTTGACCCTCGCGGCTGCAGACGGCTAGGTTCGCCCAGGCTCAGCCCGAGGGACCCGCTGATCACGGCGCGGGCCGGGGCCGGCGCCATCGACAGGAGGCGAACAAGCGCGTGTTCTGCACCCAGTGCGGCCAGCAGAACCCCGATGGCAGTCGTTTTTGCGCGCGCTGCGGCGCGGCGATCGGCCGGTCCGGTCCGGAGGGGCCGGTCGATACCACCTCGACCGTCTCGTTGAGCGCCCTGGAAGGGGCGCTGGAGCACGACAACGGCCCGGGTGGCGAGCAGCCCGCCGAGTCGGCGGAGCCGGGCGCACTCGAGGCGCTGCCCCCGGGCTCGGCCCTGCTCGTGGTCAGGCGCGGACCGAACGCAGGCAGCCGGTTTCTGCTCGACTCCGACGTCACGACCGCCGGGCGCCACCCGGAGAGCGACATCTTCCTCGACGACGTCACCGTCAGCCGCCGGCACGCCGAGTTCGTCCGCAAAAACGACGGTTTCCTCGTCCGGGACGTCGGCAGCCTCAACGGCACCTACCTCAACCGAGCGCGCATCGACGCGACAAGCCTTGCAGGCGGTGACGAGGTGCAGATCGGCAAGTACCGCCTGGTGTTCCTCACCGGCCCACGGGCCGGCGAGGCCGGGTGAGTGCCGGGTGAGCGGCGGGTGAGTGTGGCCGCGGCGGGCGGGTCGCCGTCTCGGGCGTTCATGAGCATTGGTGAAGTGCTCGGGCAGTTGCGGCCCGACTTCGCCGACATCACCATCTCCAAGATCCGCTTCTTGGAGGACGAGGGTCTGATCAAGCCGGAACGCACCGCGTCGGGGTACCGGAAGTTCGGCCGCGAGGACGTGGGCCGGCTGCGCTACGTGCTGGCCGCGCAACGCGATCACTACCTCCCGCTCCGGGTCATCAAGGAGCACCTGGACGCCATCGATCGGGGTCTGGAGCCGCCCGCGCCGGGCGGCGGCGGCAGCGCGCAGGTACCCCGCGCCCTGGTGGCTGCAGAGGGTCTGCCGCACCCGGACTCCTTCCGGCCCGACGCCAGCGAGGTCCGGCTCTCCCGACGGGAGCTGCTCGACGCCGCGGGGCTTGCGACCGAGCAGCTCGACCAGCTCGAGCAGTACGGCCTGATCGCCACCCGGCCGGGCGCCTCGCACTACGACGGCGATGCCCTGGTTGTGGCCAGGACGGTCGCCGAGATGTCGCGTTTCGGGATCGAGGCCCGGCACTTGCGGCCGTTCAAGGCTGCTGCCGAGCGGGAGATCGGGCTGGTCGAGCAGGTCGTCACGCCGCTGGTGCGCCAGCGCAACCCCGAGGCCCGGGCGCGGGCGGACGAGGTCGTCCGGGAGCTGGCCGCCCTGTCGGTCAAGCTGCACGCGACCCTGGTCCGCTCGGGTCTGGCGCCGGGGTTGCGCCGCTGAGCCGCCCGCGCCGCCGCGTCCGTACGTCGTGGCAGCAGGAGCGCGCGAGGGTAGGGTCGGCGGGCGCCGTACGACACCCGCTCTGGCGGCAGCAGGAGGCACCCGGTGGATGAGGACGCAGGCGAGCTCGCCGAGCTGAGCGTGGTGGGCGTGCGGGTCGAGTTGCCCAGCCAGCAGCCCATCGTGCTGCTCAAGGAAGCAGCCGGAGACCGCTACCTGCCGATCTGGATCGGCGCCGTCGAGGCCACCGCGATCGCCTTCGCGCAGCAGGGCGTCGTCACGGCCCGGCCGATGACGCACGACCTGCTGCGGGACCTGCTCGGGGCGCTGGAGCGGCCGCTGCGGACGGTGACGATCACCGAGTTGCGCGACGGGGTCTTCTACGCCGAGCTCGGCTTCGACGACGGCCTCACCGTCAGCGCCCGGCCGTCCGACGCGATCGCCCTGGCGATGCGCACGGGGGCGACGATCAGGGGTCAGAAGGCGGTCCTGGCCGAGGCCGGCATCGCCATCCCGGACGAGCAGGAGGACGAGGTGGAGAAGTTCCGGGAGTTCCTGGACACCATCACCCCAGAGGACTTCGAGGGCTCGTGAGCCAGCCGGGCACCTGTCCGCGTCGAACCGTCGAGTGGACGTCGAGGGCTGCGACATGCGGCTTCCGGGCCGTTGACCCCCGGGTCGGGCCTGCCTAGCGTCGGACCCGTCCCCGTCCGGAGGAACCTGGCCGGACGATCGTCGGCCGACACCAGAAGCAGCACCCGAGCAGCGAAGGAGCGACCGGTGGACCAGGCACCGCGTCAGCCGCACGGCAGCGCTGCCTCCGGCCGGCACCCGCTCGGGCTGCAGGGTTCGCTGTTCGAGCACCTGCCGGCCGACCAGCGGCCCGATGCCCGGCCCGAGGACCTGGGCTACCGGGGGCCGACCGCGTGCGCCGCCGCCGCCATCACCTACCGCCAGCTGGACTACTGGGCGCGAACCGGCCTGGTCGAGCCGACCGTCCGGGAGGCGACCGGTTCGGGGACGCAGCGGCTGTACTCCTTCCGCGACATCCTCGTACTGAAGATCGTAAAGAAGCTGCTCGACGCGGGGGTGTCGCTGCACAACATCCGCACCGCGATCAGCACCCTGCGGGGGTATGGCGTCGAGGAGCTCGCGCAGATCACCCTGATGAGCGACGGCACCTCGGTCTATGAGTGCACCAGCACCGACGAGGTCGTCGACCTCCTGCAGGGTGGGCAGGCTGTGTTCGGGATCGCGGTCGGACGCCAGGTACGCGACGTCGAGGGCAGCCTGGCGCACCTGCCGGGCGAGCGGGCCAGCGACCGGGCGGACACCACGACGGTCACCGAGGCCGCCGACGAGTTGTCCTCGCGCCGTCGGCGCCGTACCACCGCCTGAGACCCGCCCGGCGCACGTCGAGATCCGGGACGTGTCTTGCCTGAGGTGAACGTGTCTGCTGCGGTGACGCCTGCATGATCATGCCCACGCTCGGACGCGGCTGGAGCGACGCATCGAGCGTAGACACGTCGCCACGTGATCAGACACGCGGCGGTCGGGCGCGCCCGAGGGGCTGGGACCGGTTCCCGCTGCTAGCCTGAGCTTGCCGACGACCCCGCTCGGGAGAGTCCCGTCCCCCCCAGGGGCGGGCGCCGAAGGAGCATCTCTCCCCACCAACCTCTCAGGCCCCTGGACCGTGCGGGGTCGGCAACTCTGGAAAGCGGACCTTCGCGTCCCACCGACGGTGCAAGCCCGCTGGCCGGGTGAAGCTCTCAGGTTCCCGGACAGAGGGGGAGGACTCTGGCGGTGTGCGACTGCGCATGCCGTCCCCGGACGGCGCCCCGCGCCGCGCGCCAGGAGGTCCTCCAGTGACACTGTCCGAGCTCGAGGGCGCCGCGCCCTTCGCCACCCGTCACATCGGCCCTGGTGAGGACGAGCAGGCCAAGATGCTCGCCGTCGTCGGGCACGGCTCGCTGGCCGAGCTGGCAGAGGCCGCCGTACCCGAGCTCATCCGGGCCAGCACCGCCCTGGACCTGCCGGCCGCCCTGTCCGAAACCGCGGCGATCGCCGAGCTGCGCCGCCTCGCCGCGGCGAACCGGGTGACGACGCCGATGCAGGGGATGGGTTACTCGGGCACCCACACCCCTGCCGTCATCCGGCGCAACGTGCTGGAGAACCCCGCCTGGTACACCGCCTACACGCCCTACCAGCCCGAGATCAGCCAAGGCCGGCTCGAGGCGTTGCTGATCTTCCAGACCATGGTGGCCGACCTGACCGGTCTGCCGACTTCGAACGCGAGCCTGCTGGACGAGGCGACCGCCGCCGCGGAGGCGATGACGCTGTGCCGCCGGCAGAGCAAAGCCGTCGCCGAGGCCGTCTTCCTCATCGACGCCGACTGCCACCCGCAGACCCTCGCCGTGCTGCGTACCCGGGCCGAGCCGCTGGGCATCACGCTGCAGCAGCACGACATGGCGACGCCGTTGCCCGAGGGCCTGACGGTGTTCGGCGTCCTCGTGCAGTACCCGAGCAGCTCGGGCGCCGTTCGCGACCTTCGGCCTGTCGTGGAGCAGGCTCACGCCGCGGGCGCCCTGGTCGCGGTGGCCGCCGACCTGCTGGCCCTGTCCCTGCTGGACAGCCCGGGCGACGCCGGCGCCGACGTCGCGGTCGGCAGCAGCCAGCGCTTCGGCGTACCGCTGGGGTACGGCGGACCGCACGCGGGCTACCTGGCCGTACGGGCCGGGCTGGAGCGTTCCCTGCCCGGCCGGCTGGTCGGGGTGAGCGTGGACGCCGACGGCGCCACCGCCTACCGGCTCGCGTTGCAGACCCGCGAGCAGCACATCCGCCGGGAGAAGGCGACCAGCAACATCTGCACGGCGCAGGTGCTGCTGGCGGTGTTGGCCGGGCTGTACGCGACCTACCACGGGCCGGACGGCCTGCAGGCGATCGCCCGCCGGACCCACCGGTACGCCGCGCTGCTCGGCGCCGCGCTGGGCGCCTCCGGCGCGTTCTTCGACACGATCCAGGTGCCGGTGCCCGGACGCGCCGCGGGCGTGGTGGAGGCGGCCCGGGTGGCCGGCGTCGACCTGCGCCTGGTCGACCCCGACACCGTCGGCGTCAGCACGGACGAGACGACGACCCGGGCGCACCTGGATGTCGTCGTCGTCGCCTTCGGGCTCGCGCCGCAGGACTGGGACGCCCTCGACGAGGTTACCTCGGACGCGCTGCCGCAGCCCCTGCTGCGCACAAGTACATTCCTTACCCACGAGGTCTTCTCGAGTCACCACAGCGAGACGTCCATGCTTCGCTACCTGCGCCGCCTGGCCGACAAGGACCTCGCGCTGGACCGTACGATGATCCCGCTCGGCTCCTGCACGATGAAGCTCAACGCCACCACCGAGATGGAGCCGATCACCTGGCCCGAGTTCGGCGGGCTGCACCCGTTCACGCCGCGCGAGCACGCCCTCGGGTACCGCGAGATGATCGGTGACCTCGAGCGCTGGCTGTGCGAGATCACCGGGTACGACGCCTGCAGCCTGCAGCCCAACGCCGGCAGCCAGGGCGAGCTCGCCGGCCTGCTGGCCATTCGCGGCTACCACCGGGCGTCCGGTGAGACCGCCCGCAACGTCTGCCTGATCCCGGCGAGCGCGCATGGCACCAATGCGGCCAGCGCGGTCATGGCCGGGATGCGGGTCGTCGTGGTCGCCACGACGCCGACCGGCGACGTCGACGTCGACGACCTGCGGGCCAAGATCGACTCGTACGGCAGCTCGTTGGCCGCACTGATGGTGACCTATCCCAGCACGCATGGGGTGTTCGAGACGGCGATCGGCGAGATCTGCGCGGCGGTGCACGAGGCCGGCGGACAGGTGTACGTCGACGGGGCCAACCTCAACGCGCTGGTCGGCCTGGCCCGTCCCGGGCAGTTCGGGGCCGACGTCAGCCATCTCAACCTGCACAAGACCTTCTGCATCCCACACGGTGGTGGCGGTCCCGGCGTCGGTCCGGTCGCCGCCCGCGCGCACCTCGCGCCCTACCTGCCGAACCACCCGCTGGACGACCAGGCCGGTCCGCCCACCGGTCCGGGTCCGGTCAGCGCCGCCCCGTACGGCAGTGCCGGGATCCTGCCGATCAGCTGGGCGTACGTGCGGATGATGGGCGCCGACGGGCTGACCCGCGCAACCCAGGTCGCGGTGCTGACCGCCAACTACGTGGCGCGCCGGCTGCAGCCGCACTTCCCGGTGCTCTACACCGGCCGGGGCGGACTGGTGGCTCACGAGTGCATCGTGGACCTGCGCCAGATCACCAAGGACACGGGCGTCACCGTGGACGACGTCGCCAAGCGCCTGGTCGACTACGGCTTCCACGCCCCGACGATGAGTTTCCCGGTCGCCGGCACCTTGATGATCGAACCGACCGAGAGCGAGGACCTGGCCGAGCTCGACCGCTTCTGCAACGCGATGATCTCGATCCGGCACGAGATCGACGAGGTGGCCGCCGGCACCTGGCCGGCCGAGCACAACCCGCTGCGGCAGGCGCCGCATACGGCGAGTTCGGTGCTGGGGGAGTGGGACCGGCCGTACACCCGCGAGCAGGCGGCGTTCCCGCCAGGCGTCGTACGAGGAACTAAGTACTGGCCACCGGTACGCCGGATCGACGGCGCGTACGGCGACCGGAACCTGATGTGCTCCTGCCCGCCGGTGGAGGCCTACCGGGCGTAGGCCGCCTCAGATTCGGGCGGGTCAGCGTCGATCGGCGCCGACCGCTCAGGCGGCCAGGCGGCTGGAGGCCCGGTGCGGGGCGACGCACCGGCCATCGGGGAGCAGTTCACCGGTGTCGTCGAACACCACGACGCCGTTGCACAACAGCACCCAGCCCTGTTCGGGGTGCCGACAGACGGTCCGCGCTGCGTCGTGGTCCACCGCGGAGGCGACGGGGCAGGTCGGGGTGTGCTCGCAGGTGCGGCCGGACGAGCGGGGTGAACTGGCGGGGTGCGAACCGGCAGGGTTGGCTGCGGGTGGGACGGGTTCGGTGCGTTGGCACACGGCGTGCTCCAGGTTGCTCGACATGCGAGGCGTGCCCGTACGGCGTCGGCGCCAACCGGTGCGTCCTGAAGCAGAATCGACGGTCCCCAGCTGTGACGGTGTCCTCACGGTTCCCAGACGGCGCGGTCGTGGGCGAACAGGACCCGGGCTGGGTCGAGTTGCTGCAACCGGTCGACCCACGCGGGCCGGACCGGCAGAGGCTGGGCGTGGCCGTCACGGGCGGCCTGCCAGGCGAGCGCATCGGCGCTGTAAGCGGTCGCGGTGTCGTGGCTCTGCCCGGCGAGGACGATGACCGTGCCGTCCCCGCAGCGCACGACCACGGACTGATGACCCGCTGTGTGTCCCGGTGTGGGCACGATCAGGACTCCTGGTAACACCTCGGCCTCGCCGTCGAGTTCCTCATAGCGCAGTCCTGGTGCGTCGATGAGTTCGGGAAGGGTGTATTCGGTGGTGCGCGCAGCCGCCAACTCGACGCGTTGGGTGAAGACGGGCCGACCGAGTAGGTACGGGTTGCCGCCGCAGTGGTCGAAGTGCAGGTGACAGTTCACCACCAAGTCCACGTCGTCGACCCGGTGGCCGAGGTCAGCAAGTGCCGCGCCGAGGGCTCTGCGCCGTGGTCGGTAGTGCACGTCGACCTCGGGATGGCTGCCCATGCCGGTGTCCATCAGCAACAGCCCGCCAGCGTGCTCGACGACGTAGCCCAGGCAAGACTCCACGCGCGGGCTCCCGGTCCCGGTCTCCTCCGCGGGCCGCACGAAGTAGCCGAAGTCGAGCCGACGTACGGCGGGAATCACCACCGGCCCAGCCTGACGGAAGTCGGATGGTCGCGTGCCACGGATCGCCGGTACGGCAATGCAACGTGGGGTCTCGTACGGCGGGGGGTTGCAGGGTTATCGGTGTTCATTGCAAGAGAGGCTGACCGGCCGCTCGGCCCGCTGCCCGAGGGTGGCGGTATCTGTCGTCACGTTCGGCGAATTGGAGCTTGGCGTCCTTGCCGCGATCGACGAGGACGGGACGTTCTGGCTCGTCGGGCCCTCAGGTCCTGCCGTCCTGCTCCTGGACCTGCACCAGGGTCGCCGACGGGTCAGCCCAGGTCGCCCGGAGCACCCGGTAGCCGAGCTCCGCGTAGGCCTGGCAGACAGCGGCATCGTCATCGACGACCACAGCGACCACCCGGTCCCCGGCCAGCTCGGCCAGCAATTCGGGTTTGGCCTTGGCCGCCGGCCGGAAATCGCGGCCGGCGCGCATCACCAACTCGCCCTCGGGCAATCCGTGCTGCGCGAACCAGGCCAGGGTGTCCCGGCGGCAGCGCTCGGGCCGTCCGGTCACGTACACGACCTCGCAGTCCTTGGCGCTCTCGCGGGCCAGGGCCACGCCCTGTTCCAGCGGCGGGTCCAGGGGAGCAGCGGCGAAGAACGCCTTCCAGTCCTTCGGGCGGCGCTGCACGTACGGCAGCCGGTGGCGGACGTCGGCGAGCACGCCGTCCACGTCGAACACGGCGAGCGGGCGCATCTGCGCCGCGCTACGGGCTGGTGAAGTTGAGGCGCTGGAGCTCGCGGGGGTCGGTGATCGGCACCTCGAAGATCGGGGCTGGGCCGTCTGGGTCGATGGTGGTCGCGCCGGCGCTGGCCAAGAAGGTGCTGATCTGGTTCTGTTCGGGAACGTTGCCCTGCGCGAAGCGCGGGTCGAGCAGGAATCCGTGCGGGTTCATGCTCGCGCTCACGGACTTGTCGTTGCGGTACAGGGTCTCCCGGTCGAACAGCCTTCCGGCCAGCAGCTCTGTGTAAGTGGTGGGGTTGGGCACCGTCTGGTCACCGAGGGCGTTGGACAGCAGCACCCGCTTCGCGGTCGAGCCCGCCGGCGGGTGCGCGCGCAGCAGCGGCGCGAAGGTCTCCGGGCTGCCCGAGCGATCGATCCACGTCTCGCGGGCGATCGCTCGCTGGATGGCCAGCGCCCCTGGTGCTGGCGCCGTCACCGGTGCGTCGCCGCGCAGGGGCATCGACTCGGTGAAGCCGTCGTAGCCGCCGTTGAGCAGGCTCGGTTGGCGCTGGCTCAGGTCCTGGGTGACCAGGGGCCGGAAGGCCGGTGAGAGCCGGGCGATCTCACTGATCGGGCCGCCGGAGACATTGGGTGCCAGGACGGGTACGAGCGGGTCGGTGCCGCCGAGCATGACGCCGTAGATGCCGCCGAAGCTCTGCCCGTAGTAGGACACGGCGGTCCGCCGCAGGGCCGTGCCGTACTGCCGGGGCAGGGTGACCCCACGGCCGACAGCGCGCACCAGGCTCATCAGGTCTGCGACGGTCTGCCGCAGGCCGTCCCGGCTGCCGACCGAGGCGTCCGGTGCGGGCTGGGCCGGTGCCGAAGACCCTTCGGTGGAGGTAATGACTCCGTCGCGGTTCTGGTCCACACCCCGGGCGTACGCCGGGATGCTCGTTGTGCCCGCGAGGGAGGTCGCCGTCCAGGTCGAGCGCGGACCGTACCCATGGCCGACGACGTCGGTCGCGATCGTGGCCAGACCGCGGGAGGCGTTGAAGTCCGCGGCCAGGAACAGGTCGGTGTCCGAACGGGTGAACCCGTGCCCGAAGATCGCGACCGGCCAGCCGCCTTTCGGGGCCGGCCCCTTGGGCAGGATCAGCACGAACGGCAGCCGGCAGCGGCCGGTGACTCGGGGTCCGGCTCCGGCGGTCGGGGTCTGCGCGATAACGCTGTGGGCATTGAGCCACGACGGCGCGAGGTAGGAACCGAAGACGTACGAGCCCGCGCCGGTCGGGGAGGTGTTGGGCACCACCGTTGCGGTGGTGGAGCCGGCTTTGCTGCCCATATCGGCGGTGTAGCGCAGCACGGCTCCCGCCGCCGGGATCACGTGCTCCACGCGCAGCGCGAGGTCCTTCCCCGACAGGTGCGCGGCGCGGTAGGCGGCGCCGTCATCGAGCTGGCGGCGCATGGCCAGCAACCCGGCAGGCGCGCTCTCGGTGGTGAACGAGGTGTGGGCGGGCCGGATGTCCTGTTTACCGCCGCGGACCGTCAGCCGGTAGGTCGTGCCGGGCGCGAGCTGCCGCGCGGGATGGGCGAACACCGTGTGCGAGGCCGCGTCGTACACCACCCGGTCCACCCCGATCGAGGCGTCGTCGCGGTCATGAGCGGGTGTGATGCGGATCGCTGACGCCACCGCGGCCGGGTTGACCGCCCGGTTGAACCGCAGCGACAGACGCGGGTCCAGATCGAACCCGTCCAGCCGGTTCAGCAGTGCGACGTCATGGCAGTCCGTCGGGCGGGTCCGGCAGTTCGGGTAGGGCAGTGCAACGCGGCGACCGGTGGCCTGCGACCGGTCGCGCACGGTCTGGTCGTCACTCGGGAACAGCGCCGTAACCCGCGGTGCGTTCCGACCGTGCTGGTCGGCTGCGGCGGAGGCCGGGGCACTGCTCGCGGCCGCGGTCCCACTCGATGCCAGCAGGGAGGTCGCGGACGCTGCCGCCACGGCGACGGTCAACGCCCCGAGACGGCGACGTCCAGCAGGACTGCGGTCGCGACTGCTCATGTGGCTGCTCCTCGTGCGTTGGGTGACGGAGACCACACTGCCACACCAGGTGCGACCCGCCTGCCGGTCGCGGTCTGTGGACGATGCGCTCACGACGATCCAACCGGGCTCGTACGTGGCCTCGCTCTCGCCGCCCTCCCAGCACCGCGATCTTGACGCTATGGCGGCCCGTGCCGGCGTGTCGGCCGCCGCAACGTCAAGATCGCGCGAGGAGTAGGGAAGCGGGAGGCTGAGCGTCTCGGCCAACGGGCACCGAGCTCACCTGCCCGCCGCGCCCACGCCCTTGCGCTCGTCCAGACCCAGCGCGCCGCTAGGCAGGAAACGGGCTTAGGCTCACGAGCTGCTGGGTCACAGTCAGGGGGAAGGGGGACGCCACGTACGTTGCGTCTGTGCGGGCATTCCCGACCCTGCGCGCACCGAGCCGTCTCTGCTTACCAGTTGTCAGGATCGCCTTGTGAATTCGACGTCACGTCCTGAGGCGAGGGTGGTGCGGCCAGAGGAGAAAATCCGCGGTGTGGGGGAGCGATGCTTAGCCGGGCTGGCCGATCAGGCTTGGCTGGATCGTCCGGGCTACCGGCTCGAGCACACCTTGGGCTTGGCGCTCGCGACATGTGGTGGCGCTGGTGAACGGATCAGCAACCTGCTGCACGGCACGTGGCTGGGTCATCCGCTACACCCGTTGCTGACGTCGCTGCCCACGGGAGCGGTAGCGACCACGCTGGCGTTGGACCTCGCCGCCGCGATCCCGAAGCACAAGCCTGGGTTGCGCGCGGCGTCACGGTTCAGCCTCGGAGTCGGGGTCGTCGGGAGCGTGGCGGCAGCGGTGACCGGCCTCCACGACTGGCAGCACACCCAGGAGCAGTCCCGACGGATCGGGCTCGTGCACGGCGCCCTAAACACCGCTGGGACGGGGCTGTATGTCCTGTCCTGGCTGGACCGTCGCCGTGGCCGGCTCGTCCGAGGGGTTGGTGCCAGCACCCTCGGCTACGGCCTCACGCTGGCCAGCGGCTACCTTGGGGCCAGCCTGGTGTATCGGCTGGGCGTCGGGGTGGACCAGTCTGGCGCGCGCATGCGGACCCGGGGCTGGACGCCGCTGCTGGCCGCGGCCGCGCTCGAGGCGGGAGCCCCGCAGCGAGTCGAGGTGGCCGGGGTGGGTCTTGTTCTGTTCCGGGACAGCAACAGCGTCCTCGCGGTCGGAGAGTGGTGCCCGCACCTGGCGGCCCCGATGTCGGATGGCTGGATTGACCGCGGACGGATCGTGTGTCCCTGGCACGGCTCCCGCTTCGAACCAGCCACTGGGCAGGTAGTGCGCGGACCGGCTACAGCTCCGTTGCCTTGCTACCCGACTCGGGTCCGGGACGGGACGATCGAGGTACGTGGCAGCACTACGGCGGCCCTCGGCAGCGGGAAGGGAGACGGGCGATGAGAGCGGACCACGTACTGATCGATCATCATGAGGTTCTCCGGGCTTGCTGCGCGCAGGTCACCGGCGCGCCGGCGGACACACCCGAGCGGCAGGAACGGGTCGACGCCCTGATGGTCGAGCTCGACATTCACATGCGCATCGAGGACGAGCTTTTCTATCCGGCGGTCTCGGCAGCGGCCAAGCTCGTCGCCATCGCCCACGCGGAGCACCGTCAGGTCTCCGACCAGCTGGCCGTGTTCCTGCGGACAGACCCCCGCGCCGCTGAGTACGAAGCCGAGTGGCAGTCCTTTGTCACCACCCTCGACGCTCACGCGAAGGAAGAGGAGCGTGACCTGTTCCCGCCGCCGGTGGAGATGACCGCCCAAGCCCTGGACGAACTCGGTGACCGGATGCTCGCCCGCATGGATGAGCTACGCGCCTCGCGGCTGGAGCAGTTCCGCGTCAAGGCGAGAGGCACCGTGCTCCGCAAGCTGTAGCGCTGCCATAAGCCCAGGAGCGGCTCGGCGCATCAGCCGCACTACGCAACCCGCAACCCGCAACCTGACATAATGTCGATTATCGGCGAGGCATTCCGAGGTACGGGGGAGCGGTACTCCGGCGGCAGCCAGCTTCGCCGGCGCAGGCAGCGACACCGACCAGCTCCGAGTCGTTATCGGCGCAGGTCCCCGGCCTGGACCGCGACCGCTGCCGCAGCAAGCACGACCACAGCTGCTGCGACAGGACGCGACACCCGTCCGCGACCGGCGGCGGCGGCGAGCACGAGTGCGTCGATGGTGTCGCAGAGCAGTCCGGCCGCCAGCCAGGTGCGGCTCGCCCGGGCGTCGTACCGGAGGGCGTGAACCGTTCCGAGCCCGAGGGCCAGGTCGCGGGCGCCGAGCATCTGCACCGCCCAGCCGATCCGGGCCGTGCTCGCCGAGTCCATGCCGAGCAGGGTCGGCAGCGTCCTGGGGCGCACGAGCATGGTGACGCCGGAGCCGATGCGTGCGACAGCGACGCTGGTGGAGTTGCGCCGCAGGGCGGTACGGGACGCGGGCAAGGACATGGAACGGCTCCAGGAGGGTGGGGATGACGGTGGTGGGGTCAGTGGTCAGGGAATCCTGCCAGGGCGCCGCTCGTTGCAGCAGATGACATCTATTCGGGAGGCTTCCATGAGTGACCGCGTCCTTCGAGGTAGCCGCCTCGGGTCGGTCAGCTACGAAAGCGATCGGCATACTGAGTTCGCTCCCCGCAGCCTGACGTCCTACGACTGCCCGCGCGGCCACGAAACCTCCGTGCCCTTCGCGGCCGAGGCGGACGTACCCCCGACGTGGGAGTGCCGGCTCTGCGGCGCGACGGCTCTGCGCCGCGATGTCGAGCAGCCCGAGCCCAAGGCCACCAAGCACGTACGTACGCACTGGGACATGCTGCTGGAACGGCGGAGTCTGGCCGAGCTCGAGGAGGTCCTCGCCGAGCGACTCGCCGTGCTGCACGAGCACCAGGGCAAGGTGAAGGCGGCGCTGAAGAGCGAGCAGAAGGCCAAGAAGACGGCCTGAGCGGGCGACCGCCCCGGCTCACTCCTCGCGCAGGACCTCCCCCTCCACGACGTTGTACGGCGGGCGCGCCCGGCCGGTGCGTCGGGTTGTTGCGGCCAGCAGCCGACGCGTCGCCAGGCCGGTCAGCGATCGGCGCAGCAGCGCCCGGGTCGGTGGCAGCAGGCACAGCACGCCGATCACGTCGGTGACGAAGCCCGGGGTGAGCAGGAACGCACCGCCGAGCACGACCAGGGCGCCGTCCACGACTTCCCTGGCCGGCAGGCGCTGCTCGTCAAGGGCGGTGCGCAACGCCCGCCAGGCCTTGCGGCCTTCTCGCCGGGACAGCGCGGCTCCGAGAAGGGCGTCGATAAGTAGCAGCGCGACGGTCGGGAGCGCCCCGATCGCCTGGCCGACCTGGATCAAGACGTAGATCTCGACCGCAGGTACGACGATGAACAGCACGACCAGCAGCAGCGCCATCACAGCCGCCCAGCGAGCACCTGCTGGCGGGAGCGGCGCGAACGGATCCCCCACCAGGTCACCCGCCACAACGCCTCCACAACGATGGCGCGGCTCATCTTGGACTCGCCGCGCTCGCGCTCCACGAACGTGATCGGCACCTCCACCACCCGGGCCCCGCTGAGCCAGGCCCGCCAGGCCAGGTCCACCTGGAAGCAGTAGCCCTGCGAGGCGACGTGCCCCTGCAGCAGGACCTCGAGCACGGGGCCCCGGTAGGCGCGGTAACCGCCGGTGGCATCCGCGAGCGGCAGCCCGAGCACCAGCCGGGTGTAGGCGTTGCCCCCGCGAAACAGCAGTTCGCGTGTCCGGGGCCAGTTGACGACCTCTCCCCCGGGCACCCACCGGCTGCCAAGCACCACGTCGGCGGTCTCGAGCGCCGCCAGCAGCCGAGGCAGCTGTTCGGGCGCGTGCGAGCCGTCGGCATCCATCTCCACGATCACGTCGTACGCCCGGTCGGCGGCCCAACCGAACCCCGCCACGTAGGCCGCCCCCAGGCCCTGCTTGGCGCCGCGGTGCAGCACGTGCAGCCACGGCAGCCCCTCCGCCAACTCGTCGGCGATCTTCCCGGTGCCGTCGGGACTGTCGTCGTCGACCACCAGCAGGTCCGCCTCGGGTACGGCGGCATGCAGCCGGGCGGCGATGACCTCTAGGTTCTCGCGCTCGTCGTAGGTCGGGACCACGACCAAGACCCGCCCCACGCTCACCGACGCACCACCGCGGCGAGCAGGGCCGCCGCCCCGAGCAGGGCCAGGACCGCCTCGGGGAAGTCGCCGAGCCGTGTTGCCGGGGTGGTGGCGCTGCGCGCCGGCACCTGGGCCACGAGCACGTCGCGGGTGAAGATGCCCGAGGCCTGCCGCAGCGAGCCGTCCGGGCCGATCACGGCGGACACGCCGCTGGTCGCGGCGACCAGGACGGTGCGGCCGTGCTCGACGGCGCGCAGCCGACCCATGGCCAGCTGCTGGGTGGTCTCACCGCTGCGGCCGAAGCTGGCGTTGTTGGTCTGCACTACCAGCAGCTTGCCGCCGCCGGTGACGCCGTCCCGTACGAGCCCGTCGTAGGCGACCTCGAAGCAGATCACGTCGCCGAGACGTACCGGGCCCACCTGCAGGACGCCCGGCCGGGTGCCGGCGGCGAAGTCGCGGGGCACCAGGTCCACCCGCTTGCTGACGACCCGCACGAGCGAGCGCAACGGGATGTACTCCCCGAACGGCACCGGGTGCCGTTTGTCGTAGGTCGCGCCCGGCCCGGTGACCGGGTCCCAGACGATCCCGCGGTTGAGCACGTGCCCGCCGGGGGCGTTCACGACCGCGCCGACCAGGACGGGTACGCCGACGTCCCGCACGGCGCCGTCGATCAGCCGGTAGGCCTCGGGATCGGTGTACGGGTCGAGGTCGGAGGCGTTCTCGGGCCAGAGCACGAGGTCGGGTCGGTGGGTCCGCCCGGCGCGTACGGCCGCGGCGAGCTGGTGCGTGGCCTGGACGTGGTTGTCCAGCACGGCGGCCCGTTGCTGGAAGGCCGCCAGGCCCAGCCGGGGGACGTTGCCCTGGACGACCGCGACGGTCTCCTGGGGCCCGGATGTGCCCACGGGTACGAGCGGCGCCACGACCGCGATGGCGAGCGCAGGCAGCAGGCCGAGCAGGGCGCGGCCCCGCGGGGACGTGCACAGCAGCGCGAGGGCGGCGCCCAGGGCGGCAACGGCCCAGGTGACCAGCGGCGCCCCGCCGAGCGCGGCCAGCGGCGTGAGAGGGGTGTGTCCCTGGCTGAAGGCCAACCGCCCCCAGGGGAAGCCGCCGAACGGCAGCCGGTCTCGCAGGGCTTCCTCCCCCACCCAGAGCAGCGCGGTCCACACCGGCCAGCCGGGCAGCCGCGCGACTGCCGCGAGCCCGGCACCGAGCGCGGCGGTGAACAGCGACTCCAGGAGCGCCAGCGCCAGCCACGCGGGCGGACCCGCGACCGCGCCGGTCCAGGGCAGCAGCGGCAGGAAGAACGCCAGGCCGAACAGCAGCCCGAGCGCCGCGCCGCAACGCGGTGCGCATCCCCGGCAGGCCGTCACGAACAGGCCGACGGCCACCGGCGCCAGGACCCACAGGCCGGACGGCGGGAAGGACAGAACAAGCAACAGCCCGGCCAGTACGGCGCCCAGGACACGCCACGACCGCTGGTGGCCGAGCCGGCCTACAGAACCGTGTCGCCGGGGCACGGCAGGCCAGGAACGGTGGCTGCGGGAGGTGGGGACGGGGTGCCGGACAGCTCGGGTGCTGTCCGGAACGGCGGCGCGGGGGCCGGGCGCCGCCACCGGGCTGGTCGGGCTCACAGGAGGAGTCTGCCTGCTTCCGGCGAGGAGGGTGCCGAGCTCGGGGTCCGGTGACGCCTTCGGACCGACGCGACGGCAGCGGGCTGCTGTCGACGCGCCGTTGTCTACTGGGCCACCGGACCCCAGCCCGGGACTGCACCCGCCTCACCGATGCACGCCGACGACCACCCCCGCCACCGCCTGGGGCTGGAGGACCGGCGGACCGGCTGCCCCAGGACGGGTGCGACGACGACCGCTCGTGCGCGGGTCGTTGATGCGACCGAGGGAGGTTACCGAGGGCCCCCGCGAGGCTGTCAACCAGGCCCTGACCTGCGGTTTCATGCCGTTCTTGCAGGTCAGCCGCTATGAGCTACGGCCCGAGCAGATGTACCGTTTCGCCCCGGACGACGGTGCGCAGGCACTGCGGGTCCGGCCCGTCCAGATCTGGCAGGCCCGCCACTGCGGCCCGCGGGTCGGTGGACCAGCCCGCCACCCGTTCGTCGGGGATCTGCACGACCAGCTCACCGCTGACCTGCCAGACGGCGAAGGTGGCCGGCGCCCCGGGCAGCAACTCGCCCCCGTCGTCGTCCCGTGCGGCCCGCCGCCCGCCCCGGGTATGGGCGCTGAAGGCGGCGCGTGCGGTCAGCCCGCTGCCGGACGTACGGTGCTGCACAGCGGCCCGTACCGTCCCCCAGGGGTCCAGCGGCGTCACCGGGCAGTCGCTGCCGAGGGCGAGCGGCACGCCTGCGGCTGCCAGCGCGGCGAAGGGGTTCATGCCGCGGGCGCGCTCGGCGCCGAGCCGCCCGGCGTACATGCCCTCCGGTCCGCCCCAGCGGGCATCGAAGACCGGTTGCACGCTGGCCACCACGCCGTGCCGCGCCAACCCCAGCACCTGATCGGAGGTGAGCAGCTCGGCGTGCTCGACCCGGTGCCGGCAAGCCCGCAGGTCCCCGACCTGCTCAGCTGCGGCATCCAAGCCGTCGACCACGGCCTGCAGGGCGGCGTCGCCGATGGCGTGGAAGCCGGCCTGCAGCCCGGACCGGGTGCAGGCCGCGACGTGCTGCGCGATCGCGGCTGCGTCCAGGTAGGAGTGCCCGTGGCCGGGCTCATCGACGTACGGCCGTTGGAGAAAGGCGGTGTGGCTGCCCAGGGCGCCGTCCACGAACAGGTCGCCGCCGGCCCCCACGGCGCCCAGCTCACGGGCCCGCTCGACACCGTCCCGCTCGACGCCGTCGCGCCCGTCGCCGGCCAGCTCACCCCAGTAGCCAAGCCGCTCGACGCCGTGCTCGAGGTCCAGCAGGTCCAGCAGGTCCAGCTCGCCACCGAGGTCCGGACCGCCGCACTCGTGCACGCAGGCGATGCCCAACGCCGCGGCCCGGTCCAGGGTGGCTCGCTGCGCCAGCCTGCGCTGACCCCGGCTGACCGCTTCCTGCGCCGCCCGGCGTACGACGGCGTGGGCCTCGGCGCGTACCAACCCCTCGGGCAGGAAGCCGCGCAGGCCCCGGGCCGAGGGGCACGCGGCGAGCAGCGCACTGCTGGCGACCGCCGAGTGGACATCGGTGCGGGCCAGGTAGACCACGCCGCCGTAGGAGGCGCGGTCCAGCTCGGCGGACGTCGGGGGCCGGGCCTCGGGCCAGGCGCTGTCGTCCCAGCCGGTGCCCAGCAGTACCTCCCCGCGACCGCGCCGGGCGGCCTGCTCGACGCTCTGCAGCGCCGCGGCCAAGGACGGGCTGCCCGTCAGGTCCAGGCCGGTGAGCGCCAGACCCGCGCTGGTGGCGTGCACGTGGGCGTCGACGAAGGCCGGGGCGAGCAGGGCGTCCTCGAGCTCGACAATGACGTCGGCGCTCATCGCGTCGGCCGCGCCCTCGCTCCCGACCCACGCGATGGTGGCCCCGTCCACGAGCAGCGCGGTCGCGAACGGGTCGTCCGGCGTACGCACCCGACCCCGTCGGTACAGCGTCGTGGTCACCCGCGCCAGGCTAGCGACCTGCCCGTGGTGTCTTCCCCCGATCAAGGCGAGATGCCCATGATCGTCGTGCTGACCATGGGCATCTCGCCTTGATCGGCGGGAAGTGGGGGGGCGGGCGGTAGGGAGCTGCGCGACGCTGGAGCAGGCGGATCACCTGCGCATAGCTGGTACGCCGGACAACCGCCCTCTAGAGTGGTGCCATGACCGTCATTGCTCCGCCGTCCCTGCAGCCTGCCGATGTCCACGCCAGCCTCGCCCGGCACCTGCTGGTCGACGGCTTCGACCTGGTCCTGGACCTGTCCGCGAGCCGAGGCTCGACGCTCGTCGACGCACGGAACGGCACCGCCTACCTCGACCTGTTCACCTTCTTCGCGAGCAGTGCGCTGGGGATGAACCACCCCGCGCTGGCACAGGACCCAGCCTTTCGCGACGAGCTGCTCGAGGCGGCGCTGAACAAGCCGAGCAACAGCGACGTGTACACGGTGGCCATGGCCCGGTTCGTGGACACCTTCGCGCGGGTGCTCGGGGACCCGGCCCTGCCCCACCTGTTCTTCGTCGAGGGCGGCGCGCTCGCGGTCGAGAACGCGCTCAAGGTCGCCTTCGACTGGAAGAGCCGTTGGAACCAGGCGCACGGGCTCGATCCGGCGCTCGGCACCAAGGTGCTGCACCTGCGCGAGGCCTTCCACGGCCGCAGCGGCTACACGCTGTCGCTGACCAACACCGACCCGGTGAAGGTGGAGCGCTTCCCGGCGTTCGGCTGGCCACGGATGCCCGCGCCGTACCTGTCCCCCGGCGTCGATGTCGAGCAGCGCGAACGAGAGGCCCTGGAGGCAGCCCGGGCCGCCTTCGAGCAGCACCCGAACGACATCGCCTGCTTCCTGATGGAGCCGGTGCAGGGCGAGGGCGGCGACCACCACTTCCGGCCGCAGTTCCTGCAGGCGATGCAGGCGCTATGCCGGGAGTATGATTCGCTGTTCGTGCTGGACGAGGTGCAGACCGGCTGCGGGCTGACGGGTACTGCCTGGGCCTACCAGCAGCTGGGCGTGCAGCCCGACGTCGTCGCGTTCGGCAAGAAGACCCAGGTCTGCGGCGTCATGGCCGGCGGTCGGGTGGATGAGGTCCCGGACAATGTGTTCCGGGTGTCCTCGCGGATCAACTCCACCTGGGGCGGCTCGCTGGTGGACATGGTGCGCGCCCGGCGCATCTTCGAGGTGATCGAAGCCGACGGCCTGATCGCGCGGGCCGAGGTCGCGGGTGCGCACCTGCTGCGGCTGCTGCACGGCCTGGCCGAGCGGCACCCGGAGGTCACCGGCGTACGCGGTCGTGGCTTGATGTGCGCGTTCTCGCTGCCCTCGGCGCAGGTGCGGTCGCAGGTCCTGGACCGGTTGCGCGACGACGAACGCGTGCTGCTGCTGGGCTGCGGCGGTCGCAGCGTGCGCTTCCGGCCGGCCTTGACCGTCACCGAGGCCGAGCTCGAGGCCGGGGTGGCGGCGCTGGACCGGGTGCTGGCTGGCCTGGCGTGATCACCTCCTTTGTCGGCGGCGCGTCCCTGCGGGGCGATGCCGGCACCGTCAGCTCGACCAACCCGGCCCGGCTCGACGACGTCGTGGCCGAGGTGTCTCTGTCCTCGAGTGAGCAACTCGTCGAGGCCTTCCGCACCGCCGCCGCCGCCCAGCCGGCGTGGGCCGACACCCCCGCCCCCGTGCGCGGTCGGGTCATCGCGCAGATCGGCCGGCTCGTCGAGGCCAACTCCGAGGCGCTCGCCGCACTGATCACCCGCGAGGTCGGCAAGCCGATGGCGGAGTCCCGCGGCGAGGTGCAGGAGATCGTCGACACCTGCGACTTCTTCCTCGGGGAGGGTCGGCGGCTCTACGGCCAGACCGTGCCGAGTGAGATGCGCGACAAGCAGCTGTTCACCTTCCGGGTGCCGGTGGGCGTCGCCGGCATCATCACCGCCGGTAACTTCCCGGTCGCCGTCCCGTCCTGGTACCTCGTCCCGGCGCTGCTGTGCGGTAACACCGTCGTGTGGAAGCCCGCCGAGTACGCCGCCGCGCTCGGCGATGCCTTGACCAGGCTGTTCGTCGCCGGCGGCCTGCCGCCCGGGGTGCTGAACACGGTCCACTGCGACGGCCCGACGACGTACGACGGGGTGGCGGCCGCGCTGGAGCAGGGGCTGGTGCAGAAGGTCGGGTTCACCGGCTCGTCCGAGGTCGGCGCCCGGATCGGTGAGCTGTGCGGGCGGCACCTGCAGAACCCGTGCCTGGAGCTCGGGGGCAAGAACCCGCTGGTGGTCATGCCCGACGCCGACCTCGACCTCGCCGCCGAAGGGGCGCTGTTCAGCGGGTTCGGCACTGCGGGGCAGCGCTGCACCTCGCTCGGGGTCGCGATCGTGCACGACGACGTCCACGACGCGTTCCTGACCAAGCTCCTGGTTCGGCTTGACAGCGCCGCGCTGGGTGATCCGACGCAGGACGTGCTGTACGGCCCGATGCTGTCCGAGCGGTTCCTGCAGGGTTATGAGAAGTGGCTCGGCGAGATCCAACCGCACCACGAGGTGCACGGCCCGACCGGCCGGATCATGGCGAGCAACCCCCGGCCCGGGTTCCTCGGCGACCCCGACGCCGGGGTGTTCGCCCACCCGGTCGTCGTCACCGGTGTCACCGCCGCCGACGCGCTCTACCGGCACGAGACGTTCGGGCCGATCGTCCCGGTCATGCGTTGCTCGGACTTCGAGCAGGCCGTGGGGTTCGCCAACGGTCACGGGTACGGCCTGTCCAGCGCGATCTACACCTCGTCCGCGCAAACCGCCTTCCGCTTCCGGGCGCGGGTCAGCGCCGGGATGCTGTCGGTGAACAACTCCACCTCTGGCGCCGAGGCCCATCTGCCGTTCGGCGGTAACGGCAAGAGCGGCAACGGCTCGCGGCAGAGCGGTATCTGGGTGCTGGACCAGTTCACCCGGTGGCAGTCGATGAACTGGGACTTCGCCGGCAAGCTGCAGAAGGCCCAGATGGACACTGAGAGCGACGCATCGGGCGCACCGGACCCGGGGTTCCGACTGTAGGGCCGGTGGGTCTACCCGGCGCCAAGCCAACGGGACACGCCCGAGGGGGCGGCGCCCTGCGCGACGTAGTACCGCATCCAGGTGAGGTCTATGAGGCTGGCGGGTTTGCCGTCGCAGAACGGCTTCTGACCGTTCTTGGTGTAGTAGCCCAAGACTGCCAGGGAACGGGCAATGTCGGGCTTACCGGTGTCGGTCGCCGAAGGCATCTGCTGCTGGTGCCCCATGCAGCCGGGCTGGGCTGCTGTGGCGTCGAAGTTGCTCTGCGCCGGTTTTGCCGGGGAGGAGGACGAGCAGCCGCCGAGGGCCGCGGCGAGCACGAGCAGCCCGGCCGCGGTCCGCGGCGAGATCACGTGCCCTGCACCAGTCGGGCGTACACGACCCGGTTGTTCACGTAGTGCCCGGAGGTCTTGTTGAACGTTCCGGTACAGGTGATCAACCGCACCTCGGGCGTGGCCGTCGGCGCGTACACCTTGTCCGCGGGAAAGTTGTCCTTCGGGAACTCAAGGGAGTCGTAGACGACGAACTTCAGCGCGCTGCCGTCTGAGCCGCGGGTGAGCACGGTGTCGCCCTTTTTCATCTCGGCGAGGCGGTAGAAGATCCCGGGGCCGGCCTTGGAGTCCACGTGCCCGACGATGACCGCGGGGGGACCGGTCTGGCCCGGGGACGGACCGTCGCTGTACCAGCCGGCGACGCCGTAGTCCACGGGTACCTGCAGCGACCTGTCGGGGTTCAGGTGCAAGGTGATCAGCTTGCTGCGTACCGCGATCGACGGGGCGGCGACCTCGACCGGCGAGACGTGCGCGGCGGGTGCCGCGGGCGCGGGCACCGGCGGAGCGAAGCCCTTCGGCACCGCTACGGCGTCCGGCCCGGAGACCCGATCGCCGGTCGGGACCACCGCGGCGTACGGCGCGGCGGCCTGCCCGTCCAGAGCCTTGGTAGTACCTGCCCCGATCAGCCCGCCAGCCAAAAGCAGGGCGAGACCGCCGGCGTACAGCCTCCGCTTGGGAACGTCGGCTGAGGGGTGCGGCGAGTTCGGGGCAGTGTCGGGCACGGTCAACCCTTCCGGAAGTGGACGAGCCTGGAGGCGCGGGCAGCATGCCCGCGCCTCCAGGCTCGAGTGGGACTAGCTCAGCGGTGCAGCGTGACGACGGCTGCGACGCAGGGTGAAGGCGCCGAACCCGACGAGACCGAAGCCGGCCAGCGTAGCCGCGACGGGCGCAACGCCCACCGAGGACGACTGTACGGCGGTGCCACCGGCACCGGTGGCGACGCCACCGGAAGGCATGGTCATGCCGGAGGACGAGCCGCTACCCGCGGTGTTCACCGAGGCGCTGTTCGGCAGCGCGAGGTAGGGGAACGTGTTGCTCGGCGCGCTGGCCGGGCCGTTCACGCCGTCACCGGCCATCAGGGCCGGCGGGATGACGCCGGTCATGGCGGTGCCCTCGACGGCCAGGATCTCGATGTCGACGACGTCGTCGGTCAGGCGACGGCCGTTCGGGAAGCCCTGCAGGTCCTTGCCGAGTACGCCGAGACGGCTCGGGTTGGAGCTGACCGGGACAGCCATGTTGAGCCGGAGCTCCTCAGCCGGCACGAAACTGCCGCTGGGGACGTCCTTGTTCAGCATCTGGGAGTTCAGGTCGGCCTTGATCGGGCCGCACGCCTTGCAGACGCCGGTCAGGAAGATCTCCTTCAGGTCGTTGCGGGGCGTCGCCGGGGCCGGCAGCTTGTAGATCGCCTGGATCAGCTTGGGCAGCTCCGGGTCCGTAACCTTCTGCACGGCGGCAGCGATCGTGTGGTCCTGGTCGGGCGTGAGGCTGTTGAAGGCGTTCTTCAGCGGTGCCGGGATGACCAGCTCGTTGACGAGCGGGTTACCCAGGCGGGAGACCTGGACGAAGTCGCCGGACGGGGTCGCCTTGCCGGCAGACAGCGTCACGTTCTGCTTCTCCGTCGAGCTCCACACCCCGATGACCGGGTTGCGGGTCATGTCGCCCTTGAGCGCCAGCGCCGACTTCGGCACCTGCAGGACGACTGAGTTGACGTTGTAACCGGCCAGGGTGTTCTGCCCGGCCTCCTTCAGGTTCGCGCCATAGAGCAGGTCGAACACCCGGAGGTCGAGGAAGAACGGGTCCGCGGCCTGCGTCGCGACCGTCCGGCCGCCGTTCGAGGTGGTCGAGATGGCCTCGCTGCGCAGGTTCGCGTAGTTCGGCATCGAGGCCCTGCCGACGTCGGACGGCGCCGACGTGCCCGACGCGATGGTGGTCGGCTGGCCGCCGTTCTTGATCTCCTGCAGCACGTAGGTCTGCTTGAACAGCAGCGTCTTGTCCTTGAGGCTGTTCACGACACCGTCGTTGTAGAGGAAGGTGCCCTTGCCGGCGTCTCCGTGATCGGCGGTGCCGCGGTTGTCGACGTCGGAGAAGATCCAGCGGTAGGTGATGTCGGGCTTGCCGTCACCGTTGCTGTCGATGTTGATGTCGTAGTGCGACCCGGCCTTCCACGGGTAGAAGTTAGGTCCGCCGTTGGGCTCCTCGAACGGGATCCAGTCCGCGACAAGGCTGACCGAGTCGGACTTGTCCGGGCTGGTGAAGGCGTAGACGTCGGTGTTGTCGTGCTGAGGGTCCCCAGCGGTGAGCGGGGCCTCACGGTGGCTGGAGGCGTTCGCGACGCCCGCACCCAGACCGCTCATAGCCGTTGCAGCCAGGGTGACCCCGACGGCAGAGAAGGCGATCGTCGACCGGCGGCGCCGGCCTGACTGTGACTCGTGCTTCATGCGATCTCCAGGTGAGACGTGTGGGAGGAAGTGCCGCTCGTTGCGGGCGGGGAAAGCGCCGTACTCCTGACCGAGCGTGGCATACACGTCTCCCGACCTGCACGTCTTCACCCAGCCCAAACGCTGTGAGCATGACACGTTACTCACGGTCGTGTGTACCAAACCTCGGCGGCACGCTCGTGCGTTGAGTCATTCGCGCCACCAGCAACCCTGGATGGGTCGGATCGCAGTCGATTTAGACGCCGGCCCGGTACCAGCGTGGCGAGGTGTTCGGCGGGGGCGCGTAAGACGCTTTCAGTACGAGCACGCTGGGCGCGTTCGAGGCGATGCCTGCGGCCACTGCACCGCCGAGTTCGGCGACGGTCACCTCGCGGGCCGCCACCCGGAACGCGCGGGCCAGCGCCACGAAGTCCGGCGGCTCGAGGGCGCACCCCACCGGGGTACGGCCGTTGCGGGTGAAGTCGTAGGCCAGCATGCCGTAGCCGCCGTCGTTGACGAGCACGACCGTCAGGGGCACCTGCTCCTGGGCGGCGGTGGCCAGGTCGCCGCAGGCGAACAGGAAGCCGCCGTCGCCCACGAGAGCCACCGTGGGCCGGCCGGACAGCGCCGCCCCGAGCCCGGCGGGGAACCCGAATCCCAGGGTCCCCCAACCAACCGGATAGGCGAGCCCTCGCGGCCGCGAGACCCGGCCGAAGCCGCCGTACCAGTAGCCGGGGATGCACATGTCGGCAACGACGACGACGTCCTCGGGCAGCCCGGACTCGAGCGCGTCCAGGAACGCCGTCTCGGGACCGGCGTACGCTGTACGGTCCGGCGGTCGGGTGAACCAGGGCTCGCGGGCCGGCAGCAGGGGGAGCAGGGCGGACAGGGCGTCGGATACGTCGGCGCGCAGGTGCACGTCCGGGTCGATGTTCGCCGGCTCGGCAAGGTCGACCAGGAGCACCTGCGGTGGCCGCGGTTGCCGGAAGCCCTGGGTGTTCATCGCGTCCAGGTCGCTACCGAGCACCAGGACGGCATCGGCGGCGTCCCACAGCTCGCCGGCCTCGCGACAGTGCGGCGGCAGCGGCACAAGACTCGGGTGCTCGGGTGACAGCAGCCCCCGGCCGCCGTAGGAGGTCAGGACCGGGGCGCCGAGCCCCGCTGCGAGCCGGGCGACGAGCGGGCCGGCACCCGAGGCAGTCGCCCCGCCGCCGGCCCACAGCAGCGGCCGGGAACTGCCGCGCAGGAGCTCGACGGCGACACCTACATCCACGACCGGGCGGGATGGGTTCGGGCGGGTGCGGTCCGGCACCACGGCTGCGGGCAGGGCGACCTGGGCGGACAGCAGGTCCGTGGGCACCTCTAAGTACACCGGCCGGCGCGGGTGCTCCAGCGCGAGCAGACCGGCCCGTACGACCGTGGCCCGCAGTTCCTCCACGCGCTCGACCCGCAGCTGGGCCTTGGTGACCGGCCGAAAGAAGCCGGCCTGGTCGGTCGTCTCGTGCAGCACGCCGCGGAACGTGCCCGGCCGCCGCACGGTCGTAGGGATGTCGGTAGCGAGCACCAGCACGGGCGAGTGCGCGCTCCATGCCTCCCCCGTGGCCGCGACCACGTTCGCCGCGCCCGGCCCGGTCGTGGTCAGGGCGACACCGAGCCGACCCGTCGCGCGGGCCCAGCCGTCGGCGGCGTACCCGGCGGTCTGCTCGTGCCGGACCCCCACGAGCCGGACCCGGCTGGCGGGGAAGGCCGTCCAGGCGGCGAGGTTGTGCACGCCCGGCAGGCCGAACGCCACCTCGACGTCCAGCTGCTCCAGGGCCGCGACGAGCGCGTCACCGCCGGTCTGCATGCAGGACCTCCGTGATCTGGCCGCCCGACAGTCCCAGCGCCGTCAGCACCTCCACACTGTGCTCACCCAGCAGGGGTGGGGCGCGCCGCACCCGCGGCCGCACCCCGTCCAGCCGGTACGGCGAACCAACCACCGTCACCTCGCCGGCCGGGTGCGGCAGCGTCTGCAGCAGGCCGTCCGCGACGAGCTGCGGGTCCGTGACCAACTGCCCCACGTGCTGCACGGGGGCGCACGGCACACCGGCGGTGTCCAGCACCCCGGCCCACTCGCGGGCGGTGCGCGTGCCCAGGACCTGCGCCAGGGCGGCAGCGAGCGCCGTCCGGTCGGCCACCCGGCCAGAGTTGGTCACCCAGCCGGGTTCCGGCGCGAGCCCGATCGCCGTGCACAGAGCGGCGAACTGCGCGTCGTTGCCCGCGCCGAGCACCAGGGGCGCGTCCGAGCAGGGCACCGGGCCGTACGGGGCGATGTTCGGGTGGTCGTTGCCGGCGAAGGTCGGGACCACTCCCCCGACGAGAGCGTTGCTGGCCTGGTTCACCAGCGTGCTGACGGCCGCCTCCAGCAGTCCGACCTCGACCCGCAGCGGCCGCCGGGCGAGCAGGCCGGCCAGAGCGCCCACCGCGGCGTACAGGCCGGTAACGACGTCGGTGACCGCCACGCCCACCTTGGTCGGCTCGCTGGTCCCGGTGACCGACATCAGCCCGCTACGGGCCTGCGCCATGACGTCGTAGCCCGGCTTGTCCCCGTCTGGCCCCTCGCCGCCGGCCCCGCGCACCGACACCCAGACGGCGCCCGCGTGCTCCCGCAGCTCGGCCAGACCCAGTGCCGCGAGGTGGCGTGGCAGGAAGTTCTCAAGTACGACGTCGGCGGCCTCCACGAGCCGGGCCACCACCAGGGCCCCGCCCGGCGCGCCCAGGTCCAGGGCCAGCGAGCGGCGGTCCCGGTTGACCGAGAAGAAGTACGCAGCGTCCTGGCCGTGGAAGGGAGGCCCCCAGCGGCGGGTGTCGTCACCGAGTCCGGGGCGTTCGACCTTGAGCACGTCGGCCCCGAGATCGGCGAGCACCATCGCTGCGTACGGCCCGGCCAGGACCCGGGACAGGTCCAGGACGCGCACCCCGCCGAGCGGTCCCGGGGCCGACTCCTGCACCGGCCAGCCAGGCCCGGAGGCCAAGGCCGCCACCAGGCCATGCTGATCCTCCACGCAGGCACCCTAGTCAGACACGGCCGATGGACTTGCTTGTGACCTATCGCACTGGGATGGTCGGTTGCAGCCGACCCTGCCGTGGGCCGCTGCACCGGGTGGAGGACGCATGCGTGCGTGGAAGAGCGTGGCCGCGGCCGCGCTGGTCATGGCACCGCTGGCGGCCTGCGGGTCCTCCGGCGGCGCCTCGGCCAGCAGCGGCAACACGGTCAACTGGTACATCGGTACCGAGACCTGGCTGCCGGACGTGATCAAGGCGTGCAACGCCTCCTCGAACGGCGCGTTCACCTTGAAGGCGCAGAGCCTGCCGAGCATGCCGGACCCGCAGCGCGAGCAGCTCGTGCGTCGCCTGGCCGCCAAGGACCCCTCGATCGACCTGATCGGCATGGACGTCATCTGGACCGGCGAGTTCGGCAAAGCCGGGTGGGTGACCCCGTTCAAGCCCGGTGACCTGACCAACGTCGGCGACGCGAGCAAGGTCGCTAAAGGGCCGTACGACAGCGCGGTATTCGATGGCAAGCAGTACGGCGCCCCGCTGAACAGCAACACGCGCCTGCTTTGGTACCGCAAGTCGTTGCTGGGCAGCAAGCCGGTGCCCAAGACCTGGGACGAGTTGCTCAACACTGCCGACCAACTGCACAGCAAGGTGCAGGAGACCGGCAAGCGGGCCGAGAGCCTGATGGTGTTCTTCAACGCCCTGGAGGAGAGCGCCGGCGGCCACATCGTGAAGACCGCCGCCGACGGCAGCACCACCGTCGACCTGCCGAAGGATCCGACGGTCAAGGCACTGTCGATCATGGAGCACTACGCCCGCAGCTCCGCGGCCCCGACCGCGCTGTCGAACGCCGGCGAGGACGACAACCGCCTGGCCTTCCAGAAAAAGGACAGCAACAGCGCCTTCATGATCAACTGGCCGTTCGTTTACCCGAGCGTCCTGAAGGCCGACAAGGGGTTGGCAGCGGACTACGGCTACGCGCCCTACCCCCAGGTCGATCCCAACCTGCCGGCCCGGCCGCCGCTCGGCGGCTACAACCTGGGCGTCTCCTCCTACAGCGCGCACCACGCCGCTGCGCTGGCGGCCGTCAACTGCCTGACCGATCCGGCGCAGCAGCGGACGATCGCCACCGAGGGCGGCCAACCTTCGGTCCTGCGCTCGCTCGGCGACGACCCCGAGATCAAGAAGGCGCTGCCGTTCCTGCCGCTGATGACCAAGCAGCTGGAGAACGCCGCGCCGCGGCCGGTCACCCCCAACTACAACGACCTCTCACTCGCGGTCCGGCAGGAGCTGCACCCCATGGCCGACATCGGAGACCCGACGAGCAAGTACAACGCGCTGCGGGATCTGCTCAAGCGGGCACTGGCCAGCGAGGCGGTGCTCTGATGGCCGTGCAGGCGACCGAGCGGACCGGCTCGACCCCCATCACGAGCGGCCGGCACGCCACTGGTGGCAAGAAGCCGATGACCGACCGGGCCAAGGCAGAGCGATCGCTCGGGCTGAAGCTGGCCGCACCGGCGGCGATCATCATGCTGCTGGTCACCGCCTACCCGATCGTCTACGCCGTCTACCTGAGCTTGTTCCGGTACGACCTGCGCTCCCCCGACCTGAACCACTTCGTCGGGCTGAGCAACTACGCGCTGATCCTGAGCAGCGGCATTTGGTGGCAGGCGGTGCTGTCCACTGTAATCATCACCGTATTCTCGGTCGTCATCGAGCTGGTGATCGGACTGGCCTTCGCGCTGGTCATGCACCGCGCGCTGTTCGGCCGCCGCACAGTGCGGACCTCGATCCTCATCCCGTACGGGATCATCACCGTGATCGCGGCGTTCGCGTTCAAGTTCGCGGTCTCCCCCGACACCGGCTTTTTCGGGATGGCCTTCAACCCGCTCGGCAGCCAGGTCGGGTCGTTCGCGACGATCATCCTGACCGAGGTCTGGAAGACCACCCCGTTCATGAGCCTGCTCCTGCTGGCCGGCCTCGCAACGGTGCCCGAGGAGCTGCAGGAGGCGGCGAAGGTCGACGGCGCCACTGCCTGGCAGCGTCTGTTCAAGGTGACCCTGCCGAACATGAAGGCCGCGATCCTGGTCGCGCTGCTGTTCCGCACCCTGGACGCCTTCCGGATCTTCGACACCGTGTTCGTGCAGACCTCCGGCGCGCTGAACACCCAGACGATTAGCGGCGTCGGCTACAACACCCTGGTCAGCCGAGTGAACCTCGGACTGGGGTCGGCGGTGTCGATGCTGCTGTTCCTGTTCATCATCATCATCGCCTTTGTGTTCGTGAAGGGCTTCAAGACCAACCTCGGCCAGGTCAAGGGAGAACGCTGATGAGTGTCGCCACCAGCATCGGCGGGGAGCAGGTCGGCGCCGGGCGCAAGGCCGAGTTGGGCAAGAAGGACACCCGCGAGCCGCAGGCCCGGTCCAGTGGCAAGCAGGGGCGCAGCATCGGCTGGATCCTGGGCACCGTCGTGGTCGTCGGCTACGCGCTGTTCCCGGTGCTGTGGATCTTGTCGCTCTCGCTCAAGCCGGCTGCCGACGTCGGCGACAGCAAGCTGTTCCCGGCCGCGCCCACGCTGAAGAACTACTCCGACATCTTCAGCAGCGGCGAGTTCCTCAGGCCACTGGTCAACTCGATCGGGATCTCGCTGATCACGACCGTGATCGCCGTGACGATCGCGTCGCTGGCGGCGTACGCGATTGCCCGGTTGGACTTCCCAGGGAAGACGGTGCTGCTGTCCGGCGCCCTGGCGATCGCGATGTTCCCGCCGGTGTCGATCATCGGCCCGCTGTTCAACATCTGGCGCTCCACCGGCTTATATGACACCTGGCTCGGCTTGATCCTGCCGTACATGACCTTCGCTCTGCCGCTGTCGATCTGGACCTTGGCGGCGTTCTTCCGGGAGATCCCGTTCGACCTGGAGGAGGCCGCCCAGGTCGACGGTGCAACGCCGTCCCAGGCCTTCCGCAAGGTGATCCTGCCGCTGGCCCTGCCCGGGGTGTTCACCAGCGCAATCATCGTGTTCATCTTCTGCTGGAACGACTTCCTGTTCGCCATCTCCCTGACCTCCACCAACAACGCCCGCACCGTGCCGGCGGCGACCGCCTTCTTCACCAGCACCAGCAGCTTCATCAACCCGACCGGTCAGATCGCGGCCGCCGCGATCGTGGTCACCATTCCGATCATCGTCATGGTGCTGGTCTTTCAGCGCCGCATCGTCGCCGGCCTCACCGCCGGTGCAGTGAAGGGCTGACAGCTGTGTCTGCGATCTCGCTCAAGGGCGTCACCAAGCGCTACCCGGATGGAATGGCGGCGGTCTCTGACGTCGATCTGGAGATCGCCGACGGGGAGTTCGTCATCCTCGTCGGACCGTCCGGCTGCGGGAAGTCCACGCTGCTACGGATGATCGTCGGACTGGAGGACATCAGCGACGGGGAGTTGAAGATCGGCGGTGAGGTCGTCAACGGCAAGGCGCCCAAGGACCGCAACCTGGCGATGGTGTTCCAGAACTATGCCCTGTACCCGCACCTGACGGTGCGCGAGAACATGGCCTTCCCGCTGCGCCTGGCCGGGGTCGCCGACGCCGAGGTCACCCAGCGCGTCGAGGAGGCAGCCTCAGTCCTGGAGCTGACCGAGAACCTGGACCGTAAGCCGGCGAATCTGTCCGGTGGCCAGCGCCAGCGGGTGGCCATGGGGCGCGCGATCGTGCGCGATCCGCAGGCGTTCCTGTTCGACGAGCCGCTGTCCAACCTCGATGCGAAGCTGCGCGTGCAGATGCGCACCGAGATCGCCCGGATACAGCGCAAGTACGGCACCACGACGGTCTACGTCACGCACGACCAGACCGAGGCCATGACCCTGGGCGACCGGGTCGCGGTGCTCCGCAAGGGAGTGGTGCAGCAGGTCGACACGCCGCGCAAGCTGTACAACGACCCGGCCAACCTGTTCGTCGCCGGCTTCATCGGCTCCCCGTCGATGAACCTGCTGCCCGGCACGCTCGAGGGCGGGACGCTAACGCTGCCCTTCGCCTCCGTCGCCCTGCCGCAGGACGTCGCCGCGCGGCTGTCGGGGGGCGGTGGGGGCAGCCGCCAGGTGATCGCGGGCCTGCGGCCGGAGCACTTCGAGGACGCCTCGCTGGTCGGTGAGTCCGATCGCCAGCACGGGACGACCTTCAACACCAGGATCGACAACATCGAGTGGCTCGGTTCCGAGCTCTACGCCTACCTGCCGTACGACCCGGGTACCGCCATCGCCGGGCAGCTCAGCGAGCTGGCCGCCGATCTGGACCTGGAGCAGAGTTCGGAGGACCAGAGCCAGCTCGTCGTCCGGCTCAACGCCGCCAGTGAGGTCGCCGTCGCCGGCGAGGCCGAGATCTGGCTGGACGCCCGCCGGCTGCACCTGTTCGACCCGGAGACCGGCGAGGCCCTGACCCGGGCCGGCGGCGGGCTCAGCGCCGGGAGCGGAGCCGCAACCGCTCGATGACGTCGTCGTCCCAGCGGTGCGTCCGGAGCAAGGCGTACCGCTCGCGGGCGACCCGCAGGTAGACCTGGGCGTCTAACTCACGCTCACCGGGATGCAGGCCTGCCTCCCGGAGCAGGGACAGCACCGGCTCGTACTCCTCGGTGAACCAGGCCAACGCGATCTGCGTTCGGTCCGCGAGCTCGCCGCGCTCCTGCATCCACCGGAAACCCCAGGCCTCCACCCCCTCTGCCAGCACGGCGTAGTCCATCGGGTCGGACAGGACGACGCGACCGGCTACGGCAGGCGGGAGCGGCACCCGCTCGGCAAACAGCCGCGCGTGCCCCTTGAGTGGCAGGTCGCCCGGCAGCAGGCCGACCTCGGCGGGGACAGCGGTGCGGACCAGGGTGACCCGGGCCTCGACGACGTCCATGCCGAGCGCCCGCAGGACCGCGACCCGGTGATGGCCGTCCTTGACGAAGTACACCTCCCCGACCTGATAGAGGTCGATGGGCGGCAGGGGCTCGCCGCGTCGTACGGCGGCGGCCAGGCGCTCGAAGCGGTGCCGGGCCAGGTCGCTGGTGGGCCGGAAACGCCGGTCGAAGCCGGTGCGGCGGTCCACCGAACCGACGATGTCGTCCAGCGCCACCTGACGCAGCCCGAGGCTGACCTCCCCCCGGTGCCCGAGTGCGCCCACGACCTCGTCGAAGGGCAGCAGGACGTCCAGATCGCCGGACCGCATCCGCAACCGACCGGCCAGGCGCGTCAGCGTGGCATTGCGGCGCACCCGGGCGAAGTCATCGCGCGAGTCCGCGTCGTGAAACCCGGTCTCCATGTGCCCACCTCCCCCGCCCACCAGTGTGCCCCCACGCATGAAGGGGGCTTATCAACCGGTGGCCGACACGCAGGTCTGCGAGGCCTGCCCGGACCGCCGCAGGGTCCAGCCGCCTACGGCCAGCAGCACCGCCGCGAGCACACCTGCGCCGATGGGCAGGGCTGGGATGCTGTCGGAGGCCTGACGGGCGGTGCCGCCGGCGCCGGTCGCCACTCCGCCGGAGGGCATCGTCATGGAGCCACCACTACGACCGGACAGGTTGTCGGTGCTGGCCGTTCCACCGGTGCCCACGTTGCTGCCGGCGTGCGGCAGTGCGACGTAGGGGAACTGCGACTCGAACGGCACGTCATTGGCGTTGACGCCGTCACCGGCAGCCAGCGCCTTAACGAGCTTGACGCTGCCGTCGGGCTGCAGCGCCCCTTCGAGGGTCTGCACCTCGATGTCGACGACGTCGTCGGTGAGCCGCCGGCCGTTGGGGAACCCGCCCTTGTCGCCGGCGAGCACACCCAACCGGCTCGGGTTGGCGGTGACCGGGGTGGTGGTGTTCAACCGGAGCGTCTCAGCGGGCGTGACGTTGCTGGGCTGGTTCAGACCCTTCACGCCGGTCAGGAACACCGAGAACAGGTCCTTGCGTGGGGTCGCCGGGGCGGGCAGCCCGTACACCGCCTGGATCCGCTTGGGCACCTCGGGCGAGTTGACCCGGTCCACCAGGCCCTGCACGCTCGCGTCCTTGGCCGGCTGCAGGTTGTTGAACGCGTCCTTCAGCGCAACGGAGCTGACGACCTCGTTGACCAGGGGGTTGCCCATGCGTGAGACCTGCACCCAGTCGCCGCTGCCGGTCCGGTTGCCGTCCGGTGAGATCGCCACCGACTTGCGCTCGGTGGTGGCGTAGACGCCGATGACACCGCTGGTGTCCTTGCCAGCGGTGGCCTTCAGGATCGTCTTGGGGACCTGCACGGCCAAGGAGCTGACGTTCAGCCCGGACAGGACCGGGTTGCCGGTCTCGGACAGGTTCCCGCCGTAGAGCAGGTCGAACACCCGGAGGTCGATGAAGAACGGGTCGTCGGCGACGCCGGCGAAGCTCGCCGTGCCATCGGCGGCCTTGCCGGTCTGCAGGGCCTGCTGACGCAGCGAGGCGTAGTCCGGCATCGAGGCCTTCCCGACGTTGTCCGGTGGCACGACGCCGTTCGCCACAAGGGTGGTCGAGGCGCCACCGGCACGGATCAGGTCCAGGCGGTAGTGCTGGAGGAAGTTCAGGTTCGGGCTGTCCAGGCTCTTCACCGGCCCGGTGTTGTACAGGAACGTGCTCTTGTCCTTGAACCCACCGGTGAAGGTGAACCGATAGGTCAAATCCGGCTTGGCGTCACCATTGGTGTCGACGTTGATGTTGTAACGGACCGAGTCCGCCTTGGGGAACGGGTCGAAGTTCGGGCCGCCGGCCGGGAGCTGGAACGGCTTGACGTTCGTGATCAGCGTGACCGTGTCCGGCTTGTCGGGGCTGTTGAAGGCGTACGTATCGGTGTTGTCGATGTCGGGGTCGGTGGCGGTCAGCGGTGCCTCGCGGTGGCTGGATGCCTGACTCACCCCTGGCGTGAAAGCGGCACCGGCGGCGGTAACGACCAGGCCAGCGACCACGGCGCGGGAGCGGTGCGGCGCTGTTGGGCTCGGCGCTCGGAACGGTTCACAGTTCTCCCTGAAGGATGACGTGCATGGTCGAGCGGGATCGTGCAGATGTGCTGGTCTGGCAAACTGACAGTAGCGGATCAAGCACGCTAGGGCACGGCTTTCGAGCCGCTGCTGCGCAGTAGGCGGTCATCACCCGGTGAGGCGTGCCGCAACGAGGTGGGAACGCCGGCGTGCTCCGTCGGTGCGGCGTCCTCCAGATGCCCGAGTGGGAAGGATCGTCTCGGGTCGATCGGTCGGCCGCTGGCTGCCCGGCTGACGGCCAGCGTCCCGACCCGGGACGGCTGGCTGGTTGTTCAGCCGGCGGAAACCTACCCCGCAGGCGCGCGAGGGGGCAAGGGGGGGCTACGGCTGGCCGTTGTCGCGGGCGGCGGCCAGGAGCCGCTCGGCGACGTTGTGGAGCTTGACGTGCTGGGTCTGCGAGGTGTGCTGCAGCAGGCGGAACGCCTCGTCCGCGCTGCACCCCTCACGCCCCATGAGCACGCCCTTGGCCTGCTCGATCCCGGCCCGGCTGTGCATTGCGGTGGCCAGGTTGTCGGCGTGCCGACGGCTGGCGCCAAATACCTCGGCGTTGGACAGCGTCGCACCGGCATGCACCGCCAGGACGCCGGTCAGCTCGGTGGAGGTGTCGTCCAGAGCGTGCGCGTCGGTGGCGTACAGCCCGAGCGCCCCGACCACGTGCCCGCGAACGCCCAGCGGAACCGCCAACGAACTGCGCAGCCCGTACTGCACCGCCACCGCCCCGAAGCTGCCCCACCGCACCTCGGTTGCCAGGTCACCCACCAGGACCGGGACACCGGTGTGCACCGCGTCCAGACAGGGACCGACTCCCGTGGCGTACTGGTCGTGGTCGACTGTTCCGATCCACTCCGGTACCGCGGCGACGGCCCACATCGAGTCGGCACGCAGGCTGACCGAAGCACCGAGGCAGCCCGGGACGGCCCGGCCGCACAGCTCCGCGACGCGGCCCAACGTCTGCTCCACCGTCTCCACCGCTCCGAGCAGCGCGGGTAACTCCGCCAACTCGCGCAGGAGTACGGCATCGAGCTTCAGATTAGGCATAGGCCCCTGGTGGTCCTTCCTGGTGGGCGGCAGTGAGCTGTTCTGCGTACGGCGGGTCGGCACCGACTCGGCTGCAGGTGCTCGCCGCCGCCCGCATCCCGTAGTGCAGGGCGTCAGTCAGCGCGGCGGCACCCAGGTGGTCCAGCCGGCCACCGAGCGCGCCGGCCCGGTGCAGGCTGGCCAGCAGCCCGGCGGTGAAGGTGTCACCGGCGCCGACGGTGTCCACGACGGTCGTGGGAGGAGCCGGCAGCCGCACCGCGCCGTCCGAGGTCACAGCCAGTACGCCGTCCCCGCCGAGGGTCACGATGACCACCGCGGGTCCGAACGACTGCCACCGCCGGGCCACCACCTCCGGGTCCTCGGCGGGGTGCAGCGCGGCGACGTCGTCGGCACTGGCCTTGACGATGTCGGCCAGCGTGCACCAACGGTCGACGTCGACCAGCAGCGGGCCGCGGCCGACCGAGGGCCGCACGTTGGGGTCGATGCAGACGGTGTGCGCGCCTCGTACCCGGTACAGGAAGCGCTCCAGGGCATCGCTGCCAGGTGGCAGCGTCAGCGCGAGCGAACCGGCGTGCAGGCAGCGCACCGCATTGGGCAGGTCGAGGGGTAGCTCGTCGTCGGTCCACTGCCAGTCCGCAGTCCCGGAGATGTCGAAGCGGTAGGACGCTCCCGCATGCTCGTCCAACTCGACGATCGCCAGGCTGCTGGGTTCGGCGGCCTCCACCGCAAGCCCCAGGTCCACCCCGTTCCCGGACAGGTGCCGTCGCAGGCGCAGGCCGAAGGCGTCGCAGGAGAGTCGAGCCAGCATCGCCGTAGGGATGCCGAGCCGGGCCAGCGCGACCGCGGCGTTGGCCGGGCTGCCGCCGGGGACCGCGGTGTAGCGGGCGCCGGAACTGTCGTCGGGCACCAGGTCGACCAGCGCCTCACCGCAGACCACGATCACCGCTTCAGGCCTTCCGCCCGCAGCCAGGCCCAGCCCAGCCCCGGCAGCAGCGCTCCGTCGGGGGTGATCACGGGCGCCGGCTCGGACGCCAGGACCGGCAGGGTTCTCCCGTCCAGCACCTGCGCCGCAACCCACCGTGGGTGCTCGGAGAAGTTCGCCAGCACCAGGACGGGGTGGTCGCACGGGTGCCGCCGGAGCAGGGCCAGGACTCCGGGGTCACCACTGTCGAGCACCTCGACGCTGCCGTCACCGCGCAGCGCGGTCAGCTGCCGCCGTACCGTACCGAGTTGCTGCAGTGCCTCGAACACCCGCGCCTCCAAGGTGCCGGACTCGTGCCGGAGCTTCGCGGCCGCCCGGTCCAGTGCCGGGCGGTGCATCCAGCGGTTGTCCCTGCCGGCCTTGCGCCGCGCGGCCCAGTCCGGGTCGTTGCGCTGGCCCAGCTCGTCGCCGGAGAACAGCAGGGGCAGGCCACCGTAGGCATAGAGCACGGCGTGCAGCAGGACGAAGCGACGCAGCGCGTCCTCGAGCAGCACCGGGTCCTGCTCGTCGAGCGCCTGCTCGATCCCGCACAGCGACGCGGTCGTCCCCGAGGTGCGTACATCCCCGGTCGTGTCGTTGCGCTGGAAGTCCGCGCCCCGGGCGTAGGACCCCGGGTGGCGACCGGCATAGAAGTCGGTCAGGAACCGGCGGTGCGCGAACGGGTCGAGGCCGACCGCCCGGGCGTCGATGTCCGAGACCGCCCAGCCGATGTCGTCGTGACCGCGCAGGTAGGTCACCCAGCCGGTCCCCGTCGGAGGCCGCCGCAGCCGGCGCAGCGCGTGCACGGCGAGGCCGACGTCCCGGGTGGCAGCGGTGCTCCACAGCAGCACCATCAGCTGGTTGTGGTACGCCAGGTCGCACTCGGCCCGCTGCACCTCGTGCGCGCCGAGGTACTGCACCAGGTGGTCCGGCGCAACGATCGCCTCGGCCTTGAACAGCGCTCCCGGGGCGGCAAGCCGGACCAAGGCCCGGAACGCCTGCAGCAGCAGGTGCGCCTCCGGCTGGTTCTGGCAATCGGTGCCCAGCCGCTTCCAGGTGAACGGCACCGCGTCCAGCCGCAGGACGTCGACCCCCCGGTCGAGCAGCTGAACCATGACCTCGAGCATCGCCGCGAACGTCGAGGGCGCGGCGTGGTCCAGGTCCCACTGCCAGCTGTTGAACGTGGTCCAGAACCACCGGGCCGCCTCCGGCTGCCAGGTGAAGCTGCCGGGGGAGGTGTCCGGGAACACCTCCGGCAACGTGCGCTCGTAGGCGTCCGGCTGCTCGCGGTCGGGGTAGCTGAGGTAGCGGTCGGAGTACGCCGGGTCGCCCGCGAGCGCCGCCCGGGCCCAGGGGTGCTCGTCCGCGGTGTGGTTCAGCACCAGGTCCACGCACAAGCTGATGCCGCGTCGGTGCAGCGCGTCGGCCACCTGCTCCAGGTCGGCCATCGTGCCCAGTCGCGGATCCACCCGCTCGTAGTCGGCGACCGCATAGCCGCCGTCGTCCTCCCCCGTACGGGGCAGCAGGAGCGGCATCAGGTGCAGGTAGGTCACGCCCAGCTCCTGCAGGTGGTCCAGCTCCTCGAGCAGGCCGAGCAGGGTGCCGGCGTACAGGTCGACATAGCAGACGTAGCCGATCGCCTGCTGGGACAGCGCCCAGGACGGGTCGACGTCCCGCTGCCGGTCCCGGACCCGCAACGGGAGCGGTCGGCGTACGCCGGAGCGCACTGCCGTCGTGAGGACCTCGCGGGCCAGGGCGGCCGCCTGGGGGCCGAACACAGCTGCGAGCGCCCCGGCCAGCTCGGGTCGGACGAGCTGCAGGCGCGCCTCCAGGCCGGCGGTCTCCAGCGGGCCCAGCTCGTCACGGACCTCTGCCAGCAGCGCGGCTTCCTGCTCCTGCAGGGCGGTGACGACGCAGTCGCGCCACTGCTGCCCGTCCGCCACGGCCCGCAGCCTATGCCGACCGGCGGCCCGCCTCGGGGCGGTTGAGGTGCTCCTAGGCTCACCCCTCATGGCCCTCGACCCCGCCGCGCTCCCACCGGACGTGCTCGCCTTCCTGGCCGAGCGGCACCTTGCAACGCTGACCACCCTGCGCGCCGACGGATCGCCCCACGTCGTCGCCGTCGGTTTCACCTGGGACGACGAGGTGGGGCTGGTCCGGGTCATCACTGACGGCAGCTCGCGCAAAGCCGTGCACGCCCGGGGTGCCGGCCGGGCGGTCGTCGCGCAGGTTGACGGCCCGCGCTGGCTGGCACTGGAGGGCACGGTCCGGCTCCGCGCCGAGCCCGAGCGGGTGGCCGAGGCGGTCCGCCGCTACGCGCAGCGCTACCGCCAGCCGGCCCAGAACCCCCAGCGCGTCGCGCTTGAGATAGCCGTCGACCGAGTGCTCGGCCGCGGCTGACCGGCCGCAAGGTCCCCGGTGGGCCCGCGCCCCGGGCTAGCGCCGCTCCGGGTCCGGCCCGACCGGCGCGTCCTGGCTCGCCACCGCCCGCCCCTCCCATGGCGTGCTGAGCACGACGGTGGTCCGCGTCGAGACGTGCGCCGCGGCGCGGATCTCCTGCAGCAGGACCTCCAGTTCCCCGGGTCCGGCGACCCGGACGGTGAGGATGTAGCTCTCGTCGCCGGCGACGCTGTGGCAGGCCGAGATCCCGCGCAGGTGCTCCAGGTGCGCCGGTGCGTCGTCCGGCGCCGCCGGGTCGATCGGCTTGATCGAGACGAAAGCTGTGAGCGGCAGTCCGACGGCGAGCGGGTCGATCACCGCCGTGTACGTCGTGATGGCGCCGCGCTGCTCGAGCCGGCGTACGCGTTGGTGCGCCGCAGAGGTCGACAGGCCGGTGTCGCGGGCCAGGTCGGCGTAGGAGCGGCGACCGTCCTGCACCAGCAGCGCGAGCAGCTGATGGTCCAGGGCGTCAAGGCCGGACTCGCTCACGGTCGGCACCGCCCCGGTGCCGGCCCCGTCATGACCGGGTCAGCGCCCGCCCGATGACGACTCGCTGCACCTGATTTGTGCCCTCGAAGATCTGCATGATCTTGGCCTCGCGCAGGTACCGCTCGACCGGGAAGTCCTCGACGTAGCCGTAGCCGCCGAGCACCTGGACCGCGTCGGTGGTCACCTGCATGGCGGCGTCGGTGGCGAACAGCTTGGCCATGGCCGCCTGCGTGGCGTACGGCCGGCCGGCGTCCTTGCGCCGGGCCGCCGACAGGTACAGCGCGCGGGCGGCCTCGACGGCGGTGGCCATGTCGGCCAGCAGGAACGACACGCCCTGAAAATCCGCGATCGCCCGGCCGAACTTCCGCCGCTGCGTGGCGTAGTCGACGGCGACGTCCAAGGCCGCCTGCGCGAGCCCGACGGCGCACGCCGCGATACCGAGCCGGCCGCTGTCCAGGGCGCTCATCGCGATCCGGAAACCGGCCCCCTCCCCCGCCAGCAACCGGTCGACGGGCACCCGCGCGCCCTCGAGCACGATCGAGGCGGTCGGGGAGGACCGCATGCCCATCTTTCGCTCAGGTGCCTGGGGCAGCAGACCGGGCGTGGCGCCGTCGGCCAGCAGGCAGGAGATGCCCCCCGGCCCGGGGCCGCCGGTACGCACCATGAGGTTGTAGGCGTCGGCGTGGCCGCCGTGCGTCACCCACGCCTTCGTACCGTCCACGACGTAGTCCTCGCCGTCGCGCACCGCGCGGGTCGACAGGGCGGCAGCGTCCGAGCCGCTGTGGGCCTCGGACAGGCAGTACGCCCCGAGCAGCTCGCCGCCGAGCAGACCGGGCAGCAGGGCGTCCTGCTGCTCCGCCGTACCGAATGCGGCCAGGGGATAGCAGGCCAGGGTGTGCACGCTGACGCCCACAGCGACGGCGGCCCAGGCGCGGCCGAGCTCCTCCAGGACCTGCAGGTAGACCTCGTACGGCTGGGCGCCGCCGCCGTACTGCTCGCCGTAGGGCAGGCCGAGCAAACCTGCCTTGCCCAGCGTGCGGAACAGCTCGCGAGGGAACTCCCCGCGCGCCTCCATCTCAGCCGCTCGCGGCGCGATCTCACCGGCGACGAGCTCGCGGGTGAGCTCCAGGAGCGCCTCGGCCTCGCCGGAGGGCAGCGTGCGTTCGACGATGGCCACGGGCGCCTCCAGACAGCTCGAGCGAACTACCGCACCCTATCGACGGCGCTCCCCTCCTCGCCCCCTCCCCCCGCCCACGACTCTGTCCTCGCTGATCAAGGCGAAAGGCCCGTGATCGTCACCGTGATCATGGGACTTCCGCCTAGATCGGCGTAGAGACTGGGGCGCGAGTGGGAGGGTGGCTGGCGTGGGAGGGTGCGGGACGTGGCCGCGCTGATGCTCCTGGACTCCCCAGCCCTGTGGTATCGCGCCTTCCACGGCGTTCCAGACACGGTCCGCTCCCCGCAGGGCGAGCCGGTGAACGCCGTCCGCGGCTTCCTGGACCTGGTCGCCCGGGTCGTCCGGGAGCAGCGGCCGGCGCGCCTGGTCGCGACCGTCGACCTGGACTGGCGGCCCGCGTTCCGGGTGGCGGCAGTCCCGACGTACAAGCTGCACCGGACCCTCGAAGGCGGGGCGGAGGCCGAACCCGCAGCTCTGGCACCCCAGGTTGCGGTCCTGCACGAGGTGCTGGAGGCGCTCGGGGTCCCCGTCGCCGGTGCGCAGGGCTACGAGGCAGACGATGTACTCGGGACTTTGACAACGCGCGAGACCGGCGCGGTGGACGTGGTGACCGGTGATCGGGACCTGCTGCAGCTCGTCCGGGACGACGGCCCTGTCCGGGTGCTCTACGCGGTGGAGAAGATGGCGCCCTACACCGAGCGGACCGTTGCCCAGAAGTACGGCATCCCGGGCACCGCCTACGCCGACTATGCCTGCCTGCGCGGGGATCCCAGCGACGGGCTGCCCGGGGTGAAGGGTGTCGGCGACAAGACCGCTGCGGCGCTGGTCAGTCGGTTCGGCAGCATCGAGTCGCTGCTGGCGGCGCTGGACAGCGGTGCGACCGACGGCTTCCCGGCCGGCGTGCGCGCCAAGCTCGAGGCGGCGCGGGACTACCTCGCCGTGGCTCCGGCCGTGACCCGGGTCGTGTGCGACCTGGACCTGCCCGCCTACGACGACGCACTCCCCCGCGGCCCGCTCGACCCGGATCGCCTGGTTGCGCTGTCGGACCGGTGGGGGCTGGACAGCGCGCTGGACCGCCTGCTCGCCGCGCTGGAGGTTGCCCACAACCAGTAGTCGCGCGCGCAAGGCAACGGGCCAACTCCTGCCTGGGCGACGACAACCACAACTACACACGACCGCGACGTCCGGGACGGCGCGCACGCTCAGTCCTGCGGGTCGGCGGGGCAGGAAGCTCCAGTCGTGTGCTGCTGTGGGTTGCCGGTCGGTCGAGCCGGACCGGGCGGACGGCTCGGCAGCGTCCTCGCGGCGGGGTGCCGGAGGACAAGCACAAGCGGCCGCCGGTGAGCAGTGAGCGAAGACGTAGCACGGCCGGGTGCTTGCTGTCGGAAGCGGTGGCAGAGTGTTACCTATGGGTAGCAGCGCCTTCTCGGTCCTCACCCGCTCCGCCGAGCTCGCAGACGCAGCGGCGCAGGAGCTGGACGTGCTGGTCGTCGGCATGGGGGCGACCGGCGCAGGCGTCGCCTTGGACGCGGCCAGCCGCGGCCTGCGGGTCGCCGTCGTCGACATGGGCGACCTGGCCAGCGGCACGAGCAGCAAGAGCAGCAAGCTGGTGCACGGCGGCCTGCGCTACCTGGAGAACTACGAGTTCGGTCTGGTCCGCGAGGGTGTCGTCGAGCGGCAGCTGCTCATGCGTCTCGCTCCGCACCTGGTGCGCCCGATGGACTTTCTCTACCCGGTCTGGCCGGACACCGCCAAACGCCGCCTGCTCGGCCTCGGCCTGACCACCTACGACGTGTTCGCGCTGGCGGTCGGCAAGTCGGGCGTACGCCGGCACGAGCGGGTCACCGCCGAGCAGGCCATTGCCCTCGCCCCGGCGCTGGGCGACAGCGAACTCGCCTACTCCTACCTCTACGGCGACTGCGCGACCGATGACGCGCGGCTGGTGCTGGCCGTCGTGCAGGCCGCCCGCCGCTTCGGGGCGCGGGCCATCACCTACGCCGAGGTCACCCGGCTGGACAAGGACGAGGCAGGTCGGGTCTGCGGCGCGCTGGTCCACGATCGGTTGTCCGGCGCCGACGTCGCGCTGCGGGCCCGGCACGTCGTCAACGCCACGGGCGTCTGGGTCGATCGGCTGCAGGGCTTGGAGGAGCCGGGGCGCGCTGCCGTCGTGCAACCCAGCAAGGGCGTGCACGTCGTCGTCCCGCACGACCGCCTCCCGCTGCTCGAGGCCAGCATCCTGCTGCCCAGCAAGCAGGGGGACGGTCGCTCGATGTTCGCCATCCCGTGGGGGCAGCAGACGATCCTGGGCACCACCGACACGCCGTACGACGGAGAGCTGGACGGGCTCTCGCTGACCGCCGCCGACCTCGAGTACGTGCTGGCCGCCGGCAACGCGGTCTTCAAGGGCGCCCTCGACGCGGACGACGTGCTCGGCGCCTGGGCCGGCGTACGGCCCCTGATCCGGACCCCGGGTTCGAACTCGATGAGCGACCTCAGCCGCCGGCACACCCTGGTGGAGGGCTCCGGCGGCCTGCTGACGATCACCGGCGGCAAGCTCACGACCTACCGCCGGATGGCCAAGGACGTCGTGGACCGGGTGGTGGAGCGAGACGGCCGCAAGGCCCGGTGCCGCACCGACGAGATCGGCTTGTCCGGCAGCCAGCCGCTCGGGCAGCTGCTCGAGCAGACCTCGGCCGAAGCCGCGCGGCTCGGCCTGTCCGAACAGGTCGCCACGAGCCTGGTCCGGCAGGCCGGTGCCCAGGCCGCGGACATCCTGGCCCTCGTCGCCGACGAACCGACCCTCGGCGAGGTGCTCTCCCCCGCCGCTCCGCATCTGCTCGCCGAGGTGGTGCACGCCGCACGGCAGGAAGGGGCCACCACGCTGGAGGACGTCTTCAGCCGTCGGCTGCGGCTGTCGCTGCGCGCCAGGGACGCCGGTCTGCCGGCCGCGCCGGCGGCGGCCTGCGCGCTTGCGGGCCAGACGGGCCAGGATGAGCGCTGGGCGGCTGCCCAGGTCGCCGCCTACACCGAAGTGGTACGCCGCGAGCGGGGTGTCCTCGGGCTCCCGTCCGCGACGGGCCTCGCCGCAGCGGGCTGGCCCGGAACCGGAGCGGGTGAGACCCGTTCGGCGGCCGGATGACGCAGCCCTACGTCGTCGTGGCGACGGTGGCCGCCGGGACCTGGGGCTGGTGGCGCCTGCGGCCCAGGTGCGGCCAGACCAGGAAGGCCTCGGCCTCCAGCGCGGCCAGGGCCACCCGGGGCAGGTCCTTCGCGGTCGGGTAGCAGACGTACCGCGGTTCCCAGATCGGGCGGAACTTGGCGTTGAAGCGGTAGAGCGTCTCGATCTGGAACCACCGCGAGGCGAACAGCAAGAACCCGCGCCAGGCCCGTAAGACTGGGCCGGCGCCGAGGCGCTCACCCCGCTCGAGTGAGGAGCGAAAGACCGCGAAGTTCAGCGAGAACCGGGTGACCCCGAGCTCTGGCCCGGCGGCCAGCGCCTTGCTGATCAGCAGTTCGTTGAGCCCGTTGTCGGCGTCCCGGTCGCGGCGCATCAAGTCCAGGGACAACCCGTCGGTGCCCCAGGGCACGAAGTGCAAAAAGGCCCGCAGGGCGCCTTCTTGGAAGGCCATGACGGCGACGCAGTCCGGGTCGGCGCTGTCACCGAAGCGGCCCAGCGCCATGGAGAAGCCGCGCTCGGTCTCCGCCCCGCGCCAGGCCTCGGCCTGCTGCTGCAGCCGGACGCCTTCCTCGACCCCGATGTCCCTGCTCCGCCGGACCTCGGTGCGGTATCCGGCGCGTTCGACCCGGGCGACCGCCTGCCGCACGTTGCGCATCGCCCGGCCCTCCAGGCTGAACTCGGCGACCTCCACAACGGCCTCGTCACCGATCTCCAGCGCCGACAGGCCGGCCCGGGACCACGCGGTGCCGGCCTGTTCACTGCAGCCCATCACGGCGGGGGTCCAGGCATGCCGGTCGGCCCGGGTGAGGAACGCCGTGATCGCGCCCGGCCAGGCCTCCGGGTCACCCAGCGGGTCGCCGCTGGCCAGCATCACCCCGGACACGACGCGGTAGGCGATGCAGGCCTTGCCGGTCGGCGACCAGATCACGCTCTTGTCCCGGCGCAACGCGAAGTAGCCCAGGGAGTCCCGCGCGCCGTGCCGAGCCAGCAGCGCCCTCATCCGCGCCTCGTCGTCGGCGCTGAGCCGGGCGACCGGCTCGGCGGGGCGCAGCACAAGGTAGGCGGTGGACAGAAAGGTCAGGGCGCCGAGCGCCAGCAGCGCGTCGCTGACCAGCCGGTCGGTGGCCCGCCCCCGCCGGTTGTTGGTGTACTCCAGCGGCCCGTCGATCCCGACGAGGCCTTCCAGGACCTCCTGGGAGGCGACCGTGACGCTGAACGGGCGTACCAGGGCTTCGTCCCGGATCCCGATGAAGGCCAGGCCCAGCACGTAGCTGGTGACGAACAGCGACACCCCGACGCCGAGCGCCCGCCAGCGCGTACGCGGGTCGCCCTCGGCGTAGAACTCCTTGCGCAGCACGACCATGCCGGCCAGCAGCAGGAGCGCGACCGTGGCCTCCTCCACGTCCAGGCCCTTGAGCAGGTGCAGGGCCACGCTGCCCAGCAGCAGCCCGACGGTGATCTGCCACGCCCGCCGCTTGCGTCGGCGCAGGCCCCGGGCCAGCAGCACCAGCAAGATGCCGGTCACCAGGGTCAGCGCATTGCTCGCGGTTGTCAGCGCCCCCGGCACAAGCATGCTCAGCTCGTGGATCCGGGCCCGCTCAGCGCGGGTCAGCGCACTGACCAGGTCCAGCAGACCGGTGAGCAGACACAGCAGCGACACCAACCGCGGCACCCACGGCCGGCGCACCGGCTCGGCCGCCGAGCTGCGCGCGGGCTCGGGCGCGGGGGTGGTCGGCGCGGTCGCGGGGGCGGACGTCACAGCGGTCAGCCTAGGCACTCGCGGGCTGTCGGGCTGGCCTACGCGACACTGCTGTAGGCCACGACGCCGCGCCGTACCGCTGCCAGCGCCCTGCGCGCGGTGGGCCGCACCGGTGAGTCGGGGGCGGCTATGAGAGCGAGCTGTCCCAGCAGGTCGAGCAGCTGCTTGCACCACCGTACGAAGTCCCCGGCGGTCAAGTCGGGGTCGTCACCGAGCACCTGCTCCAGCGGCGCGCCGGCTGCCCAATGCCACGACGCCCAGCAGAAGCCGGCGTCGGGTTCGCGCAAAAAGGACAGGTGCTCGCGGGCCTCGGCCTTCGCCAGCCGGTCGCGCAATCGTTCCATCTGCTCGAGCGTGCTGCGGACCGCGCCGGCCGGCACCTGCGGCGAGGCGTCCTCCGGGCGGCGGCTCTCATAGACCAGCGAGGACACGACCGACGCCAGCTCGGCCGGTCCCAGGTCGTCCCACAGCCCGGCCCGCAGGCACTCCACGACCAGCAGGTCGGCCTCGTTGTACACGCGGGCAAGTTGCCGGCCGGCCTCGGTCACGTCGTCGTCCTGCAAGTACCCGAGTCCGGCGAGCACCGCGCAGACCCGGTCGAAGACGCGGGCGATCGAGTGGGTCTTGCCTTCCACGCGGCGCTCGAGCGCGTCGGTGTCAGCCCGCAGCCGGTCGTAGCGCTCCCCCCACCGCAGGTGGGTCTCGCGGTCCTGGCACCCGTGTACGGGGTGGCGGCGCAGCGCGGCCCGCAGTTCGGCCAGCGCCTGGTCATCAGCAGCAGCCGAGCGCGTGCGGCCGGGGCGCTCCGGCTGAAGGCCGAGCGCCCGCAGGGAGGAGGCGAGGTCCCGTCGCGACTGCGGAGAGCGGTGGTTGAAGGAGCGCGGAACGCGCACCTGACCGAGCGCCTGCACAGGTGCCGGGAAGTCCGCGTCGGAGAGCCGGCCGGCCCAGCGGTCCTCGGTGAGCACCAGCGGGTGGGCCTGACCGGCCACTCCGAGACCCGGGTCGAGCACGACCGCCAATCCCGCGCGCCGTCCGCCCGGCACCGTGATGACATCGCCGGTCGCAAGCTGCTCGAGCGAGGCCGCCGCCGCCGCCCGCCGCTGCGCCCCACCGCGCTTGGCCAGCTCGCTCTCGCGGCGCTTGACCGCAGCGCGCAGCCCGGCGTACTCGATGACGTCCCCGAGGTGGCAGGTCATCGCCTCGCGGTAGCCCTCCAGGGCCTCCAGGCTCCGGGTCACCTGCCGGGCCAGCCCGACGACGGAGCGGTCGGCCTGGAACTGGGCGAACGAGCTCTCCAGCAGCGCGCGGGCGGACTCGCGCCCGACGCTGCCGACCAGGTTGACCGCCATGTTGTACGACGGCCGGAAGCTCGATTTCAGCGGGTAGGTGCGGGTCGAGGCGAGCCCGGCGACCTGCCGCGGGTCCAGGCCGGGCTGCCACAGCACGACCGCGTGCCCCTCCACGTCGATGCCTCGCCGACCGGCCCGACCGGTGAGCTGGGTGTACTCCCCCGGCGTGATGTCGGCGTGGGTCTCGCCGTTCCACTTCACCAGCTTCTCGAGCACCACCGACCGGGCCGGCATGTTGATCCCCAGCGCGAGCGTCTCGGTGGCGAACACAGCCTTGACGAGCCCGGACAGGAACAGCTCCTCCACCACCTCCTTGAACGTCGGCAGCATCCCGGCGTGGTGGGCCGCAACGCCTCGTTCCAGGCCCTCGAGCCACTCCCAGTAGCCCAGCACCCGCAGGTCCTCGCGCGCGAGCTCGGCCGTACGCCGCTCGACGTGTGCGCGGACCCGGTCGCGCTCCTCGGGGCTGTTGAGCCGCAGGCCCGCCCGCAGGCACTGCTCGACCGCGCCCTGGCACCCGGCCCGGCTGAACACGAAGGTGATCGCCGGCAGCAGGCCCTCGCGGCCCAGCCGCTCGAGCACATCGACGCGGCTGGCGACGGGCCGTCGGCCGGTGCGGCCGCCGCGCTCGCGGGGCAGGAAGCGGGACTCCTCCCGAGCAATCCGCACCAGCTGCGGGTTCAGCTCCGGTACCCCGTCCGCACCGGCCGGGCCGTCGGCGCCCGGGTGCGCGCCGAGGAACAGGTCGTACAGCCTGGTGCCGACCAGAACGTGCTGGAACAGCGGGACGGGCCGGTGCTCCTCGACGACGACCTCGGTGTCACCGCGAACCGTCATAAGCCAGTCGGCGAACTCCTCGGCGTTGCTAACGGTGGCCGACAGCGAGACCAGCTGGACGTCCTCGGGCAGGTGGATGATCACCTCCTCCCAGACGGCGCCGCGCGCCCGGTCGGCGAGGTAGTGCACCTCGTCCATGACGACGTGGGACAGCCCCCGCAGCGCGTCCGAGCGGCCGTACAGCATGTTGCGCAGTACCTCGGTGGTCATGACGACGACGTCGGCTCCACCGTTGATCGTGGTGTCCCCGGTCAGCAGCCCGACGCGGGCGCCGCCGTGGCGGGCCACCAGGTCGGTGTACTTCTGGTTCGACAGCGCCTTGATGGGGGTCGTGTAGAAGCACTTACGGCCGCGGCGCAGCGCGAGGTGTACCGCGAACTCCCCGACCACGGTCTTGCCGGCGCCCGTCGGTGCGGCCACCAGCACCCCATGGCCTTGCTCGAGAGCGGCGCAGGCTGTGCACTGGAAGGCGTCCAACCCGAACGGATAACCAATCTCGAACTCGGTCAGCGCCGGGCCGCCCTGCGAGCGCCGGAACGTCGCGTAGCGCTCCGCCGGGGAGGGCGTGTCCACGACTTCACCGTACGTCGCAGCAGCGCGCTCGTCCTGGTCGGCGCGCTAGAGCTGCGAGGCCGTGGTGTCGACCGAGGAGGGCAGATCGTCGTCCAGGGTGTGCAGCGGGTCCAGGGCCGCCCGGCGTCGCGCGCCCCGTTCCCGCAGCCGGGCGATGAGGATGCAGGCCTCGTACAGCACCACGAGCGGGACGCCCAGGGCCAAAAAGGTGAACGGGTCGGTGCTGGGGGTCAGGACGGCCGCAGCAAAGAACAGCCCGACGATCATCCCACGGCGCCAGGCCCGCATCCGGGCGGCGGACAGCAGCCCGACGACGTTGAGGAACACGATGACGACGGGGAACTCAAAGGCCAGCCCGAACAGCAGCAGGATCAGCGAGACAAAGGACAGGTACTCCTTGAGCGAGGTCAAGATGGTGATGTGGTTGCCGGCGACGTGCAGCAGCAGGTGCAGGCCGTGGCTGAGGGTGAGGTAGGCGAAGCCGGCGCCGATGGCGAAGAAGACCAGGGCGGCGAGCAGGAAGCCGGCGGCGTAGCGGCGCTCTTTGCGATGCAGGGCGGGGGTGATGAACGCGCCCAGCTGGTAGAGCCAGACCGGCGCGGACAGCACCGCGCCGCCGATGAACGCCACCCGCATCCGGACCTGGAACTGGTCGAAGATCCCGAAGCTGACCAGGTTGCAGTGGCCGGGCTGGACGACCCCGCAGTACGGCTGGCGCAGGACGTCGAAGACCGGGCTCCAAAAGGCGTAGGTGACCGCGACCGCGACGGCGTACGCCAGCGCCGCCCAGGTCAGCCGCCGGCGCAGCTCGCGCAGGTGGTCCACCAGGGGCATGCGCCCGTCCGGCGGGCGCGCAGCGGCGCGGGCCACCGTTAGTGCTGGCGGGGTTCGGCAGTCGTGGGCAGCGGGTCAGTCGGTCCAGCGGCGACGGGCTGGGTCACGGGCTGGGCGGCAGGCTGCGCCGGGTGGACCGGTGGCAGGTGGACCGGCGGCAGGGTGGCCTGCGTGACGGGTACCTGGCCGGGGGCACCGTCATCGTCCTTGAGTCCCTTGGCCTCGGCCTTGAGGATCCGCATCGAGCGGCCGAGGGCGCGGGCCGAGTCGGGCAGCCGCTTGGCCCCGAAGACAATGATGATCAGTACCACGATGATCAGGACGCTGGGCTTCTCGAAGAACTCGAGCACGAGAGGCACCTTTCTGACAGGGGTAAACGAACCAAGCGTACGCGCCGCTGGTTCGGTTCGCGCCGCAACGAACGAGGTCGACCGCCCAGGTCGGCGACCGGAGCTTTGTTCGGTACCGGACGCTGGCCCTGCAGCCCGGAGAGCATCGCTTGGGCCTGCGCGAGCTGCGCAGAGGCGCGGGAGGTCTCGGCGCCCAACGCCTTGGTCTGCCGCCACAGTCGAAGGCACAGCACGGCCAGGGCGATGAGCGCCAGCAGGCCGAGGGCGGCATCGAGCAGGGTCCAGAGCACCGGGGCAGGTTAGCGCCGGCCGGCTCCGAGAACGAGCTCAGCTGCTCCGAGAACGAGCTCAGCTGACGGGGGCGGCACCGGCGAGCGCCGCGAGCAGGTCGGTGGCGCCCAGGTGCAGCGCGAAGTCCAGCAGGTCGTCGTAGGTCAGGCGGGGGCCGTCCTTGGCCTCGAGCACCTCCTCGGGCAGTACCCACACCTGGGCCGGGACCCCGCCGGCCAGCAGCAGCGAGACGACGCGGCCGTCCGCCGGCTTGCGGACCTCGCAGCCGCAGGTGGCGCAGTCGAAGGCGTAGTACGACAGCGGGGCGTGGCTGCAGACCCGCAGGGCCACGTCACGGGTGGTCAGCTCGACCTCGCCGCACGTGGGGCAGGTTGCCTTGATGGTGGTCACGTCGGGGCCCTTCTCCGCCCGCCCCTGCATGGGGCGACACCTCTCCTTCGGCAAGTGTGGCCGAATGCTTGACCGCACTCCCTCGCCGGCCCGGTTCCGCCCGCCGCGGTCAGCTCATTCGTCGGGCCAGCTCGTGCGTCGGCCACCTCATGTGTCGTACGCCGAGAGCGCGGCCTGCGCGTCCTGCCGCACCTGCTGGGCCAGGGCCGCCGGGCCGAGCACCCGGCCGCTGCCTCCCAGTCGCAGGGCCAGGCGTCGTACCCAGGCGGTGTCCGGGGTGCGGAGCCCGACGAGCAGGCGGCCGTGTCCGTCGTCCTCCACGCTCTCGCAGGGGTGGTAGTCAGCGACCCAGTGCGCGCCCGGCTCGAGGGCGAGGGTGACGAGCTGGTCGTCCGCGCCGGGCTGGAACAACCCCGAGGACAGATCCCGCGAGGGCAGGTCGGGGGGCGGCTCGGACGGCAGGTCCAGGACGGCGACCTCCACGACCCGGTCCAGGCGGAACAGCCGGACCCCCTCCGAGCGGCGGCACCACGCTTCGAGGTAGCTGCGCCCCTCGGTCACGATCAGGCGCAGCGGGTCGACGTCCCGCTCGGTCACCTCATCCCGGGCGGGGACGAGGTAGCGCAGGTGCAGCCGGCGGCTGTGGGCGAGCGCGTCCTGCACTGCCGGCAGCACCGCTGACTCCCCTTCCAGCGCGATCTCGACCCGGCCGGCGGGCAGGGCTGCGGCGCCGGCGGCCTGCTCGACCTTGGCCAGGGCGCGCAGTACCGGTTCGGGCTCCACCAGCCCCGGGTTCTCGGCGAGGGTGCGCAGGGCGACCACGAGCGCCAGCGCCTCGTCCGCGGTCAGCCGAAGGGGCCGCACCACGCCCTGCGGCTCGAACAGCGTGATCGTGTCGCCCTCGAACTCGATGTCGATCAGGTCGCCCGGGCTGTGCCCCGGCAGGCCGCAGACCCACAGCAGGTTCAGGTCCTTGCGCAGCTGGGCCTCGCTCACCCCGAAGTCTGCGGCGGCGGTCGAGAACGGCACCCCGGGCCGGGCGAGCAGGTACGGCACCAGGGCCAGCAGCCGGGGCAGCCGGGCGAGCGCCCCACTCACGGCGCGGCCAGGGCACGGAGCCGTCGTACGACAGCGTCGCGGGCCTGGTCCGGCGCGAGCACCACGGCGTCGGCGCCGAAGCCGGTCACCCGGTCGGCGAAGCGCTCGGGATCGGAGTAGCCGAGGTCAACCACGTCCCAGCCGGGTCCGTCCGGCGCTGTCGCGGTCGCCTCGCGGCGCAGCTCCCAGGCGGCGCCGGCGCGCAGCCGTACCTGTGCGGTGCTGCGGACGGTCTCCCCCGCCATCCGGGCCACCATCGAGCGCAGGTCCTGCCCCTCGGGTACGACGACCGCGCCGGCCGGCCCGGTCCTGCGGACGGTGCCGACGATCCGAGAGAGCCGGAAGACCCGGGGCGCCCCGCGCACCGTGTCGTGCCCGACGAGATACCAGCGGCCGCGCCAGGACAGGACCCCCCAGGGCTCCACCGCGCGGTCCTCAGGCGTAGGACGCCCGACTGTGCGGTAGCCGAACGTCACGCAACGGCCGTCCCGGACCGCAGCCCAGCAGGCCTCGAAAGCCGGCTCGCTGGCGCCCACGCGCGGCTCGAGGGCACCGGTCTGGGCAGGCGGCTCCACGCCTGCCGCCCGCAGCTTGAGCAGGGCGCTGCCGGTGGCCTCGGCCAATGGCGCCGACTGCCACAGCCGGGCCGCGAGCCCGAGCGCGGCAGCCTCATCACCCTCGAGGTGGATCTCGGGCAGTTCGTAGTCGCGGCGGGCGATCCGGTAGCCGGGCTCGTCCTCGGGACTGAGCGAACCGGTCTCGAGCGGGACGCCGAGCTCGCGCAGCTCCTCCTTGTCCCGCTCGAACATCCGGCGGAACGACTCCTCGTTGTCGGCGGCGTAGCCCGGGACGGCGTCCCGGACCTGCTGCACGGTCAGGTAGCGGCGGGTGGACAGCAGGCAGATGACCAGGTTGAGCAGCCGCTCGGTCTTGTTTGCCGCCACGCGGGCGACGTTAGCCTGCGCGCGTGCCCTTGACCGCCGTCCACCCGTCGTGATCTGCGCTCCGGTTTGGCTCTGCGTGCCCAGGTGATCCGTTGGCGTCGCGGCACCGTCGCTGCCGTCCGGGGGGGTTGGGCCGGATCGGTCGAGCTCGCCGTCGACGTGGACGGCGAGCGGTTGCCTGCGCTGGCCTACCCGGCGCTGGTCGGGGATCCGGTGGTGGGTGACGTCGTCCTGCTCAACGTCGGCGCGCTCGAGCTGGAGTTGGGGACCGGGGGGTGGGCGCTCGTGGTCGCCCTCCCGGAACGCCTGCCGCCGGACCGGCCCGGCCCGGGTCACCTCGTCAAGGCTCGGTACACCCCGCTGCAGGTCGTCGTCGAGGGCGCCGACGAGCAGGAGGCTGCGACCCACGACCTGCTCTCCGGCGAGGCGCCCCTGCCCGGCACCCCAATCGTGCTGGCTGACCTGCACTCCTCGCTCCCGGCCGTCCTCGCCGGACTGCCGGGGCGCCGGGTGGCGTACGTCATGACCGATGGCGGCGCCCTGCCGCTGTGGTTCTCCCGCAGCGTGGCCGGGCTGGCCGACGCACTCGTGGGCACCGTCACCGTGGGCCAGGCCTTCGGTGGCGACCTGGAGTGCGTCACGCTGCACTCGGGCCTGCTTGCCGCCGTACGGGTGCTGGGCGCCGAGGTCGTCGTGGTCGCACAAGGCCCGGGCAACCTCGGCACCGGGACGCCGTGGGGCTTCTCGGGCGTAGCGGTCGGTGAGGGCGTCAACGCGGCTGCCGCAGTTGGCGGGCGCCCGGTCGCAGCTCTGCGGATGTCGTTGGTCGACCCGCGGCCGCGGCACCGCGGCGTGAGCCACCACTCGCTCACGGCCCTGGGCCGGGTCGCCCTCGCACCGTGTGACATCGCGGTGCCCTCGACCTACCTGGACCTGGTTCCGGCCGCAGCCTTCCCGCGACACCGGATCGTGCAGGTGGACGACCGCGGCCTGCTTGAGACCCTGCGGTCTGGGCCGGTTGCGCTGTCCACCATGGGCCGCGGCCTCGATGACGACCCGGTCGCATTCCTGGCCGCCGCCGCCGCCGGCCGACACGCCGCCTCGCTACTGGACGCCCCGGCTCCCGGGTGACCGGCGGCAGGTCCCAGGTGGGTCAGCCGACGCCCAGGAGGTCGACGACGAACACCAGCGTCTCGTTCGGGCCGATCGCTGCGCCGGCGCCGCGTGCACCGTACCCGAGGCGCGGTGGGATCGTGAGCCGGCGCCGACCGCCGACCCTCATGCCGGCTACCCCCTGGTCCCAGCCGCCGATCACCTTGCCGGCGCCGAGCTGGAAGCTGAACGGCTGGCCGCGGTCCCACGACGCGTCGAACTGCTGTTGCGTCGACCAGCTGTGGCCGACGTACTGCATGGTGCAGCTGGTACCGGCGACGGCCTCCGGACCCTCTCCCACGGTGAGGTCCTCGATCTGCAGCTCCGGGGGCGGTGCGCCCTCGGGGATCGTCACGTTGGGCTTGCTGGTGGGCTGGTCAGGCACGGTTGCTCCGTTCACATCGAGGCGATCAGTTTGTCCACCCGGTCATCCACCGAGCGGAAGGGGTCCTTGCACAGCACGGTTCGCTGCGCCTGGTCGTTGAGCTTGAGGTGTACCCAGTCCACCGTGAAGTCCCGGCGCTTGTCCTGCGCGCGGGCGATGAACTCCCCGCGCAGCTTCGCCCGGGTGGTCTGCGGCGGCACCGACTTGCCCTCGAAGACAGCGAGGTCGGTGGTCACCCGATCGACCAGCCCCTTGCGCTCGAGCAGGTAGTACAGGCCCCGACCGCGGTTCACGTCGTGGTAGGCCAGGTCCAGCTGGGCGACGCGCGGGCTGGACAGGGCGAGGTCGTGCTTGGCGCGGTACCGCTCGATGACCTGCAGCTTGGTCACCCAGTCGATTTCACGCTCGACCAGCGTGAGGTCGCCGGTCTCGACCGCCGTCAGCGTGCGCCCCCAGAGTTCCAGGACGCGCTGCACCACAGCGTCGCCGCCCCTGCGGGCGATGAAGTCGACGGCTTTGCCGTGGTACTCGCGCTGGATCTCGAGCGCGCTCGCCTCGCGGCCGTTGGCGAGCTTGACCTTGCGTCGTCCGGTGATGTCGTGACTGACCTCGCGGATGGCCCGGATCGGGTTCTCCAGGGTCTCGTCGCGCAGGACCACACCGGCCTCGATCATGCGCAACACCAGGTCGGTGGCGCCGACCTTGAGCAGGGTGGTCACCTCACTCATGTTGCTGTCTCCCACGATCACGTGGAGACGGCGGAAACGCTCGGCGTCGGCGTGCGGCTCGTCGCGGGTGTTGATGATCGGCCGGCTGCGCGTGGTCGCCGAGCTGACGCCTTCCCAGATGTGCTCGGCCCGCTGGCTCACGCAGTACACCGCACCGCGAGGCGTCTGCAGGACCTTGCCCGCGCCGCAGATGATCTGACGGGTCACCAGGAACGGGATGAGTACGTCAGCGAGCCGGCTGAATTCGCCGTGCCTGCCGACGAGGTAGTTCTCGTGGCAACCGTAGGAGTTCCCGGCTGAGTCGGTGTTGTTCTTGAACAGGTAAATGTCACCGGCGATGCCCTCCTCGCGCAGGCGCCGCTCGGCGTCGACGAGCAGACCCTCCAGGATCCGCTCCCCGGACTTGTCGTGCGTGACGAGATCGACGATCGAGTCGCACTCCGGCGTGGCGTACTCCGGGTGGCTGCCGACGTCGAGGTAGAGCCGTGCGCCATTCTTGAGGAACACGTTGGAACTGCGGCCCCAGGACACGACCCGTCTAAACAGATATCTCGCCACCTCGTCCGGACTGAGCCGGCGCTGCCCGCGGAAGGTGCACGTCACGCCGTACTCGTTCTCGATCCCGAAGATCCGGCGCTCCACCGGCACAGCCTCGCACTTCAGCGGCGTCGCGGGCACCTCGACCCGCAGCCGACGACGGGCGTGCGTCCTACGACCCGGCCTGGCCCTCGAACACGACGATCTTCACAGCCCGGCTCAGCGTCCGGGCCGAGACTGCCAGCAGATCGCGCCCGAAGGCTCGAACGAGGTTGCAGGCAGTGACAGTGATCGAGGCTGACGCTCGCAGCCCTGGTCGCCGCCGCGATCGTGCTCATCCGCCGCGACGTCCGAGCTGACCGTCCGCCCTACCCGGCTACGCGCGGGGCCTGTTGCTGCTGGCCGACCGTCGTCCCAGGGCGAAACCCACTGACGCGGCCGCCGCGCGAGTCTGGTAGCGGTCAGCCGCGGGCCTTCGACGTCTGCCGGGTATTGGCCTTCTGCAAGGCCTCGACCAGCTGGTCCTTGGTCATTCGGCTGCGACCCGATACGTCGAGCCGCTTGGCCAGCTCGAGCAGGTGGGCCTTGCTTGCCCGCGCATCCACCCCGCCCGCTGTCGGGCCGGGATCGGGCTCGCCGCGGCGCGCGGCCGCGTCGTCGCTCGGACCCTTCGCCTGCTTGGGTTCCCAGTGGTCGCCGACCTTCTCGTAGCTGTGCTTGAGCGCGGAGAAGGCGGTGCGGTGCGCCCGCTCGCCCTCGCCGTAGGTCTGGACCGCACTGTCGTGCGTCTCGGCCCAGATGGCCTGAGCGTGCCCTTCCGAGCGTGCCAACGTCGACGGGAGTTCATCCTGCTGCTTGTTGTTCAACACCATGAGCGGGCGATACCCGGTCTCAGGTCACCTTCACCAGGTCGACGACGAAGATCAGGTCAGCGGCTGGCGGGATCACCGGCGGCATGCCGTCGGGGCCGTAGGCGTCCTTGCTCGGGATCAGGATCTCCCGCCGACCGCCCACGCGCATGCCCTGGGTGCCCTGGTCGAAGCCGGTGATGACACCCATGGCTCCAAGGGTGAAGGGCAGCGTGGTGTTCGCGCTGGTCTTCCACGAGGCGTCAAAGACCGTGCCGTCCTGGTAAAGGACCCCTACGTACTTCACCGCGACCATCGAGCCCTGCTTGGCCAGCGTCCCCTTGCCCACCACGATGTCGCGGGTCTGCAGCGCACAGGGCGCCGGTCCCGTGGGCTTGGCGACCTTCGGTGTCACCTTCAGGTCCCTCGTGGCGCCCGCTGGCGCCGGCGCGGTGGCCGGCGCGTTGATGCAGCCCGTCAGCGCCGATCCCGAGCCGGGCTGCGACGACTGCTGTACGGCCGAGGGAGCGGCGCTCGGCGTTCCCTGCGTACCTGTCGTACCTGAGCTGTTGCCGCAGCCAGCGAGGGCGACCGCGACTAGGACACCGGTGACCAGGCGCTTCACCCGGCGGTCCCGACCAGGGTGGCCAACCTGGTAGAGCTCAGCCGCTTGAACGCCCGACGCGGCCTGGTGCGGTCAAGCACAGCTGCCTCCAGGTTGGCGGTCTCGATCGTACGCGGCTCACCGTCTGGGCCTGCCGTGGACAGCGCGGCCACGGCGAGCTCGACGGCCTCGGACAGGGGCAGGTCCACCCGGTGCCGCTCCTTGAGCAGGGCAACGATGGGCTCGCCCGAGCCGCCCATCACGACGTAGGCGTGCTCCTCGGCCACCGACCCGTCGTAGGTCAGTCGGTAGACCTGGTCCTCGCCGGGCGTACGGCCGACCTCGGCGACGACGAGCTCGACCTCGTAGGGCTTGCCGGACTCGGTGAAGATCGATCCAAGGGTCTGCGCGTAGGCGTTGGCCAGGCCGCGGCTGGTGACGTCGCTGCGGTCGTACTGGTAGCCGCGCAGGTCGGCGTACCGGACGCCGGCGAGCCGCAGGTTCTCGAACTCGTTGTACTTGCCGACGGCCGCAAAGGCGATCCGGTCGTAGATCTCACTGATCTTGTGGAGAGCCTTGGAGGGGTTCTCCCCGACGAACAACACGCCGTCCGCGTAGGCCATGACGAGCACCGAACGGCCGCGGGCAATGCCCTTACGGGCGTAGTCGCTCTTGTCCTTCATGATCTGCTCAGGTGAGACGTAGTACGGCATCGACACGGCGGTCGGCTCTCCTCGGGGATCTCGTGCGGCGGGTCGCGCGGGGCTGGTGCCCGGTGCTCAGGTCAGGCGCGCCGTGGGCGCGGCGGGGCATCAGCCTGGGGGTCAGCCACCGGGGTTGGACATCCGGCCGTCCACCACGGACTGGACGACGGCGCCGACCTCGTCGTCGGGCAGCCGGCGCAGGCCGTCATCGGTGACGGACAGGACCACGGGGTAGATCTTCCGGGTGAGGTCGGGGCCGCCCGTGGCTGAGTCGTCATCGGCCGCGTCGTAGAGCGCCTCGACGCACAGCCGCACCGCTTCGGCCTCCGCCAGGTCGTCGCGGTAGGTCTTCTTCAGCGCGCTGCGGGCGAAGCTGCTCCCGCTGCCGACGCTGTGGAAACTGTGCTCCTCGTAACGGCCGCCGGTGACGTCGTAGGAGAAGATCCGGCCCTCGTCGCGCTCGAGGTCATAGCCGGCGAACAGCGGCACGATCGCAAGACCCTGCATCGCCATCGCCAGGTTTCCGCGGACCATCGCGGTCAGCCGGTTGGCCTTGCCGTTGAAGGACATGGTGCTGCCCTCGAGCTTCTCGTAGTGCTCTAGCTCGACCTGGAACAGCCGCACCAGCTCCACCGCCAGCCCGGCGGTGCCGGCGATGCCAACGCAAGAGTAATCGTCTGCGGGGAAGACCTTCTCGATGTCGCGCTGAGCGATGACGTTCCCCATCGTCGCCCGGCGGTCGCCGGCCATCAGCACGCCGCTGGCATGCGTGACGGCCACGATCGTGGTGCCGTGCGGAGCGTCCACCATGGCGCCGGCCGGCAGCGTCAACCGCGCCGGGAGCAGATCAGGTGCTGCAGCTCCGAGGAAATCGCTGAAGCTGCTACTGCCGGGCGCGGTGAACGCAGCCGGTAGACGCCCGTGCAGACCTGCGTCCGTTGCCATGTGGTGGTCTCCAGGTAGTTGATCGCGTTACGCAGCAGGTCGATGCGGTCCCGGAACTGGCCCAGGCCGCCGTTGCAGTTGAAGCAGGTCATCCCCCGCACGTGTCCGAAGACGTGGTCGTGGTCAACGTGACCTGGGTCGCGCTCTCGGCACACTGCGCAGCGGCGGCCTTGGGATTCGACCATGGCGTCGGCCTCTGCCCCTGAGATCCCATAGCGCCTGGTCAAGTGGTAATGACGCCCTCCGCCGTAGAGCCGTTCACGCGTCTCCCGCGAGCGCAGGTTGTGGCAGGGCTTGCAGTACGTACCTCGGCCCTCGCGGGTGTTTCTGGACCTAGGAAAGGCGTCCAGCGCCAGCACGTCCCGGCAGTCAGGACAACGACGCGTGCCTTCGGCAAGCGCAACGACCTCCTTCACGGCCAGTCCTCGCGCAGCGGCCCGCTTGCGATAACTGGCCCTAGACCGAACGGTCATGCACTCACGGCAATACGAGCCCCGCCCATCGGATCGCCTCGCGGCCGGCGGGAAGTCCTCCGGCGACTTCATCAGCCTGCAGTCAAGGCAGGGTTTCAAGATCATTCACCTCCTTTTTGCACGTAAGAACGTACGAAATCTTCCGCGTTTTCCTCGAGCACGTCGTCGATTTCGTCAAGCAACGAGTCGACATCGTCGCCCAACTTGCCGACCCGCTCATGGACATCGCTGGGCGCTTCGGCCGCGGCCTCATCGACCTCCTGCCCACTGCGCGACGCGCGCTCCTGACCGCCGCTGTCCCTGGTCGCCATGACTGCTCCCGCCCTCGGTGAAGACCTGCCACGACCCTATGCCCGGAGTAGGACAGAAAGCCCGACACGGGCAGCTGCCATCGACGAGATGGCCGTCGGCGTGCCAGAAGACCCACACTGGTCATGTGGTCGACCTCTATGCCTTGCCACCGGAGGAGTTCACCGCCGCCCGGGACACCGCCGTGAAGCTCGACCCGAGCCTGAAGGTGCTGCGCCGCCCGACCGTCTCGGCCTGGCTGGTCAACCTGCTCGTACGACGCGAGCCGGCTCTGGTCGAGCAGCTGCTCTCATTGGGTGTGCGGCTGGCGCAGGCCCAGCGCTCGGGTGCGGCCGGCGCACTGCGCGACTTGGGGGCGCAGCGCCGAGCGCTCGTCGAAGCGGTCGCCGGGCGATCTCTCGAGCTCGGCGCCCGCAGCACCACGCCAGCAACTCGGGCGGAGGTGGTCGGCACGCTGGAGGCCGCCCTGGCCGATGGGGATTCAGCGGCAGCGGTCCGCTCCGGGCGGCTGGTGCGGCCCCTGTCCTACGCCGGCTTCGGCGCGGTCGACCTCGCGGGTGCAGTCGCCCCCGCAGGAAGCGGGACTGCCGGCTCGCCGATAGCCGGAACACCGACCCGCAGGCGGTCTCCCACGGACCAGGCCGCGGCCACCGCATCTCATCGCGCGGTGGTCGCCGCTGCCGAGCGGGCTGCGCAGGAGGCCGCCGGAACCCTGGACGATGCCGTGCGCACCGCCGAGCAGGCTCGGCAGGCCGCCGACCGCGCCCGGCGTACGGCGGAGCAGGCAGTGCAGCAGGAGGCGACCGCCGCCAGTTGCGTGGCCGACCAGGAGGAGGCCGTGCAGACAGCCAGGCAGGCCCTGGTCGCTGCGGTGGAGACGCTGACCACCCGCCGGGACGAGCAGGAGCAGGCCCGGACGGACCTGGCGGCGGCCGAGCGGGCCGCGGCCCGGGCGGTCACGGCCGTCACCCGGGCGCAGTCCGGCGCCGCCGTGGCCCGCAAGACGTTGGACGAACGGCGTCGGGGAACCTGACCGCGCCCACTCCGAGCGACGGACCCCCAATGCGTGCGACAGCCCGCGACACGCAACGGCTAGCGGCGACCGCCGAGGGCATCGACCAGATCCAGCGCGGTGTCGCACTCATCGAGCAGGGCGCCGACGTGCGCCTCGGTACCCCGCAGCGGCTCGAGCGTGGGTACCCGCTGCAGCGAGTCGCGCCCGACGTCGAAGATGAGTGAGTCCCAGGAGGCGGCGGCCACCTCAGTGGGGAACTTCTGCAGGCACCGGCCGCGGAAGTAGGCGCGGGTGTCCACCGGTGGACGTGTGACGGCGTCCTGCACCTGCCGCTCGGTGACTAGCGTGCGCATCGACCCACGGGCGACGAGCCGGTTGTAGAGGCCCTTGTCCTGGCGCACGTCGGACCACTGCAGGTCCACCAGCTGCAACTTCGGGGCGTCCCAGGACAGGCCCTCGCGCGTGCGGTAGCCCTCGAGCAGCGAGAGCTTGGCCACCCAGTCCAGCTCGCCCGCAAGTGACATCGGGTCGCTCGCCAGGCGGTCCAGCACGGACTCCCACCGGTCGAGGACGTCCAGCGTCTGCGGGTCCGCATCTGCTCCGAGCTTGTCCTCGACGTACTTCCTGGCCTGCTCGAGGTAGGCCAGCTGGAGCTGGACGGCCGTCATGCGCCGGCCGTCGCGCAGGACCACCCGGTGCTGCAGGGACGGGTCGTGCGACACCGCCCGCAGCGCGCTGACCGGCCCGTCTACCGACAGGTCCACTTCGTTGCGCGTGAGCCAGGCGTCCTCGATCATCGCAAGCACGAGCGCGGTCGTACCGACCTTGAGGTAGGTCGAGACCTCGGACAGGTTGGCGTCGCCGATGATCACGTGCAGCCGGCGGTACTTCTCCGGGTCGGCGTGCGGCTCGTCCCGGGTGTTGATGATCGGGCGCTTGAGCGTGGTCTCCAGACCGACCTCGACCTCGAAGAAGTCAGCCCGTTGGCTGATCTGGAAGCCGTCCCCGCGCCCGTCCTGTCCCATCCCGACCCGACCGGCACCGCAGACGACCTGCCGCGAGACGAAGAACGGCGTGAGGTGCCGCACGATCTCGGCGAACGGTGTCTGCCGGGCCATCAGGTAGTTCTCGTGGCTGCCGTAGCTCGCGCCCTTGTTGTCGGTGTTGTTCTTGTACAGCTGGATCGGTGCGCTGCCGGGCAGGGCTCGGGCCCGCTGCGCCGCGAGCTCCATCACCCGCTCGCCCGCCTTGTCCCACAGCACCAGGTCGAGCGGGTTGGTGACCTCCGGCGTGGAGTACTCGGGGTGGGCGTGGTCGACGTAGAGCCGGGCGCCGTTGGTGAGGATGACGTTGGCGAGCCCGAGGTCGTCCTCGGGCTCGGTCCCGTGGTCGGAACCCGCGAGCGCGACCTCGAAGCCCCGCGCATCGCGCAGCGGGTTCTCCTGTTCGAAGTCCCAGCGGGTACGGCGGTCGCGGGCCTGCCCCTCAGGGGTGCCCGCGGCGTAGCCGTTCACCACCTGGCTGGAGGCGACCATGGCGTTGGTGCCGGCCTGCCCGGGGGTGGACACACCGTACTCGGTCTCGGCCCCCATGATCCGCCGGACCGTCACGGGCCGGTCCCGGTCACGGCCGCGGGCCGGCTCAGAGGTACTGGCCCGTGTTGGCGATGGTGTCGATGGACTTGCCGCTCTCGGTGCCCTTCGCGCTGGTGACCAGGGTGCGGATGAACACGATCCGTTCCCCCTTCTTGCCCGAGATCCGGGCCCAGTCGTCGGGGTTGGTGGTGTTGGGCAGGTCCTCGTTCTCCTTGAACTCATCCACGCAGGCGGTCATGAGGTGCTGGAGCCGCAGGCCCTTCACGTCGGTCTCGAGGAAGTCCTTGATGGCCATCTTCTTGGCCCGGCCGACGATGTTCTCGATCATGGCGCCCGAGTTGAAGTCCTTGAAGTACAGGACCTCCTTGTCGCCATTGGCGTAGGTGACCTCCAGGAAGCGGTTCTCCTCCGCCTCGGTGTAGATCCGCTCGACGACCCGCTGGATCATCGCTGCGACCGTGGCCTCGCGGGACTGGTCGTGCTCGGCGAGGTCGTCGGGGTGTAGCGGCAGATCGGTGCGGATGTACTTGCCGAAGATGTCGCGCGCGGCCTCGGCGTCCGGCCGCTGGATCTTGATCTTTACGTCCAGCCGTCCGGGACGCAGGATGGCCGGGTCGATCATGTCCTCGCGGTTGGAGGCGCCGATGACGATGACGTTCTCCAGGCCCTCCACGCCGTCGATCTCGGCGAGCAGCTGCGGGACGATCGTCGTCTCGACGTCGCTGGACACCCCGCTGCCGCGGGTGCGGAAGATCGAGTCCATCTCGTCGAAGAACACGATGACCGGCGTGCCCTCGGAGGCCTTCTCCCGCGCCCGCTGGAAGATCAGCCGGATGTGCCGCTCGGTCTCCCCGACGTACTTGTTGAGCAGCTCCGGGCCCTTGATGTTGAGGAAGAACGACCGACCCTCGGGCTTGCCCGTCACCTCGGCGACCTTCTTGGCCAGGGAGTTCGCAACCGCCTTGGCGATGAGCGTCTTGCCGCAGCCGGGGGGGCCGTAGAGCAGCACGCCCTTCGGCGGCCGCAGCTGGTGCTCCTTGAACAGGTCCTTGTGCAGGAACGGCAGCTCGACCGCGTCCCGGATCTGCTCGATCTGGGCCATCAGGCCACCGATCGCGCTGTAGTCGATGTCCGGGACCTCCTCGAGCACGAGCTCCTCGACCTCGGACTTCGGGATCCGCTCGTACACATAGCCGCTGCGGCTCTCCAGCAGCAACGAGTCGCCGGCCTTGATCGGCAGGTCGCGCAGCGAGTCGGCCAGCATGACCACCCGCTCCTCGTCGGTGTGGTTGAGCACGAGCGCGCGCTCGCCGTCCTCGAGCAGCTCCTTGAGCATGACGACGTCGCCCTGGCGCTCGAAGGCCAGCGCGAGCACCACGTTGAGTGCCTCGTTGAGCATGACCTCCTGGCCACGGCGCAACTCGGCGACCGCGATGCTGGGCGAGACCGCCACTCGAAGCTTGCGGCCGCCGGTGAAGATGTCGATCGTGCCGTCGTCGTGCCCGGCCAGGAACACGCCATAGCCGCTGGGCGGCTGCGCGAGGCGGTCGACCTCCTCCTTGAGCGCCACGATCTGGTCCCGGGCGTCGCGCAGCGTCCCCACGAGCCGGTCGTTCTGCCCGCCGGTGGTGGCCACGGAGGCTTGCGCGGAGGCCAGCTTCTCCTCCAGGTACCGCACCTGGCGCGGGCTGTCGGCCAGCTTGCGCCGCAGCATGCCGACCTCGTCCTCGAGGAAGCCGACCTGCGCCGTCAGCTCGGCAACCTGCGCAGGGCTGTCCTGCGAGCCTGCTCCGCGAGTGCCTGACACGTACTCCACCTCGCCCATCTCGGTCTGCAGCCCAGCGCCGGGGTCGTCCCGCCGCATCCTATGTACGTCGGCCGGTTCCCGTTGGTTCGCAACCCGCCCCGTCGTCCTCCGCGCCGCACCCCGCCCCCTCCCCTGCCCGCCTTGCCCCCGCCCCCTCCCCGCCGATCAAGGCGGAAGGCCCATGATCGTCACGGTGATCATGGGCCTCTCGCCTTGATCGGCGAGAGGATGAGGGCGGCGGGGGCGGCGGGGAGCGGGGGTGGCGGGGAGCGGGGCGGCGGCGGGAGCTGCGGGAGTTAGGGGAGTGCCGGGCGGAACGGCTCGTCCGGGTCACGTTGCGGGGTCTCGGCGACCGGCTCGCCGTACGCGCCCTTGGACGGGCGGCGACGGCGCAGCGGCGGCTCGACACCGTCGGCGAGCCGCCGGGTCGTACACAGGAAACCGGTGTGGCCGACCATCCGGTGCTCGGGCCGGACCGCGAGACCCTCGACGTGCCAGCCGCGCACGAGCGTCTCCCAGGAGGCCGGCTCGGTGAAGCTGCCGTGCCCGCGCATCGCCTCGACCGTGCGGGAGAGCTGGGTGGTCGTGGCGACGTAGCAGCACAGGACGCCGCCGGGGCGCAACGCCACGGACACCGGGTCGAGGCACTCCCAGGGGGCCAGCATGTCCAGCACGACCCGGTCGACGCCCGTCTGGTCGAGCCGCTCCTGCAGGTCCCCGACCGTGATCGACCAGGCCGGGTGCGGGCCGCCGAAGAAGCGCTCGACGTTGCGCTGGGCGATCTCGGCGAAGTCGGCGCGGCGCTCGTACGACGACAGCCGTCCGCTCTCTCCTACCGCCCGCAGCAGCGACATCGACAGCGCCCCCGACCCCACGCCGGCCTCGACGACGTGCGCGCCAGGGAACACGTCGGCCATCGCCACGATGTTGCCGGCGTCCTTGGGGTAGACGACCTGCGCTCCGCGGGGCATCGACAAGACGTAGTCGCTGAGCAACGGCTTGAGGGCGAGGTACTGGGTCGTACCGATCGTGACGACCGTGCCGTCCGGGCCCCCGATGAGGCCGTCGTGGTCCAGGATCCCCTTGTGGGTGTGGAACTGCTTGCCGGTCTCGAGGGTGATCGTGTGCATCCGGCCCTTCGGGTCGGTCAGCTGCACCTGGTCACCGGGTGCAAGGGCACCTCGGCGGCGTCCTGCTCCGGTGGTCACGTGGCCAGAGCGTAGGGCGTACGAGGGGGCGGTCCGCGTCACCGGCCGACGGCTGCGGCGACATCGGCACTGACCAGTACGCGCGGCGGCTCCCCGGGTACGACGTACTCCGAGGCTGGGGTCGTCCGCATCGCGAGCAGCAGATCCTCGCCGGCCAGGGCCGGGTCGAGCAGCAGGCCGGGTTCGATCCGGCGCGAGCCGTCGGCGACGCTCACCCATGGGCGCCGATCGAGCGGCACTGCGCGCACCTTGACCTCGCTGACGACGCCCTGCAGCACGCCTGAGCTGTCGGCGACGACCAGCGCGCTGGCGCGCAGCTGATGGGCCTGCCGAACCGCCTCGGACAGGGGCAGGCCGGCCGGCACGACCAAAGCCGGCCGGGCCAGCCGGGCCACCGACACCGACGGGAGTCGGCTCACGCGCTGCGAGGTCCGCAGGGCCACGGTGGCACCAGCGTAGATGAAGGCAGCGAGCAGGGCCGCGAACACACTGGTCGACAGCGCCGTGTCCCCGGTGCCCAGGGCAGGCCGCACCGCGAGCAGGATCACGGGGACCAGGACGAGCGCGAGAACCCGACCCGACCGAGCACTTGCACGGGTGGCCCGCTCCCGGTCACCCCCGAGCTGCCAGACCACGCTCTTGAGCACCCGGCCACCGTCCAGCGGGAGACCGGGAAGCAGGTTGAAGGCCGCGACGAAGCCGTTGGTGATGGCCACGTACTCGCAGAGCTGTTGCGGCACCGGTGCGCCGTCGAACAGCGGCGTGGCCGCGATCCCCACCGCGGCGAGCAGCAGCGACACCATCGGGCCGCTCACCGCGACGGCGTACTCCTGGGCCGGAGTGCGCGGCGGCTCGGTGATCTCGGTCAGACCGGCCATGACGGTGATCGTGATGCTGGACACCGGCAAGTCGAAAGCCCGCGCCACCAGGCAGTGGGCGATCTCGTGCAGCAGCACGCTCAGCAGCAGGAGCAGCGCAAGGCACCCGGCCAAGACGTACGCCGAGGTCGGGCCCAGGTCCTGCTGCAGCCGCGGCGCGATGACCACCACGAGGAAGGCGGCAAACAAGAACCACGAGGGCGCCAGCAGGATGGGGACGGCGGCGACTCGGCCGATCTGCAGTCCCCGACGCCGAGGTGCCGCCGAGGAGCTCACGTCGTTCAGACTAGGGCCCGTACGACGGGCGGCCTCCGGATCGGACGGCTGACCAGGCCACCCGGCCGGGTGCCGGAGCGACGTGCGAGAGCGCCAAGCCGTGCAGCTCGGCCGTCCGCGCCGCAGCCGCCCCGTCTGCCGACAGCGCGACCAGGCGGCCCCCGGGAACCAGCCTCGCGACCGCCGACGGCACGTCGTAAGCCGCCAGGGCCACCACGACGTCGACGGGGCCGCTGTCGCTGGCGTCGGTACCGGCAGCGGCGGACAGAGCTGCCGCGAGCAGGGGCGAGCTGCCGAGCAGCGTGAAGGAATGACCGAGTCGTACGCCGGCCAGTGCAGCGACGACGGCGGTCAGCTCGGCCGAACTGGTGTTACGCACGCAGTGCTCCTCGCTTCCGTGTCACAGTGCCACGACGGACCGCCGGCCATGCGCTGCCCGGCGGTTGATCGGCCCTGAGCTTCTCGACAGGGGCGGATCTGCCCGGAGTTCCTCCACAGGGGCGGCGTGGGAACGCAAAATTGTCGGAGGGCCCGCATACGGTCGTCGACATGAGCACCTTCGCGGACACCCTCGCACCGGCCGACCCTGCACCGGCCGACCCTGCACCGGTTCCGGCGGCGCTGCCCGCGCTGCCCGCGCTGCCCGTGCAGGCCGGTGTGGACCTGCCGCTGCCCGTGCTCGGGTCGCTGTCGCCCTCGCGGGCCGGCGACTTCATGACCTGCCCACTGCTCTACCGCTACCGCACCGTCGACCGGCTGCCGCAGGCCCCGTCGCCGGCTGCGACCCGAGGGACCCTGGTACACGCGGTGCTGGAGCGGCTGTTCGACCTGCCTCGCGGCGAGCGCACCCCGCAGGCGGCCGCCGACCTGCTCGCACCCGAGTGGGAGCGACTGCGCGAGACCGAGCCCGAGGTCGCCGGACTGTTCGCCGACCAGGGCGAGCTGACCAGTTGGCTGACGTCTGCCCGCGGCCTGCTCGACGGCTACTTCGCTCTGGAGGACCCGCAGAGACTGGAGCCGGCCGAGCGGGAGTGCTTTGTCGAGGTGGTTCTACCCGGTGGCCTGCGGCTGCGCGGCATCGTGGACCGCGTCGATGTCGCCCCAACCGGTGCGGTCCGGGTCGTGGACTACAAGACCGGCCGCTCACCCGGGCCGGCGTTCGAGGGCAAGGCGCTGTTCCAGATGAAGTTCTACGCGCTGGTGCTGTGGCGGACTCGCGGTGAGATCCCGGCCCTGCTGCAGCTGATGTATCTCGGTGATCGCGAGGTCCTGCGCTACTCCCCCGACGAGGACGACCTGTTGGCGACCGAGCGCAAGCTCCTGGCGCTGTGGCAGGCCATCGAGCGCGCGACCCAGGCCCGGGAGTTCCTGCCACGCCCCAGCAGGCTGTGTGACTGGTGCGACCACCAGGCACTGTGCCCGGCGTTCGGGGGCGAGGTCTTGCCATGGCCGGCGGTCCTGCCCGACCCCGGCGCCTTGATCCCGCACCACGCCGCCCATGCCGCCCGCCTGAGCGGTGGGACCGGGTGAGCGGGGGCACCGGTAAGCGGTGAGACAATGACGGACAGCCGCCTGCTGGGCGGAGTCGTCCGCGACGAACAGGAGCACCCCGTGACCACTGTCCAGGACAGCGACACTGCGATTGCGCACGCCGACGAACTTGTGACTGCAGCCGTCACCGAGACCGACAGCCCGCCGGTCGCCCAGCCGGGCGACGGCGCCGGGAAGCAGCTGCGGATCCCGCTGCCGGAGACCTTCGACTCCCTCGAGCAGGAGCGGATGCACCGCAAGGTCAAGCTGGCCGCGGCGTTCCGGATGTTCAGCAAAGCCGGGCTGGACGAGGGCGTGGCCGGGCACATCACCGTGCGCGACCCGGAGCACACCAACTCGTACTGGGTGAACCCGTTCGGCATGCACTTCAGCATGATCAAGCAGAGTGACCTGCTCCGCGTCGACCACACCGGCGCGGTCGTCGAGGGTGACCGCGCGGTGAACGGCGCCGCGGTGGCGATCCACTGCGCCGTGCACTCCCACCGGCCGGACGTGATCGCCGCGGCCCACGCGCACGGGCCGTACGGCAAGAGCCTGTCTAGCCTGGAGCAGCGAATCGAGCCGCTCACCCAGGACGCCTGCGCGTTCTATGAAGACCACGGCGTGTACGACGACTACCGGGGCGTCGTGCTCGACGACGAGGAGGGCAACCGCATCGCTGCCGCCCTCGGGGAGCGCAAGGCGGTCATCCTGCGCAACCACGGGATGCTCACCGTCGGTGAGACCGTCGACTCGGCGGCGTGGTGGTTCCTCACCCTGGAGCGCACCGCACAGGCGCAGCTGATGGCCAAGGCCGCCGGGACGCCGCGACCGATCCGGCACGAGGAGGCACTCGCCACCCGCGGGCAGGTCGGGTTCGAGCTGGCCGGGTGGTTTCAGTTCCAGCCGATCTGGGAGCGCATCTGCAAGGACAACGCCGACATCTGGGACTGACCCGCACGCAGGCAACCTCGCTGGCGGGACGAGGTCTCAATAGGCGCCTTGCCGGCGTACGACCGCCGCGAAGGTCTTCCACAGGATCATGAGGTCGAGGGCGAGCGACCAGCTCTCCACGTAATGCAGGTCCAGGCGGACGGACTCGTCCCAGGACAGCTCCGAGCGGCCACTGATCTGCCACAGTCCCGTAAGTCCGGGCTTGACCAGCAGCCGTCGTCGTACGTCCTTGCCGTACTGGCTGACTTCCTGCGGCAGGGGCGGACGGGGGCCCACCAGGCTCATCTCGCCCTTGACCACGTTGAGGAGCTGGGGCAGCTCGTCGACGCTGAAGCGTCGAAGCCAGCCGCCCATCCGGGTGATCCGGGGATCGGCCCGCACCTTGAACAGCGGGCCGTCGGTGTACTCGTTGGCCTCGGTCAAGGTGTGGAGCCGGTGCTCGGCGTCCTGGTACATGCTGCGGAACTTGTAGATGGTGAAGTCCTGCCCGTCCACCCCGACCCGGATCTGCCGGAACACTGCGCTGCCGTGACTGTCCAGGCGCACGAGCAGGACCAATACCGCCAGCAGCGGGGACAGCAGGATCAGCGCGACGACGGCGATGCTGCGGTCCACCACCGACTTCAGCAGCCGACGGCTACCGGTGAACTCCGGCTCCTCGATGTGCAACAACGGCAGCCCGGAGACCGGTCGGATGTGGATGCGCGGCCCGGCGATGTCGGTGAGCGACGGAGCCACCACGAGCGAGACGCCGCTGCCCTCGAGTTCCCAGCTCAGGCGGCGAAGATCGGCCTGGGTGAGGTCCGACCAGGCGCCGACGGCCACGGTGTCGGCCTCGGTCTGATGCAGTGCGGCGACGATGGTCGTGGAGGAACCAACGACCGGCACCCCCTCGATGAGGGGTCCCTGCGGCCGATCGACACATGCCCCCACGACCGAGAACCCGGCGAAGGCTTCGCGTCCCAGCTGGCGCACCAACTCGGCAACGCTGCGTTCCCGACCGACCACCAGCACGCGGTAGAGGCTCTGCCCCCTCGCCCGTTGCCGGTGCAGTCGCTGGCGCAGCGCGTACCGGCCGGTGAGGCACAGCAGCACGGCCAAGGGAAAGGCGAACAGGACGTACAGCCTGGCCAGCTCCAGTTTGAACGCCAGGCTTGCCACGGCGGTGGCGGCGAACAGCCGTACTGCGGCGTCAGACACGCGCCGGAACTCCTCGCTGCCCGTGCCCAGGAAGCGCGGCTCGTACGAGCGGGTGAGTGAGTTCGCCAGCACCCAGGCCAGGGGAAAGGCGGCGGCGCTCAGCAGGTACCACGTCTGCGGGTGCGTCCCGAAGCGCAACAGGACCGCCACCACCGCAGCGACAAGGGCCGCTAGGAAGTCGGTCACGACAATGGTGCGGACGAGCCGCTGCTGCCATGCCGGGGCGAGACGAGGTGCAAGCGCGGCGTTATCCACCGCGTTGGCGACCGGCCGGACCACCGCGCCGGGGGGTGCGAGCAGGACCGGCGCGGCGACGCCTCGCTCAGATCCCGCTTGAGGCTGCCGCCTCGGCAGCGCGCCACGCGTCCTCGTTCCGGCTTGCCAGGACGTCACTGCGCTGCCCGCCGGTGCCGCGACCACCACGTGTCCACCTCGTAGGTCTCGGCCGCCGTCCGGAAGAACTTCACACCGCCGCTGAAGTTGCCGACACATCCCGTAACAGCTGGTCGCAGCCCCACCGTGGGTTCGCGTACGTCTGAGGAGGCGGTCGGAGTGCTGCAAGAACGTGGTGACGCAGAGCGGGCCCTTCGCGCGTTCCTCTGCTCGCTGGACGCCCTGCCGGTGGCAGCGGTCGTCGACGTGCTGAGGAGCGAGCGGCGTCGTCCGCTGACGCTGCGAGCAATGAACGTACATCCGGATTTCCTGCGGGTCGTGGCCGACGGCGGCTGGCCGCCTAGTCACGCTGTCCTCGCGCGGCGCGCATCTCGTGCTGTCCGGCGACTGACCCGCGAACTGGTGCATCGGCGGGACCGGAGGATTTTCGCCGACGCCCTGGAAGCAGCGGCGATGGCGGTCCTGATGCGTACCGGCACGGACCCGGCCATCCCCGAGGAACTCCTGAGCCGAATGGAGTCCCCGTGGCAGCGCGCGCTCATCGGAGCCGGGGTCGTCGCCGCGACCGAGACCTGAGCACTCCTGTACGGTTCGCCACGCTGAGTTACAGCAGGGATGAGACATGACGGACGCAAGCACAGCGACAATGGGCGCCTACGCCGGGGCCAGGACTCGCCTGTCCGGCCACCAGAAGACGACGAAGGGCGCGCCAGCCTATTCACGCTTCGTCAACCGTCCGCTGGGCCGACACCTGGCAGCGCTGGCGTACGCGGCCGGCCGGACCCCCAATCAGGTGACCACGCTCAGCGCGGCCTGCACGTTCTCCGGCATCGGGATCATTGCGCTTGTTCGGCCGGGCACGGGGCCAGCGATAGCCGTGGCCGGCCTCCTGACGGTCGGCTACGCCCTGGACTCGGCCGACGGGCAACTTGCGCGCTTGCGCGGCGGGGGCAGCCCCGCCGGGGAGTGGCTGGACCACGTCGTCGATGCGGCGAAGACCTCTGCCTTGCACGCGGCTGTCTTGGTGTCGTTCTTCCGATTCTTCGGCGTCTCCGACGGGCTCTTGCTGGTGCCGCTGCTGTTCATGGTCACGGGCAGCACTTGGTTCTTCGCTGTCGTGCTCACCGATCAACTCCGTCGAGCCCGTCCGGACGACAGCAGCACCGGGCCGGCCAGTGCCAGACCGAGCCTGCTTCGAGCCCTGCTGGCGCTTCCCACTGATTACGGAGTGCTGTGCCTGCTGTTCCTGCTGCTCGGCCGCGGTGACGTGTTTGTGGCTGCCTACTCGCTGATGCTGGCCGGTCAGTCAATTATTCTGGTCGCAGCACTGCGAGCCTGGTTCCGCGAGTTCTCGAGCCAGAGCACACCTCGGGCTACGGGATGAGTTCCCTTTGACAGGCGACCGGCTGAGTAACCTCGCACCGCAACAGTCATATGTCCACGCAAGCCCGAAGATCCGGACATGCAGCGGTTGAGTTCGCCTCGTCCTGGCAACATTCACCATCAGATCGTCAAGTAATTGTGTCACAGTGACGACTACACAGCGTCACCGGACTCGAGGCGTCCGTCTGAACGCGTCGGCCGTGGGTTCACCAGCGGCCGCATCGAAGGCGAAGGGAGCAGGAGATGGATGGGCTTGATGCCGCGGCTCCTGAGTCGGCAATACTGTCGGGGAGCGCCATGCTGTCCGGAGGTGCCGTGCTGCCCGGAGGTGCCGTGCTGACGTCACCCGTCCGGTACCCGCCTGATGAGTCGGGGACCGCAACGCGACGTCCGCTGCTCCGCATCGCCCTGCTCGGTACCCGCGGCGTCCCGGCGGCGTACGGCGGGTTCGAGACGGCAGTGGAGGAGGTGGGCCGTCGTCTCGCGGCACGCGGCCACGAGGTGACGGTCTACTGCCGGGGAGCGGCGCCGCCCATAAAGGAGCACCTCGGCATGAGGCTGGTGCACCTGCCCGCATTGCGTCGCAAGACCCTTGAGACCCTCTCCCACACAGCCGTCTCGGCTGCTCACCTGCTGTCCCACGGCGGGGCGGATGCGGCGATCGTCTTCAACGCGGCGAACGCCCCGGTGCTACCACTGCTGCGGCGCGGCGGGCTCCCGGTCGCGACGCACGTGGACGGGCTCGAGTGGCGGCGGGCCAAGTGGAGCAGCGCAGGACGGCGCTACTACCGGATTGCCGAGTCCATGGCCGTACGTTCCTCGGACGCCCTCATCGCCGACGCCGCGGGGATCGCCGACTACTACCGGGATCAGTTCCGTGCGGCCACCCACCTCATCACCTACGGAGCCCCGATCCTGCGCGACCTGGCTGCGGACCGGATCGCCGAACTCGGCTTGCAGCCTGGCCGCTTCCACGTCCTGGTCTCCAGGTTCGAGCCGGAGAACCACGTGCACCTTGCGGTGGCCGGATACAGGAGCAGTCGCTCGAGGCTTCCCCTCGTGGTCGTCGGGAGTGCCCCGTACTCCGACGCATACACGGCTCAGGTCCGGCAGCTTGGTGGGGACGATCCACGGATCATCTGGCTGGGCTCGATCTGGGACCAGCCCCTTCTCGACCAGCTCTACGCCCATGCTCTGACCTACGTCCACGGTCACTCGGTGGGGGGCACGAACCCCTCCCTCCTGCGGGCGATGGGTGCCGGCACTGCGGTACTCGCCTTCGACGTCGGGTTCAACAGAGAAGTTCTCGGTGACGACGGTCGCTTCTTCCGCAGCGCCGGCGACCTGACCACGTTGTTCGAGCACTCCGAGGCCAGAGCTGTTGCTGTCGCTGAGCGCGGCCGGCGCCTGCAGTCGCGCGCCGAGGCGCTCTACCGCTGGGATGACGTCGCCGACCAGTATGAGGTCCTCTGCCGTGGACTGGCTCAAGGCTCGGTCGCGCGGTCGGACGTGCAGCGGTCAAGCAGGCGGGTCAGCGCGTGACTACCCGACTCTGAGGGTCGTCCGCGATCGCTGGCCTACACCAAGCGCCCGAGCCTGCCGGTTTGGTGACGCGCAGTGATCTGATCGGGTGATTTTTGTGTTCTCGGCTCAAGGTGGAGCTCAGCGCCTCTAAGCTCCGTGCAGCCGACGGGGCGTCGGTCCTGCACAACCAGGGTGGGGTTTTTCATGGCGGTTGGTCGTCGTTGTCGCTACGCAAGTCTCGCTTTAGCAGCACTCCTGCTGGGCTTCCCCGGAGTCTCCCGGTTCGCGCACGCCGACACCGCCCCGCCCGACGCGTCGGTACCTGCCACCGTTTCGGCCGAACCCCTTCCCACCACGCAGGTCGACGGTGTCGTCTACACGCAGGTGATCGTGGGCAACACGGTCTACGCGGGCGGCCGCTTCGGCACGGCCCGGCCCGCCGGCGCCGCACCCGGTGTGAGCACCGTCGCTCGGCACAACCTGCTGGCCTACGACATCCGCACCGGAGTGCTCCTCAGCTCCTTCGTGCCGGACCTCAACGGCCAGGTGCTGGCGATGGCGGCGGCGCCGGATGGAACCCGGATCTACGTGGCCGGTGAGTTCACCACGGCGAACCGCGTGACCCGCAACCGCATAGCGGCCTACAGCACAGCCACCGGACAGCTCCTGCCCTTCGCACCCTCGCTCGACTACCGGGTGGCGGCGCTCGCAGTCAGTGGCTCGACCGTGTACGCGGGCGGCGGCTTCAAAGTAGCGAACGGCTCGACGCGCACCCGTCTGGCGGCCTTCTCGGCGACGAACGGTTCACTCCTGCCCTGGGCCCCGGCCGCGGACGCCTCCGTGCTGTCCATGGTGATGGCTCCCGGTTCAACCAAGGTGGTCGTCGGTGGCCAGTTCGCCACTCTGAGTGGTCAACCGGCCTACGGGATGGGAGCGCTGGACCCGGTCACCGGAGCGGTCCTGCCGTGGGCTGCTACGAACCTGATCCGCAACGGTGGCGCCAACGCCGCCATCAACAGCCTGACGACGGACGGCGTGAAGATCTACGGCACCGGCTACGTCTTTGGCCCTGGCGGAAACATCGAGGGCGGGTTCGCCCTCGACCCATCCAATGGCGCGGTTGTGTGGGTCCAGGACTGCCACGGCGACCAGTACTCCTCCTACGCAGCCGGTGGCGTCTACTACACCGTCGGCCACACGCACTACTGCGGCAACGTCGGCGGCTTCCCGGAAACCAACCCGCGCAGCTACAGCTACGGCCTTGCGTTCACCACCCAAGCCACCGGGACGGTCGCGCACAACCCCGTCGGCGGTTACTACGACTTCGGCGGCACGCCTGCCCCCACCCTGCTGCACTGGTTTCCCAAGCTCGACGCCGGCACCTTCACCGGACAGAGCCAGGCCGGCTGGCACGTCACCGGCAACGGCCAGTACGTCGTGATCGGGGGGGAGTTCCCGAAAGCCGGGGGCGTCGCTCAGCAGGGGCTGGTGCGCTATGCCGTTCGCTCCGCGGCACCTAACGCCCTCGGTCCGGAGATCAAGGGCGCGCCGCTGAACCCCTCCGTGACCTCGCTCTCGGCCGGTACAGCGCGCATCGCCTGGCAGGCCGATTGGGACCGCGACAACGAGGCCCTGACCTACAAGCTGGTGCGGGAGAGCAACACGGCGGCGCCGGTATATCAGACGACGGTTCGCTCGAACTTCTGGACCAGACCGCAGATGGGCTTCATCGACAGCGGCCTGGTCGCGGGACAGACCTACCACTACCGGCTCTACGTCAACGATCCGCTGGGCAACACCGTGTCGTCGGAGAACCTGGCCGTGGTGGTCTCGTCCAGTCCGGTGAGCCCGTACGCGCAGGCCGTCCTCAACGACGGAGCGCAGACCTTCTGGCGGCTCGGCGAGCCCTCTGGCAGCACTGCCGTGGACTGGGCCGGCTTCTCAGACGGCCAGGTCGGCACGGGGGTCAGCCGGGGCGCGACGGGCGCCATCGGCGGTGACACGAACACCGCGTCCACCTTCGACGGCAGCAGCCTGGGGCTGGTGTCCACCAAGACGGCCCAAACCGCTGTGGACCAGTTCTCAGTCGAGACCTGGTTCCGCACGAACAGCACATCCGGCGGCAAGATCGTCGGGTACGGCGACCAGCCGACAGCCGCCAGCAGCAACTACGACCGGCACGTCTACATGGACAACGCCGGTCACGTGACCTTCGGCGTCTATCGCAACGGGGTCCAGGCACTCAGCACGACCGGGACCTACAACGACGGCCAGTGGCATCAGGTGGTGGCCTCGCTCAGCGGTGCGGGGATGTCGCTCTACCTCGACGCCAAGCAGGTCGGACGCAACCCCTCGGTGACCGCCGGTCAGCCTTACAGCGGCTACTGGCGACTGGGCGGTGACAACCTCGGTGGTTGGCCGAGCGCCGGATCGAGCCAGAACTTCGCCGGTGACATCGACGAGTTCGCCTTTTATCCGGCCACCTTGTCCGCCGCGCAGATCTCCGCTCACTTCGCCAGCAGCGGTCGCACGCCTCCCCCGAGCCCGGGCGTCCGACCCACCGACGCCTACGGTCGTGCGGTGTACGACGCCGCCCCGGCGTTCTACTGGCGGCTGGGGGATGCCTCCGACCCCGTCGCGCAGGATGCAACGCCCAACGAGCTCAGCGGCTCCTACAGCGGGGGGCACCAGCTCGGGGGGGCGGGGGCCATCGCCGGCACAGCTGACAAAGCGGTCACCCTGGACGGCGTCGACGGCCTCGTGTCATCCACCAGCCCGGTCCCGGGACCGGCGGCCTACACCGAGGAGTTGTGGTTCAAGACGACGACGACCCGCGGCGGCAAGCTGATCGGCTTCGGCAGCTCTCCGACCGGCCGGAGTGGCAGCTACGACCGCCACATCTACATGTTCGATGACGGACGGCTGCGCTTCGGCACCTACACCGGCCAGATCAACGTCATCGACACGTCCAAGTCCTACAACGACGGGGTCTGGCACCACCTGGTCGGGACCCAGTCGGGCGACGGCATGCGGCTCTACGTCGATGGCGCCCTTACCGGAAGTGATCCGCAGACCGGCGCTCAAGCCTACGACGGGTACTGGCGCGTCGGCGGCGACAACACCTGGGGAGGCGCTTCCAGCGACTGGTTCCAGGGGCAGGTCGACGAGGCGGCCGTGTACTCCTCCGCGCTGTCCGCGGGTGCGGTCCTCGACCACTTCAACAAGGGCACCGGCGCCCCCGTGAACGCGGCTCCGACGGCGTCGTTCACGGCTACCACACAGAACCTGAGCGCGGCGTTCAACGCGTCGGGCTCCTCCGATCCCGAGGGCGCAGCGCTGGGGTACGCCTGGGACTTCGGTGACGGCTCCGCCGGTACCGGCGTCGCACCGCAGCACACCTACGCCGGCGGCGGCACCTTCCAGGTCACGCTGACCGTCACCGACGACAAGGGCGCCACCGGCACCACAAACAAGGCGGTCACCGCCACCGCCGCCCCGGTGAACGCGGCTCCGACCGCAGCCTTCACGGCTACCACCCAGAACCTGAGCGCGACGTTCGACGCGTCGGGCTCCTCCGATCCCGAGCGCGCAGCGCTGGGGTACGCCTGGGACTTCGGTGACGGCTCCGCCGGCACCGGCGTCGCACCGCAGCACACCTACGCCGTCGGCGGCGGCACGTTCCAGGTCACGCTGACAGTCACCGACGACAAGGGCGCCACCGGCGCCACGACCAAGGCGGTCACCGTCACCAATACCGGTCCTCTTGCTTCGGACAGCTTCGGGCGATCGGTGACGAATGGCTTCGGGACGGCCGACTTGGGCGGCGCGTGGACCGGTGCCGGCGCGGCCGGCAACTTCTCGGTCACCGGTGGAGCGGGCCGCATGCGCGTCCCCACGGCCGGCGCGACGCTGGCTGCGTCGCTGGGCCTGTCGGAGACCTCGATTGACTCCTACGTCTCGGTCGCCCTGGACAAGTCGCAGACCGGCGGCGGAACCTTTGTGTCGCTGATCGGCAGGCGGGTCAACAGCAGCAACGACTACCGCCTCCGGCTGCGCTTCCTGAGTGACAACTCGGTGTCCGCGTCCCTGTCGAAGGTCGTCGCCGGGACGGAGACCCCGCTGACGCAGGTGCAGGTGCCCAACCTTACCTACGCGCCCGGTGAGGTGCTGCAGCTGCGCCTGCAGGTCACCGGGACCGCACCGACGACCGTACGGGCGAAGGTGTGGCGATCCGGATCGACGGAGCCCGGTGCCTGGCTGGTCAGCACGACCGACTCGACGGAGAGCCTGCAGGTCGCCGGCGGCATCGGCCTGCTGGCCTACCTGTCCGCGTCGTCGACAAATGCACCGCTCACCGTCACCTACGACGACCTGCGCGTTGAGCGTCCCTGAACCGGCTGGCAGCGAGTTCACCGCGGGCGTGTCCACGCTGGGCCGACCGGTCGTCGCGGTGCTCACCTACCAGCGGGTGCCCGAGCTCGCGGCCCTGCTCCCGGTCCTCGTGGGGCAGAGCCGGGTAGCTGATCCACCCTGCGACATCATGGTGGTGGACAACGACCCGGAGGCGGGTGCTGCCCAGGCCGTGAGCCAGGTTGCCGGGGTGCAATACGTACACGAGCCACGGCCCGGGATCGCGGCCGCACGTAACCGCGCCCTCAGTGAGGGTGCCGGGAGGTCCTCGCTGGTCTTCCTGGACGACGACGAGGAGCCGGTCTCGGGCTGGCTGCAAGCACTGCTCGACCTGCACCGGCGCACGGGTGCGGCCGGCGTCGTAGGACCGGTGGTCTCGCAGTTCTCGCAGGAGCCTGGTTCCTGGATCGGGGCCGGTGAGGTGTTCGCCCGGCGTCGCCTGCCCACCGGGACCGAGGTCGTCGTCGCGGCAACCAACAACCTGCTCCTCGACCTGGTCCAGGTGCAGCGCCTGGGACTGCAGTTCGACGAACGCTTCGGGCTCAGCGGTGGCTCCGACACCCTGTTCACCCGTCAGCTCACCCGGGCTGGTGGACGCCTGGTGTGGTGCGACGAGGCGCTCGTGGTGGACAACGTGCCACCAGACCGGGCGACACGGCAGTGGGTCCTACGGCGTTCCCTGCGCAGCGGCAACACGTGGGCCCGCACCTCCCTGCTCCTTGCTGATCGGGGCAGCGGCGCGATCCTCGAGCGCGCGCGACTACTCATCGCCGGCTCGGCGCGGATGCTCGGTGGTGCTGTCAAGACCGCCATCGGCTTTGCGGTCCGGTCCCCCCGCCGCCGTGCCCGCGGTGAACGGGCGGCAATGCGGGGGCTGGGGATGGTCCTTGGCACCCTGGGCGTGGTGCGCATGGAGTACCGAAGACAGTCAGCCACCTCATGACGTCCACCTGTCCCCCGTCGATCCTGGTCGACCCCGACCTGTCAGCCGTGGCCCTGATCGTCGTGAACTACGGCTCCCATGAGCATCTGGTGAACAACCTCACGCGGGTGGTCGTGGGGCGCGATTGCGGTCGGGTCGTGGTAGTCGACAACCGCACCACGGACGATGAACGCCGGGCCGTGAGCCGACTGGCCGACCAGCACGGCTGGGAGGTCGTGCTGCAGGACGACAACCCTGGCTTCGGGGCGGGGTGCAACCGGGGCGTTGATCGGGCGAAGGAGCTGGGCTGCACAGCATTCGTCCTGCTGAACCCCGACGCACGAGTCAGCGCGCAGACGCTGCGCGCCCTGGCCACCGACGCGGCGCGCGATCCCCTGTCACTGACCACGCCGCGGCTGGTCCGACCGGACGGCACGGACTGGTTCACAGGTGGGCAGATCGATCTGCGGACCGGGCGCACGCGCACCTTGAATGAGTTCCACGGCAAGACCGAGCCCTGGTTGACGGCGGCCTGCCTCATGGTGCACCGCACGATGTGGGACCTCGTGGGGGGCTTTGACGAGCGGTTCTTCCTGTACTGGGAGGACCTCGACTTCAGTCACCGCTGTCGCCTCGCCGGTGCGCAGCTCAGGGTGCGCGGCGACCTCGTGGCGGTGCACGACGTCGGCGGCACCCAAGGGGTCGGGAAGTCCAGCGTCTACTACCTGCAGAACTGCCGGAACCGGCTGCTGTTCGGTGCCAAGCACGCGCACCATGAGGACCTGTGGCGTTGGGTGTGGCACACCCCCGGGTACGCCGCAGCCGTTGTCCTGCGCGGCGGACGCCGGCAGCTGCTGCGATCCTGGTCGCCGATCATCGCCGCCGGACGTGGGTCGTGGCAGGGCTTGCGGTTGGTCGCGTCGTCCCGGCGTCGTCGTCGGTCCAGATGACGGTCGAGGCCGCTGACCAACGCCTGGGGACGGTGGCCGCTCGCGGCGCCGCCGTCACCCTCGCGAGCCAGTCACTGCGGATCGTCCTGCAGCTCGCCTCGATTGCCGTGCTCGCCCGGCTGCTCACCCCTCGTGACTACGGCCTGGTCGCCATGGTTGTCGCCGTCGTCGGCGTCGGCGAGATCTTCCGCGACCTGGGGCTCTCGACGGCCGCGGTGCAGAGCCCTTCGTTCAGCAAGGCCCAGCGCGACAACCTGTTTTGGGCCAGCACGGCGCTCGGACTGGCGCTGCTCCTGGTGGTCCTGCTCAGCGGTCACCTCATCGCGGCCTTCTACGGCCACCGCGAGCTCGTCGGCATCTCGCGGGCCCTGTCCCTGATCTTCCTGCTCAACGGGGCCGCGACCCAGTACCGAGCCGGCCTGAACCGGCGGCTGCAGTTCGGGCGGTTGGCAATCGTAGACATCACCGCTCAGGTCCTGGGGCTCGCCTGCGGTCTGATCCTGGCCGTCAACGGATCGGGCTATTGGGCTCTGGTCGCTCAGCAGCTGGTCCAGGGCGGCGTCGCACTCGCGCTCGTGATCGTCGCGGGACGCTGGGTACCCGGGCGGCCACGACGAGGCGTCGGAATGCGCCCCTTCTTCTCCTTCGGGCTCAACGTCGTCGGTGGTCAGGTGATCAACTACGCCGGTCGCAACACCGACGCCTTGGTCATCGGCTATCGGTTCGGAGCGGCCGACCTTGGCACCTACAACCGTGCTTTCCAGCTCCTCATGGTGCCACTGGGCCAGGTCCGGCAGCCCTCGACCTCGGTTGCGCTGCCGGTGCTCGCGAAGCTGCAGGATCAGGACCGCCGCTACGGTGAGTACCTCGCACGAGGGCAGCTCGCCTTCGGATACACCCTCGTCGTGGGGCTGGCCCTGGCTGCTGGAGCGGCCCGGCCCGTTGTCGCCTTGGTCCTCGGTGACCAGTGGGCCGGGGTCGTACCGTTGATCCGCGCGCTCGCCTTCGCCGGAATGTTCGAGACGCTGGCCTACGTCGGCTTCTGGGCCTACCTGAGCCGTGGCCTGACCCGACAGCTGCTGCGTTACAGCATCGTGTCATCGCTGCTCAAGGCATCGTTCGTCTTGATCGGGAGCCACTGGGGAGTCCTCGGCGTGGCAGTCGGCTTCGCAGTCGGACCCTCGCTCGACTGGCCGCTGTCGCTGTGGTGGCTGTCGCGGTGCACCCGGCTGCCCATGCGGCGACTGATCGTAGGAGCCCTTCGTCCGGCGGCCGTAGCTGTCATCGGCGGGGCGCTGGTCACGGCTGTGATCGCAACGATCCCGGGCACCTCGGCGCTGTTACAGCTGACCGTCGCGTTGTTGACGATGACCGCGGTGTACGCCGGGGCGGCGGTCATCTCGCGCGCGGTCCGGCAGGACTTGCGCGATCTGAGGGACATCGCCCGACGGGTACTTCCGAGCCGGATCTCCCGTTCGCCCGTTCAGTGACGCCAGGGTCGACGAGCGGTCCGCTGGTTGCAAGCAGTGATGTACGCGTGGCGGTGCGCTTCGCCAGCCGGAGCCCAATCGCGGGCGCGTAGATCCGGGCCGTCAGCGCGCGGCGCGCTCGCAGCGACCAGTGCCGAACGGAGTACCTCCGCTGTCAGAACGCCGTCGAACAGCAGCACCCACCCTGCTCCGACCTCGTCGGCGAGGGCCTCGGTCACGGGACCTTGCGGGAGCAGAACCGGCCGGCCGAGCGAGAGCGCCAGAAGGCACGCCCCGGAGTTGTGCATGACCCGGTAGGGGAGGACGACCAGCGCGGCCTGCTCGATCTCGGCCGCCAGCTCATCATCGGGTATGTGGCTGAGGCGAAGCACGACCCGCTCGTCCCGTTCGCTGGCTACGGCAAGACGACGGAGCAGCTGTGCGGCGTCTGGGTGGGGTTCGACCCGACCGACGGCATGCAGGCTCAGCTGGGGGTCGTGAATTTGGTGGAAGGCCTCCACGAGGGTCTCCACGCCCTTGTAGGGGCGGATTAGCCCGAAGAACAGCAGTCGCCCTGGTACGGGGTGACTCTCGGGCCGGGCGGGAAGCACATCCTTGTAGTGCCCGTGGAGGACCGTCGAGGTGCGCTGGGGGCAGGGCGTGACCGTCGAGGCGTTGAGGCGCACCCACCAGTCGGTCCTGGCCTCGAGGGCGGCCAGCAGCCACGTGTCCACCCGGGTCAGCTTCTCGTGCGGAGCCAGGTTGTGGACGGTGCGCACGACCACGGTCCTGGACAGCGACAGCCGGGCGAGCAGAGCCGCGAACAGGACGCGTCGGACACTGCGGCGCAGGCGACCACCGGCACGCAGCAGGAGCTCTGGCCAGTGCACGTGCAGCACCGCATAGCGACCGATCAGGGCCTGCTCCCAGCTGAAGAAGCACGTGGAGACCTCTGGCGGCAGTGAGTTCACGAGCTGGACAAGGTAGGGATTGGTCGTCGCCCTGGGGCGCCGGAACGACTGGAGGACGAGTAGCGGCGCAGTCATTCCCGCGACCGGGATATGGCCCCTCCCCACGGCCTCAGCACCAGACCGAGGGCGAGGGCGACATCGGCGAGGTTTGTATGGATCGGCCCGAAAACCAGGTCCCACAGGCTTATCACCACGAGGAAGCCGACCAGCGCGCTCGCTCGGCGTCGTACGAGTGCCACCGAGAGGCCGTTCAGGAGCAGGCCGGCGATTAACACGCCGAGGGCAATGCCGACCGCCCCGCAGTTCACCCACAGGTCGGCCAGCACGGAGTGCAACCTGAACTGCCCATCGAACATGTATCGGTCCCGGACCGGATCGGGGGGCAGCCCGGCAGCGGCCAGCCCTCCCCTGCCCGTCCAGACGTCATCGGCGCGCGGCACCACGCCGACCCCGAAACCGCCCGGCTGCTCCCGCATGAGCCGGATCGTGGCGCTCCACTCCGGCCGGCCACCGACGAGCAGCGAACCGCTTCGGGTGATCTGCTCGACCGAGCGCTGCTGCAGCACCTTGCCGGCGTAGCCGTCGACCAGGGCCGCTGAACCGAGGAAGTAGGCCGACGCGGACAGCGCCCCCAGCAGGATCAGCACCTGGACCCGGCTGAGCGCGCCGTACCGCCTGCCCCTTCGGGCGCCAAACAGGGACAGCGCCGCGGCAACGACGCAGAAGGCGACGTAACTGCGGTACTGATGGCTGACTCCCACGAGGCCCAGGGCGACGAGGGACAGTACGGTCCACGTCCTGGACCGGGTACGGGCGACGGCTGCCAGCACCAGCACGGTCGTCGGAAAGGCGAGTTGGAACTTCCAGGCGTTGGGCGAGCCGGGGACCTGGGCCAACGCCACGAGCAGCTTCCCGGCGGCGTACAGCGCGGCGACCGCCGGCAGCGACAGGTGTGTGCGCGCCCAGAGCAGCAGGCCGACGCCCCCGAAAGCGGTCACCAGCAGCGTGCTGAGCTCCGCGACGTGGCGCAGGTCGATCGATCGCCCCGGACCTGCGGTCCAGGTGAGGTCGAGCCCGCTGAGCAGCGCGGCGAGCGCAAGGGCCAGCAACGCTCTGGCACCTGAGTACCGGGGCAGGACGTAGATCCAGACGGGCAGCAGGACCAGGACGACGACCAGACCTGTCGAGGTGCTGTGGGGAAGTGGCAGGTCGGCGCCCAACACGAGGACACCGACGCCTGCGGTCAGGACCGAGGAAGCAGCGCTGCCCCGCGCGGCTGCGCCCGGCCCTTCATAGGCGCCGGGACTGTGGGCACCGGGATCCGGCCTCTGAACGGGTGGCGCTGCCACGCGGGTCGCGCTCAGGACGGTTGGCATGACCATCAGAGGGCGTGGTCGGACAATCCCGGCTTGAGCGAGAAGCCGAGCGCGCGCGGGGCGGCGACCCGGGGCCGTTTCCGGCGAGGGGGCTTGGCCGACCTCGGCGCTGCCCTGTCCTTGTTCAGGACGACACCCGCAATGGGAAGGGCCGCCAGTCGTGCCTGATGGAGGCACGCTGTCAGGTCACGGGCCCGTAGGCGCGAGGCATCCACGACCACCAGCAGAGCGTCTGCGTGCTGACCGAGGACGAGGGAGTCGGCCGCCTCCAGGACGGGAGGGGTGTCGAGCACCACCGCGTCGTAGTTCCTCGCCGCCTCGGCTAACAACGCCCGCATGGCGGGGCTGGCAAGGGCAGCGCCCGGGTCGTCAGCAGCACGCCCGGCGCTAAGGAGACGAAGGGAGGAGTGCGGGACGGCAAGAGCGGCAGCCCCGAGGGTCGTACCTCCCACGAGCACGTCGTGCAGGCCCGGTTGCTCAGGAAGACTCAACATGGCCGCCAAGCGCGGCCGACGCAGGTCGGCGTCCACCAGAAGCACCGTGGAACCGGACTCCGCCAGGGCTCGGGCGAGCTGGACGGCCGTCGTGCTGCGTCCTTCGCCCCGGATGGAGGAAGTAACGACTACGGAGGTGCCAGAGCCGGCGGGCCGGTTCAGTCCGGTGGCGAAGTTGGTCCGAAGCCGACGGAAGGCGTCCTGGACAGTCTGGTTGCGAGGTGAGCGACGACGACCCGGCTCGTAGGCAACCGTCGTGAGGACGGCCAACCCAGTCAGCGCCTCGGCCTGCTCCCTATTACGTACACGATCGTCCAGCAGGTGCCGTGCGAGAGCGGCGAGGACTCCCACGGCGAGGCCGGCGATGAGTCCATAGAGTGCGTTCCGTAGCGGGGACGGACCGGTCGGCGTCTGAGGCACCTGAGCCGTGGCCACCGTGGTCACATTGATCGGCCGGACACCGCCGGTGCCCGACGGGGTGAGTTGCTGCACAGTGGCCTGCAACTGCACGCCCACTGCGTTGGCGATGTCGGCGGCTTGTTGAGCCCCGCTGCTGGTGACTGAGATGGTCAGGACGACGGTGTTGAGCGGCGCGTCGGCCGTGATGTGCATCGCCAGCTGTCGAGGCGTGGTCTGTAGACCGAGCTTCTGGATGACCGGGTTGAGCACCTCGGGCTGCGTGGTGACCTTCGCGAAGGACTGCATCAGGTTCTGCGTGTACGTCGAGCCCTGGGTCAGCTCGCTCACTGTGTCCCCGCGCGCAGGAGCGAAGAAGACGCTGGTACTCGCGCGATAGGTGGGGGCAGTCCTCGCCGTAAACGCGAGCCCGGCGAGTACCCCAAGCAGGGAGCCGGCGACGAGCAGCCGCCAGCCGCGCCGGAGAGCCAGGGCGTAGCGGCTGGGTTGCATGGTCGGGGTCGCTTCCGGGTAGGCGTCGCCTCGACGGCCGGCTGGCCGCGGGGCAGGTGTGGTTCGGGCCGTGGGCACTGCTTCTGCCCCGCCGACGCTCACAGGGCTTCCACGAGCATCTTGTCCAGCAGGATCCGTAGCAGCGTGCTGGAAGTGTGCTCGGTGTAGGGGAAGTAGGCGACCTGCACCCCGACCGAGGCGAAGTCGCGTTCGAGCTTGTCCCCCTTCGGCGTTCCTCGCCAGTCGTCACCTTTGAAGATGACGTCGAACCGGAGCTCTCGCCACACGTCGAGCTTCTCCGGCAGCTGCTCGGCGTACGCCACGTCGACGTGGCGGATGCTCTTGACGATCTCCAACCTCTCCGGCAGGGGAACGACCGGGAGCCTGCCCTTGGCGAGCACGGCGAGCTCGTCGGAGACGACCCCAGCGATGAGGTGTCCGCACTGGCTGCGTGCGTGCCGCAAGGCATTGAGGTGGCCTACGTGAAACAGGTCGTAGACGCCCGGCGCATATCCCACCCGACGAGCCATGCAGCTTCCCCCTCTTCCGCGGTGACTTCCTACGCTGCGACCGGCTGGCCGGTGCAGCGCTGCACCACGAGACGGACCTTGCGCATCGTAGTGATGCGACCCGTCCCGTGAGCGACAATGTCAGATCTCGTGGCTGTCGATCGTTCTGCGCCGGCACGGACAGGGTCTTCGGAGGAAGGTCTGTCACGTGCCGGCGTGGTGGATACAGGGCGCGGTCCGGTTCCCTGGCTCAGCCCTTGCTGATGGTGACGGGCTGGGAGGTGTCGTCCCAGACGTTGCCGTGCTGGGTCAGGGTGGTGGCGGTGCCGGCGATGATGGCGCAGCCGCTCAGTCGCTGGTCGCGGCCGAAGCGGTCGTTGCTGACGGTGACCCCGACCATGGTGGGCAGGGGTTTGTTGGCCAGGTTGATCGAGCAGCCGCCGCCGTCGATCCAGTTGCCGTCCAGCACCACGTCGGTGGTGACGCTGTAGTC
>JAABUM010000255.1_pt1 | contig 103821 bp, 180 predicted proteins | sample 5559161 | NCBI WGS metagenome assembly JAABUM01 (sample SAMN10711868, study PRJNA513369) | rock metagenome | isolation source: Antarctica rocks | place: Antarctica: Victoria Land, Siegfried Peak nord
AACAAAAGTTCAGCTCTTTTTGCAGCAGAGACGACATCACTACGAGTGTGCTGCTTGGAAACATCCAACGTTTGGTTTTTCCGTTTTCCCGATCATGCTGTTTGGGCCGTGCAGGGAGGGCGCGTCAAAGGTGTTCCAGATGCCGCTGACGCCGGCGCAGGCGGCGAAGAACCAGGTGCAGGGCACCGCCATTCGCCCCATTGTCGTAGCCCCGGACGGCTCTGGCGGTGAGTCTTCCTGGGGTGATTGGATATTCAACTGTTGTTCCTGTGCGCAAAAGTGTGACGTGTCACTTGACACCGAATGGACCGTCCCATGCCACACGCCCGGCCTGTGAATAGGCAATATAACAAGCGTCGTCAGAGGCCGCCGTTGCTGCTTGCCGCCTTCCATGACAGTTTGCAAGCACCGTCGCTGCGACCCGAAGCATCCCTGCATGCAGAGGCTGCGCGGAAGAGCTGGCGGCGCACCAATACATGAGGGCGGAGAGGCCTTTGCTGCTCCAGCCTCACGCGCTGCAGTAAATGGTGCTAATTCAACACACGAGGGCGGAGAGGCCTCTGCTGCTCCAGCCTGACACGCTGCAGCAATTAGTGCTAACTCGAGCCGATATGCTGATATGTGCTGCGTGCAGAGGCTGCGGCGCTGGAGGAAGAGTTGGCGGCGCAGCTGGCGGAGCACGCCGGAAAGGCGGGCGAAAAGCCAGGCTTCGAGGTGAGGGTTGATGACAGCGGGGAGGGATGATGCAGTTCCGACCCAAATTCCTATTTGTGGACAGGGGCACATGGACATGCGGTGCAATCAAAATGCTCTGGCCTGCTGATCAGTCATGGCCCCACGCATTCGACAACAGCAAAAGTTGTGCTCAGCGGCCAAAGTTTACCTTTTCTGCTAAGCAGCATGGATATCCGGATGAGCGCTGCATACACTTCCAGTGTTTGCGCCAACAACAGCTGGGGTGTCCGCAGGCAGCCGCAGGGCTGGACCGGGCAGCGACGAAGGCCGCGGCGGCGAAGGCGGCCGGCAACGGGCGCCCGCGCTTCATGACGCCTGCAGAGGTGCCCAGAAGCCCACTCATGCGCATGCAGCAGCACTCAGCACAAAGCTTGCCACCTCATTATGGGGGCAAAGCCTCGTGCACAATATCCCGCACAGCCTGAGAGCCATCAATGGCGAGAGCAGCACGGGGGTATCCTGAAGGGCAGTGGCACAACCTGCTCAGGTGCGGGAGGCGCTGCGGCGGATGTGGGCGCGCCACGGCGACCTGCTGTCCCTCATCTTCGCGGTGGACGCACGGCGCAGTGGCATGGAGGTGCTGGCAGCCGGCGGCGCCGCAGCCGAGACCTGGCGCATGTTCTTCCTGCAGACCGTGGCGGTGCCGCCCAACAAGTTTCGGCCGCCATCGCGCATGGGCGAGGGCCTGTGCGTTCTTGATCGTCCTGGAAAATTGCAAATGATTCAAGATTGAATCAATTTCATTGTGTCAACAAGCCAACACGCCCATCAACGACTCCGGGCACCATCACGCATGGGCGAGAGGGCCCGTGCGTCGTCCCAGTCCCATTTCACCTCGCACAGCATTCCAGCATTCGGTGCTTGGGTCCACAAGGCCAGCTCGCACTGGCAGGCCCTACAATGGCCCTGCATCGGAGGCTGCTGTCGTCGCCGATGAAGCCCTTGCCGGCCTCGCCTGTGCAATATAGTATCGGATTGAGATTGTATCCACTATCATTTCGCGGCATGCATCAGTGTTGTGGAGGAGTCGAGGGTCGGAAAGGAAGTGCTGGGGCTTGCTGCACCAAGATAGCGCGCCATCATGGCATGTGTTTATCCTGCTACGAGCACATGCATACCTTGCACCAGGGTAGGGTTGCAGCTGCCACTTTGATGAGGCTTCCAACCTTTTGCACAGTCCATAAACTGCCATCGTTGCGCAGATTCGAACACAGTGCAGGTACAGGCGGTGACTGTCAATATCAGAACCTCAAATCAAGAAGCAAAAGCGAGGAATTCACTGCGCTCAACTTGTGCAGGTTCGAGCGCCCGCCGAACGCTATGCTGAGGCAGATTGTGCCCGCCAACATCGAGCTGGAAGCGCTGGCGGCAGAGTCGGGGTGCAACCTCCAGACTATTAGCTTGTACGAACTTGCTCTCAGACCGCGTGAGCAATTTCCTGCCGCAGGTTCGAGCACCCGCAGAACACGGTGCTGGGGCAGGTGGTCAATGCCAACATCGAGCTGGAGGCGCTGGCGGCCGAGTCTGGCGGCGCTGCATTGCTGCCGGAGGGCGCGAGCGCGGCGGACGTGGCGGCGGCGCGCCTGGGCCGCTCGCTGCGCCTGTGGCTGGAGCTGCAGGCGTCGGTCAACGGCTTCATCGACAGCACGACCGCCGACAAGGGCGTCATGGTGAGCGCTGCTGAAGGCTCTTGTCAACTTCACAAACAGGCTTTGTGCTTAGTAGACTGTCTGTCCATTGGAACTGCTCGTAAGGGTTCCGAGGCGGGCCTCCCGTCAACGGCTTCTTTGACAGCGCCGCCGCCGATAAGGGCGTCTTAGTGCGATCTGTGCCCTATTGACAATATCAGGGGTCTCTGACTCATCATTGGATACCAAACACCGCCAAATATGGCTACAGGGTGCGCTGTGCTGTATCGCACACTCGGTGCTGCACCCAAAATGCTGCCGGTGACAACGTCGCCATGTGTACGCTGAAGCATGTGCCTAGCCTGTAACCCCACTAGCGCGCAAGCACCTCTCAGTGACCTTTACCTGCTGCTGCGATACGGCAGGGCATCAGGCAGCAGTTGGAGAAGAAGGAGGGGCTGTTCCGCAAGAACATGATGGGCAAGCGCGTCAACTTCGCCTGCCGTTCCGTCATCTCGCCGGACCCCTACATCGGTGCGCCTGACAGTCCATGCCGATTAGCAGGTGGCAATGCACCGGGGGCCTATTGGCAGCAGGACAGCACAGGAGGACCCCGGCCGCGCGCTGACGTCTTGTTGGCACCGAGCACCTCTTCTCGCTCTGCCTCTGCCTGGCCTCCGATTGGCACGCCTGTTCTGAAGGTTCACTGCTAAAAAAAGCAGTGAACCTCCACTGCACTGGCGCCGTAAGCAAATAGCAAATCTCGCATGGCAGCTGCTCGCCAGCCGTTCGCCTGGTCGCTCCTGCTGCCGCAGCCCATATTTGCACCCTGCATTGCACACAGGGCTCAGCGCGTACGTACTAGGTGTGTTGGCCATGCACAGTCCGTGTTAGGCTGTGCAGGACCATTGCGTGGTAGACCATGTAGGCGCTGAGCCGCTCGGGCTGTGACATGCTTGCTGGCTGTCTGTCCACGGTGCTTAACAAATGGTCCAGGAGCGTTTCGATTGCGGCGTCTGCATCAGGGATCACAGCCATCCTTGCCACCTCCCGGATCCCGAGGCAGGCTGTAGCATACCAAACCCGCATGCCACAGCCGCCGGTCCTGTTTGCCCCTTTTCGCGACTGTTGACCATGCCTGCGTGCAGCCACGGGCGAGATCGGGGTGCCGCCCTACTTCGCCAAGCGGCTGTCCTTCCCAGAGCCGGTGACACCCTGGAACGCAGCGCAGCTGGCGGCGGCGGTGCGGGCGGGGCCTGATGCGCTGCCGGGCGCCGTGGCGGTGGAGGACGAGCAGGGCCGCATGGTCAGCCTCGCCACACTCGCGCCCGAGGCGAGATTGGTGTTCACATGCAACATGATCCGATTCCCCTACATGCATCCAAGTTTGGGAGGGCACTATGTGCCGCCGTGTGCTGTGGCGCTGGAGGACGAGCAGGGCCGCAATGGTCAGCCATGCCACGCTGGCGCCCGAGGTATGGAGGAGCTGGAGTCTGGATGGAGTCTGTCCCACTCAAGCTTGCACTTCACAAGAAGCCTCTATCCTCATGCACCACATCTTCTGCCCCGCAGAAGCGCGACGCACTGGCAAAGCAGCTGCTGGCGCGCGCGAGCAGCGCGGCGGCGCGCTCCGGCAAGGGCAAAATCGTGTACCGCAACTTGCGCGACGGCGACGTGATGCTGACCAATCGGCAGCCGACGCTGCACAAGCCCGGCATGATGGCGCACCGCGCCCGCGTGCTCAAGGTGAATTTGATGAATGTAGTGATGCAGATTTACATATGTCTCCATTTGATCTTGATGGCCCAGCGTGCCCGCGTATGTATGCATTTGATCAGGTCCAGTCGAAGCCTTGTATGACGGACTGTCGTACAGTCTGTGCATGGTCTAACTTACAGCGATGCCACCTCCATGCCTGCGTGCTGCTGCACACACACTTTGCTTGCGTGGCATTCGGCTGACAGAACGGAAAGCGCTCGGGCGCCAACTTGCGTTTGCTCGCCGCGAATGTAGCCGTGCCACTTGCATTAGAAGCGAGCCATAACCCCTATCCTTCTACAGGGCGAGCGCACGATCCGGATGCACTATGCCAACTGCGCCACCTTCAACGCCGACTTCGACGGCGATGAAATCAACCTGCACCTGCCACAGGTACTGCTCCCCGCCACGCCAAAACCATTGCAAACCAATCAAATTCGTGGTCCCTACATGCTGCGCCACTGTCGCAGAATTACGACCAACAGAACGTTGGCAGCAGAGCATTCCACCGCCGGCGCTCATCAACGACACACAACCGCAGCAGGACAGCACAGACACCCTCATGCTGTAGTCTGGGTTGAGAATGAGCACGAGTGAACACCGATTTGGCAACTTCGAGTTCGAGACCGAAAGGGAGACCTGTTGTTTATGAGAACCTGGGCATCGAAGCGAGCTCTGTTGTTTTTTTATCTACGCAGGGGCAGCAGGGGCGGGCGGAGGGGTATGGCATTGTACACGCGGACGAGCAGTACATCGTGCCCACCGACGGCAAGCCCATCCGGGGCCTCATTCAGGTGCAGACAATCCGATCCAAGCCTATCTTGGCCTGGTCTCTAAACAGGTGACACACAGGTTTCACGTACAGGACGAGCAGTACATCGTGCCCTCTGATGACGGCAAGCCCATCCGCTACCTCTTCCGGGCGAACTTCAACGTCAAGTACCTATTTTTTCCAGACCAGTACATCGTGCCCACTGATGGCAAGCCCATCCGCAGCCTCGAGCACTTTTCAGGGAGAAGTGCAGCTGATTGTCATGTTAGACCCCAAATGCCTGCGGTCCAACCATGCACGCCACTTCCACTGATGCTGTCGCCACCGCCGCCGACGCCGCTGCAGCGACCGCTGCTGCATTGCCGCCCCACAACCCGAAACGACAATCCGGTGACCTTGCACCAGCATGCCAAGTCATGGGGCGGTAGGCATGCCGCTGTCAAAGCTCGACACCTGCCTTTTGCGCGGCTTGTCTGCTCAGTTCTCTACGTCAACTCGAAACTCACATAAGAATTCAGTTGGTCTTCAAACTGACTCTCCTTACCACGTTTTAGCGGGCGTGCTGCTGTCCAAGCGCGACACCTTCCTCAGGCGCGGCGTGTATTCTCAAATTTCTGCTTCTTTATGTCGATCCACTCTCCTTGCCATGCGCGCAGGACCACGTGGTGGCGGGCGTGCTGCTGTCGAAGCGTGACACCTTCCTTACACGCGGCCAGTTCATGCAGCTGCTGTACGCGGCCTGCTGCTCCAGCCGCCCCGGCGCCGACGCCGCCGGCTTGGTGAAACTGGACGTGCCGCCGCCCGCCATCCTGTCCCCCAAAGTCCTGTACACCGGCAAGCAGGTGCGCATGCTCAACACAAGCAGAGGCCGGATGGACTCTCGATGAGGATGTCAGATACCCAAAGCACCGTTCAGAGCAGCCACCTCCACCTGTGGCTGTCGACCTGTCAGGACGGCCCCGCAGCTCCAGACCAGCACATATGACAGCATTGCAACAACCAAACGATGCTGCCATGCATGCGATTTGACCTAGACATGATGGCGGTCTGCTGGTTTGTTTATGTTGGTTAATCTTATTCCAATTCGATGTAGTTCATTCCATACATTGATGCGAGCAGGTGCTGTCGGCGGTGGTACGCCACTTCACGCGCGGCATGGCGCCCGTTTCCATGAGCTGCAGGGCCAAGACGCCCGCCGAGGCCTGGGGCTCCCACTCCGGCGAGGTGCGGCCACACCCGTGTGAGGAACAACTCCGGCCCAGAACAATCGGACAAGTGATCCGTTGTGCTGTGCGAGATTGCTGTGCATTTCTACCACCTGCAGACACCTACCACCTACAGAGAAACGCAATCACCGAGGCGAGGTGCGACTCTGCCCAGAGGAACGTGCAACCCTTCTACTTCGTGGGGTGCATTCATCATGTTCAGCAGCAGCGGGCACATGCTCCCTGGTGCCAGACGGCGGGATTTGGTTCCGGCGTCAGGCGCAGATGACGAGGCGCAGCATGGATCGGACAGCATGCAACGCGCTGCGCCCTATCCCAATGGCAACTGGGCTGACCCTCGTCTGCGGGACCTGGAGGAATGCGCCAAAAGCGAGCACATTCAGTCATGCAGCCATTGATTCAAAGCAAGTTTAGAGGCCCTCTCAGTGGACATTATTGCAATCCAACTCGCAGGACCTTCTGGAGTTTGCCAATGGCGACCTGGTGACGGGGACGCTGGACAAGGCGCAGTTTGGCAGCTACGGCCTCGTGCACAGCGTGCAGGTGCTGGGACCATGTTAGCTCCCGTCAATACTCACTACTGCCAAGTTGTTAAGTTTATCTTCGAACTCATGTATGTATGTGTCACACACCTGCATAACGATGCACATCTGCGATCGCAAATGAAGGGCGGACCTCTGCCGCCGGCAAACAGGCCCAAGCTTTGACCAGTGGGATGCTTTGTTTGGCGGGTTGAAACCTTGATTGGCGGGTCGCACAGGAGCTGTACGGCAATGTGGCGGCTGGGCGGCTGCTCAGCGGCTTCTCGCGGCTCTTCACGGTGTACCTGCAGGTGAGCATGTGAAACAGCAGCTTGTAAACCACCTTGAGGTGTCTCGTACCACCAGATCGAGGCTTAGGCGTTGCATGCGGCTACACGATCATTGCCCCATTCATTCACTGCTGTTCAAGGCCCCACTTTGCAGAGCTATATCTGTTCCTGGAACCTACAAAATCCCGCAGGCCCACGGCCTCACCCACGGCGGCACCGACGACGTGCTGCTGTCATCAAGCACGGTGTATTTCGAGGCACCGCCTTACTTGACTATATTGTCTGTTGCTACAGGGCCACGGCTTCACTTGCGGCATCGACGATGTGCTGCTGTCGTCGGGCGCGGAGTCCAAGCGGGCGGCCATCCTGGGCAGCGCCGAGGCGACGGTGCTGCGCGCATCCGCCGAGGCGGCCGGCCTGATGTCCCTGCCGGTGCGTGTTCATGAAGCACGCACACACCTGAATGTGGTTGCCCAGTTCAGTCAGGCCCCGCACCGCGTGTGACTACTATGTAGCATGCCTCTTAACATGGCCATTTGCGTGCTGGCCGGTGAGCATCTGGTACGACCACGGTTGCCTGAACCCGGCACTCTGCTATGGTGCATGACCGCAATGCCATGTCGATGCAGTATCTGCACCCTGCCTGCATCATCGAGCCCTTGTCTCAAGCCCTCTTCGAATTTCACACAGGAGGGCGATGACCTGGCGGCGGAGGCGGCGGCGGCGGCGGTGCAGGCGGCGCTGGAGACGCGGTACAATGGCAACGCGGCCTGGGGCGCGCAGCACGACAACGCCACCAGCTCCTCCATCAACCCCTTCGCCTCCACCGTCGTTGAGGTACGCGGCTTTCCAAGGGATATTGGCAATCTTGGCAATCCCCGAAGATAAGAGCCCTCTGAAGCGGTGCGGGCGTGACTGTAAATTGCAGCAGGCACGACAACGCCACCAGCTCTGCGATCAAGCCCTTCGCCTCCACCATCGTCGAGGTGTGTTAGCGCTTATGCTTGGAGATTATGCACGAGGGCTCATGACTGTCAGCTGCCCCGGTGTGCATGGCTTGATCTGTTGCAGAAGCTGCCCATCCCGGATTCATAACTGACGTACGCAGCCGCCCATGAGAACGGCTGGCTTTTCGACTGACTGCAGCGTGAGCAGCTGTGCACACTTCTTTCCTCAAGAGCAGCTACCATAATGTCGGCTGATCGTGTAGTTGGGCCGCCCCAACCCTGCAGGCGTGCTTCCCCGGCGGCGAGGCAAAGCCCTTCCGGCGCAACTGCATGGCGCTGATGACCAGCACCGGCGCCAAGGGCTCCAAAGTCAACTTCTCCCAGATCTCCTGCCTCCTGGGCCAGCAGGTGCGACTGCTGATGGCACCCCGAAACCTGCAGCAGCAAACGCAGACAGTGTTGAAGCAGCAACGCAACGTCCAGATTTCTTGCAGCTTGATATCTTTCTTCCAGAGGTCTTTTCTGTAACTAAATTGCTGCCCATTTGCAGTCACACGCCGCACAGTACAGCGTGGCGCTCTGCCTTGCACCGACGACGCCAGAGCATTGGTCTTGACAATCTTGACGTCCATTGCAGACGCTGGAGGGGCGGCGTGTGCCGCGCATGTCCTCTGGCAAGACGCTGCCCTGCTTCGCGCCATTTGACGGCGGCGCCCGCTCCGGCGGCTTCGTCGGCGACCGCTTCCTGGACGGCTTGCGGCCCCAGGTGCGCCCCAAACCCCTCGAAACCCCACATCTGCGCTCGTGCTAGCCACGTAGCCTTGCATTTAGCTGAATGTGCGAGCTCATGCATGCGTTGAGCCACAACATGTCAGCATCAATGGCGACCGCTTCCTGGACGGCCTGCGCCCCCAGGTGCGCCCGCAGCTTGTGTTTTCCAGGGCGTTCGCCACTCGCCGCCGGGCTGCGCTGTGTGAACACTTCGCCCTGGCTGGCTGCTCGCGCACCTGTTGAGGCACGGGTTGTGATCCCGGCTTGAAACCTTGTAGGGAAGCTCATAATGAAGTTGTGCAGCTGTATCGACCTGAGACAATGCTCTGCCCGCAGGAGTACTACTTCCACTGCATGGCGGGGCGCGAGGGGCTGGTTGACACCACCGTGAAGACGTCGCGCTCCGGGTGCGTGCAAATTTAGCAAATTATGAAACGCAGCCCTCGAAAAATTCTGAGCCATATGCATTTGCTTGCCCGCGAGGGCCTGGTGTACACTGTTGTGAAGACGTCTTCATGCGCATCCATTGCTGCCACCGCACTTGGCTTGGGCTTGGCACACACTGTGCTTGGGGCTTAAAAGCGCCCACAAGCACATGTCTGCTGGCCGCTGGCATTTGTGCCATGCTCGGGCAGAGTCGGGAGAGTGTTCAGGGCGGCGTCCAGGCTTCCGGCCAAGGAGCTGCAGTGCTCACGCTGTTGCACACAAACGCATCTGCAGCGGTGCCTGGTGCAGAGTTGCCTAATGTCTGTCTAAGAAACAGCAGCACGAGGTGCCCACGCTGTCGCTTTGTTGCACGTGCGCAGGTACCTGCAGCGGTGCCTGGTGAAGAATCTGGAGGCGCTGCACGTGCACTACGACGCGACTGTGCGCGACGACACCGACGGCTCCATCATCCAGGTGCGCCTTACGCAGCAATAGACAACATCACGTATGTCATCTCCATTGTCAAATCCTGTGGCGTTCAAGATTCACATGATGCTGTTTGTACATCATGTTGGGTTGGTGCTTCTGCACAGCAGGTACTTCTTCTCCTTGAAACTTCAAAACTCACGGCCCGGTTCTGCCGCCGCAGTTCCACTACGGGGAGGACGGCATCGACGTGCTGCAGACGGGCTTCCTGACCAAGTTCGGATTTCAGGCCGCCAACGCGGACCGCTTTGCTCAGCAGCTGCGCCTGGGCGAGGCCGCCGCTGCCTCTGCGACGCTGGGCCTGCTCGAGGAGGAGGCCGCCATCCAGCGCTCCGCCAGGTATGGTTTGGTGAAAACTTTGATAGACAAACAGTAATACCAGGGTTTTGCGATGTCTGATTGGGCTGTAACGCCGCCGCCTCCGCGCGCTGGGCCTGCTGGAGAAGGCCGCCGTCCAGTGCGCCGCTGGGTGGGTCTATAAAATCTCGGAAAGGAGAGTTCATGATCGAAATCAAATCTCATCGGCTTGGGCTGCTTCAGAGGCAGTCTTCGATTCAGCGCGCTGCCTGGTCGGGATCGAAAGACGCCGCCTTGCTGCTCACGTGGACACCTGCTGCACGTGGCCGTGCTGCACTGCATGCGGGCAGGCGGCAGCCTCGTTGGCGACAAAAGCCAACGATGTAGCCGTTTGCCAGCACGGAGTGCAGCAACACAGAGTCGCCTTGTGCAAGTTCTCGCCATCACTCCACAGGGCCACAGAGACTTGGCCGCCTAGAGGAGGAGGAGGATGAGGAAGTAACGACGAAGAAAAATGCATTAGAAGGCACTCAAAACATTGACTAGCATTCGGGTTGGCAATGCGCAAATGTGTGGCAGGGCTTGGGCCTGGCTGGACCTCAGGAAGAGCTGTTGACGCGCAAACAGCAATGCAGTGCATGGCCGTCATGTGTGCTATAGGCAGCCCGGCACACCTGTCGCCTTCATCAAGCATCTTTGGTGACGGCGGACGTGTTGTGTCAGGGAGCGGCAGAAGCTGCGGCGGGAGGCGCGGCGCGGCAAGGAGAAGGCGCAGACGGCGCTGAAGGATAGCGCACGGGCACCGCCGGCGGGCGCGTCGGCGCCGCCGTCGCTCCTGGGCGTGGTTTCGGAGTCTTTCGGCGACGCGCTGGCGGACTACATCGACAGAAACCCCGACGGCGCGCTCAAGGACAAGGTGGGCATCCTTTCGCGTGAGCATGTGAAGACTTGCTCACCTCATCTGTGCTGACTATCTGCTGGCAGACAACGTCGACAGCGTGCCGCGGAAATATTCAATGCTTGACATTGATGTATAGTTCGGGTTTGCGGTTCCGTGATCACGTCAGCAGCATGCCTGTCTGACAGCAAGCCATCGAGGCTGGCATGGCTGTGCGAGGCCAGTTTCCTCGATGTGGGGACTATGGCGGTGGTCTCTCTCCTTGCAGCTGACGGCGTGACATCGTGGGGGATGTGTGCAGGGGCGCAAGCGCAAGGGGCACAGCGAGGAGGAGGCAGCGGGCGGCGACGACGGCGAGGTGGACCCCCGCTCCGGGCTCGGCTTCCAGGTGCGACGTTTGAAATCTCCACGTCCTGAATTGCATCGAGCGTGTTGCTGCACTGCCCTGTGTTCTTGCGCGGTGCACTGTTTCACTCATTCCCGTCCTCCATCTGGTGGCTGTCGAAGCATCGCCTGGAAGCCACTCTCCAACCCTCCTCCAACACCTCATTGCTGATGCTGTGCTGTGCCGCCGGGTGGCGCAGCGGCTGATGGAGCTCAAGTACGCGCGCGCGGGCGTGGCGGCGGGCGAGGCGGTGGGCGTGCTCGCCGCGCAGTCCGTGGGCGAGCCCTCCACGCAGATGACGCTCAACACCTTCCACATGGCGGGGCGCGGCGAGGCCAACGTCACGCTGGGTATCCCCCGGCTGCGGTGCGCAGCCGGCTTCTCCATGCTCTTGCTGATGCTGGATGTTGTGGTGTCGCGGGCCTTGCAAGGCACACGGCTTGTTTGGTACAACAGCCCTTTCGCAGGCTTCCAATGTGCCGGAGCGCCCTGAACGGCGCCGGAGCTGTGTTCACACAACAACCTGACGACGTCTGCGTGTTTGCAGGGAGCTGCTCATGACGGCGGCGATGTCCATCAAGACGCCGGTGATGACGCTGCCGCTGCTGCCGCCGCTGCCGGCGCCGGATCGGCGCTCCCCGCTGGACGGCCTGAGCAAGCAGGAGAAGGGGCGCTCGCTGCAGAACCGGCTGCGCCGCCTCAGCTTCGCCGAGATCCTGAAGAGTGAGCCAGCCTGAACCCCAAACCCTAGATGGTTCTCTCGGTGCTGCGCTTCGCCGCGTCTCGATCTAGCCACGGTGCAGGCCTTGTGATGGTGGCGCAGCTGCGGCTGCCGCAGCAGGCCGCTGGCGGCGACAGCGCCACCGGAAGGAGCCTGTCTGCCTGCGCGTCCTCCTGCTCGGCTTCAGTATCTCATGAAGAGGGCCCCTCGCAGAGGTCACAGCGCAAAGCATCATCTCTTAGGACTCCAGACCTAAAGCCTACACCTCTTCTTGTCGTGGCGCAGGCATCTCGGTGCAGGAGGTCATCAGGACGCGCATGAAGGGCGCGCGCACGGCGCAGCGGCAGTACATTGTGACCGCGGGCATCCACCCTGTGGCGGCTTACCCTGCGGAAGCGCAGCTGGACTTCCCCACCATCGAGACCTCCTTCACCAGCGGCTTTGTGCCGCGCCTGCGGGTGCGCACACTCATCTCTTAGGTTTATTGGTCCGCCTGCCTGGTCACTGTGCCTAGTCGTTGCACTCTCGAGGAGGGCGGGTTACTGGAATGTGGAGGGAATGTGGAGGGCGGATCACTGGGATGTGGAGAAGAGCGCCTGGGGCCTGTGGCCTGAAGGAGGTCACCCTCACCAGCAGTTTACATTGTGCCTGCAGCGCTGCTCGCCTGCCTGCCAAGATCGGCATCTCTCGCAGCTTTGGCGGACCTGCATGCGATGGGGCCTACAGACCATCATGACGCACCTTTGCACAGCAGGCTGCTGTGAGGCTCTTGCGAATTGCACGGGTTCACCTGCTCCCGGCTGACCTCCCTTGTGATCGGCATGCGCAGGCGGCGGTGCGCCAGGCGATGAAGAAGGCCAACGCGGCGGCGGAGGTGGAGGTGGTGCAGGTATCAAACGTGGGCGGCGAGGAGGGCGCCGCGGGCGGCAGCGGCGGCGGCCAGCAGGACGAGGGGAATGTGGCCGCCAAGCGCCGCTCCGAAAAGGTGCAGCTTCATCGCACCTTTGTGCTTTCGTGTGTCATCCTGCATAGCTGGACGGCAGCGGCGGCAGCCAGCAGGAGGAGGGGGGCTGGCGCCGCCGAGCGCCGCTCCGAACCGCTGCGCAAGCGCCGCTTCAGCAAGGTTGAGCTCGACCAATACTCTGTCCTCGGCATCCTGTCGAGGTGAACAGGGGCATGCTGGAGGGCAGGCTGCGCAATGTGCTATGTCTGTGAGCAATACATCCATCACATCTTGGTTGAGGACACAGAGCAGGGCAAGCTGGCAGGCAACTGCACGTGAATGCCAGCGTTGATTAATGCAGTTCCCGATTACACGCAATCAAAACGAGATTGTCAATCGTCACAGGACGAAGAGGACGAGAACGCGGAAGCGGACAAGGACATGGAGGAGGGCAAGCTCGCGTGGGCGGGAGGCCGCCGGGAGGCGGCCACCTACGACGCCGGCGAGGAGGAGGACGTGGCGCTGCAGAAGGCCGCCCAGGCCGCCACCATCGAGGAGGTGAACAGCTGACACTTCTCCGATTCTACCGGCAACACCTTCCATGAGGAGGACGTGGCGCTGCAGAACGCCCTCGAAGCCGCCACCGTCGAGCAGGTGAACCCAGGAAACCCCGTCCAGAAATCAAACGAAGAAAGGTCGTCAATGAGGAGGACGCGGTGCTGCAGAGGGCCGCCCAGGCCGCCATGCTTGAGGAGGTGTGTCTCGTTTTGAGACAGCTTTTGGCCCGGGCTCGCCCACGCCCTGCTGTTGAGGTGGGCCGGAAGTCCAGTTTCTGCTCCTCCCCCCCTATGACCGATCTTGATTGCGAGCTGCAGTCCCTGCTCCAGCGGAAGCAGTACAGAGCGCACTACTGTGCACTTCTGGGTGTGCATGTACCTTACAACAACACAGTGTTGAACAGACCTTTGCTGCTCAATGAAAGTATACCAATGCTGCAACGGCACACTGAACAAGCTGGGGCATGTTGACCCACCACAAGCACTGGACACTACGGTGTGCAGCCAGTCAACGAGGAGCGTTCCTCCTTGTCGACTGGTCGCTGCGTGATGTCCACTTGCCGGCGTCATCACGCCGCAGATTTTCTGTATGCAAAAGTATAGATTCATGCAGTGCATGTTGGACTTCAAAGTGCGCCTTGCAATGGCTTTCCGCAAATGGACCCTCCACAGCCTCACTCTGATTGTGCGCATTCAAAGGGAGGTGGGGGAGCTAGCGTGTAGTGCGCGCTACCACTTGCCAGTTCTTAACCCGTCGAAAAAGGAAGTGCTCGCGGCAGTATGCCTTGACCTATCTGCTTGCGCAATTGCAGGGCGAGGGGGACGAGCGGGACGGGTCGCCCGAGGAGGCTGAGCCGCCGGGGGAGTCCACAATGGAAGGAGACTCGCCAGGCGGGTCGCCGGGCGGCTCGCCGGCGCCGGCGGCGGGACAGTCCGCAGCCGGCGGCAGCCCCGCCAAGCGCAAGGCCAAGGGCGGCAAGGCCGCTCTGGGCGCCGTGGAGACAGACATCCGCATCGACGAGGTGAGAACATAGGTGTGGTATACAATAGCATGATACATCTACATTTCAGCTTCCGTATGAGCTCTCCAGAGGCGGTTACGGAGCAGCATGCTGATATTTGGTGTCTGGCAGGTGCTGGGCTCGCCCAAGCTGCTAATGCTTGCCTCAAACCAAAGCAGATGCTTGCCACCCAGTTCAAACCCTGTGCATGCTTATGCAGACGTCGAGGCGGCTGTCAGTGTCGCTGAGCTCGCCCAAGCTGCTGATGCTTGCCATTACTTCATCACGTCACTCAAGCAGAATCAGATTTGTCACGTTCGTCCTGTATATCCTCCTGCAGGCATCGGGGCGCATGTCGGTGACACTTGGCGTGTCGCTGGGCTCGCCCAAGCTGCTGATGCTGGAGCTGGTGGAAGCCGCCGCCGCGAGCTCCATGGTCCGCGCCACGCCGGGTGCGCCCAATCTCCATCTACTATAATCTACTCGTAGTTACTGGTACTTCTCTTCTCTGCGAGCTCCATGGTCTGCGCCAGGCCGGGTGCGCCGTGTGCTCATGCATGCCCTGCTCCCTACTGTGTCGACACATACGCAAGCATCGGTGGCAAGTCTGTGTCGTCATCGCCTGAGCAGCCACAATCAGGGCAGCGCCTGTGTCACGGGTACACTCCTGCAGTCCATCAGCTCAGGAACTGCTCTTTCTGACTTGCCGGTCATAAACAGCAGGGGATCATCAATAACGGTGCGCTGTTGTCCTACACCCGCAGGCATCCTGAAGACCAACATCGTGGATCCGCCAGGCGGCGGCGGCCCCGCGGTGGAGGCGCAGGGCATCAACTTCCCGGGCGTCTGGGAGCATCAGGTGCGCCCTCCAATTCCATTCGTCTTTTCCTCTGCTACCCTGGCTTGGCAAGAGGAGGCGCGGGGCAGCCAACTTCCAGGGCGTCTGGGAGCACCAGGTGCTTTCTTGTTCCCATTTGTCGATCTGCTTGTGCGTTTTGTGGCACAGGAGGAGTCGGTGCAGAGCTGAATTATGCACGAGCTCGAAGCCATGACCATGAACCGTGAGGTGCTGCGGAGGAGTGCCTGTTTTTGCCACCTGAGAGCGGCATGCATGCTTGCGAGAAAAGCCGCTACCGCTGCGCGATTCCACGGCGTACTTTCGGCTTGCTGACATCGCCTCAAGAGTGCAGGCGCTCGTTGCCTGCCACCTCGTCGATCATAAGCGCGCCTTTCCGTGACGCCACCACCTTTCTCGCACGCGCAGGACCCAATGGGTTGTGGACCGCATCACGACAGACGATGTGGGCACGGTGCTTCAGTCGCTGGTCCTGTGACGCCGTTTCGAAATACTCCAACCCTGTACATATCTGCAGGATCTGATTGATTGACGTGGACCGCGTCACGAAACAACGATGTGGTCCCGTCATGCCATGCTACAGTCTGATCTTTGACCCTTTCGTGCAGGACCTCGTCGACGTGAACGGCATTACGACGAACGACGTGGGTGCGGTGCTGCAGTCGCTGGGCGTGGAGGCGGCGCGGTCCGCGCTGCTGACGGAGATCGCGCGCGTCTTTGGCGTCTACGGCATCGGCGTCGACCAGCGTCACCTGTCGCTGATCGCCGACTTCATGACGCACCAGGTGCGCAGGCCGGCTGCACCAACCAGAGCGATCGCCCTGCTCTCTTCCAGCAGTGATTATGTCGACAGACGGCCCGTCGATTCCTTTCACTGCATCATTGCTGGCTCACCACCGAACTGTCACCTAATGGATCGGCCACTTCCACAACCCGCAGGGCGGCTACCGCGCCTGCAGCCGCCTGGGCATCGATTCCAATGCGTCGCCCTTCCTCAAGATCAGCTTCGAGACGGCAACGGCGTTCCTCACGGGTGCGCAAGCTGGGTTGCGGTAGCAAATGATCAACAGTGAGATGCTGTCGTTCTTGGGTGGCACATCCTGTATTGCTCATATCAGAACGGTCCAAAGCGGGTCCAAAGCGTAACCGTAAATTGTTAGAGCCATTTGTTTCCATCACTTTACGCTGTGCATCTCCAGAGGCCACGCTGCGCGGCGCGACGGACGACCTGACGTCGCCCGCGGCACGCCTCGTGCTGGGGCGTGTGGTGGAGGCCGGCACCGGCGCGCTGGGCATCATGCAGCAGCTGCCGGCCAGCGACACCGTATGAGGCTCGAGGGCAGAGGCTTGAGGAACAACCGTGAATGCCTTTTGTCCCGGGCCGTGTGGTGGAGGGTGGCACCGGCGATGGCGGCATCATGCAGCAGCTGCCGGAGGGCGCAGCGGCGGCGTCCTGAGCGTGCCGCAAGTTGTGTGCAGGCGTGAAGCGAGTCGTGTAGCTGTAGTTTCACCGTATGCAGCCCAGTGGGCAGGGGTCATTGACAGCGGCACCGCTTGAGGATGGGAGAGTCTCGGTCGTCAGCGCAGCCCAGAGATCGTTTTGATCTACAGTGCGTCAACTGAAAAGCCAGATTGCTCGTCCACAAGCAAAGTCAGCTGTCGAAAGTCTTTCCTGTCATACCTCGCAACACTAAGATGCCAACAAGGAGGCAAGTCCGCTTCTGGACGCAAGTTCCGAACCACCACGAAACCATCGTGCACAGTCATAAACAATCTATCAGTCATGCAATTGCCGCTTGTCTGAACATTTGCCATCACCGTGCTTCTCCATGTGTCAACCGAACCGTTGCCGTCGTCCGTCATTTGATAGCCCTGAACTCCCAATGAGTGACATTCAATCCCGCAGTTTCATGCAACGGCGGCCTGCGCCTTCTTTGGTCTGCTGCCCGGCCACCGGTCGTTCAGTGCCGCCACAGCAGCGACAGCGCCTGCTCCGCCGTCTCCTCGTTGATGCTGCGCATGCATTGCGCGTTCCTCAATTGATGTTTCTGGCACGGGTTTGGTACTGGCATGGCTCTGCGCCCATTGGAGGGACTTTCAGCAAGGAATGGAGCGGCTCTCAGCTCGTTCCTGGAAAGTGCACAGCGACGGCCCACCTGCGGAACAGGAACCACACCGCCAGCGAGAAGCAGATGGCCAGGCCGGATGCCGCCTTCAGCGCCTCAGCAAATATCTTTTCTGCGCACGGGAGAAACACAACGTAATCATCCCTGCACTTCCAAGGTCGGTTCAACCTTGTGAGGTTTCAGATGTGCAGGATGATCGACTGAACCGTGCGCCAAGGTGTGCAGAGCCTCCAGCAGACGATCTCACCGTCCCTTTCCCTGTCGACGCGTGCACCGCTTGGCGTCCGGAAGTTCCACACGTCTGACCGCAGAAGGTTGAAGACGCCAATTGAGTGCAGAGATCGACAAGCGTGCCAGGAGACGCGACTGGGCGGCCAGGCACTCTCATGCTCACCAGCGGCAGGCACTGACATGCACAGGCCTGAAAGGTAGCAGGCCTAAAATGGACCAGCTCCTTACCCAACTGAACCGCATAGAAGCAGCGCCACACCGCCATGAGGCCCAGCACCCCGGCAGCGGTGGTGAACGGCTCCCCTGCACCTGCACAACGCCGACAGAATGCCACTTTGCCGATGTCTAGTTGTTGAGATCCTGGGACAGCTTTACGGACGGGCATCTGTTTGCCAAGATAACAGATGGACAGTGCAGCCAAGGCTGGCCGGCAGCTCTCGCTGGTCGTGCCCAGCGGCGGCACCACGCCTCAACACCGGCAGGCGTGCAGGGGCCCCGCCCGAGACTGCGAGCGGCCGCGCCGGGCAAGAGCGGCGTCGCAGACCAGGGCGCAATGCAAATGTGTGTCGAAACCAGCATGAGCTTAGCGTCACACCCCCAGGGCCGCGAGCGGCAGCTCCGAGGCAAAGGCGGCGTCGCCAACCAGGGCGCAACATGAGAAAGGTCTGTGTAACGTGAGATTTTCAGCATAAGTTCAGGCGCGCACCCGAGGCCGCGAGCGGCAGCGCCGACGCAAAGGTGGCGCCTCCGACGAGGGCGTGGTCCTCCGCCGCGGTGACGAGCACAAGCTGCGCCGCTGCCACCGGCATTGCGCACGCCCACGTTCGCAGCGCCTGCCATGCCGCCGTCTGGATGTCTGCACATGTATTCAAGTGAACGCATGAGAAGCCAGCAATGCCACAACTGGGTGGTAGCGTCGAGGGCGTGCAACAGTTGCGGCGTTTTCGAGGGCCTGTCTGCTGTCGTCTGTGCATGTTGACACAAGGTTTCGGCACCTGAGGTGGACTCCCGGCTGCAGGCGCCGTCAGGGCGGCATCGCGGACATGCGTGCAGTGGTCGCGATCGTGGTCGTCGACTGGATCCGGCCCGCGGGCTTCCCCGCAGGTCTGGAGATCTTCAGGACACATGCATGTTACTTTTGCTCACTGAAACTTCAAAATGCACCTGAGGTGGACTCCCGGCTGTAGGCGCCCAGCAGCAGCGCGACGCCGACCCAGGTGCCGCACAGCGTCGCCGCGAAGCTGGCAAACTCCTCAAACCGCACGGGGTTGAAGCGCAGCGGCGCCAGGACGCCCGGGAACGACGGCAGCAGCATGATCGCTGTGATTTGCTTGTAGGATGCGAAACAGAACAGGCAGGTGATGTCGCCTGCGGCAGCAAAGTTTGGCAGGGTATGGTTTGGACTGTCAGCAGGTCCGTTGAAATAAGAACGAGCATGCCGCAGATGTAGCTGCGTCCATGTGTATACGTGCTGACAAGAATTTGGAAGGAATATCAAAAGGTACCCTACCAATGATCAGCTCCCTCTTCTGCATGTCCATCGCTCGTGGTGGCACGACGCTGCCCGGTTGCCGCCGCTGCCGCTGCCCAAAGTGCGCTGGCAACGTCTGGCCGCTGAGTTCTGACCGGGTCCAGTGACTGCATTGTACTTTGGCTCTGCTATTCGACAACGCGGCTCTGCACTGTCCGTTCTTCGGTGGCGCCAGGTGTGTCGCGGCATGTGCTGCAGGCCGCCGCAGGCGCGCTGCTGTGCTGCAATGTCGACGGGCATGGAGGTGGGAACCGGCTGTAGGGAGAGTTTTGGATATATCCAGCACCATTTGGTTTGCGAGCAGGTGACGGCGTGTCACAGCATGATCAACAGTTTGAGGTGCGCCGCACTCAGTGTCCAAATTGTTCACACCTTGAGTCTATGCACACACAGCGTAAGCGTGCGCACGATGCAGGATCTCCCGAGGTCTCTGCTGAACAATGGTGAGCCTCAGTCAGAGAATGAAGTGAGCCTCGCTGGACTTCTTGTCAGTCAGGGGAATGGCAAATCGCAAAAGCTCCGACACCTGAGAGACCTAGCACGCAGCTGCTGGAGGACAAAGTTTCCACAGTGGCTTTTAAACTTTGCCTCGAGGACTTGAGGTCGCTAGTTCATGCCAGGGCACGCTGTCTTGGGCCGGCCGTGAAGTTCACGAGATACTATTTGATCAGGGTGTACGAGACCGGGTAAAAAGCATTTCGTGCCGAGCAGGCGCAGCAATCACGCAGCAGTTAGCGCACAAATTCACCGTTGAAGCAGATCTGGGTCTTCTGAGACTCCGACCGCAGAGTCCTGGCCTTGGACATTCGGTTTTGATCACCGCAGCTGTGGCGGTCATTCCTTCCTGCCTTCTCTCCTAATCGCCATGCCGAACACTCCGGGTCACAGGAGTAGTCCCTCCGCCAACCATTCCAGCAGCCCCGCGCTGCTGGAGGGATGGCTGCTGAGAGAAAGCACCTACATCGGCGGAGCTGTGAACAAGTGCGCAATGCCTGGCATCTGCTTCTGTGCAGCAGATCAACTCACCGAGATACGATTGTGTGAGTGCGTCAGCGGTGTCGCATCGCCTGTCAGCAACAGCCCGTTGAGGCATCCTAGAATTGAATCGGTTTCTCCTTACGCAGGCGGTATGCGATGCTGCACTCGGCAGAGCTGGTTACGCTGCGGCGGGCGGACGATTTCTCCACCGCCAAGAACTGGCGCCTGGACAGGCGGTGCAGGGTGGACCCGCCCAACCAAAAGACCTTCAGCTTGGTCAAGAGCGGGCGGGAGAAGACGATGTGGGCGGTCATCACAAATGACGCCAAGGCGGTGCAGCTGGTGCGCGACATGTTTGCTTCAGTGTCATCATGCACAAAGTCATTATAAAAAATGCGGTCTTCACGCATGGCGCGTCGTTGGCAGCCATAGTGTGAGCCTCGCCACATGTGCGGCGTGCTCTGGAAGGAGGCCAGAATGGGACTGTATGAACATGCTGGTGTGGATGGGTTTGCATGTGGCAGAAGGTGCAGGCAATTTGGACTGCTACGTGCAATCACGCGTGACAAACGTGACAGTGACACATGGCGGTGCACAAATATCTGGTGCAGAAATACGTGACGGTGCACACCGGCCACGGGCAAGTGACGCTGGCGTTTGAGGACTCTGGCGAGGCGCAGCGCTGGTTCGCCGCCCTTCGCGACGTCGTGTCCAATCTGGCAGAGGTACAACCATATGACAGCTTCATGCCAGATACGATGTGCCCGCTGCAGACACCTGCCGGCGTTGATTGGTTGAGCATTCTTCTGGAACGATGATTCCTGGACGAACAATGGGGGAGGGTCAGGGTCGTCTGTTCTCACACGTGTGCAGGCAAAGGCGGGCGAGCACGTGCCGCACCGCTCGCACGGGTCCTTCACCTCCCACGGCGTCAGTGCCTGGGGCGGCAGCACCAACGGCGGTAGCAGGTCCCACCACCGCGGCGGCAGCACCACCCCCGGCGGCAGCACCACGCCGAGCGGCGGCGTCACGCCCCGCGCCGGCGCCCCTGGCACACTCCGCAGCTTTGACGTGCGGTCCTTTGCGGTGAGCCCTCCGCCGGATCCAATGGCTTCCGCAAATGCTGGTGCGCGCCGAAGCGTGATGCCGTGCGTGGAAGCCACCGCAGGCTCCGCAGCCTGGACGTGCAATGAGCCCACCATTGCAATGAGCCCACCAGAAGAGCTACTCTCGAAGCTCGAACTGCAAGCTCTGCCACCCACATTGTGCACATCTTGGGTTTTGTTGAGCACCCTCCAGTCGCACAGCCAGTAGCACTGGTTCAGGTACCTATGGGTGCACTAGCATTGCACGCGCCAGTGGAGGCGGAGGCCAGAGGGGGAGCCCAACCTGCTGCGGACAAGCATGTCCTCCGCGCTACGCTTCATCAAACATCAACCTATTATTGACTTGCCTATTATTGTCTGTAGGCATGTCCTCCGCGCTACGCTTCATCAAACATCAACCTATTATTGACTTGCCTATTATTGTCTGTAGCGGCACGGGCCACCGGAGGCGGAGGCCGGGGAGGAACCCAACCTGTTGCAGACCAGTATGTCTGCCACGGAGTGCGAGAAGCGGCGCAAGGCGCGCCAGAAGTGGCGGCCCTATACCTATGTCAACGGCGTGTCGGTGCGCACAATGGCCCGGCGCACCTTGACACAACTTTCCTTTCACGTGCATCTGTCGGCCTGTGCTCGTCTCCTGACTGCAAAGCCACTCCTCTGCAATGTGCACTTTGCATTTGCAGAGTATGCACTCCCGCGGTCAGATGCCAGCTTGCCTGAGCCCAGACAACGCCTGCTCGGTCAGCTGGCGGCGAGAGGGTCCTGATTGGAGTATGTAAAGGACCGTCTTTTCTCACATGCACACCTAATCCTGACCTGCTGCACCTGCAGGTGTACCTGGAAGCGCATAAGACGGACGGTTCACCGGACGACCCTGCCATCATGACCAGTCACATCATCCATGCGCCGCCGATACTGTGCGCCCAGGTGCGGAATTCACGTGGGTGTTTCCGTGTGCCGCAATGCGCACAGCCTCTCCTTGCCTAGTTGCCTCAACAGATGGGCAACAACACAGGTGTTGACGACAGCAAGCCAGAGCCTGTTGTTCGGCTCTCTAGCATTTGCTAGTCTACATATATAAGTGCATGCGCAGGGCATGATCACGGGGGCGCAGGGGCTGGGCGAGGACGACGATCCGGAGAGCGTGGCCGTCCTGGAGGCCCTGGACTCGCACACCGCCGTGGTGAGTGTTCCCTGGAACCTCGCCCTTCAGTAGCCGCGACAACCTGTATCCAGATCACACATCCAGTCAGCTTGTGACTTGATCCAAAGTCAGCATTCGAGAGCGTGGCCGCCCTGGAGGCCCTGGACTCGCACACCGCCGCGGTGAGCTCTCGCAAGTGCCGCACTTGGAACTGGTGTTCGAAAGCAGCATTCGACCAGCCCTGTAGAGCGAGCCCTGAATAGAGCGAATCCTGATGCCACATCGAAGCTGCTCGTCAGTATGAGCAAGGCGACGGCCTCTGCCTGGTTGGCACGATGGAGGGCGGTGCCCTTTCGAATTCGCGAAAACTTGTTATCGATTTTGCCCGAGGCTCCCGCGGCGCACTCGGTGCCATTCCTGCTGACCGGTTGGGCCACAGACGTGCACATTTCATCTTCCGGCCGCTTCTCATGCGGCCTCCCTGCAAGCCCTAACATCTAAAGTCAAAAACCTACGGCGGCAGGTGCGGGAGGAGTGGCGGGCGCCGGTGTGGCTGCGGCCGTTCATTGCGAAACGGGAGCTGATCCTCAAGCGCTCCTGGCGGTGAGTTTGTTTTGGTTCTGTTTGTTGGTGCGGCAGCGCTCCTGACTGGAACCTTTGTTTCTGAATATGTACATTGCTGAAACCCTGTTGCCTTTTGCATTTTGTTTCCGGAACCGTTGGCTCTTTTGCTGCAGGCGCGACGACGACGGCACTGTGGTGGTGCTCTACTCCTCTACCACACACCACAAGTGCCGCCCGCAGGCCGCCGCCTGGTGGCAGTGGTTCGCCCCCGTCCGCGCCTCGGTGCGAACCCACCTGAGAGACAAACACTGCCCGTTCTGCTGTTGCATAAGTCCTGCCACTTGCAATTGGCACTGGTCGCGAGCTTGAGGACATGCGCCGCACATCGATTGCTGTGTGCCGCACACTCGCGCCTGGATACGCTGCGCTTGCGCAGCGGCGTGCGCTGTCGTCTCAGTGCTTTCCACTTCCCCTGTGCAGGTGGAGGCAGGGTACACGTTCAGCCCGCTGATGGCCAGCTACACGCGCGACGGCTCCAGCAATGAGTGCCTCGTCACCCAGGTGGGTTGGCGTAGACCCCACCACGAGCCGCAGCGTGGTCATGTCCTGCCGCCGCCTGTTGGCGGTGCAGCACATGCCCTCTGTCGTCACCCAGGTGGACTCCAGGGTTTTGTGCTCACCTTCCGAAGCTCAGTGGCAGCCCGCTGCTGTGCGCGTACATCCACTGTTCCGCGCAGCAGGAGGTCCATCCGTGTCGCCACTGCCGCACCTCCGTTTAAGGGAACACCTTCAGTGGTGGGCTGTAGCCATTCTTTGCTCAGTTGCTTATGCTCCTTGGTTTCCTTGGTTTCCCACTAGTTGACGAAAGGCGGACCTGGCGGGGTGGCTGGATTGCTCCGTCAAGTGGGCGGCTCCTCCTCTGCACCTTATCCTTTCACAGATGATTCTGCTTTACATCTTGCCTTTGACTTGTTCTTGCTGTCAGGTGGTGAGAAGGCGGACCTGGCGGGGTGGCTAGGCAACCCGGGGAGGCGGGCGCGCTCTCTTGTGTGCCTTTTAAACGTGTTGACCTTTCACTGATGCTGTCCTTGCTTCGTTTCCTCGGCCAGGTGGTGAAGGCGGACCTGGCGGGGTGGCTGGGCAACCCGGGGAAGCGGGCGCGCTCCTTCCTGTGGCCCGTCATCTTCGCCACCAGCGGCTCCTTCCTGTCGCGCGTCGTCCGTGCCGCCGTCGTGCTGCGCGAGCACGTGCGCAGCTTCATGTCAAATCATGAGGTTCCGAAATCTTGATGCTGTACTCCCATCTTGAAATACTGTTGGATTTCCTTCCTGCCACGCGTCGGCCGCGCCATCGTCGTGCAGCGCAAGCACATGCGGAGTTCTCCTAGTATCATCAGAGTCGATGCTGTCAAAGCTCCTCCTGTAGTACATCATGCGCGCCGCCATCATGCTGCGCAAGCATGTGAGCCCCGCTGCTGTGCTGTCTTCCCCCTGATCAGAAAACAGACATTTCGCGTTGACGCCCTCTGTGGGCTGACCGCCAGCGGTCCTGCAGGTCTTGCGAACCTGCCGCAGCTAACCATATGATCGAAGTTGAATCATCGTGTCACCGCACACAGGTGGAGCAGGAGCGCTTCCTGGTGCGGCCGAGCATGCTGGGCGGCAGCGACGAGGCCGAGGATCCGGGGCACCTCAACCGCCTGGTACGGATTCTGGCTCAATCATGTCTGTCTCTCACAATATAGCAGACCATCGGCATTGGAAGCCCAGCTGCAGCTGTGCGCCGCTGGGGTACTGCCCCTGGAAGAAGCTTCCAGGTTGACCTCATGCCTTTGTGGATACCATCGCCAACAGGCATTCCCCTCCCAAGCTCGCTGCATAGCCCTTCAGTCTTGATGAAGCCACCCGCATGCCCAGCTTCCTGCAGTGCCGGACACGTCTGCTGTGGCGGTCCTCCAGCGTGTGCTCCTTGGCGAGTTCTATCTGATCGTGAGTCTGCCAAGTGTGGGACTCGCAGGCGTCGCGGTCGGCCACCTTCCGCATCACACGCGCATCTGGCGGGCTGCCTGCGCGGCGCTCGGTCTTCACCGCAATGTGCGCGTGCACACATCGGACACATCTCAATTGTGCTCCAGCAGTCCTCCTCCTGCAGCAGTGTTCTCCGTTGCAGTTGCCCGGGAGCAAGCAGGACCCTTCCACCACGGTAGTGCCGGCAGCTGGACGCTTGTGGTTCCAGACATATATGCATTATATGCGTAGTGCATGGCATGACAGACGAGATCTGATAACCTAGCTACCGCGAGCAGTGGCTGGTTGGCTGCAGCTGCCTGTGCCCATGCTATGAAGCGACTGCGCAGTCTCTCACACCAATGCTCATATGAACTTGAAATCTGTGGCAACAGGGCGCCGGCAGACACCTCGGCGCCGCTGCCGGAAACAAAGGAGTCGCCGGCCGCCGCTGGCGATGCCAGAAAGGAGCAGCAGGTGCCTGATGCGGAGGTGAGACTCGTTTGCTGTGCACTATGCCGGTTGCTGGCTCAGAAAGTGCAGCAGTTGGGAACTGCCATCATGGGCAGTTACTCATTTGATCACTTTGCTCCTCGTAATGGATTCTGTGAGGCTGCTTTGAAAAGTGCCGAGCACTCGACCGCTAGAGCCTTGAATACTCGGTGCAGGGGCGCCGGCGGACGACTACGGTGTGACGGGAACGAGGCACCAGCGCTTTTCTGCTCTCGTCAATATGAGTACGGTGTCCTGAAGATTCAGTTCCCAGGCATCAACTGTTGACCTGATTTCCGGTGCAGGTGGTGCCGGCGAACGACTACAGTGTGACGGGTACCATGGACCAGCGCTTCTGGCTGTGCCCCGGCTCGGGCGGCTTCAAAGTTCGCGGCGCCACCTACCTGCGGGTGCGCGCTAGACCGCTTCTAGCAGTCCTAGCAAGAGAGGGTCTGCCAAGCTGGTCCTGTGATGTCCATCACACAAAGAGGCTGCGGGCCTGACAGAACGGCAATATTGTCCGCATGCCGGCGACGCCGCCCTGCCTGGCAGTTTCCTCAGTTTCCTCTTTTCGCATCTATGTCAAGTCCCGTTTCAATAGATATCGGAAATCGAGTCGCGAAATTAGGGGTCCAGCGTCACGCCACAATCTCCTTTCGCATCTATGTGTTTTTTTTTCGACGGTCGTTCTTCCTTCGGCGGCTGCTCGACCACCGAGCCGAAAGGGAAGTCGCATAGATGCGAAAGGAACGGATATCTATTGAAACAGGAATTGGCATAGATGCGAAATAGGAACAAAGGTCTCGCCGCATCCCCATTCGCATCTACGTGATTTCTTCCTTCGGAGGTTGCGTCCAGAGGGACACGACCTGAAACGGGAGGTCGCATAGATGCGAATAGAGGGAGTCCTCGCCGGCACACGTCTTCGCTTCTATGCAAGTGTCCAGCAACCTGTTTCGCATAACCGGCCTGGGGTGGTGGCGTTTGAGCTCGCCAGCATCGATACATGACCTGCTCAATAATTAATGATCTGGCCAGCACAGAGACCTGGTGGAGACGGATGCGCCGGTCGAACCCTGCACATAGACTGTTGACTGACTGCTTCAGAAACCCCGCAGGACCACAAGAAGGCGGCAGCGTCGGATCCGGTGTTCGAGCTGGCCAGCATGGACCTGGTGGAGACGGATGCGCCCTGCTTCCACATTGCCCGCTTCCTGCCCTCCGTCAAGTGTGTTTGTTCTCACACATCTGCGAGGTTGTAGGCGTTGCCAAACCGCAAACATTCTTTATCACATGCGGCTTTCAGAGTGAATCAGGTCGACCTGCTCTATCTGCCCACCATAGCTGTCCAGCCACAGCGGCAGCAACTGATGCACCAAGCCAACCTTGCCGCCCTGTCTGGAATGTAAATTTGATTTCAGGAAGTGGGGTCGCTGAGACGTCCGTCCGCGGTCACCGTGCAGGTACAGCCGGGCGCCGTTCACATTCGTGGTGCAGATAATGGTGCCGCAGAGCCCGCCGCTGAGCCTGACCGCTGCCTGGGCTGCGGACATCAACCCCGATGATGCCGGCAAGGCGTACTCCACCGCTGGCTCGGAGGCCAACTCCGCGGGTGCGGCCTTTTATCTTCCCTTTTGTCTTTCTTTCCCCGCCGCCGGCGCCGGCAAGGCCCACTCCACCGCCGGCTCGGAGGCCACCTCCCCCGGTGCGGCCATTTCTTCCTTTCCTTCCTCCTACTGTCCTTCGGTGCCTTCATCGCCGGCTTGGAGGCCACCTCCCCAGGTGTGCCTGACGGCTTGTGGTCTCCCGAAGCAAACGCGATCGGATGCACCTGTCCATCGATTGGGCTGCGGTGTCTGGGCTACTGCAGCAGGAACAAATCCGGATAGTCTGCCTCAGGGAGCCGTTGCAACACCGGCGGCTGGTGCAGAGATCCTCGGCAGGCAGTGCCGTGAGGCAACTGCTCCTGCGCCGCAGGAAAGCTATCCACAGCCAACACGCAGTTTCCGGTGCGAGTTTGTTTACTCGCTCATTTTGCTGCAGGCGGAGACGGGGACTCCGACACCGAGGCGGAAAAGGCGTCGCCCTTCGACATCGCACTGGCGAGGTGCGGCCTGTCGCGTTGCACCCCCTTTGCTTGCACAAGCCCACACAGACTCTTTTCTGCCCTTCGTGCTTGCATGCCTCGCGTAGATCTAGTGTGTTTGAATCGGGGAGGCCGCTGCATTGCAGAAGGACATCTCATGAGGCTTGAAAACGTGTACACTCATTGATGGCAGGTTTGTGGCGGGCGGCGACGGCGAGGAGAGTGACGCTAAGCGCAACGCCTCCTTCAAGTGAGTTTTGGCTCGTTCTGACAGCCTCTCCCTGTCTTTGAGCTGCCCGCCGACCTTGACTGCATCATGCCTGCTTGCGCACCAGAAACAGCACAGAACGATAGTGAATCGATATTGATGCACCCATTCGAACGCTCCCGCAGGCTCATCCCCAAGATCGTCAAGGGCTCCTGGCTGGTGAAGCAGTCGGTGGGCGAGACGCCCGTGCTGCTGGGCCACAAGCTCACCACCAAGTACTTCCGGTGTGCTTCCTACTGCCAGCATTCGATCACAAATTTGACAGGTGGTCGCACACGTGTGTTTGAGCGTGCTTTCTCTTCCTTGTCTTAATCCCTTGTCGACCAGAAACGTGTATCTGACTGCATCTTTTGCGTTCTGTGCAGGGGCCCGAATTACATGGAGGTGTGCTTACGTGTTGAAGTTTCTACAAGATCCTTTTGCCAAGTGCCAGGCGGCTGTGCCTGGTGGACTGCATGTGCTAAATATGCTTAAGCCTCTGCCCTGGGCCGCTAAACCCTGTGTGACTGCGTGCAAATCCTCCCTTGTGAACATCTAGTGCAATTCTCGGTTGTCAACTGCAGGTGGACATCGATGTCGCATCGTCCAGCGTGGCGCGGCACGTGGTGGGCCTCGTGGCCGGCGCCGCCAAGTCTGTCGTCGTCGACATGGGCATCCTGCTGCAGGTGCGCCTGCCGACGGAAAGAACGAAACCAATATGATGCATGTCGGGACTTTATTTAGGCAGAATCTCGTTTGGCATGTGCTTTGCGTCAGATACCCTGCTCCCAACTGCCTTGCCCGGCCGCCACGCTCCTGGGGGCGGTTGATGCGGTGCGGACGCCTTGGCGGGCTGCTGTCTCGTTTCTGTATCGACCCTCCTGCACGAAAGGCAGGGTGCCAAGCCGTCCGCGACAGCCCTGCGCCGTTTAGCAGCCCTGATCGGTCCTGGATCGATGACGGACGGCAGGTGCTCATCGTGAACATCTCTTTCTGATTATACTTCTTTCTGTGCACAGGGCAATGCAGCGGATGAGCTGCCAGAGAGCCTGCTGGGCACCATGCGCCTGGTGCACGTGCGACGCTCGAAAACAGCTGCCCTTGTGACTGTTCACCATCCCATTCCTGTGTGCACCCGCAAACTGTCTGGGATCTGTTTCACATCGGCTTCTGCGCCTGTGAGCGCGCTGCTGGCACCGTGCGTGAGCAGCGATCATGCGGAGGAAACGAGAATCGATGCGTTGGCGACGGCGACGCACTGTAGGTGGCTCTCATAGGGTTTCGATGCGTTGTTGTGTTTCATTTACAGCTGGACCTCAGCACCGCATCGTACCTGGACGTCAACACTGGCAAGCTGCACCCCAAGGTTTGATAAATATCGAAATCTGCCATGCGCTCTGGCGTCGAGGCGGGCCCGGTGACGCAGGGCGGGCGCCGGCCGCTGGCACAAACGAGGATGATGAGGATTGCGGGTGCTGTCTGCGCTGCAGCTTGTGTGACATTGCCGATGCACCGTGGTGCTATGTACTGTTTGGGGCTGGGGTGCATGTGTTCGCGGCCGAGTTGGCAAACACCGACATTTCGAGTATTGGCGCCGCACAGTTTGTCGCCCTTTCGGATCGAGCCTTGCACCGGGCTCTGGCCGGCGGCAGCGTTTTCGAGGCCGTGGATAATTCATGATGGCGGTGGCGGGGAACGGGGTCGCATCACAGCACAGCAAATATCTGGTCTTTCTCAAAGCATCATCTGTGGCGGCGACGGTGCCGTTCTGCTGTGCCCACGTCGCAAATTTGAATTGCAAAATGACATGGGGCTTGTACTTCGTGCCATCTACCTCTCCCGTGTATGACACCCAACTTCAGTGCCCGCTGCCGATTACCTACTCTGTGCTGTACAAAGCTGTTGGAAGCTTTGATACTGTTGTCACCTTTCAATTGAATTGTGTTGCACTCGCGGCACTCGTGGACTGCATGATCTTATTGGGCAGTGCTGTGCGCACAACTACCTATTCTACATTGCAGAGTGGAGTCGACTGACACTGCGTCGGCCGATTCGCACACTGTAATCCCAATGCACCCGCACCTGAATTAGCTCCCACCCTTGCACCGTCTCATAGCAGCCTGACCTATGCCCACCTACTCCGTTTCCTAAAATACTGGCGTTCGTCGGCGGCCGCCGGCAGCGCCGTCATCAGCCGAAGATGATGTGGCGGGGACTCCTTGTCGGTTTTCGCATCGGTCTTTTCGTCGGCGTTGGCGTTGCCCTTGGGGTAGGCCGTGGAGTTGGCCTTAGTGTCGGCCTCGATGTTGGTGTTTTTGTTGGCGCTTTTGTTGGCGCTTGTGTCGGTTTGACAGTGGGCCTCGGTGACGGCTTCTGTGTGGGCATGTGCAACGGCAGCTTTGGCCCGACTTTCTGAGTCTGCGGCGGCGGCGGCCTACAATTTGGCGACGGCAGCTTCGGCGGCGGCGCGGGCGGCGGCGGTAGCGGCGGCGGTAGCGGCGGCGGCGGCCGCTGTATCTTGGATGGCGGTGGCGTCGGCGGCAGTGGCGGCAGTGGCAGCGGCGGTGGAGGCGGTAGCAGCGGCGGCGGTGGGCTGGGCGACTCAGCCGGTGCCCGGTATACCATCCAGGCCGCTGCCATACGCGCCGCTTGGCCGGGTGTAAACTCCCACATGCATGCGTCGTATGCTGCAGCAGGACGGCAAGTGAGCGTCAGGTGTATGGTCCTTGAGCTGCAACTGGGAAAGCGCAGACATTGCGCCCCCAGTCATGCTATGGGATGCAGGCAAGCACTCGACAGCAGGAATGCGGCACCGAGGACAGGGTGACAGCTCAGAGCATGTGCAGGATGGAGATACAATACGTACTGTATCCCATGTAGCTGCAAAAGCAACACACTGAGGAGGTCAGTGCGAAGTCAAGGCGGCAGCACACGGCATCATGGCTTGCAAAGTTACCAAGGTCGACAGCAGCACTCATCACAGCCATTTGCTTTGGACAACAACTTAATCTCGTAGAAGTTGAGTGCGTACTTGTTGACAGGGTCAGGTCCCTGTGTAGCCGGCTTGCTTGGGCACGAATTGGGCAACGTTGAGCCCGCCGGATAGCAGTTGTAATTTGCCGCGGATTGCTGCGCCGTGTCTGCCACGCCGTCGTTTGGCTGCAAGCGCATCAGCCAATTGAATTTCTGCAAGACCCTGGTCAGCCGCCTTCAAGATTCTGGAAGGTCCATGCAGCACAGCCGATTGACTCGAACAGCATGTACTCCTTTTCCATTGTGAAAATTTGCATGTTCACCTGTGAGCACCCGCCGCTCCAGGGATGACCAAGTCCCAGCCTGCGGAGGCATCATCAGCGTGATTCGACCGTCAAGGCCTTTACTCCACGTTGCGATGTCTGCTCAAGAACAGACTGTATCAAATGCATGTTCCCAGGTTTCCACACTGGCAGGTATTGCCTTCTGAATGCAGCTGGCCTGGGAGCGGCGGCAAATATTCATGGTGGTCAAGCAGGAAGGAAGCGGAGGCAGTTCGCCCTGAAAGCACGGACTCACCAATGGCCGACCTGAAGCGACAAGCAGCATCAGGTCAGAATATCATAACACCCACGAACATGCACGCACATGCGTTTCAAGTGCATGGGAGACGACAGCCACTCGTCACCTTCAGCCCGGAGACAAGGTGGCAGAAATGCAACGACGATCTGAGAGTCTGCGAACTCACCTCGTGCACTAGGTTATTGCCCAGATTGTAGCCGCCGTAGCCGCCGCCCGGCAGTGTGCTCAGGTCGATGCTGATGCCGTCAAATGGTAGGTTACGCGCGGACAGCGGGGCACCCCATGGGTTGGTCGACACCCTGTGAGCACCACACGTTGAGTGGCCCCTCAGATGAACGATCTGCTGACGCGCAATACGTGCGTTGAATGTGGCATGCCGGTCGCGGACACAGCGGCGCTGCAGCGGAAGCACATGCTGGGACACATGTTCCACGCTCAGCAGGCAGGGAGCAGCGAGACCTGTTTGTTGCCGTCCGCGGCAGCATCCCAGCAATCTGCTCAGCGTTTATATTGGGCCAAACTACAGCAGTTAGCAGCCGCGCGCACCCGATGATGCCGCCGTCCTGAAAGGAGAACACGAAGACGTTGAGGTCCGCATTGCTGCCTGTCCTGAGCGCGGCCCGCATCTCCAAGTGCGCCTGGCTGAAGATGCTCATCTGGTACCTGCAAGTGGCGGTGCACATGTCGCAGGGCGTCATGCCAAAGTCCTTTTCGTGTTGCTGTAGCTTTCAGCCAGAAATGCAATCACTTCGCAGGCCTCGTAGATGTACACTTTGGCGACGCACCAGCTGGCGTTGACGACCCGCTCAGCCATCACCAGCGTAAATCTGAATCCTGCCGGCATATACCGGTCGTTCAGCACGCTCATCTGACTGGCGACCTGGGCGTCGGTTGCGGTGGTGCCAGCGCCGCCAGCTGCGCAGCAGCAACAAAAGCTTCGGCGCTGAATCCACCACACATCATTATCATAACGAGAGGCTGTGCCATGTGCATGGTCGTGCCGTGCTGGAAGGACACCCGCAGCTCACAGAGCAAATGTCCTGGTTCTCTCTCTTGACACAGTCCGCATCAGCAAAGGCAGCATCAGCGAGAGGGGCAGCGGGGAGCGGGCTCACCTCCGGCAATCAGGTGGATGTAGGTGTTGATGTTGTGTTGCGGTGCGGCGCCCTCGACACTGGCGACGCTCTCGATCATGCTGACTTGCGGCGCCAGGGTTGCCTCCACCGCAGCGGCCACGAGCGGCGGGGGTTCCTCGTGCGCGCACGTCCGCGGAGGCCGCGGCTGCGGCGGCTGCTGCTGCGGTAGCGCCCTAGCGACTGACTGCGCAATCTGCACGGCCACCGACTGAATGGAGAGCGGCCTGCGGCTGGCGGCTGACTCGAGTGTTCGTGTTGGCTGCCGACCCTCTGCTTTCGGGCTGTTGCTGTCCATGTGGCCAAGGTCCGGGTGGCGTGCGGCGGTCGTAGCAAGCTGAGAAGCCATTAGCACGACCAGTGCCACAATGAGCCCTGCTGGTGTCTGCTTCACGACAGCGCCGCCGCCGCCGCGTCCGCGGGTCTGAAGCCTACCTCGTGATGCAGACCGCGCTGGCGATCCCCTGCTTTCATGTCTGGCGCAAGCCATCTCGGCCGCCATCATTATTCCTGCTGCAGCTGCTGCATTGACGAAGCCACTCTGTCAGGCTCAACAAAGCAGCGCCTGCACCTGCACGAGTGACAGACACACATCAAGTTTGATACTTCAACAGGATGGCGTGAGGGAGCATCCACCAGGGATGGTCGACTTGCAATTGTCGTGAAGACTTTGCATATGCCGGCGCGCTGCACATTCGATGCGCATGGGCTACCGATTGCACGAGCGCAGCGGCTTGACGTGACAAAGGTAGTGCCACCGATGCTGACTTATTGTGTCACGAAGGCTAATGACCACACCGCATTCGCATCATCGCATAGTTTCAGTTACTGACTGGCGATAGGAACGTATGCCTACGTACGCGATCGCCGTTGGTTATTGACAATCTCAAACCTCGATGTCGTCGGTGACATCCTTATTCCGACCGAACTGTTTATACGCCAGGCTATTTGCATTCATGCAGGGCAGATGTTGACATGGGCGGCTTATAAAATACCTGAGTGACCAGCAAAACTTCGTCCACCGGTGGAAGACGGTACCGATGGGGCGACAATGGCGACGCTCGGATCTCAAGCAGCCGACATATATATTTGATCTGCAAGCTGCAGTTAGAAGATATTCAAAAATCAAAGTCCAGTTCTGACTTGAGTCTGAACGGTGCTCTAGGAGCAACACAAGAGCGAGCCATCTCGACAGTGGTGGCGGGAAGGTTTGTACTGCTTGTACGGGTTGTAGATCTGAACAGGAGCAGCAACCCATAGGCCTGCGGGATCACAGAGCTGAAGTTCTTGTTGGCATCAGGACAGCACTCTGTGATACATCAATGCGCGCTGGTGAAAGCTGTGGGCGCCAAGCAGGCACCTGTGAGCTGCGGCATTGCCCTGAGCGAGGCCATGCCACTCCAGTTCTCTGTGCGATCCTGGGGCTCGTCCCCGCTTAGGCACCACACATGACTGACATGCAGACAGGCGTTTGTCGAGCACTACACCGCCGTCGTGTCAGCACTAATGGCGGCGGCAGTAGTGACATGAGGCGCCCAGCTGAGCGGTGCTGCCCTTGACTCCGAAATTGGCCTGTATAATATAACTGTGGTAGCGCTTACAGGACCTTCAGCACGCAACGACGCAGCTTGGACCATCTGACTGCCACCGGCCTTCAGCTTCCATCTGCTTGCCGCTTCAGCTTGCCACGGCTGCAGTTTATCTGGTCGCCACACCCGTGAAGCTCCAGTATATCGCTGCCTAACATGTACAAGCCTTGCTGCGTATGGCCGGCAAAGACAAGAACGGCAAGATGACACGCACAAGGTGATACAGCCCCAGTGCGGCGGATTGCCCTGCGGCCCGCTGCGGGCTGCGATAAGCATGACCTAGGAATAGGGTTTTGGCCAGGATTCTTCACACTTGAAGATGGATTGCGAGTTGCCTTGTGTAGTTTTAGTGCGCTGGCCCTGTGCGAGGGCCCAGTGTCTCTTCTTCGTGTTGCAGCTGCGCCTAATCGATTATCCAGACCTTCGCCGCGGGCATTGTACCGACTCAGTCGCATCCGTTTTGGTAGTGTCGCCTTTCAAGCAACCAACAGAGACTCCAAGAGCTGGCGGGCAGGACTTTGGTGCAGCAAAGGTGCGGTCCATTCTTCTAGTGACCTCCACTGTGATGCATGGCAAGGCGCTGCTCTTGCCTAGCAAAAGAGTCCAGAGCCCTGTCCCGGAACAGTGGTCGCTCCCCGGCAGATGTAGCCCATCTGATGCTGCGCCAGCACCCTCCAACCGGTCATAACACTCACTTCTCGTGCACGAACTGTGCCGCGACAACCACAACACCCAGGCGCCCAAGCCCTGCCTGGCCTGCGGGATTGCCTTCGCGCACACACGAGCATCATACCTTTCCGTGCGTTGCGCAACCTGACTGTCTGATCGTCGCGGTCCCAATCGCAGGCAGTCCTGTTGATGGTCCTGCGCCTGCACTCGTGTGCGGGTGACCAGGCGTGGTGGCGTCATCAGCACCATGAACAACACCTTTCCCTTCGACGCGTCGGCCGACAAGGCCGGCGCAGCGCCCAACGTACCGTCGGGAGTGAACTGGTGCGATACATGCGATCTGCCGTGTGCTCTACTTGGATTGGCGCTCCTCGCAACAACGATTTTGGCAGCCGACCCTTGGCTCTGCCGTTGCGACAAAGCCGAACGCAGACTGGCGGCCTGGCTACCTGCACGACATGCAAGCTTGTAAACAAGCCATTGCAGGTCGTCCCAGATCCGGCGCTGCTCAGCCATTCGAATTTCGTGTGTCAGCCCGATCGTCAGGTTGGGCTCACTCTAGCTGACCCATCATGCTTATGGACCTGACAGGGGCGCGGGATCGCCGTCCTCGCCAGCCTGGGACATGAGCTCCGTTGCCAGCATCTGGAACAACACGTCGTCCGCGCCGGCATCAAGTGAGCCGACGGCTTCAAGCCGCCCCGGCGGCACGCCCACCCCCGGTGGCGCCGCGCCCCCTGCATCCTCCGGCTTCCTGCACCCCGGCGGTGGCTACGGCAGCCAGCAGCAGCTACAGCAGCCGCAGCAGCAGTCGCAGGGCGCCAGCTTTGGCCGCCCAGGCAGCGGCCTCGGCGGCATCGGCGACTTTGGGCAGAGCGGCCGATTGAGCGCGGTGCTGTCCGCCAACGGCAGCCAGCACGGGCGGAACTCCTGTGCGCAGTCGCAGTCGCCCAGCTATGCCCAGCAGCAGCAGCAGCAGCAGCTGCTTCAGCAGCAGCAGCAGCAGCAACAGGTCGCGACACAGCAGCAGCAGGCAGCTCAGCAGCAGCAGCATCAGCAGCAGCAGCAGCAGCAGGGCCTGCAAGGTGGCTTCGGCAGCGAGCAGCAGCGCCGCTTCCAGCAGCAGCAGCAGCAGCAGCAGCAGCAGCAGCAGCAGCAGCAGCAGCAGCAGCAGCAGCAGCAGCAGCAGCAGCAGCAGCAGCAGGAGGTGTGCTTTGCATACTTGCTACATATTTATGGCAGGATCCATGCCACAATTCATGCGTGTTCACTCATGCGTCATTCATTGGCACCGCGTTCCTCAGCTGGAAGCATCCAACACCTTCCACGACTGCATCGAGACCACAGGTTGCATTTCATGCTCTTATTGATCAAACAGGAGCAGCAGTATGCAGCCCAGGCGCAGGCCGGAGGCTTCGGACAGCGCCACCTGCAGTCGACCAGCATGCCCGAGTTCACCCGGCGCACCGCCTCGCCGCAGCCCAGCTCCCTGTGGCCCAGCAACACTGGCGCAGGTGCGGCATCTGATACCTGTGCTCATCCTCTTCTTGCTTCCAGCCTGTGCATCGACGAGGGTTTTGTGCACAATGGCTCGATGGCACGAGTTGAGAGTTGGCTTGCATGGTCAGCACTTGTGTGTGTGCAGCATTGCAGTGCGAATCAACGCTGATCAACTCACATTGCATGTCCGGCAATGGTTCATTCATGCTCAGGCGTGCGTCCTGGCTTGTATGCGCAGGCCTGCAGACCAGCGCCGGGCTGAATGCCCTGCAGCAGGCGGCGCAGCAGCAGCGCGCCCGCTCCCCGGGCTTTCCATCGCAGCTGGGCAAGCTTCAGGCGCTGCAGGCGCAGCAGCGGCAGCAGGCTCTGCTGCAGCAGCAGGCGCAGCAGAGCCTCCTGCTGCAGCGGCAGGCGGCGGCCGCGGGGCAGCAGGGCGGCGGCGGTCTGGCGCCGCTGCTGCAGCAGCAGGCGCTGCTGAAGCAGCAGGAGCTGCTGCGACAGCAGGCGGCGCAGCAGCAGTACCTGCTGCAGCACCAGCAGCAACAGCAGCAACAGCAACAGCAGCAGCAGGCCGCCCAGCAGCACCAACAGGCGCAGCAGCAGCAGCTGCAGGCGCAGACGCTATACCTGCTGGCGCAGCAGCAGGCGGCCTCAGCTGCCGCAGCCGCAGCCGCGCGCCAGGTGTGTGGGCTGCAGCACGCAACTCCTTTCTCGCAATACAATCGATGATGGCTGCACGTTGTGTGTCTGTACCAGCCTTCCCACACCTATCATTACATGTTGTCGTTGATGCAAATTGACATGTTGACACGTGTACCTGCTGACACATGTACTGCTGACACATGTACCTGCTGAAGTTTTGCGGTTTCGAACATGCAGGCGCAGCTGGGCGGTGGCGCCATATCCCACGCAGCCATTCTGGCCGCCGCGCAGCAGGCCGCGACCGCCGCCATCCAGCAGGCCACCGGCCGCTCATTTGCCGGCGCCCAGGGCGGAAACCAGTTCGGGGGCGGTGGCCTCATGGGTGGCGGCGGCGCCCAGGGCGGCAGCTTTGCCGGGCTGCAGGCCGCCGCGGCCGCCGCGGCGCAGAACGCGCAGAGCGCCAACATGCTGGCGGCGGCCCGCCACGGCGCCGCCGCCGGTACGGCCCGCGGCCGCACGATGCCCTCGGGCGGCTACGGCCTCGGCATGCCGCAGCAGAGCCAGGCGCAGCAGCAGCAGCAGCGCCAGTTCGGCCAGGCCATGCAGGTGTGTTCGACACTTCTCACGAATCTCACAATGTATGCAGTGTCTTGTCGTTTGTCCTCTGCATGCGCGCCTACTATTTTAAGCATGACGCTTGCGCAGCTTGTGGTTAGGCCAAACTGTGCAAGCACGGAAAGGCGTGAGCTCGTGTGACCGCCTACAAGCAGCCCGCATCTGATTGATCCGATCGCCCTGATTGGTGTTACCAACCCCGCATGTCGCAGTTGCAGGCGCCAGGCCTTGCCGGCCGCAGCAGCAGCGGGCTGCTCGGCGAGGGCGGCGCGGCGGCCTACATTCGCCGCGCGCAGTCCTCCCCCGGCGGCATCTCTGGCGCCCCGGGCGGCTACTCCCTCGTCAACGGCGGCGGCGGCCTCGGCGGCGGTATGGCCGGCGACAATCAGCAACAGGCGCTGCAGCAGCAGCTACAGCGCGGCGGCGGCGGCGGGCAGCGCGGCGGCAAGAGCGGTACGCCCAGCCTGGCGCAGGCGCTGCTGGACCCTGAGTGCCAGGGCATCGACACTTCGAGTACGTACTGTTTACACACACTGCCACCCTATCCTGACATTTTTTTTCTCAGAAGCATACTATCTTCGACTGCTCACTGCACACTTCCTGGCATCTGGCTGGCCGTCACACTATTATTAAGTTGAAACATGCGACGCGCTGAATAGCTGCAGTTTAAGTTGAAACATATGACGCGCTGAATAGCTGCAGTTTAAGTTGAAACATACGACGCGCTGAATAGCTGCCCTGCGACTGTCAATATTCACACATCTGGACAGTCCCTTTGCCTGCGGCTGCCCACAAAATCTGGCTGTGATGATCACCCATTAATGTTGTAGTAGATATGGACATCAGAGACCTTTTGGTCGCTGACGATGCAAACTTGTGGGAATCTCTCTGAGCCAAGACACGTCTGTTGCCGCCATGCAACCTGCTATTATGGGCCTAGCCGCCATGCAGTGCGACAGCTGTGACAGCACCCTACTGCCAGCAACCGTCACGAAACCGCAGCCTGCATGCTGTCCCAGCGCTGCTGAATCTCGAGCCTGCTCAGCACTGCCGAATTGTCATCAATTGCTGCACTTCTCTCTCCCCAACGGCAACGCTCAACCTGGGTCATCTTGAGTGTACCTGCGTTCCGACAGCCACCCTTTATGCCGTGCAGGCATGACGGTAACGCAGCTGCAGCTGCTGGGGGTGGGGGAGCTACTGGGCGGTGGCGCCCACGGCGCCTCCCCGCCCCTCGGCCTCGGCATGGTGCTACCGCCCCGCGTGCTCAACCTGCCCCACATTTCTGGTGCGCACTACAGCCTCTCTAGCTGGAGCCCTGTCCCTCAAATCTCTTAAGCAGAGCTCGAAAGAGGATGCAGAATACACACATTTCAGAATGCGCAGGCAACAGCCATCACTGCCCCCTCAGTTCCAGCCCTACCGACGGGCCTGCCGCTTGATGGTCTGCTCCCACCAAGCGCTGCCATCCTGCTGTCTTTAGCCAGCAACGGCAAGCACTCTCTGGGGCATCCCTGACACACAGGAGCTCGGCATCGCTGCCCTGGTGGCTGTGTCACGATATCGAGCACGCAAGCCAGCCTTGTAGTATGTGAGATTTGTTGGTGTGCCTTTGACGCTGTGCACTTGGCAATATTCGCATTGTCGATCGAGCTCACACGCCCATCACAGATGCAACTCAGCGCAGCCCTGATGTATTGAATCCTGCCAGGCGCGCTCGGGGATGGCACCTCACTGACCTGACTGCCTTTGTTGGCACTCCGCATCGTCGCTCACACTGCGGCCCTCTCAGCAGCAGCGGGTGCAGTGTGGATCCACCAGTCTTGGATACGTCAAGGAACAGTCGCACCAAAGCTATTGGCTGTCGACTTCGTTGCCTTCACGCGGCGCTTAGCTTGTTGACCCTTTTCTACGTGCAGATTATGCGGAGCTGGGGCGGGAGGAGGCGTCTCGTGCGGTGCTGGTGCAGCTGGGAGCGCGCTTTGCAGTGCGCCGCATCTCCGTGGACCTCGCCATCAGCGCCGGTGCGTTTCGAATTTGTCTAATGTCTGGAGCACCTCACTCGATTCGAACACAAAGTCGATGCACCCTCCAACTTGCAACTGGGGTTGCCAGCAGGAGTGACGGACTGCATGCGAGTTGGGCAGCTCCCTGGCATCAATAGTTGGTTAGGAATGTCAGAGTTCCTGCCTGGTACTGTGCCCATAGTGTGTGCCGGCTTCCAGACCTACTGCGATGACGAGCTCAAGAAAAATCCAAGCTCAATAGAGCTGATTGAGGGCGTCTCGTGATAAGACTCATATCTCCGCCATGTCAAGCCGAGGCCTCTGAACCGCCGTCAAATATTCAATTTACCTGTGCCGAGGCGACCAGTAGCCCACATCATAGCATGGTTGGTCGAACCTATGAGCCCAATCTCTGATAAGGGCAACTCCCTGCTGCAGGTCTGCTGGGGGGCCTGAGCGCCGGAGACATCAACCTGCTGTCGCGCGGCCACGCGGAGGCGACGGCGCAGCTGTCTGCGCCTGCTTCCCCGCACCTCGGCCCGCCGGCGCCGCCGCTGCAGGGCGGCTCGCCCGCTGTCCGCGGCATGCAGCTCGGCCGCCCCGCATCAGCGTCGCTGGCGGAGACCGCCGCCAGCCGCAACTTCAGCAGCTTCTCGCAGGTGGCATCCCCTCGCACCTGCAACTCTCATCTGCCACAGTCGTTTGTTGCAAGAGCTCGGCACTGTGTCTGATGGAGGGTTTGATCGCTCTCCAAAACAGCCTTCTGCTTGCATGTGTGCACTGTTGCAGCCAGCTCACAGCCCATTGCATCGCGCACATTGGCTAGCTTGTGTCATGCGGTGCCGTACTGCAGCACTTGGGGACAAGCAGCTGCCTGCATGGACTCCAGACTCCGACATCTTACGAGCTGTTTTTTTCGGCAGGGCGCCTCGGGCATCATGAGCTCGCTGCACCACATGGACAAGCAGCTGCGCACATGGACCCCGAACACCAATATCCTGATTGTTGGGGTTGTTACAGCAGGGTGCCCCGGGCCTCGTTAGCGCGCTGCAGCACCTGGACCTGGCGCCGCGCGCCCCCGCTGCCGGCGCCTCCACCGCCGCCGACCTGCTGGCCGAGCTGGAGAGCGTCAAGACGCCGCCCGCTGACATTGGCATTTCCCCCGGCCTCGGCGACGGTGCAGCTGCCAGCGGCGCAGCCGGCGATAGCGCAGCTGCTGCGCCGGCCGGCGTGCCCCCCGACCTTGCCGCACTGGCAGACGCCGAGCCGGACGCGGCCGCGGAAGCCGCGGACGCCGCGGCGGAGGCCGCCGCGGCCGCGGAGGAGGCCGCGGCGACCGGCGCAGACGCAGAGGAGGAGGACGAAGGCGGGAGCAACCCCGGCGGCGACGGCATCGACGGCGATTGGCCGGATACAGACCAGACTGCGTTCAACGCCGGCAACTTTGGCTTCTTCGGCGGCGGCACCGCGGCGGACCTGCTGGGCGGCCTCAGCGATGACGAAGGCGGCAAGGATGGCGCCAAGGGCGGCGGCGACCACGGCAAGGATGGGGCCGCTAAGGATGCAGAGTGCAAGAATGCGGAGGGCGGCAGCAAGGGTGGCAGCGATCACAGCTCGGCCGCCAAGGGCGCTTCTGAGAGCAGCGCTGCGAGCAGCGTCGCGAGCGTGCCACCGTCGTCGGATGCCGGCTCTGTCGCCAGCGCGCCGGTGGCTCAGGGCCAGGCGCCGCCGATTGACGTGCCCGTTGCCACGAGCGAGCCGCCGCCGCCGCAGCAGGCGCCGGCTTTTGGCCCCAGCAGCTTCCCGCCGGGCCTCATGCCGGGCAGCTTCCCGCCGGGTCTCGGCGTCGGCTTCTTCGCCGGCAGCTCGGACGGCCGACCAAGCCTATCTGCGCGCCTTCGCTCGGGGCAGTCCCCCATGGAGGAAGCTGCCGGCTTTGGCGGCGGCGGCTTTGGCGGCGGCAGCGTCAGTGCCGGCCCCTCCCCGCGCGCCCGTGGCAACCCGCAGGCCGCGGCGTTCGGCCGCCCGCCGCGCCCCCCGGCGCCGGGCTTCGGCCCCCTCCGCGCGTTGTCCGACTTCGACGCCGGCAGCCACCCCGGCTCCGGCCAGCCGCCGTCGCCGGCGCTGTTCCAAGGCGCCGGCGCTATGGGCGGCTTTGGCGACGCGGCTGCCGGCGCGCCGGGCCGCTCCAAGACGCCCGACCCCATGATGCAGGTGTGCAGCAGCATGTCTGTGGCATGAACTTGTTTGTTGTGCTTTACATATGATGATGGTCCTGCAACGTGCACTCTTGTTCTGTTGTTTTCAAGCGAGCATCAAGGTCTATTGTAAAGGATTTGCTGCTCGTCGGCAGAGGCACCTTGCAGGCCGGAAAGCCGACAAACTTGAGCCTTTCCCTCCTGCAGCGCTCGTCCCCGGCCGCGCTGGCGCAGACGCAGCGCACCTACAGCTCTGCCGACGGCGCCAACGGCCTGTTTGGCATCGGCGCTGGCGGCATGCTGGCAGCTGCAGGCAGCGCGGCCGTCATCGGGGCGGCCCTGGAGCGCCCCCACTCTGCATCGTCCGCCGCGGAGGAGGACGTGCACCGCCGCCTGGCCCACCTGGGCACCGGCTTTGGGCCCGGGTTTTTCTGAGCTTCTTTCAAGGCTTTAGGGTTTTGAGCCAGGGTTTTGGGCCCGGGGGTCCGGCATGTGCCGCCGGGGGTGCCGTGGTCGGCCCCGCCCACCCACGCGGTGAGCCGCAAAGCTGCGGCGGTGATGCGGCAGTGCAATAAACGAAAGAGCTGCGGCAAGACAGCCGCCGGCGGCTGCAGCGAGGCCCTGCCACCGTGGGCGCTGCGGCCGTCAGCAAGCAACATGGGAAGAACGAAAAACAGCCACACCTTGGCGGCAGAGACCGGACCCTGGCCCTCCCTAGAGTCCGCTGCAGCGGGCCATTGCAGCATGCTATGGCGCATGCAGGCGCGTTCTCTCCGGCAGCGGCAGGTCAGCCCAAAAGCTCTCGCCACCAGGGGCCCTTGGCGCTGCGCATGCAAACAGCTGGCGGGCTTCTCGCTCTGACAAGAGACACCCTGGGCAATCCTCCCCCGGGGTTTTTGGTCCCAAGCAGTCATGCGCAGCAGGCAGCGCTGCCGCACAGGCGGCTCTGCAGACGCCAGAAGGTGAAACGCAGATAGACAGATGAGAGATGTCACGCCCCAGGTAGAGAAGAGTAGGGGAAGGAGGAAGAGGCACACATCCCGCCCAGGAGCCAGCCGTCGGCGTCTCTGTTTTCAGAAAGTCCCCCGGACGGCGGGGGCGAACCCCACACATATGTTGGGTGTGTGTGTGTTCAGCACCGTACTGGGATTATTGTGCTCGACTTTTTGTTGTCGTTTCCGGAATCTCCACTGAGGTGTGTTAGGCAGGGTCCGCCACTGTGCAGCGTCTTGGGGGCACATGTCCGCGGCGTGCGCCTCTGGCGGACCCCATATTTGTTTCTCCGCCTGCTTTCGACGGTTCCCTGTTGTGCAGAGTCCTGGGTGTCGTTCTGTCATGTCCTCCTCCGCTTTGATGTGTGTTCCGGTCTTTGGTGAGCTTCTAGGAAACGGTGGGGGACGGCCTGCTGCGCGGTGTGCTGCTGCACCAAGCAAACTCTGCTGTTGTGATGTTTCACATTTTTACGTCTGTAATGAATCGGCCCAAAGTTCCTAGAGAGCTCACTGGCCCAGAACCACTGTCTATTGCTTTGTAGGATGCTAATTCCTAGATGCAAGTGGTCACCTATCCTTGCCTCCTGGGAAAAGAGGGAGGTTACGACACTGCGGCAGTTTTATGCACTTCACCTCTACCTATCGCACCCGCTTTTTGAATATCGGGAACACCAGCAGTTCTCACAGGCGATGCGGACGGACGTGTGTTCAAATTAAGATGGTGTCAATTGAGGTGCTTGGCTTGCAAGCACTACGCAGCTGCATATGCCCACGTATTGCAGTTCCCTCAACCGTTCGAGTGCCGCCCAGCCGCTGCGCAGCGGCACTGTTCTAGGTCAGGCCCGCCTCCGGGATCCACAGCAGCTTCCTGCTGCGGGCGTACAGCATGATCCCCAGAAACATGAGGAAGGCGAGGGCTGACGATATGAGGAACGCCAGCTGGAAGTTCCTCTGCATTCAGAGACACAAAGAATGGGTGCCAGCTGCGACCCTGTCTTGTCCATGACCATGTCCATGTCCGTGGCAACCTCTGCTGTCGTCAGTGTGCAGAGCAGACTTTCCCAATAGTCTATACTCGCAACTGTCAAATATGTAGCGGCGGAAACAGGTGCCGCACCTTGCTGACTTCTGCCGACTGCTCGCTCATCCAGGTGGCAAAGTTCATGCCAAACGCGCCAACGACCTGCGGCACATAAAGGGCACACGGATTGCGGCGTTGACCTACCATCCACAAGGGATCGTGAAGCAATGAGCCCATGTTGTATTGATTCATCGGTTTTTTGATCTTCATTGTCAAGTGAAGACTCACCATGGCGACGGCACCAAACGCCAGCATCATGGAGTTGACCACGAGCGTCAGTCTGCGCAGCAATGGGGAGCTCACTTCGAAAAGGAACTGGGTTGGATTCCAAGAACCAGCAGTAATCGCGATGTCAACGACACATTGAGAATGGATCCATGGTCAACAATCCTGCAGGACCCCGGTCCAAAGTGGTCTGGTGGAAGGCTCACAAACGCTTGCCTTCAGAGCGGCGGCGCATTGCCCTCGTCCAGCAAGGCCTCGAGGGCAGGGATTGGCAGGGGAGAGGCTGACTTGGAATTAAAGGAATTTACACTCAGGGTTTACAGGTTTGCACACTCACGCGACGAGGCCGTTGCGGCGCTGGTCCAGCAGCACCTCGATCGCGGCCTCGGTGTCGGCGATGCGGGAACGCGTCGCCACCAGCCGCCGCAGCAGGTCGTCGCTCTGCTTGAAGTACACCTGTGCAGCCGGCAGCTGGGATTGTAAATTCGGATCATATTCAATATTGCACACCGGTAACACGTAAGAGCGCGTCGCCGCCTGCCGCCGCAGCAGGTCGCCGCTCTGCCGGGTTCTGAAAAGGCACATATGGCATATGCAGGGGCTTCAGGGATGGGTGTTTCGCTGGGCAGCACCGCCTGAAAGTTGACGGCACGACCTTCTGGCAACGAGGAAATGGGGCCAGGCGATTTTCAATGTCAATTCCAGGCTTTGCGAACCATGCGGGCAGCAAGTGGGAAGCATTCGGGCAGCAAGTGGATCAACTGTGGGAGCCGCCGTGACAGTCTCAGCGTGTCATTAAAGCATCGCGCACCTCCAGCAGGCCCTCGCACTCAGAGATGTCGCGGGGGTCGGGCGGCGAGTGCCCCCGCGGAGCGCCGCCGCCGCCGCTGTGCGCCATCGCATACAGCCCCGCCGTCGCCACATCCTCCAGCGTCAAACCCTGTGCATGTGGATACATCACATCAAGATCAGATCTTGTAAAATCGATTGCGATCAAAATCTGCCGCCGCCGTGCGCCATCGCCTACAGCTCCGCCGTCGCCATATCCTCCAGCGTCAAACCCTGTGTTCAAGTAGAGATCCAGTTTTTGTATAATGACAGGAGCTTGCGTACAGCCCCGCCGTCGCCACATCTTTCAGCGTCAAAACCCTGTCTACACATAGGTAGAGAAGATGCGCCAGGCAGCTGACCTGCAGACTTGAGGCAGGCAGGCAGGCGGGCATGCGGGGAGGCACGCAGAAGGAGGGAAGGCGGGTGACGCCAGGGAGCTGCTGGGCGCGGAACGGACAGCTGATATCTCATATCCCCTCTGCAAAGATCAAGTCTCCAAGCCAGACTATCACACATAATCTAGAATCGGAAAGGAGCGCACCTCCATGCTGCCATTGCCGTCGCGCTGCATGGCCTGCAGCCGCGCCAGCAGCAGGTTCATGTGCTCCGGCGCCGACGGCGAGGGGTGCAGCGCCCTGCGGGATCAAGCATGTTCATATATTGAGACGTGGGTCAGCTGGTGCACGGATGCGCTCGGGTCGCACATCACAGGCCTGCAACTCGGCTGTGCCTCGTTTGTTGCCTTGTCGACACGCACTGCGCCTGCTCTCGGCCTTGCAGCGATGAGCACAGATGCCTGAAGCATCACGCAACAGATGAACAACATACTGTCCACTGGGAACCCCAAACCCCACAGCAGCCAGAGCACACCACTGGAACTGTCGTCCTCGGCCGCCTGCCGCTCTTCACCCCTAAAGCAGCTCTCAAATCCTTGATTTCGGGAAATTCGAAAATGGCACACCTGGGATTATCGTCATTGGCCGCCTGGCGCTCCTCCTGCAGCGAGCTCCGCAGGTGCTGCACCGGGCTGGAGTTCCGGCGCGCTCCCGCTGCCGCCGACGCCACGCCGTCGGCCACTTCCGCATCTCCGCCGCCGCCGCCCGCCTCCGTAGCGCCAGCGACGGTAGCGCCCCTGTGCTGCGCCGCCGCCTTGCCGTGGTTCACGTCTCCCGTCGCACGGCCCTCCTGGGGAGCATGACGCTCGGCCGCGAGTTCCTCCGCCGCGGGATCCCCAATGCTGGTGGCTTCGGGGCTGTCGCGGGCACTGCATGCCGGCTTGGCGCCGCCGCCGCCGCCGCCCTGCTGCCCTGACGTGCGCGCCGCCGCCGCCGCCCGATTAGCCGCGGCCTCATTCTGCTGCGCCCGTCGCCCCAGGTACATGTCCTGCGAAAGTACAGTCACCATGTCAGGGATGGCTATGTGAGCCGCAGGCGACTGTCTGATGTTGTGCTGCCAGCCAGAGCGCAGGCGCATGTCCGTGCATCCGCACGGCAGCATTGCCAGCGGCCGGTGGAATCAAAGGCCTTCGGTCTTGCTGAGCGCTCAGCATGTTCGCAAATATGATTCATGAGATAATGTTACCAATCAGAAACATAAATTTGTCCTGGTCGTTGTCCAGCGTCTCCTCAAGCTTCCAGCTTCCCATTGTAATTCTGTCTCTACAGGGCTCCTCCCTCCCTGTGCATGAGCAAGGCTTTGTGTAGTGCAAAGCCGCACCAGCAGGTCCTAGTCGCCATTCGGCGCCCACTCCAGCTTGCCTTTGCCTTCTGTTTCCTCAAAGCATCTATCCGTCTGATCAAACAGGGCAAGCATAGTGTTGCTGCCTGAGACAATCAATGGTCACTGTGAGGCAAGTGGCAATCCAAATCTATGATTCGCACCAGCATGTCCTGGTCGTCGTCCAGCGTCTCCTCCAGCTCCTGGCGCACTTTAGCGACGCGCTGAATGAGCGCGCTCAGCGCTGCCTTCGTGGCCCGCATCTTCTCCAGCTCCTCATCCGTCAGCTGCGAGACAACAGAGCAGTGCGGAAATGTAAGGAGCGGAGTCGTCCTCATCGCAGCAGAAGGTGAATCGCGTAATGTTTGATCGGATTTACGCTCAGCACCGCCTCCGTCGCCCCCCTCTTCTCCAGCTCTTTGGTCCGTCAGCTGCAGGACAGCGTTGAAAAACGGAATATGGGAGTTTCCTCACCAGTGAGCATACCTTGCTTTGCGGCAACCGCACCTGCTGCATGAGGCGCGATGGCGCGGGAGCCTCCACGCCAGAGTCTCATCGCCCAGCATGCGCCCATGGTTCACCATACCTCTAGGTGCTGAGCTTGCCTGAGCTTTTGAAGTGTGTCCTGACGGCAGACGCACCTTCTGCATGAGGCGCGACAGAGCGGGGATGGCGCGCGCCTCCATCGCGGATGTCTCGTCGCCCAGCATGCGGCCGGTCGCCTGCAGCGCCGCCTCCAGCGCCCGCAGTTCCCACGGCAGCTTCGCATCCAGCTCCGACGCAGCATGGCTGCAGTGTGTTATTCAGCCTTACTGGCTTTGAAGTGGTTTCGGACAATCAAACTGTGATGTTGCATCACCAGAAACCACCGGCAGCTCCCACGGCAGCCTCGCGTCCGGCTCTGAGGCAGCATGGCTGCGACATGATCAGGGGTGTAGGTTCAGGGGGGCGGCGCTGCGGTGATTGTGGTGCTGGGGCGTGCGGCAGCTCTGCATGCAGTTCCGCAGCAGCGCGAGGTGCAGAGGCGCACACCATGGTGTGCCGAGGTGGCATAGGCGGAAGTTTCAGGGCGGCACTGTAGGTTCCTTGTCATTGAAGCAGCTCCTACGTGGGCACACCTGTAGGTGTGGTGCTGGGACCGCTGCGTGATCAGTCCCACGAGCTCCTGCACAAAGTCGCAGTCCTGCGATGCAACGGTGGAGGCCTTAGAGGATGAGTTGCCGAGTAGATTGTGTCCTCCAAACAGGGGTGTGGCAGTGCGACGAAACCCTGTCAATGCGGAAGGTCAGCTCGAGCGCCACACTCTGCCAGGGCTGCAGGCCGGGGCCTTGCTTACGACAGCGCAGCGGCGGCCGCTTGCGGCGCATCAGGTAGGCGGTGGCGCAAACACGTGTTTCCTGTACTCCACAGTATCTGCCCCAGAGAACAGGAACTCAGAGTTCACCAAACGTGAGGGACTCGCCTCCACGGGGAACATGCCAACAGTCCCCGGCACATTGGGGTTGGGCACGCTCAGCACCTGTGCACACCCTCGCATGTACTGAGAAAGTGGCGCGTCAGCGGTGCTGCAGCACTTTCTACTTGCGTCTGCTGGCAGGGCAGGGCGAGGCAAGGTGGCACTGAGACGGTGAAGCGGCCGTGTATTCGGAAGCACTTCGTGGCGAAGGAACAAGTACGAGGAGGAGTGGACCACTTACAAAGCACTGGTCCTTACAGATGATCATGCGCACGGCCTCAATGTTGACGACCAGCGCCTTCTCCCTAATCAGCAGCGCAGTTGGGTACGGAGTTGCCACCTGTGGCTCACAGAGCACCCCGGCATCAGCGCCTGAGTACAAATAAAGGTCAGAGATACCGATGCCGTGGGATAGTCAGCTATGAGGACGCTGCTTGACAGCAGCCCAAGAGCGAGGAATTGCAAGGCGCACCAGCGGGTCCAGAATCCGGACATCACGGTACGAGATGTTGAGCTCGTGCACCAGGTCCTGGCGATCGATCTGCAACGATACACTGATGGAATGCATTACTGAACATGCCAGGTATTCATTGATCGCGGAGCAACCTACCACAGGGTTTGTGTATGCGAGTTGCAACATTGCATGCTGCACCACGCCTGGCCAGATTGGGCGAGTACCGTGCGGTACTCGAGGTTGCCCTTCTTATCGACGTGCAGCCACCGCCGCGGCTGGCTGTTGAACATGATGCTGCCGACTTCCGACTTGCTGGGGTACTCCAGCTGCGTGCGGCACGGAATCCAGCAATGTCAGCATCCGCGCGCGCATCTCAAATCGGAAATGGCTTGGCAGTCACAGTGCAAGTTCATGCAGATGGCGCTGGGCCATATAGGGGTACTCATCATGGGTTGTCTTCGAGGCTGTCCATGCCGGGGCTGCCCTTCAGCTTGACTGGCTTCGGCAGATGCGACGACGGCTTGGCAGCCGGGTCGCGGTTGAACCGCAGCATGAAGGAATCCTTCTTCAGCTTGGCTTTGTTGCCGAGCCCGTCCATCGCGATATTGGACGCAGGATGGCGGCAACGACGGCCGTGGGTTGTATCACAACAGTGGAGACGAATCTACTGGCACGCCTGCCGATGCTAAGGAAGCGCAACCTGGCGCCGCAAGCTCGCTTCAGGTTGCACACCACAGTGCGCAGGACCGCGGCGTGAAGAGCTCACGAAATCACTGTCAAAGGTATGGAGCTGATCAGCGAGGTCTCTGGCCGTCGTGCGACTGATTGGATATGCTGACTTCGACCCCAATGCCAACAAGGAATTCTGCAAAGCTTGCTGCACTCGTGGCACAACCCGCCAAGCGTGCAGGAGCGTTTGGGACCGCAACGCGCCCTGCCTGATTTATGTAGATCACGCCGCCACAGAATGAGAGCAGACTCAGACGTGCGACAAAAGAGATGTGCAGCACAGAAGCTGAACGGAAGTGGGATTGGCAGCTACATGCTGGATTTCTTGCGGTGAGATCTCGCTGGTATCTTACAACCAAATTCAAGCAAATTCAGCATGAATTGATGCGGCTGCAATCCTTCCAGAAGCCCTCTCAAATTCGCTCCTGCCAAAAACCCGATGCCGCATACCAAAACCAGTCACAACAGAGCTTCAAATCACTACTGTTACAGATGTGACATCATCACTCCCCAAACCCAGAGGCGTCCGCATCGACGTTGCGCGTGAGGCCGTCACAAGCCTCTCCTCGCCGCCCCGCTCTCACCCACCGCGCAAGCGTGGTACGATTGATCAGTTCCACCGCTTGGCATTTTTCACGATCTGCAGCCACACAGCCGGGCTGCGGTCAGGCTGTGCGCGATGTATTTGAGGGTCCGCACTTTCGGGCAGCTCGCAGAGATCGCATTGCACGAGGCATTTGCGCATGGCTTCCATGCGCCTCGACAAAGCCGCTGCGGACAGCTGCTGCCGCATGTCACGCCACATGCACAGGCCGAGGTTCTGCCGCCAAAGCTTTTCCACGGCGTCGGATGATGCAGTGCTCTCATGGCACAGGCGAGGGAGAGAACACCATGGTCAGATAATTTACCACCACTGATCGAGGTTCACCGCTAAGTCTGCAAAAAACACCTTGCCGGCGTTCTTGTTGGCGGTGAAGGCCTTGGCTTTGTCCTTCTTCTGGCGTGCCCTCTCTGCCTTGGACATCTTGGACTTGGCCTTGATGTTGTCCTTCTCGATCTCCTTCGCCTTCTCTTCCTTCTTGGCCATGACCTCCGCCTCGTCCTATGGGGCAAAATGCGAAATAGTGAGGTCATCTGAGACGTTGTGAAGGCGCAACCACATGCCTCCTAAGCTGCATGTGGCATGTCACTGTGACAGCTGACGTTATGAAACTGGAACAGTTTCGACAGCTGCAGTGGGTTTGATGCTCGAAACTTACCTCGTTCTTCTCCAGGAACTCGTCGTAGTTGCCCTCATAGTCCCGCAGCTTTGCGTCCTCCACCTGTGCAAGGTTTGGCAGGGGTCCCGTTCAGAGACTAACCAGCAATCAGGCGGCAGTGCGCCACCCAGGCCTTTCAGATCCCAACCGGGCTGGCTGCAGGGATTGCCTGCCCGCAGCAAGCAAGAACGCAGCCAGCCCAACTGAGAAACGCAGTTAGCCAAGAGAGCACCAAATCTCGTGCGGGTCAAGACAGGAAAATTCGGACGACAATGCGACAAGGACGACAAGGCACTCGCTGAGTTTGCAGAGGACAAGGTGAAATATATAACAGGTAGCGCACAGCGATCATGCGGGTGGCGATCTGGCACAGCAAGTAGCGGTCGTGCGACGCAACTAGATCGGTCGAATTTAATGCTGAAGGACCATAAATTGTCCATGGCACCAGAAACGCAGAAACACAAAACCGCACCGTGATGATGCGGGTGGCAATCTGGCGCAGGAAGTAGCGATCGTGCGAGACGGCAATGACAGAGCCCTGGAACCCCCGCAGCGCCTCCTCCAGGGTCTCCTTGGAGGGTATGTCCAGGTGGTTGGTGGGCTCGTCCAGCACCAGCAGGCTGCCGCGCGTGAGCATGAACTTGGCGAGCGCCAGGCGCGCCTTTTCGCCGCCGCTCAGCACATGCACCTGCGATTAGGATTTCAGCAGGGGGTTTTAGCAGGGGGTTTCCACTAGGTGTGGGCTGGACTGCGGCAACCGTGAGGGGCGCCTCAGTCCTACACGATTGCATGCAAAGCTGTTGCTGGCGTTGCGTATGGGCATGGACTTGGGTTGGTGCAAGCCGCGTTCTCAGCGCCACTCAGCAGTGCAATTGCGACTCACAGGGCAGGGGCTCGGGCAGTATTTTGGCCAGACCAGGGTCGGGCAGTATTTTGTCCAGCCCAGGGTCGGGCATGTGGAGGGTCCGCCCGCTAACTCTAGCGCGCCTCCGGGCGCATCCCGCCACTAGTGGGCACACCAATACAGCCCGCAAGCGTTCTGCAACTGCTTGCGTTGATGCGGGCGGCTGTGTAGCAGAGCCGCAGTTCACACCTTCTTGTGCGCGGCGCGTCCGGAGAACAGCATGCGGCCCAGCAGAGCCTTGATGTCCTGCATCTCCGCATCCGGCGCCGCCCGCTCCAGCGTCTCGACCGCGCTGAGCTGCGGGTCCAGCGCCTCTGCCTGCAGTTTCCAAGGGTATAGCAGCTGTGAGACTCGCAGCAGAAATTTCGAAAGGAGTCATTGATCGACGCACGCTCCAGCGTCTCGATCGCGCTGAGCTGCGAGTCCAGCGCCTCTCTCAGCAGTGCTGCTTGTTCAAAACAGAAGTTTGCCATCAAACATCTGCAAATATCTGTTGGCATCGAGTGCAAAGGTTGGCACATGTCCCGACACACTCTGCCATGTGCAGCCGACCCTCCGCCATTCTCAGGAAGGCACGGCCGCTCTGCTGTGCCGCGGCGCCTGCAGCGAAGTCTCCTGGCTGTCGCACCTGATTCTGCTCGAAGCAATTGAGCACGATGCCGTAGCTGTTCCAAGCGGACAGGGCATTATGCTGCTGCGTGCAAGTCTGAGCGGCGTCAACAGGGTATCGCACCTGGTTCTGCTCGAAGTAGTTGGGCACGATGCCGTGCGCGCCCAGCTCCACGCTGCCGCTGATGGGCTGCTCCCGCCCCATGACCAGCCGCAGCAGTGTGCTCTTGCCGGCGCCGTTGGGGCCTGCAGGTGGCGACAGGCCGAGGCGTCATGGCAAGGCGGCGCAAAGCAAACAGCATATCAGTAACAGCATGTTGCAAGCAAAGAGATGGTGGTCAGCATGCGCCTGGAAAGCGTGAGGAGTAAGCACGGCAAGCGCTTCATGCGGCGACGTGGATTTTGATACAGGCACGTGAGCGCACCAATCAGCGCGACACGCTCCCCCCGCTCAATCTCCAGGTTGGCATTGTCAAACAGCCGCCGGTCCTGGTACCTGAGACGCCAAGTGCATGACGTGTGAGGCATGTTGCCGCAGTGTTTCGGCGCAAGGCAGCGGCAACGTTGCATAGCGGTGCGACCATGGGAACATGACATGCGACAGACACTGGTCCAGGGCTGTACACCCAGCAAAACTTCAGCAGCCACGCAGCCGGACCTTCACGGCGGTCTGCCCATGCGCTCCACATCCGGGAGAGTCTCTCAAAAGACATTTGGTGATGCTTTCATCAGATGTGACATAGTGCTTCACGCACCCATGCGTTAGGTTCTGGACCTTCACGGCGGTCTGCCCCATGCGCTCCGCGTCCGGAAAAGTCTCTCAAATGAAATTTGTTGGTAATGCTTTCATAGTGCGTTGCGCACCCATGCGTCAGGTTCTGGACCTTCACGGCGGTCTGCCCCATGCGCTCCACGTCCGGGAAGGTGAAGGTGTGCTTCTTTGGCACGAAGGGCTTTTTGACCTTCACCTCGTCGCTGTTGAGCTTGTCCAGCGCCTTGCCGGCCGTCGCGGCACGGCCGCTGGCAGCGCCTGCCGACAGCCGCGCCACCATCTCCTCCTGTACCATCGGGACACAAATAAGAACGCGAGGTTCGTGTCACAGCAGCTGTTGGCTGCTTAGAAACCTCTGCGCAGGACTTTCTGCCATTGACGACTTGAACCAGACACCCTCAGACAATTGTCTGTGGCCACGCAAGACATGCATTCTTTGCCGCAATTTGCCGATGCCGATGGCGCATGATGGTGTTGACCATTGAAAAATGCACGGCTGTCGACTCTGTGCACAGTCCCTCTGCTGGCACGAACCAGCCCGCCACAAATGCAGCACCCCCTGGTGTCAGCTCACGTAAGCAAGCCCATTTAGCCAAGCATCTGCCCACCTGGCGGGCAATCTCCTGCTGCTTCTCCCAGGCGGCTGAAAACCCACCGGACTGGCTCAGCGGTTGGCGAAATATACATGAAAACAAGAGATAATGCCCACCTGATGGGCGATCTCCTTCTGCTGCTCCCAGGCGACCCACAACAACCCCAAGCCTGAAAACACCCTGGAAAAGAACACCGTTTGCTCACCTGGCGGGCAATCTCCTTCTGCTGCTTCTCCCAGGCGGCCCACTGCTGCGCGACCGCCTCCTCCCGCGCCAGCGTGAATTGCGAGTAGTTCCCACGGTAGGTGGACGCCAACCCCCACTCCGTGTGCACGATCTTGGTGCACAGCTGGTCCAGGAACTCGCGGTCGTGCGACACGATCACCATCGGCACTTCCTGCTGCTTCAGGTAGCCTGCGACATGACAGATGTCATGTATCAGAACAGAACTCCAGCGTTCAATGTGATTGGAACTTTTGGTCCAGGAGCTCGCGGTCGTGCTACACGATCACCATCAGCACCTCCTGCTGCTTCAGGTGAGCCTGCGGCAGGACAGATGTGGCGCAGTGAAAGTGCGGTGTGGTGGATGAAAATCTGGCGTTCAAATGTCTGCAGCATCTGGCCCAAGGCCGGGCGGCACAACCAAGATTGAAGTCTCCCGGCATCAGCGCATGGATACTTCAAAGACAAGGAAGACCCAGCACACCTTCCAGCCACTCAATGGTGCCGAGGTCCAAATGGTTGGTCGGCTCATCAAGAAGCAGCAGGTCCGGCTCCTGCAGCATCACAGGCAAAGGCTACGTCCAGTTGCGTATTGAGCGGGCAGGCATGTTATGTAGGGTGATGATGGGCGTATCCGGATCTGCTTGGAGCCGGCGTGCCAGAGCAAGTTTCCCTTTGCAGAGGTCCGCCTCGACACAATGGCCATGCCACGATGATGCGAATCGGCTGCAGAGCGTCCAAACACGCGTGCGTGCAAGGCCGCCTCCTTGCAAAACCCTACCTGCAGCAGGATCTTGCCCAGGCACATGCGCATCTGCCAGCCGCCAGAGTAGGAGGCCACCAGCCGGTCGTTGTCCTCGGGCGCAAAGCCCAGCTCAGGCATCATGCGGTCGATCTGCTTGTCGATCTTGTCCACATCCAGGTCCACGGCCTGCGGGGTTGGGAAAAGAGCTTCTCCAGATAGTTTGTCTAGTGATATATGATGCCAGCTCCGGTATCATGATTTCGATCCGCTTGTCGATCTCGTTTACATCCAGGTCCACTGCCTTCGTGAACTGGTGGAAGAGCGTCAATAATCGTTTCTCAAATGAGTCCAAGCTCCTACGAACCCATATGAGAAATGATTCATGACCCTCTTTCACCACTTTACGCAAGCGGCGGACCTGGTATCACCGCGGTTGTTGAAGCCGTCCAGGTCATCGAGGATGCACATCATGCCGTCCATGTCCGCATTCACGCGGACACAGACGCTACAAATGGCTTGAAAGACAGTCGCAATCAGCGCCCCACCTTGGTATTGAGGCCGTCCAGCTCGTCGAGGACACGCGTCATGCGGTCCATGTCCTCGCCGCAGGCCTCCAGCTCCTGTTGCAGCGCCTCTTGCCGCGCCAACAGCTCCACCTGCTCCCCGAACGCCGACATGAATTCCTCCCTGCAGCCGACAAGGGAATCATTGACGAACGCTCATTGATGGACGCGTTGGCATGGTTCCAGGTCAGCCCGCAGCCAGCTAAATCGGAGACGGAGGATTGCAGTTGGGGGCGCCGTAGCAGTGATTTGAGGTTCCGTGTGCCGGCGCGTGAGGCGCCGTGCCTGAGCATCTGCACAAATGGCTTGCGCGTACGTTGTGGTAGGGGAAGCCCACCTGACGGTGCGAGACGGGACGACGTCAAACTCCTGTGTGAGGTGCGCAATCTTCATGTTGTGGCGTGCCTTGATGACCTCGCCGGCATCCGGCTCCAGCTGCCCTGTGATGATCTGCAGTTGCGTCGTCTTGCCCGCCCCGTTGACACCTAGACACAGGATGCTCAGAGTTTCAACGATGTTCAGATTCATTCAATGTACAATGCGACATCACTCATTCCTCTGGACAGATGACTAGATGATGCTAGCTCATTTACACCAGGAGAAGACCTGCAATGTACAGCATGTGATTTCCTATGGAGCAAATGCCGTGTGAGTAGCCAATGACGCGACAGTAGCCAATGACGCGACAACTGCATTCGACTGCCGGCCGCGCACCGACTAGGCCGACGCGCTCGCCCTTTTTGACGTCCCAGGTGACACCCCGCAGCACCTGCTGGTTCTTAAATGTTATGCTGATGTTCTCCAGCTTGATGCCGGAGCCCACTGTGGATGCCCCCGTCGGCCCGCTGGCCCCGCTGCCCCCTTTCTTCCCCTTGCCGCCCTTCTTGGCGGCCTTGCCCTTGCCCTTGGGCGCGGAAGCTGGTGCCGGCGCCTCCTGTCAGTGACAGTTGAACGTGATCGGCACGCGGCAGGTGTGCACAGGCATGCTGGCTTGCTGTGCAGCATGTGCAAGCCACATCATGAGCCACTGCACGAGATGATCCGTTGATACACAGTCAAATGTCGATCTGCACACCTGTGCGGCGGAGGCTGCACACCGACACCGGTCGGGAGTCTGCCTGAGCTGCTGCGGCGCTGCGGGCAGCGGCGCATGTGCAAATCCCGCAGCGGCTAGGCTGTGCACGATGAAGGAGGCAGTATTGACGATTTACTACATCTGCAGTAAACTCTAAAGGGGGAGAGGGTGCAAAATGAGGTCAATAGCGGTGGTGACGGAGCAGGTGTCGTGCATGCTGGCGCTTCCGACAGGGCTTTGGCACTTCAAAGTTGCGTTTCATGCCTGCAAGTCTGTACGGCACCTGAACAAGCTGAGTGTGCGCTGTGCTGCAAGAGCATCCGGCCGAGCTGCGCAGCAGGGCCGCTGCTGCAACCTGGCTGCTAGCGAATGCTGCGGTGTCGCGGGCTGTGGCGCTGAAAATGCGCTGCGCGTGCCCCGGAACGCATTCAGCTGCAGCGCACAGCTGCCGGGGCGCAATCCCACATCCATGCCGTACGAATAGCGGCTCGCAGCCCTGGGTCAGTATTGGACAGCTTGCACCAAATGGCTTGTTCCAACCGTCGCTGTGACGCAGTGCGATGCAACACAGTAGCTTGCACCTGTTGCTGCGTTTCCTGAACGGCGTTGCTGCGCTTCTGGATGTCAAATCGGCGACCTATCTGCACTCGACTTGCAAAGCGCCTGGCCCATGATATGGCGTAAACTTCACACACAAGCCAGATCCTGCAGACACGATATATACAAAGTACTAGCGCCCCTCGGCCAAGTCGAACACGTCGATTTGTCACAGCAAATTTCCAATCTTCCGCGAACAGATATCGCGCAGGACAACACCTGTGACTTTTACTCTGTTGATGGGACCACCCGCTCGGATATCTGGCTTGCAGGTCTGTGGGCATTGTGCAACAACGTAAGCATTTCGCAAGTGCACCAACGTAAGCATCTCGCAAGTGCACGACCGATACTGTATGCAATTTAAAGTGCCATCCTTGCAAGCTGACTGTGTGCCTGCAGAAGCATGTGCTGGCATTCTACCGAACGGTGCTGCGCGGAGCCAGAAACCAGCCTCCAGAGCAGCGGACGTCAGTGGAAGCATTTGCGCGCTCTGAACTCGAAAGGTTTTTAGAGCCGTCCTTGCACTTGTGTTTAGCATCCTGACGAGGAGCTCCAGCCCCACATCCTGGCTTGATGCGTGGCAAGCATGCATGCCTGATGGCGGCATGGGCACGACTGCGGCGCCTTGCTCTGCCTGCCTGGCTGACACTTTCACCCGTTCGCGTATTGCGTCAGACTGACCCTGCTGTTGGCATCATAGGTTCAGGGACGCAAGCCCCAAAGACTACCAGCTGATCGAGGTACACCGCTCTCTATCCGTGACTGTCGACCCAGGCTAGCATGCCTGTTGCCGTGCCACATCATTGCAAGAAATGCCGCAGCTACATCTAAATTGATACGGTGTCGTCTGCAATCGCACCTGCAGCACCTCATACGCAAGGGCAAGCGGCAGCTGGACATGTTGGAGCATGGCAGCGTGACGGGTGTGCACCTGCGCGGCGACCACTGAGCGTCCACCGCACGGGATGACCACTATTTACCTACGAGCGGAAACGAAAACCACCGTGCGGGATGAGCGAAACGCACTCAGGCAGGGTTGGTCAGGGTGAAGCACGCTCTAAAGCTGTCCCAGTTTAGCAACACCGCCCTTTGGAAGGCGGCCAGATCCAGTGCGGAATTACGTTGTGATTGTTCCGGTTTTGTTGTTCTGTTTTTGTTGTTCTGTTTTTGTTTACAACGTCAGTTGGAGATAGAACTGCAAACTGCATTCGAATTGAATCGTCGTCTTTGGTCTCTTGCTGAGGACGTGCACTTGCAACCTACGCCTGCCGCTGTGGCCGCTGCCCTATGTCGCCTTCGTCTCCAGCACGAAACCATGCCACGTTGCAATCTCCTCCTCTAGTGCTTTTGTAACCAGCTGGTGCTGCTTCACGACGCTGAGGCCCCTGCACACATGCATGCGGCAGGTGTTGGGGATCGATGCGTCGCGAGCATCCGCACGACTGCCAGCAGGAGTCGCCAGCACGGAGTTGGAAAGTCCAGCCTAGAGTCGCAAACTAGACCGTTGTCCAGCACATGCACGATGGAGCTGTGCATGGATGCTGTCCCCATAGCGTGGCCTAGGAAAGCCTCACTTGAACTCGTCGGCGGCGACAGCGATGCGATACATCGATCCGCAGCCGCCGCTGGTGTCCTGCACCCGCACCGCCTTTGCGCCGGGCATGCGCTCCTTCAGCAGCTGCGTGATTTCCTGTTCCCGCTGAGCGGACGGATCCCCTGATGTGGTCGACAATGAGGCCGTCTGACTGCGCAACGCGGTGGCATTGCTGCATGCGGCCTGACTGCCGCTCCGATGGAGCAGGCGCTGCGCAATGCTCAAGTAGCCACGCCTGATGCCTGTGGCAGTCATGGGCGCTGCGTGCGTGAATAGGACTTGACCAGGTGTCGGAAATTGCCTCGTCGATGAAAGCAAAATTTGCCGCTTTGAGCAGATGCGGCGCACAGACAGATAGCTGAGCAGGCGGCTATGGCACTGTTGATTTTGCAAACGCAGAACTCGCCACTGACCCACTCTGCACATGAAGTTGCATCGAATCTCTGTCTTCACCGGTCAGGAAAGTCTTCAGACGGAAAGTCCCGGTGCTGGCATCTGCAGCGCGAACGCCGATCTTTGTGAATCGCTGTGCCATCGAAAACCACACAGCAATATCAAGCCCCTCTCTAGGTTGCACGCCGCCCCGAGGAACCAGCGTCTTTCCTCCGACTCCGACAGCCCCGACCACCGACAGCTCCGTTTAGCTGGCCCACGAACCTCTGGGTAAGCACGCAGGCAACGCTAGGCGCTCGGATCCAGCGAGAAAGGCACCTTCCAATTCTGCTGTAGCCGCTGGGGATTGCTGCGCGGCGGAGTAGGGCAGGCCGAAGACTCGAGGTCCCGGAGCAGGCCTGCGGCCGCGGCTTCACCCTGTGAATCGCGAGGAATGGACCATCCGCGCACTGCAGACCAGGTGAGTGCGGTCCTTGTTGGCGGGCAGGCAGACACGCTTGGCGTGGAAGGACCGGCATCCCATGCACCGCCCGTGTGCACCGCCCTCCCGAGGCTGTCGCACCGGCGCCTGCGCCATCTGCAGATCGAATGGCTGACTCCATGCCCTCTCCTGGCGACAGATCTATGCCGACTACCAGAACAGGTTCCGGGGCCTGCTGCGGGCACTGACAGAAGGTGCGAGTGCACGACACCAGGTAGCATGCAACCGTGCATGCGTCTGCTGCCTGACAGCGCCACAATGCATCGCTCGTGCTCGCCGCAGCACGCTCCCCGGCCACCGGCAGCCTGTATGTTGTGCTGTGCCGCTGCACACAGCGGCGGCCGTTTGGCTGAACACATTGGACTGAAGCATGTTCTTGTCAGCCTTTCAGAGGAGGAGGACTTATACCAGCAATGCGACCCTGAGCGCGAGAACCTCTGCCTGTATGGTGAGTCAGCTTCCCTGCCTTCCCTGGACGCCTCCATGCCTCGTGCCGAGAACCGCCTTCCAGCTCTGCCATGAGATCAGCTGTGCCCTGAGATTGCTGCCTGTTGCATCCCTGCTCTGCGTCCACAGCACCCCGCTGTTGCCATGACACCTCGACCAGACTCCTTTCACATCCACAGGCGAGTCTGATGGCTCCTGGGCAGTGGATCTGCCGGCAGAGGAGGTACCCGCAGAGCTGCCCGAGCCCTGCCTGGGTATCAACTTCGCCCGCAACGGGTGAGCGTCCTGGCGCTGCCACCTGCAGCATGTATTGTTTCGTCCTCATGAGATCACAGGCTGGACTGGAGCCATTTGTATGTCTGCTCAGGCCGCCGCGGCATCGTGGGAGAACAGGTCTTGTATTGTGTGGCAGCTGCCTGGCTCGCAATGCAACACAGAGCATACCGACAGATGCCTCACTGATGGGTGCGTCTGCATCAACGATATGCAGCGGCGGGACTGGCTGGCGCCGGTAGTGGTACACACTCGGACCGTTCCGCCCCGTCACATTGACGAACTTGATTCAATTGCCTTCCCGTGACCGCAGGATGCAGCGGCGGGACTGGCTGGCGCTGGTGGCAGTGCACTCGGACTGTTGTGCCCCGCCACGTCAGTTTATCTATCCATGTCGGTCAGTATCCATCCGTGCTCAAGTCGGTCGACCATGTGCATCCGCCGCCCACAGGATGCAGCGGCGGGACTGGCTGGCGCTGGTGGCGGTGCACTCGGACGCGTGGCTGCTGAGCGTGGCATTCTACTACGGGGCGCGCCTGGACGCGGCGGGGCGGGCGCGCCTGTTCAAGACCATCAACACCGGCCCCACACTCTTCGAGATCGTCATGGGGCAGGCCAGCCGGCTCGGCGGCGCCGGCGTCGTCGGCCAGCCCCGCAACCGCAAGGAGGCGGTGTGTTATGTATTAGACTTTTGGCCACAGCCACAACCTAACTCTCTTATGTGCCAGCTGTTCTCTTCTGCAAGCTGATCTGCGCTGTGCTGCAGCCTTACGCTCAGAAGCAGCATCCTGTGCATTGTGCGATCATACCTGCCCTCGATGACGAAGCGAAGGCAACCCGTCACAAGCATGTTGTGCACATAATAGCAGGAGCCTTCGCCAACTATTGATGTGTACTTTCATTCCTCTGAACGCATGTTTTTTCTGTGAACAGGACCAGCCGACAGGGGTGGCGCAGGCCGCGGATGTGCCGCTGGCGACCGGGCGGCTGGCCACCATGGCGGACATCAATGGGGGGCTCAAGGGCCGGCAGGCAGAGGTCAGTCGCTGCTCCCCTCGGTTGTGAGCCACGAATCCTGGGCGGCGTTACCTGGCTGGGTCATGTACACGTCCAGAGTAAAGCTATGGCGGCATACAATCAATCACAGCTGCCGTCTATCTGCTTGCTGCGCAATGCAACTGCGTGTGGCCATGAGCCAGGGCATATGGTGACTCGCGTCTGGCGGCGCATGACAAAGTTGTGTCTTCACGGTGCCTCGCAGCTGTTCTGGCCGGACGACAACAAGTGGTACCTCATCCAGGTCCAAAGCGTCAACCCAAAGGCCAGGACTGCCAAGTACGTGGCACCGAAAGATTTCCTTGTCTCTGTGCCGCTTTTCTCAGGGTCGACACTCTGGATCGAGTATCGCCATGCCTGCACGGACGCTAGCACTCAGCTGGCCTGCGTGTCACGAGTCTGGACGGCGAAACACCGGCTGCAGCAATGTGCATACAGGTGTATGTCCTGGTTCTCAGCGCCGACATGTCCTGCATTTCCCGCAATGCAGGGTGCAGTATACCAGCGGCGAGGTGGAGGAGCTGGATCTCGACCAGATCATCACAGACGGCCACATGTCGCTCGTCACCTGAGGCTCCGCCGCGTAAGGCGATGCAGAATGTGTTGACATCGGATCGCTGCAGGCGGTTTTGTCGGGCGCTCGATGCGCAGATTTCAGTCTGCAGCTGGCCTGGTGCGACAACCCGGGGGCTTAACACGCGGAGAGTACGTACAAGTATGGGTGTCGGTAGGAGCTTGTATTGGAAACGGGGTTGGGTGTTGCTTTCTTCCGTGTTCGTTGCAGCCTGGCACATGTTGGCGCATGCATGTGTTTGACAGCTGCACATCCTCTAGACAATATGTTGTAAGGTGTGTCCTGCGGCTGTGCGGCACACAATATCTCGCTCTGCAGGTTGTGCACTCTAGGTATGCACCGCAGACACTGATGCAGATCTGGTGGCCCCCAGACTCTTGGAGAACTGTAAGATGGGCGCCAGCAAAACTACGGCGGCACTCGGCGGCCGATGCAGAGACAGGCTTGCGCATCGTATGCACAATCACATTTCCGTTTATGAACATCTGCTTTAGCTCGCGATTTCAGCCAATTCGCTGCTTGCTCTCAGACCATTCACAGTTGAATTCTTGTGCCCACAGGAAGGAAGCATCTCGCCAATCGCAGGTGCATGATCGAAATTCCGCTCGGAACAGCAGTGCAGGCATCTGGAAGTGCTCTATAGAAACGTGCGGCTGCCCCGACAGCATGACAACAGAGGAAAAGCAGCCCGCGGTCTTCAAAAAGCTTGGGGATCTTCGTCCAGATACAGCAGGCCACAACCTGACTGTGAAGGTGGGGTCAAACCGAAAGCAACCGTGTGCATTCATTTGTTACTTGTTGCATCAGCTGAATGGCACGGTCGAGCCTAGACGGCTGATTGACCAGAGTCTTCAGCTGAAGATCATCTGGTACCTCCTGCCTCGACCGCGACGAGCGGCACCGCATGCCTTTTCACGCATGCCTGGAAGCTTTCGAATCGTAAGTGATGTGCTCGTCCTGAGCTGCTGGGGCCAGTTCACTATCAGGCACCGCTGGCCGCGTCTGACGGTCAGCATACAACATCAGGGTGCTCCAGCTGAGCAGGACAGCGTTCCTCCACAGCATGCCGTAGTTAAGACCGGCTAGCCCTGCCTTAAAGTTCTCATCTGCAGGTGCGGGAATGACGCATCCCACATGCCGTGATAGCCGCGAATGTTCCCTGCAGCCGTGCCCCACTAGGCGGGGCGCTGAGCTGGGCACATTCAAGTTGACTGCACCCTGAAAGGGCAAGAGTGTGTGACGGGCAGGTGGTGGGGGCGAAGCTGGTGCACACGCGGCAAGGTCGGCCGGGGGCGGCGCCCACGCGCATTGCAGAGTGCCTGATCGGCGACGACAGCGGTGTCATGGTCATCACCGCCCGCAATGACCAGGGTGCGCCTTTTCATATATGATTATCATGGTACGAATTTGCAACTGCTTTATGTGTACTTCAGTTGAGTGCGCAGCCCCCGGCAATGGCTGCTGGGTGCTCTCGCGCATCCCCCCGTCAGCTGGCTAAGCTGGGATGCAACACGCGGCGGGCATTAAGGAACCTTGCACCGCGGCACGCAGGACAACCGGCGCATTGAGGGCCGTGCGGAATGAGGGCCGTGCAGTGCCTGGCAAATGCATCAGCACAAACTTGTCTGCGCGATGCCACGAACGGCGTGCGCTCCTACGGCGACAGATAAAACACCTCGTTTTGTGTATCCGAGACCGTCGTTTCTTTGCTCGAAACCTTTGGATCTGATGCCCCGCAGTGGACCAGCTGCAGCCGGGCAGCTGTTGGACGATCCGCAATGCCAAGGTGGACATGTTCCGCGGCTGCATGCGGCTGGCAGTCGACCAGTTCGGCAAGCTGGAGCCCGCAACAGACGCCAGCATCGAGCCCAAGGTGCGTGTGCACCATCTGCTGCTGGCGTGTGCGGTCCGATGCGCTTCATGACGCCACATCTCCTCTTGGCAGAGGCCCCACTCCTTCCAGCAGCGCCCTTCAATAATGCAAGCTGCGTCAGCCCATGCCCGACACAAGGCACAAAGCTTGCTGCCCGATGCCCGCATGCCCATTGAGACTGAAACAAGGATAAGAAAATGTGGCTATTACTGTTGAGGAGTCTTGAATTTCTTTGTGCGCAGACAGACTTCAATCTGTCGCTGTTGGAGTACGAGCTGGTCAATGTGCCAGCGGAGGCGTCATGAGGCACAGGGGAAAAGACGGCGGATGAAACACATAGAATCCTCCCGTGCGTGGGGTTTGACCAGCGCCGGATCCGACGCGGCGGCCGCGACAATTGGTTGGCGAGCGATCCTGCTACACCAGTGCCTCGATTGTGGAAACAGCGCTTGCAGCTGCCTTGGCCACTCAGCAGTTTCCGATCGTGGATGTGCGCTTCGTTCTGTTCTGGCAAGCGGCACTGCAGGGGTGGCTAGAGGTCGCATTGGGGACCGATGATGTTTGGAAGACTGCGATAGGCCTCGGATTTTCAAATCAATTCACTGCTCCACTCGCACAGAAATTGGTCTGTCAGCTCTCTGCCTCCTCCAAATGCACCAACCAGCGGTGCAGAGATTTATTTCTGATGGCAAGCTCTTCATCAACGAGCATCAAATCCGAGTCAATGTTCGTCGAGCTGTTCCACGAGCCTGTGCCTGGGTCGCAAGAGCTGCCAGCCATCCAGGCGGCCCGCTCTGCCAATGAGACAAAGCTGCTTCTGCCAAAGAGGTGGCACCAAAACCGACTGCAATCCTCTCAGACCCTAGTATCACTGCGACTGGCCATCAGCGGCAGCCGCCGCACGAGGCAGGCCCTGCCGCCCTGCGGCGCCACCGGCGAGAGGCTGCCGACTGCAGGCCGGCGCCGCCATGGCTGGCTAACCACAGCATCAGTCGCCACAGGACGCGCCGTCAGCTGCTGCCGTCAGCCGCTGCCGCTGTCGTCGGCGGCTCGATTGTGGGACTGGCCGCAGAGGCCGCTGTCGGCGGCTCAGTGCCAGGGCCGGATGTAGTGTCAGCCGCCGCCAGCAGCTCGCTTGCGGGCCCGACCGCGCCGAAACGTTCTGGCGGGACGCCGGCGCGGCACAGGCGCAGTGCCAGGTACTCGGCCTTGTCGCGGCCCGCCGCCAGCTCGCCCCAGTCGCTCGCCGAGATCGACACCACCTGCGCGCGCAAACGGGAGCTCGGGGGCCTGAAAGCATCATGGTGCCAGACAGTGCAGCGTCGCGGCCATTGACGCGATGACCCGTGTGCCCAAAAAGACCGGGGGCTTGCCGGGGCCCGCTGACATTGCGCTGCGGCATCTGGCAGCGGTAACAAGGCATGGGCAGGCAGCAGAACAGGTGTCGGATGTTCGATGTGCCACAGGCGCACCTGCCAGCCGCGGGCGGCGAGCAGGCGGTCGCGCACGAGGGTGCGCCCCAGCGGCGTGCCCGTGTTGCTGGCAAAGTGGTGCGGCCCGTCCACCTGCACAACAGTTGCACGATAATTTGAAACGAGTCCCGTCTCTTTATATGGCACGCATAGCTGGTGAATTGTGCGCCCCAGCGGCATGCCCGTGTTGCTGGCGAAGTGGTGCGGCCCGTCCCCCTGTGCAGGAAACTGAAGATGAATGAACTCTTTTTGTTTAATGAATGCGGTTCTCGAGACGAAAGGTGACAACCGGGTCAGAGTTTCAGCAGTGCTTCGGAACAGATGATGGGAGGTGCCACATGAGGCTTGCCGGCCCAAACGGCTCTCCTCCAGCAATGCGCGGCGGCATACGCGTTTCCAGGCAGGAGCGTGCGACGCCTTTTGCTGGGTGCTCTTTGGGACGTCAACAGATGCTCTGTTAGACACCAAACAATGAGCAGGAAAAGCCACATAGCACTGCAGGACGGAACTCCAACACATCATAAACCCCTACCTCGATGGCCACTTTGGGCAGGCCTGCGGCACCCAGCCCGGCTTCCAGGTGCAGCTTGAGGCCCAGCGACTGCGCCGCCCGCCACCCCTGCGCCGCCTCGCCTGGTAACAGGAGGTGCCAGGTCAGCAGTGAGGGCACATGAATCAATGCAGCCCGCGACAGTCCGCCCTGGAGGCCCAGCGTCTGCGCCGCCCGCCACCCCTGCGCCGCCTCGCCTGTGCGCCCAAACACCTTCGGCGCTCGTTCGGTGAGTCGCCAATGTGTTTACAAAGTCGGTGCTAGGGCGAAAAAGCAGTTGGCAGCAGGCAAGTGCCGCATGCATGCAACATCCAACATTAAAGCAGCCTACCAGCGAGGGCGGCATCGTCGGCGGCCGCCAGGGGGGATCCGGCGCCGGCGGCGATGTCCCGCATGAGCGCCGCCAGCTCCGGGTCCACATCGGGTGCAGACTCGCCGCTGTCGCCGGCGCGGTCGCCCTTGAGCCGCGCCCCGGGCGCCAGCAGCGAGAAGCGGCCGCGCCTGCAGAACACACACAGCACATCACATGATGTATCTCGCGCATTGCGGTGCCGGCTTGCTTCAGGCGTTGGAGTTTTATCTGCACTTTCACAATCCTCGTCACCCAACTGCATACCCATGTGCAGGCTCCCCCGACTGCCTTGTCAGTTTGGTTTCAAGCAAGCAGATCAGGCGCGGATCGGACGCAACAAGTTTGGCTATTTTGGTTGATGCATTCTCTCATGCTTATCAGTAACCTCTTGCATTTACGATTTTATCAGGCGCTCATTTGCTGGACAGCTCGTCTGCAGCGGGAGAGGTGGCGGCGCCTTCGTGACTAGATTCAAACCCACAAAATATTTATGTTGCGCTCACTCGGTGGCTTGGTCCTCGGCGGGTGGGGCGGAGGCGCCGTCCGGCAGCCGCGGCCGCGCCGCCAGCAGCGGTTGCAGCTCCACGGGCAGCGCCTGCCGCCGGCTGCTCAGCGGCCTCAAATCAGCGAACTGCGACGTACGAGGGCAGGGAATCTTTGCGTGTTGGAATCACCGGGGAGCAGCAGGCATTGGCGGTGGAATGCTGCCTGCTCGCGGCTCCTCATAGCAGTGCTTTGCCAACAAAATAAAATAAGCTAAAGCTTTTTTTATTTTTTCCAAACGTCAAAGGGATGCAATAGCTCATGTCTGCAATTGCTGCAAAGGCATGCCAATTGTCGGCGCTGCACCGTCAAGTACGCGGCAGGAGTACTGTTGCATTGGTGAACTTCGTTCCCTGCGCCTGGTCAGCTCATGAATGGTGCAGCACTATGTGATGCTATACCTACACCTTTAACCCTTGTCAGAATGATGCGGACCTTTGGGCAGTCTGCTGGACCATCTTCCTGCGGCGCCACACCGCCTGCGCCCTGCCAGCTGTCAGCGACTGCTCTGCTTCCGCCTAGCCTGTTGTCATTGACGGCTTTGCCTGTCGACGCCTCTGCTGCCGAGCCGTCGACGCTGCCCTCGCCATTGCCGCCGTCAGCAGCGGCAAACCGGACAGCGGCAAGCCGCCTCGAGGCTGCGGATGCTGCTGCTGGGCCGCGCGACTTCGGTGGCCGCAGCACGATGTCGATGCTGAACAGGCCGTCCTCCGTGACGTATTCCACCACGTAGCTGAGCCCTGCGCGGGGTTTAAAGGGAGCGCACAGCGGTCAGCAGGGTGGACAGGGCACAAGCGCAGATGGTTGTCCTCATGGGGGTGCACCCAGCGGGGCGGCGACCTGCCGGTGCATGGCGGAGGTGGGGCCGCTGCCCGCTATCTACCTCAAATTTGAGAGTTCAGACACAGCTAGATGTTTGTCATCGACAGTCGGGGCGCAACCAGCGTCGTGACCGCGGCGGCGACCTGGCGGAAAACCCTGGCGGAGGTGGGGCCGCTGCCGCATTCTATAATGGGAGCCAGTATGTGACTAGCTGTTGCTCTGTTCCACTGTTGGTCATATTGTTTCTCGGGACGCACCCAGCGTCGTAAGCGCGGCGGCAACCTGGCGGTGCATGGCGGAGGTGGGGCCGCTGCCGACGTCGGAAGCCTGCTGCAGCCACAGCCGCTGCGCCTGCTGCGCCACGCTGCGCCGCAGCCGCACATCCGCCAGCTCCGGCACCTGTGCAGATATGTTTGATGATGTCAGGAACAACTGAGACAGCGACAGTAAGGCCAGTCATCCGAGCGCTTTCATGGCCAATCGCCGCGCCACGCTGCGCCGCAGCCACGCATGTGCCAGCTCTGGCCGACCTGGACAAGAAGATAATGCATCAACACATCCGTGTGATGCGTGCGTAGGGTCACTCAAGGACATGCGTCCATTGATTCGATCGATCAGATCGCCTTCAGTCAGTCGATGGACAAAGGATATCAGGTCAGTGTTCACAACGGCCCTTCCACCCTAGACTTTGATTAGAGGCCGAGTCTGCGGCTGCCTAGCAGCGCAGCGCTCCCACCGACAGCAGGGGCTGCGCCGAACGAGGCACCCGACCTCGGTGTTTCGTGCCTTATCTCTTTCGTAATAGGGGCAACTCACCTCGGTGTGCAGGATCATGGCGGTGTGGAACAGCTTGAGGACCTTGGCCTCGTCGCCGCCGCGCACGCTCTCGCACGCCGCCTCCCACACCTCCCTGTACCCCTCCACATGGCACTCCTACATGGATGTTAACAAGGTATTCTGACTTGTATTCAGTGTTCTCACGCTTGCTATAAGAAACCCTGCAACTGACAAGCTTCCCCCACAGCTGCCTGTACCCGTCCACATGGCGCTCCCGGGGCACAGCGACGCACCTTTCAAATCAACCAGCTCCAAATTGTATACGTCATGTGTGTCTGCCATCGTGCTCATTACAGCACCAGTCCAGCGTGTCGAGTGGCTGGGACTCTGGGTGGGAAGTGCGCCGGCAGCAGCCGCCCGCATGGCGCATCCGCTCAGCTTGTGCACATGGTTGATGGCATGCGGCGCATGCAGGGCCGCCTGCAAGCCTGCAAGCCAGGCTCCTCACCTGCATCGGGCCGGACGCTCTCTCTGTGGGACCCTAAACCCGGAACCCAGAGTCACCCAGAATGCGTTGAACCCGGATTACCTGCATGATGGCCAGCGCCCAGGCGGTGGCGACGGGCGCCGCGGCGGCGCCGCTGCCGTCCAGCAGCTTGCCCCGGCACGCCGCCGCAAAGTGGCCCACAAAGCCGCCGCCATGCTGCGCCGACTTTGGCCGTATGCAGCCCAGCGCCGCCAGCGCGGACAGCGCCTCGTGCGGCGCCTGCAGAGTGTGGAATTCACATGGCAAGGGAATGAGTAACCAGCCAAAATATTTGAAATCCGCGATATCAGTACCAAATCTGCCCGCGGCCGCGGCCAGCCCAGCGCAGCCAGCGCGGACAGCACTTAGTGCGGCGCCTGCACGATGAAAAGGCCGAAAGTGTACTGTACCGTATTGGGAAACAACGTTTAGTAGATGTTGGCATAGTGACTAGTGAACAAGCATTAGATCGGGGTTTTCCCGGTGAAGCCAAGCGAAAGGCTTTCAAACGCACTCAAGGTGACAGAAGCTCTTCCTGGATCAACCACCAGAGTTGATGTTATCTGACCGCATGCAGCCGAGCGCCGCCTCATGCGCTTTAGACGATGTCAATGTCTGCCAACCGCATTCAGAAGCAGACTGACGAGGCCGGCAACCTCTGGCATTGACGAAATATCCGGTCTGCAGCTGCCTGTACATGCGAGGGTCAGGCGGCACGGCAGGCCTCAACCCTGGCAGCCCGGCCCTCGCAGACAGATGACTCCTCACAACTGGCCTTGTGCTCTTGGAACGCGCAACCCAGCGCACCTGCAGCGCGCAGCATTTGCTTCCAGCAGGGAGCACAGGTGCAGCAGCTGCGGCAGCGTCGGCGCGCACACATGGTTCTGAGAGGCGGTGTCGCCGGAGGGGTTGTCGCCGGACAGCTAGCAGTTTCCAAAACAGATCAAAGCCGCACCTGCAGCGCGGCCGCATTCGCGTCCAGCAAGGAGCACAGGTGCAGCAGCTGCGACGGCGTCGGCACGTGCCCCAGCTGCTGCAGGCCGCTCAGCGCGCGCGCCAGCGGCGGCGCCTGCGGGGAGCTGGCGCCGCCGGGGGCCGCCGCCGCGCACTCATCCAGGGAGTCCTGCGCACGAATTACATCGATTGGGGTTTCATAACCATGATCCTACCCATTCGGGAGTCAGGGCGCCGCTGCCGCGCGCAGGGTGTTCTGCACGGAGAGTCCACAGTTGGAAGACGAGACAAACGCAGCGCCCTTTTGAATGGAACGCACACCGCACCTTTTGTTGACTGCCTGTTTCTAAGTGGCTGTATGCAATTAGCCTCATAAGATGATCAAGTGTGTTTTGGGCGCACCATCTGGGCCAGGAAGGCGTCCAGGAAGCCGTGCACGAGGGAGGGGCGGGGGCGGGGCAGCCCCTCCCCCTGGCAGCTCTGCCCCAGCGCTGCCAGCACCATGCTCAGCTCCGTGCGCGTGCACTCCCGCCGCTTCCTGCTTCCACACACGCATAACTAACTGGTTTTGTATCCTGTGAAACCCTTGCGTCATACTTACAAGGATCGCCCAGCGCCGCTAGCACCATGCCCAGCTCCGTGCGCGTGCACACCCGCCGCTTCCTGCTTCCACACGCACGGCAGTTCTGTTCTTTGAAGTGCCTGGTTTTTTTGGAGTCCGGTGGAATAACGCTCGTATCCTGTGGGGCATTGCGCCAGCGGCGCCAGCACCATGCTCGGCTCCGTGCGCGTGCACTCCCACCGCTTCCTGCTTCCACACTCGAGTTCAGGTGACCAAAGTCATGGATGTCAAGAGCCTGATGCCTGCGCCATCTCCGGCATGCCGCGCCGTCACACAAGACAGACACACATCCGATGCACCCCCAGTCTCTGCTGCTCTAGGTTTTCACTTCTTCTTTGCTGCCCCTGCTGGTACAGAAAGTCGGCAAGGCGCCGGCCTGCTCGGGTCCCAGCACGCCCATCGCCGCGGCGTCTAAACACATGGCATATGGTATTTTCGACTTGGTCGTCTGAGGAGTTCAGTACGGCACACCCAATCTGATACCAGCTACAGCACCTGTAGAGAAAAGAGGCGGGCCGCCTGCTCCGGGCCCAGCACGCCCATCGCCGCGATGTTTATAAATAGGTTGGCGACGGTGGACTGCGCCTCCAGGATCTGAGTATCTGAACGTGACATTGGAGCTCCTGATTCTCAAATTGTATGGTTTGTCTCTGAAGATCGCACCTGTAGAGGAAGTCGGTGAGGCCGGCGGCCTGCTGCGGTCCCAGTACGCCCATCGCCGCGATGCTGAAAAGGAAGTTGGCGACGGTGGACGGCGCCGCCAGGTGCTGCCCCGTGAGCTCGCACACGCGCGCGGCGACGCTCTGCAGCAGCCTCAGCGGCGGCAGGTAGATGTCTGCCAGGCACATGTAGCTGCAGCGCAAGACGGGTGACATACATCATGCGTTGTTCAGGACTGCGACCTTGGGCTCGTTGAGATGCAGCAGGCCCAGCGGCGGCAGGATGTCTGCCAGGCACAACATGTAGCTGCAAAGGGGGACATGTTCATGGTCAGAAGTCTGTGACAAGTTTCAGGGTCTGCGCGTTGCCATGGTAGCGGCGGCGGCGGCGGCAGGTAGATGTCCGCCAGACACATGTAGCTGCAAGGATGTGGTAAAGAGAGGATGCAGGTGGAGTTCAGAGTATCGGGTTTCATGTGATGTGGCGCCATCCGACATACGCCCTGAAGCATGGACAAAACAGAGGAATCATCGGTGGATGAAAACGATGGACACGAGGTACATCATCACTCGGAGCTCACGTACAGTTTGTTCCCGTGTGTAGTGCGGGTACCTGCGGCTGACGTTGGACAGTTGAATGGCGTTGAGCCGCGGTGAGGCCTGCTGCAGTATCTCCGCAATCTCCTCCAGAGCGCCGTTGCGCGGTACGTAGCGCAGCACGCTGATGCCTGCGGTTACGAATTGCATGCTGTTCAGTGCAGCACCGCATCAGAGCGATGGCAGACCAGATGTTCCCGAGCAGACCTCAGGGGAGCACAACGGCAGCACGTGCATGCTGCAGCGCTGTGCCGACTACGGCAATAAAAACAAAAATCTGGGAACGCGCCGATTTCGCAGACGGCTCTGCAGGGCGCTCAAGGAAGAAGGGAGGAGTGATGTCTTGACATTCTAGATTACGAATATACACAGGTTTCAAATAAGGACGCACTCCACACCATGATGGGCAGGTGCGTGGGAGGCTCTGCTGCGAGGCACCTTCTGAGGTGAGTATTGAGTAACTTAATGATCTCTGTATGTTCACCTTGAGATCAGGGGAAAAGAGGGATCAGGGGCGCACTCCACAGCATCATGGGCAGGTGCGTGAAGCGCTCTGCCACCAGCGCGCGCAGCCCCGGGCGCGTCAGCTGCGCCTCGACGGCCATGAAGCGCGGGTCCTGCACAATCTGCGGGACCAGGACGAAAAATTACTGAAACCCCAACCAAACGACTATGTCACGAGGGCGCGTCAGCTGCGCCTCAATAGCCAGGACCCGCGAGTACTGCGCAATTCAGGAAGCGGAGGACACATGCCGTCCTTAGCATGTTGAGTGAACGACGGAGTGTCCAAGGGTTGCAATAAGTGGGGTGATGTATGCATGGGTGCACCTTGTACAGGATGCTTCGTCGTTAAACAATTGTCGCTGCCCGCTGGGAGTCATTGGCCGCAGCCTCCGGGATGGCAGCGATCCCATTCCGGGCTGGCTCGTCAGGCGACAGACCAGAACAGCGATGAAACCTGTGACATAGAACAGCACCTGCAAGGCGCAGTTGGCATCGTGGCGCGCGCAGTGCGCCAGGCAGTTCATCGCCATGTACGCCACCCGCGGGCTCAGCTCGCTGCCTGCACCATTGGCGGAGTCAGATCAGCACTCGAACAGGTTGCCCGCAAGCGATGTCTTGTGACATGAGCGCCCTGTGCTGTAGAAGGGCCGTGCCTCAGGGACGCAGAAGCGACACAGCAAGACAACGTGAGCATGGCGGTCCAACCGCTGGAGAAGGAGCTTTTTTTGCGCACCTATTTCGGCGACGGCGCGATAGGTGTCCTCGATGAGGGCGTCCCGCGCCGCCTGGAAGCCTGCTCCCTTGTCCCCACCCAGCTCCAGAAACGTGCTGTCCGATGTCTCCTGCAGGAGTTCGGTCACAATGTTTCGAATCGCGGAAATTTGATCGAAAAGGAGAATTCAGGGTCATTCCTTGTCCCCGCCCAGCTGCAGGAACGTGCTGTACGACTTTTCCTGCGAAGGTTTGACACAATTGGGTAGGGTAGCATATGACACAACCGATGCAGTCGGAGGCACGAGCGTGCCGTCATGCCCAGCCATTACATAGTGACTGCGCTGGGCGGGCAAGCCGTGTTGACTGCTTGGTGAATCGTCCATTGTGCGGCTGCCGTGCTGCGGCGCACATCTCGGCGGGTCCATGCCGTCAGCGGCCGTCTCCATCAGTGACTGTCTCTGGGCCCTGGCAGAAGCCCAGAACACCACAGCTCACGACAAGCAGGCTGAATCCGAAGGGACAAGCTTCCTCTCACCTGCTCCTCGCCGGCGGTGACGCGCCAGTGGAACTGGACGAGCCGCGACGCCTGCAGAGCAATGATGTGAGCGGCGATGAGCCGATAACCACACGTTTAGACGGATGAGCCAGTTATCACACAGCCTGAAACGGTGGCTGACCTGTAATGAAGTTCAAGGAAGGGTGCGTTGCAGTACATCCGGAGACGTTACCCAGATCGGAAGCCAAAACACATTGGAAACCAACAAAGGAAGCCAACGAACCCTAAACCCCACCAGCTGCTGCAGGCGGACGAGGTCGGGCAGGTCTGTGTCGCTCCACGGCTTGCCCAACAGCGCGTTGAGCGTCTTGCGGTAGCTGAAGTTGACTGTCGAGCCGTCGACCCGCTGCAGCGTGAAGCAGTGTACCCCGTGGCGCGCCGGATGCTGCGCCACGATGACGCGCCGTATGCCCGGTCCCACCTTGTCCGCCATCCTCTGTTGAAGTACGAAGCACACGTAGTCAAATGTGCAGGAGTGCACGCCGTGCCGCGCCGGGTGCTGCACCACGATCATGCGCCGGATGCCTTATCCACCACCCCTCATGACAAAGTTCTTGATTTATTTAAATGAGCAGGTGCGCATCAAGTGTTGCACGATCAAGAGATGTCGCATGGCCCCACTTGTCCGCAACCCTCTGCGCGTCACCAATTTGTTGAACTTCTCTGAGAAGATTTGCAATTTCTTGGTTTCACAAACCGAGACTTGATGCCGGGGCCAGCCGTTCCCCGCCCTCTGTGCAACATGATCCGAACCCGTGTCTGGCGCACTCGTCAGTTTTCTTGAGGCTGGCAGGTGCCATGGGATGGAACAGTGCCTGAACCCCAGCACACGTTCCAAGCCTGTTCCGCCCGCACAGCGTGGATGCGCACTGCCACCGTGATGTGCTGGTCGCGGTCGCACAAACAACACATCTGCATGGGGTTAATGATAGGGCTTGTTGGTCGCAAGGTCTGGCTGCCGCACCGGGTGGTGGCTGAGCAGGTCCAGGACGGCCGCCTTGTCCTGGCCCCGCAGCGGCTTCCGCGGCGTCGATGACGCCAGCAGCATGCCCATGAAGTGGAACATCTCCTCCTGGTACCAAAACTGCATACCGCCCAGCACGATCGGCCACCTGCGATAGCAGAGCACGACGTTACTTCCGCACGTATAAGCAGCGTGCTTCCCGTTTGAAGATGCTGTGCTTGAACTCTCATCCGCCTGGACGCAGAGTATGTCTAAAGAGAAGAGCACGCACGCTTGTAGGCATGCAGGCTGCCCTTGGGGCCCGACCCCATTCAGCGGCATGCTGGCGGATGAAACAGAATCAATCTGTGCGTCTACGCACTTAGGCTTGTCCGGCCGGAGCAGCTGCGGCCGCTCCAGCAGCCTGGCCGCGCCGCCGCTCGGCGGTGCGCCAATGCTGCCGCCGCCAACTGTGCCGATTCCACCATCGCCGCCGCTGCTCCTGCTGCTTGACTCGGCATGTCGCCCGCCGCCATGCTGCGGAGCTGTGCCGCTGTCGCACTGCTCCGATGCGGCACCGCTCAAGGCACCCTCCGGTGCAAGCGGCCGCTTCGTGAGGGGTCGCCGCCTAGCGGCTGCCTGCGCCAGTGCGGGCGCCGGCGCCGCCTGCTGCAGCTGAGTGCTTTCAGGCGTCAGGCCCTGCTGCGTTGGCCTCGCCGGCTGCGGCAGATGGTCTGGATCGGCAGGCCTCTGCGGGCCGGAACGCGCCACTGCTGGCTGCGCTGACCCTGCTGGGTCCGCGGGCGGACCAGTCGCCAGCTGAGCGCCGCCAGTGTGCCGTGCTGCCGGCAAGTCGATGATCGCCTGGCGCTCCGGCTGTCGTCGCACGCTCTGAGCTGCTGCTGGCTGAGGCGCTGACCGGCGGGGCGTCCGTGCCGCTGGTCCCTGCGGCAGGCGTGGCGCCGGTGCCGACACCTGCAACATGCCTGCAAAGCGTGCATTGCGTATCAGCATTGGCAGGGATAAGGAATTCCATAGTGACTTGGTATGGTACAGGCGACTCGGCAAATAGTTGCGACCCAGCTCACCTTGAAAGGCACCAAAGACACCTGTGTGCATCCGTGCAGTATTGCCAGTCCGATAGGCCACTGCACTCTACACTCGCCGCAGCGTTTAACACATACTGTGCTGCAGCTCCGTGTGTAAATGCGATTGAATATATATAAATATGTACTCCTCGTGTGCCTCGCTGTGCATGATGCTGTCGACGGCTGTCTGACGAATCACCGTCTGACGGTTTCTCCCAAAGCACCAGCACATTCATGCCTCGGATATTTGCAGGACCGCATCAAGTCACTAATGAAACCTGTTCAATCTTCTGTTGCCGCGCTCTGACACCGATCATGCGCATGCTGGTGTGAGCGATGCTTGCAGTCGGACTGCGAAATCAGCACTGTACTGAGCTCGTTCGATGTGCGGCATCGTCGTGATCGTGGAAGGCGTCGACATCCCAGCATGCAACCAGCATGACGCCACGCAGGTGATTCGAGATCCAATTGGCGTCACTCACAGCACAACACCTGCGCCATGCTGATGTGCCTGCCGGCCCTTGCAGGCAGAGTCGCCTGGAGGAAGCGCTGAGGAGCCAACTCCGCATCCGCAGCTCGATGACTTCAGGGACATCTTGGCGGCGAGAGGACCCGACCGCCAACAATCTGCAGAGGTGCGCCATTCGCGAGCCGGCGCAGCATTCACTCGAGACTGGCGGTAGCCATACACGCAGCAGCCAATCACTCTCCGGCCTTACGCACTTCGTCGCATACTGATCACTGCAGTCCGTTGCAAGCATGCCCCAAGCATGCCCCGTTGCAATGCACACCCTGTCAGGCACAGCACTGTCTACATCCACATCAGGCCCCCGGTCACTGCACGCCGTGAGAGCCGCATCCACGCCGCGCTCGCAGATCGAGCTAGGTGGCGGCGCCAGTATCGAGTGCCTGGCGTCGGTGCTGCAGCTGCGGGGCGCCGCACCCGCTGCGCCGCACCACGGAAATGACGGCGGCGACCTGCTGCTGTTCAACGGTGCCGCTTTTCGATGGTCCTGATAACATCATGCCTGTATTACATCCTGTTGTCCTTCACAGCTGCTGCTGTTTCGTGCGTCGGTGTGAGTTTCTGACCCACGACTTCCACGGAAAGATGCTCAGGCCGGCAAGCGGATCACAAATGCGACCGCTCCTTTTCCTCGAGCACGATTGCTGGCCAGCACCGTTCAGGAACAGATCGAGAGGTCGTCTTTGATCCAAATCAAAAGCCAATCTGGGCCACAGGCGAGGTCTTTGGCGGCCTGGCCGTCGAGCTGGGCCGGAACGACGCAGACGCGCTGGCGGCGGAGCTGGCAGCGGCGGCGGATGTAGAAGTCCCGGGCGTGCTGCAGCGGCTGCGGGGCCCCTGGGCGCTGGTGTTCTGGCGGGCGCGCAGCCGCACGCTGTTCTTTGGCCGCGACGTCCTCGGTGCGTTTAGGGGTATTCAAAGCCCTTAAATGTAATTAGTGCATCTATCCCAGCATCGACATGACACCTGTTCGTGCACCAAAACACGCCGCTATGCCTTCACGATTGCTTCCAGTCTCGTGAAGACTCTTCTGCTGCTTCTGCACGCTCTTGATACCCTGGTACTGTCGCCAAATGGGAGCGCATTCACGAGCGCCCTTCCTGCCATGATGCAGCTAAAAAAGCTAGCCGCTTTTCACCTGCATTGCTGGTCACCCTCCGTTCCCCTGCTGCAGGCAGGCGCAGCCTGCTGGTGCACCGGCCGGATGCGCGGGACGGCCGCCTGCTGCTGTCCTCTGTGGCGCACGCGCCCCCGCCGCAGGGTGCCGCAGCCAATGCCGCGCCGTTCTGGCAGGCATGCAGCTACGAACGCCTCCTGTGTCCACACAAATAAGTCAGCATGCACCGTCACAGCAGATGGAGGTACTCTTGCAACGAGAGAAGGTTGCATGGAGCAGTCAGCACGGCTGTCCTGAGGACAGCCCCATATCCAGGGGACGAGATCAATCCCTGCAAGGGAAGGGCAAGTTTACGAAAGGATTGCCCGGTGCCTCTGCAGGAGCTGCCGCCAGGCCTTGCCAGCATCGCATTTGAGGCGCCACGCGAGGCGAGCGCCGGCGGCGGCGCGCTGCCAGGCCGACTACATCGGCACCCCTGGACGGACGCGCAGCTGCAGCAGGTTGCCACCTGCCAGCGGGCGCATCACCTGGTGCCTCGCGACGCGTGCGCCGCTGCAGACGGCTTGGCGCAGGGCGCGGCCGCGGACGATTCCGCAGCTGGCCGAGGGAATGTGACGAACGGCGCGACGGAACCTGTTCCTGCAGCGGCAGCCAGGCCGCCGGCGCACCCGGCCTCTGTCGAACCGGCAGTTGGCGCGGCCTGCGGCGCCAAAAGCGGCGGCGGCAGCGACAGGGGTTGTGGCGGTGGCGAAACAGGCGGCATCGACGGCAAAAATGGTGCCGCCGCCGCAGCGGGCAATGAGGCGGATGGCCCGGCAGCGGACGCGGCGGCGCTGTCGAGGGCGGCCGCGGCGCTGCTGCGAGTTCTCGCCGAGGCGGTGCGGGTGCGGTGCCTGGCGGCGGACGAGCCGGGCACCAAGCGGCGGGCGGCGGAGCTGCGGCAGGAATGCGAGGTGTGCCCGCTGCCGCTGCTGTGTGCCGCGGCTGGGGGGCTGTTCGAAGGGAACGGCGCAGACGTGTGTCCTGTGCCATCGCTGGGCGGCGTTGCAACAAGCCTGCACGCAGCAGACGGCGGCGGCGGCAGCGGCGCCACGGCGGCGGAAGGCGTGCCGCCACAGCTGTTGAACCCTGCTGGACGGCTGGCGCCTGCGCCGGTGCTGGTGCTGTTCAGCGGCGGCGTCGACTCCACCCTCCTGGCTGCGCTGGCTCACAAGGTGAGCAGAGAAACGCCTCTTGTCAAGCAATTCTGACCGAATCAGGATTTATGTCAGGGTGAGGACACCTGCATCGTGCAGCTCCCTGCCGACACTTTGGTGTCGGGAAAGGAGGCAAGCAGATTTCGCAGGCGGGCTGCGCTGCGTTGCGCTGCGGTGCAAGGCTGCTGGAGGTGCGGACGGCTGGCAAGGCACCTGGCAAACCGTCAGTCAGGATTCAGCGCCAAATCTGCATCTGCATATGTATTCGTGCACCGAGATGCAGCGCCGCCGCTGCAGGCGCTGCCGCCGGGCGTGCCAATCGACCTGGCCTCGGTGTGCTTTGCGGCCGGCACCAGTCCGGACCGGGCGGCGGCGCTGGACGCCCTGGAGGAGCTGGCGGCGTATGCACCAGAGAGGTATTGTACAGAGCTGCTTGGTTGTTCATAGGTGAAATGAGGTTCCAATCTTTGCTGAGGAAGGCGGCGCTGGACGCCTTGGAGGAGCTGGCGGCATACGCCCCCGACAGGTTATTGGTTGCTATATTCCAAAATCCGAACCCTTCCGAGTTTTTGCATGTCGCCTATGAACTCAAGCTAAGCAACTACATGTCCTCGAGGAGCTGGCGGCGCACGCGCCAGTCAGGTGTTACAAAGCGTTTCCCGAGATAGCCGGTTTTCTTGTTACAGCTGGCAGACTACGACTGTCCAAGCCGGAACTAGACCTGGAGGAGCTGGCGACTTGTGCGCCGGACAATTGATGACTGAGAAGCGTTTTCTCTGCTTTGCACTGGAAGACAGCTGTGAATGCCAACCTCAGGCTGAACCTGCGGGATCAGGCGGCCAATGCGCCTGTCAGATCAGAGAAGCAATGGTCTGACATGCACTCGGCCTGTCAGAAACAAGCCCTTCGTGGTGAAAAACTGGCCGGGGAGGCTCGAGGCGCGCAGAGCCCTGCGAGATGTCAATCTGCAAGCTCCTCAGAGCACGGGCAGGCTTTTGAAAGTGGAACGTAGGAAAGCCTTATCTGAGGCGGCCCTCACTCGTGTGCTGTGCAGGGAGTGGCGCCTGATAGAGGTCGACTCGACGCTCGCCAAAACGGAGCGCCACCGCCCCCGCCTGCTGCAGCTGCTGGCGCGCCCCTTCCCAGCTTCCCACTTTCCGCTCATGCATGGTCATGGCGAAACTAAAAGAGTTTTACCATGCTGCCCAGGCGTGTGTGACCCAAGCTGTGTCGTGCCTCACAGCTGCAAGTGCAGTATTGTGAAGCAGCAGCATCGACACCAACTCTGAACCTATCCCCAGGCGCCGTCACCGACGGTCATGTACCAGCAATGGCACCGCCCCATGGTGGTCCGCCGCCGCCGCCGCCTTTCTAGTATCTCTTCAACCGTATGTTAACCCTGAATATTCTCTGCAGGCGCCTTCGGCGACGGTCATGGACCTGAACATCGGCACAGCGCTGTGGTGCGCCGCCGCCGCCGCCGGCATAGTGCGCTACCCAAAGTGCGCTGCCTGGCGGCAACATTTCCAGTGCGGCGCAGGCTGCAGCAAGCCCGGCGAATTCCCGGATCAGGCAGCGGCAGGTTGCCAGGCTGCAAACTCAGCAGGAAGCCAGCTGCAGCCGCGGTCAACGGCAGACCGGCAACAAGATGGAGCGCACGCGGCAGCTCTGGGCGGCGGCCCGCATCGCCTCGACACCTTGGCCTCTCCACCAGCAGGCGGCAGCGCAGCGAATGACTCTGTGACGCCCGAGGCTGCAACGGCGGCGGCGGCGGCATCGCCGAATCTTGCAGAAGATGCGGAGCTGTCGCGAGGGGCGTGGGAGGGGCGGCCCGACCGCGCAGCAACACCCTCCCCAGCAAACCCCTACCGCAGCTGCGCGCGGGTGGCGCTGCTGGGGCACGGCGCCGACGAGCAGTGCGGTGGTTACGGTAGACACCGCACCACCTTCCGCCGCGAGGTACGCTTTTCACATCAGCATTGCATTTGTAGTTCAGCGTCCTAGGAAAGTTCTCAAATTTGTCGCGATTTTCCACTGCACCACCTTGAATCATGCAGTTTGCGCCATATCCTCAATGCGCTGTCGACTGTTGGTGGTGTCACTTGAACGGCAGGCGTCTGGGCCACGAAATAAGCCTGCCCCATGCCCAGCCAAGCTCAAATCTCAGTGAACAGGCGATGTAAGCACAAGCACAAGCCATATGGACGACCTGCATGCCGTACTTGCGCCGCCATCCAAGCTTGCGGAAGCGCAATCGACTTCGTGCAGCCTCTGCCGGTGGCGCAGAGCTGGGCGGAGGAACCGACCGAAAGAATGCGGCGGCTGCGGGTGCGCAATCCGAACAATACAGCAAATTCGAAACTTGAGACGTTGGTGCAGGGCTGGCCGGGCCGGGCTCAGGAGCTTTCCGCAGAGACGCGGCAGCTGTGGGTATGCAACCTGGGGAGCGACATGCGGAGACTTAATGCAGTTGTGACATCTGGTGGCGCAGGGCCGGGCGGGCCTGGTGGAGGAGCTTGCTGCGAAGACGCGGCTGTGGGTGTGCAATCCGGGGCGGGACGACCGGCTGGTGGCGCAAATGACAATTCGATTGTGTTTTCATTTTGGACTCTCAGGGCTGGGCAGGCCTGGAGGATGAACTGTGTGCGGAGACGCGGCGGCTGTGGGTGCGGAACCTGGGGCGCGACGATCGGCTGGTGGCGGACCGGGCGCGGGAGGCGCGGCACCCCTTTCTGGCGGAGGAGGTCGTCACGGCCATCTTGGACACGCCACTGCACCTGGTCGCCGACCTGCGGCTGCCGGCGGGTGAGCGATCCGCACTTAGAGTGCATGATTGCGATTGTGTTTCAACCCATCATTCAATTTTGGCTACTCCTGGCTGCACGCCACCCCTGTTTAGCAGGTTCGGGTGCTGCTGCCGTTCTAAAGGCGCCCCTGCACCTGTCAGGCGTCCTGCGGGATTCGCTGCGACAGAGACCTGCTCATGAACTCCAATGGAAACTTTGCATCTCTGTAATGTGTCAGATGAATCAAAATCGGTATTGTGCAGGCACCGGCGACAAAATCATACTGCGGGAGGCGCTGTGGCAGCTGGGCCTGCCGAGGGCGGCGGGCCGCGTGAAACGTGCCATCCAGTTCGGCACCCGCATCAGCAACCAGGCCAACCGGCGCGACTTTGGCAGCAACCGCGCGGCAAACCTGAAGAACGCCGGCTCCGTGCGGCTGGCAGACGTTCCCAGCAGGCAGCTGAAAAGTCGGTGATGGGGGCGGCTAGGCGTCAAGCTAGCATTCGAGCGAGGAGCGAGCTGCTCATCGGGCAGCTTCACACGCAAATACAGCAATGCAAGAGGTCCAACTGTGAGTGCTGGCAGGGGACCTGGCGGCGCAAGATTGGTGGCGTAAACAGTGAACCGTTTCAGCGACGCTCAATTTCAAATCCTGCGAGGCTGATGTAGGTAATATCACCAGGAAGCCAGCCTCTTGCAGCTGCTGCATGAATGCGCATTTGCCATTTCTTCACCCGCCGTGCCGCTTACAGCTGCTGTACAGCAGCGGTCGGCTGGTGGCTGGCGCTTTGCCTGTCGACTGCCCTACTACTGGCTACTTGAAGCAGGCTTTCAAGCAGTGCAGCTCTACCTACTGTGTCACCTGATCGGGGCCTCGCTCTGTGGAGCAAGCTTGAAGACGCTATTTCAGTGCACATGTTATCATGGCATGTCAGATTCCGCAGTTCAGGCTGAACTGTTCAGCGCAAAAAGGAAATTCCATGGCAACAGCAGCTTTTGACGCGGCGGCGTTGGAGGTCAGGAATCATGAAGAAGGCCTTCTTCAACCTAGGTGTTGCTGCCCAGGAAGCCTCGTGTGCAGTAGCCGAAAATACGATCCTGTCTCCGCTCTTAGCCTGCAGTCAACTTCGATGCCGTTTCACCTGAATTTGATCCGGATGCGAGCCGCTCTCATTATTAACGATCGTTTCGCCACAATTACGCAGCCCTTCTCAACGCCGCTGCCGGAGTGAGCTCACTTCTTTCCGTGCCGCCGCCGCTCGCTGGAGCGAGCTCAGTTACTGCTGCAGCCATGCTGCATCCCTTATGAGCAGCTGAACTGGTGCTATCGCACTGCTTAGGACGCGCACAGCAACATTGGAGTGTCGATTTGAGAAAATTGAGGTGTTCGTTGCGGCGGATGCACATTTCGAACGCCACTGCGCATTGCAGACTGGATGCCGGCGTTTGCTGACTGTCAAGTGCATGACTTGGACGCATGCGCCCTGGGGATGGCCTCCTGAGCCACCACTTGCCCTTAATCATTTCAGCATTGTTGCAGACGCTTCATTCTGCACATAATTGCGGTACCTCGTGCCGCAGCGGTGAACTGCTCGGTCCAGAGTCCAAGGGCTTTAACGGCCAGAGGTAATGTGGCGACAATGAAGTAGTCCTGAAGCCTGCCACGTGCAAAAACCTGAACCCGTAGTGATGCCGGCAGCGCACAGTCTGCCACGGCACTGCTTGCAAGCCGCAGCCCTAAAGCTTCGCCGGCGGATTGTGGCTGGAGGGCGCATTGAAGGCGTGCGTCGACCCTGCACGGACAGCCGGCACCATCAGTGTCTCTCCAGGCTGTCCAGCTGCTGTGGGCACATGGCATCGACGGGCAGCATGCGCGCATCAGCGCAGCGTGCGCAAACAGGGATGCTGCGCTGCATGCACAGTAGCCGGCCCTTCGAGGGTTGCATTTGGTTCAGCTTGTTTCCATGCAACAAGTCATGTTCACATTTCAAGATTAGACATCAGTTTTTGCGAAACGCGCCTGACTCGATGCCAGCCATGGGTTCAGTCGCATTGATGCATTCTTGGCATGGTGTTTTGGCTCAAGTCTGAAGGGGTAGATAGACCAATACGGACATGCACCTGACTCGACGCCGGCCATGGGGTCCAGCGCGACCTTGGTGCAGCTCAGGCTGTTGTGGAAGAGCTGACTTGGTTGTTCAGACTTCGGTTGCTCAGATACCAAAATATTAGCACGTACCCGATTCAATACCGGCCATGGGGTCCAGCGCCACGTTGATGAGCGCGGGGCGGCGCGCCTCAAAGGCCTGCCGGCACGCCACCGCCAGCTGTGCGCGGCTGTTGACGGCGTAACCCTCGCCGCCAAACGCCTGCATCAGCAGCTCGTACCTGCGGGCCGCAACCACGGAACATATTCTCTGCTCGAAATCGTTTCATGGGTGCACGAGGGGACTCGGGCAACACAGCCCTGAAACCCTCAGAAAACCCGGACAACCCACCTGGCATTCTCCACGAAGGCGGTGGGGATGGGGTCGGCTGCAAAGCCGCCAGAGCGCGCCCCGGCCTCGGCAGCCTCCCGCACTGCGTCCTTTCGCCGGTCGCCGCCGTAGATGCCATTGTTGTTGAACACGATGACCACCAGTGGCAGGTTGTACCTGAGCGTGAGGGAAAACAACGCTTGCGCTTGCTGGCTTGGCAGATAAATTCTACTTGAAGATATTATTGATTGCCGATGGGGGAGCAAGATGCTGATGAGTTGTTGCTATAACATGATGTCGAGGTTGTACCCAGTTAGGTTCAGGTAGCGGCGGCATCAGCAGTGCGCTGAGAAAGTGCCGGCAGCCCTTGTGAGGCTGCCGCAGAGCTGGCAAGCATGCCGGCTAGTTAGGGGTCTTCATCTCTCTGACATGCGCGACCGCCCGTTCATCGCAAACCGCTCCATGTGTCTGTCTGGCTTGGTGCCCCGCGACGTCCGTGAGACCTCCGCTGCCAGCATCAAGGCGTGCCGGCAAGTCAGCATCGCAGCCCACCTGCCTGCAAAGCAGGCGAGCAAACAACCCCACCTGCAGATGGTCTCGCACTCCATGCCGGAGAAGCCGAACGCTGAGTCGCCCTCCACGGCCACGGACAGGCGGTCGGGCCGCGCCGTGGCGGCGGCGATCGCTGCGCCCAGACCAACGCCCATAGTACCCCACGTCCCCGCATCCAGCCGCAGCCGCCCGCCCGTCACCGGCTCCAGAATGATCCTACATTGACGAATGTGTATCTGCTCATTGATGTATGTATCATTCGGTGCAGCCACAGGAATCGATCACTCAACCTAAAAGCTCGCCGCGAGTTGTATATGACACTCGTTCTGGCAGGAGACGACATGCGCAGGCTCCCAAGCGCCGCCGACATCACGGCTCACATCCTCATGAGATGTTGCTTCCAAGTATCATTCACGCTCTTAAGGTCACCGCGCGTCGTCAGTGGTGTTGGCGCCGTCGCTGGACACGACGGGCGCAGGTTCAACCGCCGCCGACACACATCAGCTGATGCAGTCTGCCCTCAGCAACCCGGTTCTTCCGAAAGCTCACCGCGCGTTGTCCATGGTGTTGGCGCCCTCGCAGGAGACGACGGGCGCGGGATCCACCGCCGCCAGCGCGTCGCGGATGGCGCCCAGCGCAGTACCGTAGTCCAGCGGATACGTGTCCTGCGACGTCCTCTTGCTGAGCTTTGTCCTGCTGCGAGCCACCTGCATCATATCAAGAGGAACATCACCCAATGAAAGCGTGCCGGGAGAAGACTTAGCAAGTTGAACAAGGACCTACCTCATGTCCGGGAGACAAGACGCCGGCAGCGAGAGTCCACGAGCAGTTTCAATGCCATTTGCCATGTCAGTCGTTGTCGAGGGTGTTTAGCATTTGAGGCATACAGGGCAGTCCTCCAAATCCGGCACACAGGCGGAGGGGCCACTCACATCGGCCGCAAGGGCGGCGGACCAGCCGGCAAAGCGCTGCGGGTTTGCCGTCGGCCGCAGCGCCGCAGTCAGCTGCTCCGCGACCGCCGCCGCGTCTCCCGGCAGCACCAGCGCCGCCTGCAAGCAACAGAAAGCATACTCATTCATAAATATCAGAATAAGATATGAATTTGACCTAGATGATAGGGTCTGCTTCGCGGCCACCGCTGCGTCTCCCGGCACCACCAGCGCCGCCTGCAGACAATGAAGATAGAATTGTGGAAAACCGCAATCGGTTCCGCTGAAACATCTGCAGGGCTGCACCTTGGTGGCAGCCTGCCATCTCGAATATTGCGCACAGGGATGTCGCTGGCCCTACAAGGTACGTTTGACAGCCGAAGAATGCATGGCCCTCGATTACAAGCCGTTGTCACATGCTGATTCTGAACATCTGATGCTTAAGATTTGGTTGATTGTTGTCCACCGCACCTTGCGGGCGTCCCGCTCCGAGGCCGCGGTGTCCACCAGGATGAACTTCACACCGGCCGCCCACCGCGGCGGCTCCCCAAAGTGCAGCTGCCAGTTGAGCCTGCAGGGCGGCGCACGGGCCGCGGCATTGGGAAGCGTTTCCGCAACAGATACGGCAGGTTGCCGGGCGAAAGTATTCCAACGAGTTTTTCCCAATGTGACAACTTGATTTGCAGGGGGATATGCACCTGACGCCAAGAGGATCACGACACTGGCGCCCCGCAGCACAGCGAGGGCATCCGAAAAAAGTGCTACATATTCTATTTGCAATCTAGTTATATGTACATTACAATTTTGTACACCTGGCGCCGAAGATGAGCACGACGTCTGCGCCCCGCAGCGCCGCCGACCGCGCCGCATTGACGGCCTGCACACAAATGCAAAGTAAGATGGCGAGGTGAAATCCAATTTGCAGCATCAGGCACAGCAACAATTGAAACACAGTGCAAGTATGGCCATTTAGCGCAAATATGCATTCCCCACGGTTCAACAATAGTCGTTGGAGTGGATGTGCTTATCACCTGGCCGTGGCTGTCGGAGACGACGCCGCGGCCCATGGCGGTGGCCAGAAATGGCAGCCCTGTAGCGTCTATCAATCCTCGCAGCTGCGCGTCCGCCTGCGAAAAGGCGGCGCCCTTGCCGACCACCACCAGCGGCCTGCGGGACCCGATGTATATTTACTATTGTTGATCATGCTTGAAGCGGAGGCCAGTGCTTTAGATGCGGCTCTAGTTGCCCGGTTGTCATCCTGCGCGCAGCTAGGGCAGCAGGAATGCACTGCTGCCAGGCCGGCGGCGACTGGCGGACCTCGGGCAGACATGTGTTGCGTCATTGAATGCTTCAACCGGAAATCATGTTGCGGCAGCACATGAAACGGACTTGAGACAACGACGGCGGTGAAGGGCGCGTCACAGTAATTTTGCACGAGTATCAGATATATAATGTCTGCTTTTCTTCCCGCAAAGACAGCAGCAGGCGAGGGCGCACCGCTGCGCCGACTTGAGCAGCTGCGCCGCCCGCTCGATTGCGTTGCCGCCGGCGCGGGCGCGCTGCCGCGGCGGGGGCGCCGGCGGCAGCTGCGGCGCAGCGCCCCGCGGCAGCTCCGCAAACAGGATGTCGGAGGGGATGTCTACGTATGCCGCGCCCGGCCGCCCCGACAGCGTGGCCTGCATGCCGTCAGGCCTGAGTCAGACCATGGCGACTGCCAGAAGCTGAATCAACATGCTGATCAAGCTCAAACTCCGCGCCCGCAAGCTTGATCTTTTCCCAGCCAACAGTACACTCATCATGGGCCCGCCACCCATTTCACAACAGGCGCGTGCACGCAGCCACCAGCGGTGTAATCCGTGTACCATATTTGACATTGTGTGCACGCCATGCGCTACAGACACGTGCACAGGATTGACTATCGCGCATCTCGAAGGCCCCATAAATTTTTTGGGGCGCACATTGCGGGGCACGTTTGCGGCAGAGAATAACGCCAGGTGCCAGAACAATGTGTTTTTGAAGGCGCAACAAGCACACCTCGAAGGCCTCGCGCACGATGCGGGGCACGTCCGCAGCGGACGTTGCTCGCGCCGCATACTTTGTCAGCTGCCGCGCGGCTGCCACCTGGTCCAGCTCCTGGAAGGCGCCCTTGCCCACCTCCTCCTGCAGGGCGTAGAAATCGTCAGATAGAACAATTGAGCAGTGCGAATCACGTGAAGGGCTCTGCAAACTCTCCGTCGCAGACCGCCCGGCAGCCGCCACCCGGTCCACCTCCTGGAGGCGCCCTTGCCCACCTCCTCCTGACCTGCCACCTGGTCCAGCTCCCGGAAGAAGCGCTTGCCCACCTCCTGCTGCAGGGCGGAACAGCTCTGTACAGACAATAGAAACCTGTGCAAAGAGGGAATCTGTGGCTGCAGTGACCAGGCTCCTGGGCTGCTCTGTTGGTTTGGTGTTGGCCGCCGTCGTCTGACACACATCCTGCGGGCATGTCACACCCGACGGGCATGCATCTGTTTGAGTGTCCAGGCCACAGACATCCTGCAGCGGCAGACGTCTGTGGTGGCATGTAGTCGCCTCGTGCATAATCACAGGAGCTTGTCCAGCAGACGCAGCAGGGGCCGACTAGGCAGGCATTGGGTGCTACTCAGATTCTCACCTGCGCCGGGGCGCCAGCAATGCGCAGCAGTGGCCAGGCGTTGACGCTGGCGTGCGCCGCACCCGGCCGCGAATTCAAATCAAATGTAATCTTGTGTTTGTTTGGTTTTTTTGTTTATTTCCTTTCTCATAACCTCTTGCCTGCGCTGCGGAGCCGGCAATGTGCAGCAGCGGCCAGGCGTTGACGGTGGCGTGTGCAATGCCCGGCAGGCCGTGCAGCACGCCTGGGCCTGACACCGTCAACAGCGCCGCCGGGGTGCCGGTGAGAAAGCCCGCGGCCGCAGCGGCGTACCCGGCCGCCTGCTCGTTGCGGAAGCTGATGAAGCGGATGCCCGCTGCCTGCAATGGGAAACGAAAACTGTTCAAAATTGATAAAATTTGGGAGATTCAGGAAGCCTGCCATGGCCGCCGCCTGCTTGCTGCGGAAGCGCAGGAGATTCAGGAAGCGGATGCCCGTCGCCTGCGGTGTCAAAGCATGCTCGAATGGAGATGCAGCGGTGGGGATTCGGCAGGCCTGAGCATGGGGTGCTGGCCACAACATGTCCTGTGCATTCCAGGCATGGTCGACACAACAGGTCCTGCTGTGCACCTGGCCACAGAGGCGCGTTCTGCCGTTCACGTGGTACATGAGGATTCACATTCTCATTTGCGCTATGCCAGGTCGGTCCCGAGGAAAACATGTACAACACCACACCTGGGCTGCGGAGGCGAGCTCCGTCACCTGGAGGATGCACACAGGACTGCATGTTAGCGGTTGATGCGCACCTGTCCGAAGAGCAATGGAGCAACTACACATGCCTGCTGCGGTGCTCTCCCATGCGCGGTGTTCAGTACACATCGACAGGGCGCACACACGCCCTGTATACCTCAACAGTTAGAATAGTGCGCGCCCGCACAGGCAGCAAAACCAACTCACTGGTATGCCGATAACCCCATACATCAGCTTGACGCCGAGACGTGCCAGGGACTGGGCCACCAAGCTGTAGCCATTTCCGACGGCCGGGGTAGGGTTTTGGGCGTCGCCGCCGCCGCCGCCGCCGCTGCCTGCGCGAGCACACACACAGCTCCTCCGTCTCGCCCAGGCTTGCTCTGGCCGCTTTGATGAAAGGAGGGAATCGAAGCACAAAAGTCAATATCAGGCGCACCGTCGCACAACGTGCCAGAGGCCGCGCCAGAATCGAGGTCGGCCAGGTTACACTTCGCAGGCTGTGTGAAACGTGCAAATGAAACAGCCCATCGAACGATTTTTCCACGCCGGTTGCCCAAATGAGCTGACCATCAGGGCCAGGCCGCTGGTCCATGGAGTAATGACCATCAGGCGTTCGGCACGTGACCTGACGGGATCCAATGCTGTGGTAACCGCAGAGCTATCCGATCAATTATTGTGCAGCAGGTGCATCTACAGCTTGGAGTGGGGCTGCTGCCCCTTGTCACCCTGCTGACCTGGGGCGGCACCCCCGCCGCCACTGCCGGCCTTGTTGCTCCCGTCGCCAATGAAGTGCGCCACCATGAAGCGGCGCTGGATCTTGCCGGTCGCCGTCTTGGGCAGCGCCTTGGTGATGAAGATCTGGCTGGGCACCTGCAGCGCATCGTGACGTCGAGCTTTCAGCTAAGGGAATGTGATCAAGGCAGAGATCGGCGGGCAGCGCCTTGTTTTCATTGCTGGCAGTTGAGCCCAAGGGTTTTGTCTTGTCTTGTCTTGTCAAGTCAAGTCAAGTCAAGTCAAGTCAAGTCGAGTCAAGTCAAGTCAAGTCAGACCAAAGATTTATCGTCAAGCGTTTGGCGCACCTTGAAGCCGGCGATGCGCTTTGACGTCTGCTCCCGGATGTCCTTGATTGCCGCAGATTCGTCGTCAACGGGCTTGGCCAGCACAACCGCGGCGGCGACCACCTCGCCGTACTTCTCGTCGGGCGCGCCGAAAGCGACGGCCTCCGCCACCAGCGGGTGCGCCAGCAGCGCGCCGTCCACCTGCGCAGGTGATCAACGAAGCATTTAGGTTTGCGTCATGTACACGTGATTCGCAGCAATTTACGTCGGGCACGCCAAGGGCAATGGCCTACGCCTGCTGCGCTGACACAGCAAGTAACTTTTGTGACACCTGGATTTCCGCAGTTCCTGGGCGAATAGCCGTCTCTGGGCGATCGTCGAATGAGCTTTCGCACCTCGATCGGGGAGATCTTCTCGCCGCCGCGGTTGATGAGCTCCTTGATGCGGCCCGTGAGCGTCAGGAAGCCGTCGCCATCCAGGAAGCCCTGGTCGCCGGTGTGGAACCAGCCGCCTGCAAATTCAGGTCATATGTGTGTCTCATCAACAGAGTCGTGAGCATCAACAGACGTCACGGCCTTGAGCCGCGGTGCGGAAGCCCTGGTCGCCAATGCGGAGCCAGCCGCCTGCACAAGCAAGACAGTGTGAAACAAAATCGACTGACACGTGTGCTGACCCCTCGCTTGAGCCGCCTACGGAGACGCTGGCAGTATTCAACCATCACGGAGGCACCGTCACTTGTGCAGCAACTGCTACTCAGCAGTCTTGTCACATGCAGCTGGACCACAAGGAGTGCAGGGTGGGTGCAGGAGGGGGACCAGTGCGCAGACAGGGCCGCGTGAACAGGCCAGTCGTGGCAAGCGCACCGGCGTGCGCCTCCTCGTTTGCAGACAAATTGTTGAGGCAGCCCTTTGTGAAGCTGGGGCAGCCACAGTTACAGCTACTCCTATTGTAAACCATCTGAAAGCGGCAGAGGCGCACCGGCGTATGCCTCCTTGTTGGCGGAGGGGTTGTTGAGGTAGCCCTTGGTGACGTTGGGGCCGCAGATGCACACCTCCCCGATCTTGGGCGTCGGCTGCGGCTGGTTGGCGTTGTCCAGGACGGCCACCTGGAAATGACATGGAGTAGACTATGATGAAGGAGCATGTGCTCAATCGGAGCTACAAGCGACGAATTTCACGTCACAGGAGCTGAGGACTGCTAAGCACGTTTATGCGCAGCATTGGAGGCAAGGCTGCTAGGAAGGAGGTTGCCACATGACTGCCGTGGGACCGACACAGAGAGGCCAAGCGAATTTATCATCGATGTTATTGCTTGTTTCAACTGTTCACCTTCACGGAGCCCTGGGCGCGGCCGACGGAGCCAGGCTTGTGCAGCCCGTGCTTCGGCAGGGGGTTGGACGTCATCTGGTGGCTCGCCTCTGTCATTGCGTACGCCTGCACTAGGGTTTCAAGCTTGTCAAGATTCACAAGGTCGACATTGTCACTTGCCCAAACTGGGAACGAAAAGAGATCTGGAATCTGGATCTGGACTCTGGTGGCTGACCTCCGTCATTGCAAACGCCGGCATGGGGTTCAAGAAGACAAGCTGGCGCCCTGCAGTCTGAGCCAGTTGCTTTGCTGAGCATGTCATTGGGAAGCGATGTGCCCTGAACGCGTTTTAAATATGCACACTGGCACTGGCGCCAGCTCCAAGCCCGGGAAGCTCCATTGGCAGAGGCCAAGAAGCATGCTGGCCTGGGAGCGTCTCCATCGCAAATCGTAGCCAGCGGACTGCTGAACGTTGCCCGTTTCCATGTCGAAAGCGGACCTCGAGCACGGGGGCGTGGAATGCGGCCTCCAGCTTATGTAGCGTCGCAGCTGCCAGGCTGGAGGAGCAGCTGCGGATGAAACGCAGCGGCGGCGGCGCCCCCGCAGGGTAGTCCTTATCTGTGGCACAGAAAGCGGATTGAAACACTGGTTCATGGCATGCCAGACTGGAGGAGCAGCTTCTGATGAAGGCGACGGCGGCGGCATGTCCGCTTGGTAGTCCCTTTCTGCAGCGCACATGAATTTTAAGATCTATGTCTGTTTTTCTGCAAAGCCTTCGCCAGGCTGGAGGAGCAACTTCAGGTGAAGCGCAGCGGCGGCGGCGCGTCCGCAGGATAGTCCTTGTCTGCAGTACGAGGTAGTTTCATATTCAGAGGTATTTCTTGCGCAAGGCCAGGCTGAGGAGCGGCTGCATGAAGCGCAGCAGCGGCAGCGCGTCCGATGCGCCGAGTGGTCCATATATGCAGCACAGAAGACTGTCATAGGCCATCAATGTTGTTTGCTTGCGCAATGTCAGCGTGGAGGAGCAGCTGCAGATGAAGCGCAGCGGCGGCAACGCGTCCGCAGAGTAGTCTTTGTCTGCAGCACAAACCAGATTGATATTCAGAGGTGTATTTCTTGCACGCAGTCAGGCTGGAGGAGCGGCTTCGGATGAAGCGCAGCTGCAAATGAAGCGCAGCGGCGATAGTGTGTCTGCCGAGCAGCCCTTGTCTGCAAGCAGACAATCACAGGAACGATGAGTAGATGCGCTGCTCGTACTTCGCCAGCTGATGGATCGAGAGTGCTGGGACCCGTGGCTGAGCTTGACACAGGTGCATGTCGGGGTTGTGCGGCGCCAGCTGTGACGAGATCAGGAACCGAAGTTCCTCGACGGACCTCATCGTGACCTGAGGTTGTGAGAATCATGGGTTACTGACGCCAGGGTGGCGTTTCACTCACCGGCGCGCGACAGCAGGATCTGGTGCATAGTGGGCACAGCGGTGTAGAAGGTCGCCTTGTGCTGCACGGCGTTCCGCCAGAAGGTGCCCGCGGCAAAGCGCCCCTCCGCTGGCAGGATGACCGCCGAGCCCGCCGCAAACGGCGCCAGCAGGCCTGCGCGGGCGTTCGAAAGGCCTAGTGTGGTGCCTCCTCCGCGATGAGGTGCTGGGAGCAGACCCCCGCATGCACCTGGTCACACCTTCTCTACACGAAGCCCTGCACAGCGTAGGCTGCGTGGGGCGGCGATCCCTGTTCGGGTGTGGGTCAAGACCAAGTTGCTGTGTGCGCGACAGCGCGCGGCGAGCCGAGAGACACGCACCTGCCATGAGGCCGTGCACATGGAACAGCGGCATGACGAGCAGCGACCGGTCCGCGCCGGTCAGCTCGTACGTCGCCACAATGTTGCCCAGGCTGGCCGACAGGTTGCCTGCATCCACAGGGACCTTCCATCGCTGAAGAGGTCGTTGTCATCGTGCATGAGAGATGTGCATGCCACTGCCAAGTGCCATTAGGGCTGTAGGCGCATCGAAACGAACTCATGTTTGGCTGTGACTCCCCATGGCTCCCCACGATGTCGCTTGAACACAGAGTTTCGTCACACATTTTCGTGGCTGAGCGGCACGCCTTTGGGTCGGTTGGTGGTGCCACTTGGGTCTTGACTACACTACATTGCACAGTACAGTATTACAGTAGCGATTCATTTCGAGACTCACCGTGGCTGAGTGGCACGCCCTTTGGGCGGCTGGTGGTGCCGCTGGTGTGCAGAAACAGCGCGGTGTCGTCCGGCCGCGGCGGGTCCTCCAGGGTGGGCCGCGCGGGCGGGTCCGCGATTGATGCGCCCACCGACTTACCGCGCAGCTGCCCATCGCCGAAGCCTGCCGTTTGGATGCACATTGGCTGATAGGACGGTGGATCACATACTGAGTCGGGGGTGCAAGGGGTGGGCCAGGGAACACTGGGTTCGTGCTGGCAGAAAAGCAACTTATGGCAACTGCGCGCGCAGGCCTGCACCGGAGCGTGAAGGATGCGCGGTGTTGAGAACCCACCGGATGGGATGCTGAAGCTGGCCACTGGGACGCCGAGCTTCTGCGCCGCCTCCTCGGCGTTTTTGTTGCCGCCGCCTGGCACGATGAGCATCTTTGATGACGCATCCTCCATGTAAAACTTGAACTCGTCCTGTGGCTCACCCCAGACTTTCTTAGAGATGGGTTTTTCAATGAATGATGGCCCTGCGGGCTCTCCATCTTCTGCCCAAGGCGCCGCGATGCACACATGCGAATGGGCATGTTCTGCATCGGGATGCTCCCCCTGCAGTGAAAATACCGCAGATGCAGCTGTCAAGGCCGTACCTCCTTGTAGTTGGAATTCAGCGGCGCCGCCACCGCGCGCGCCCATGTGATGCCCAAAAAGGCGATCACAAACTCCACCTGAGCACGACGTCACACGCACTGCCGTCAGCTTACGACGTTGCCGCACCAGCGGTCGTGCCGCATCAACGCCGCGTGTGCAGGCGGAGGAAGCCAGGAGCAGGTTTGCAGGCAGACTCTGTAACCACATTACGAGCCCGCCCACCGTGTTCGTATCGGCGAGGGACACAGTGTCGCCAGGTCTGATACCGCTGGCCCGCAGCGTGCTGGCGAACCGCGCTACCTGCTGCGCCAGCTGCGTGCGGCTGAGGGTCGGACCGCCACCTGTTGCGTGATCGCAAAATGGCTTCAAATATCAGGAAGCAGGCTGTCGGGCGTAGACTCCCTGGCCATGCACTGCAGGCATGGCTTGCATCGTACCTGCGAGGATGAGGGCAGGGGCATCGCCGCTGCCCTTGAGCGCATCGGCAAGGGTGCTCGGCTGCAGCCGCACCATCGCGCCTGCCTCCGTTCGCGATGCGAAAATGGACGACGGATCGCTCAGCAGGGGCACTGCACGAAAGGGGTGCTTAGTCACCAGAAGTGGTCACCAGAAGTGGTAAACCGCGTGCCTACACGTTGATCACTGCACGTTGTTGGGCTGGAACAGTGGTAGATACATCGTCCATGGAGAGACGACCTGAGTCTTGATGTCTTCGACATGTGCAGCCGCCGCTTTGCACCACCAGATAAGTCTCGCTCCAACCGCACGCCGTATTTCTGCTCGTCAATATTCCGAATAGTCAATCCTAGATGACTAGCCCCCAACTCCCTTCGTCCAGGCCAACTGGTAAATCCTACTGAGACTTCCTGCGCTGCAAGTGCAGTAACATCGAACGGCCTGGTCCGGGCCGCTTGCTACACAAATAACGCCACTAAGACCCTTGCGCGTCCGGCACGACAGTGTTCAAATCCCATGACCCCATTGCCATTCGGCCCCCAGGCTTGTGATGCTGCTCCGCACCACCGACGTTCCGCGCCTTCAATCCTTCCCGGCAGCCGCCTTTGCCTGCCGCAAAAGCTCCTCAGCCGTCACTTTCGGGGAGGGCAGCGGTTTCCATGCTGCTCTGAGGATGATGATGACCACAAGCACGAACAGCACGCCAAGCGTTGGGAGCACCTGTGCAGCAGCCAATCGTTCGTTATTGCATGCCGCCGTGGTGCGGTAGCACGAGACAAAAACCACAAGGCTGGCTGAAAGGCAGGAAAATGACAGCAGCATCGTAGCGTACAGTGAGACAGTCCCAGTGATCCTGTCCATCCGCTTCACTCATGGCTTTGTGTGCCAGATGATGCTGTTGTCTGAAAGTAATCATGTGCAGCAGCTGGGCCCACGCCAACTGTAGCGGCTCAGCTGCATGTGGGTGGCGCTGGCGCCGTTAGTGCCGGCAGCTTATTCATGGCGAAGTTGCCTGTGTAGCAGTGGCAATGGCTTGATAGGACAGATGGAGTTTTGGGGCGGCGCACCCATCGAAGCTGCTGCTGAATGTACTTGTTGTCCTCTTTGCGCGCGCGCTTCTCCACGCTCTTTTCTTTCTTCCCCTGTGACTTGGCTGCATGCAGAAACCAGCTGTGCGTCAGCAAACCCGACACTATACTCGTCTGGTTGCGAAGTGCACGAGCGCAGAGCATGATGGGCGAGCAGAACGCTGTGGCGCCAGCGCCTCATGCACGTAGTGCGATTGTGCGGTGCAGCCTCATTTCCATTCCCGTGGACCCATACGGCATGCGGCAGGATGTTTTTGATTTCCAGTCCGTTTTGTGAACGAAAACAGAACCCAGCAAAGATAGCATGACGGTCCCGGGAGTCAGCTCACCCCCACTCGACCCACAGGTCTGGCAGCAAGTGAAGCGACCGATACACTTAGTTCTGGAAATGCACTTGGGTTTATCATTACTTTCGAAATTCTGCCACCCAGACCCGTTGTCGATAGGCGCGAACAGGCGCGTACTGCGATCAGACGCTATTTGGTCAAGAGGTGCATTGCCACATCAGCACATCGCCTCACCGGTCGAGCCTCTGGCCATTTCGTTGTCCCAGCCAGACCCGTTTGCGTCCGGTAGCTAAGCACCAATTGCCTCGAAACGATTCGATCCCACCTTCGTCCAAGGCAAAATCCAGGTGCAGCGACTACCTGAGCAATGCCGAGACCTACTGCCCTCTTGCTGCTGTATGAGCGTATGTATCCGTTCGTTGCCAGACCTGTGTCCCTTTTTTGCGAGGAGACTTAGACTGGTGCGCATGCGGTCGGGCTGTGGCTTGTTTGTGTGGAAGCAGGGCCAGGGCTGCAGGAAGGCGTGCCAGGCCAGCTGGACCAATGGGAGGCCAGCAAACGGCACCATGCTTTACAGACTCCAAGCCAAGCATCATGCCCAGCAGCTACAGCAGGGCACAACGGGTAGAGCTCAGGTACAAATTCGGTGACGGCGCAGTGTCCGCAACACAGACCGTGTGCGTGCCTTGCTGCGGGGCACCACCGCCGCGAGGTCTCTGTGACACATTTCATGACGGCTGTGGCATCCTCATGGCATTGCGCAGATAGATAGAGTACACCCGCCAGCCTCACTCAGGCTGATAAGGGCGTCAAATCACCAACAAAACATCATGTGTCATCATGTCGCGCATATCATTAGACGAAGCCCTTCGCTTCGCAGGGCGCCCAGGGCGTTTCATCATCCAACAACCTTGTCACCAACCTTGCTGCATTTTCCTACAGCGCTTGCCGCAACGAGAATGTGCTCCTGCACGAACACGACTGCAGCCAGTCAGCCCCTGCTCCGCAATTTGTGCAGGGGCAAGCAGCGACAGACAGGCTTCTGATGCCAGTGCTGATGCAGCAGCACAGGGTGCTGGAAGGCGCAAGCGCAGGTCTGCCGTGTTTTAGTCACCTCACCTCGGGCAGCTTGCGATTTGCCGTGGGGAGCTTGCCGTCAGATGGCAGGACCGCGTCAGCTCACCTGGCGCTGGCGCCAGAAGGCGGCCCATTGACAACGTCATGGCGTCCTGCCGCTTGCCGAGCCATCATCGCACATGGTAGATTGTTCTGACAGCTTGTGCCTGCATTTCGAAGCGCCACGTTCCGTCAGCGATGAACCGTAAGCCAGATGTAAGCAGACGAAGTCTACACCAAAGGGATGTCTGCAGCGGGTAGCGCGGTGCTGCGAGTCTCGGCAGCCTCGCTGTTGCCGGCCGCGGCAGAGATGGGTGTTGCACGTGATACCTTTATCGCATTATACCTGCCGACTGGGCACTTGCGTCGGCAAGGGGCTAATGTGTGCGTGTTCATCTTGAGGGCGGACGCAAGCGGTGGCAACAAACAACAACAACAACAACAACAACAACAACAACAACAACAACAACAACAACAACAACAACAACAACAACAACAACAACTGGCCTGCTGGCTCGCCTGAGAACAGTCCACAGGCGCTCGCAGTCGTATCATGCTCCAGTCAGTCGCCTTGGTGTTGAGGATCGTCCGGTAGGAGTGTGCCAAGGCGACCACTCAAAACACATACTGCGTCGATTGTCTGCTGCGGACGCCATGCGGCCCGGCAGCGCTCCTGCCTCACAGAATTTGCTATCATGCAGGCAGGGTCAAGTCGCTCGGGATTGTGTGCCTGCCAGCCTGCTTCAACTCCTGCGGTTGGCAGTTACTCATTGTGGCGTCATTGGTTTTGAGTAGCACTAATAGCGGCCCTAATCAAGCGAGGAACGACGTGGAGCAGCTGGTCAGCTTCAGACCAGATTTTAGCACCGCCAGACGCCTCTAGTCGGCACCGCAAACCTGTCCACGTACCGTGATCCTCGACGCGAAGCTCAGTGAGCTGTCGCAAGCGCCGCGCTAGGTTTCCAACAAACCATGCCTCCTGGGCCGCCAGGCTTCGCCAAGGGCGGCTCGATGAAGCTCAACACAGCGGGCAGGGGCGGCTCCCTGCGCCTGCACGCCACAGCCACAGCCACAGCAGCCAGCGCGGCCAGCGCGGCCAGCAGCCGTGGCCACCTCTTGCAAAAGAGCGCTCCGCAGTCGCAAAGGACGTCCTTGGGCAGCCGCCCTCTCACAGCGGGTGCGTACTGCGCCTCATCGGCATCTGATTCTCGGTTTTTCTCCGATTCTGCAGGCGCTTGCCCGGTTCACTGCGGCGTTTGCCGGTCGGGAACATCAGCCCGCCAGCCCGAAGCCTCCCCAACGCGAGGATGGTGTCAGCCGGAGCCGGCATTCGGCCCTGCACGGCCTGTCTCTGCGGCCTATAGCCTTGCGGCGACATACCGCAGCGATCTGCTGTGGGTTCTCATCGCCCCACAGCTGATATTGACTGGACGCTGGGGTCCGGACCTGGCCAGCCACAATATCCGGAGCTGTAAAGCAGCGGCTGCTCCGCGCATCCGGCTTCCACGCAGTGAGGTACTGATCAATCCTTTCCACTGAATCTGCAGGCAAGGTCCGGCAACAGGACCACTGGCTGTCGGACTTTTGGCCGCAGCGGTCGTTGCTGCATGCCGTCAGCAAGCCAGCAACAGCCTCCGCGGTGCAGACGCGGCCGCCGGCAGAGCCAAAGCCCTCACGCAGCCAGCGGTCGTCGCTCGACCTGCAGCGGGATGTGCCGCTGCCGGATGAGCCAACGACACCGGCGCAGCGGCAGGAGTGTCCTTTCCTCGACGTCGCTACCAGCAGCAACGATTCGGCAGACGCGGCGGCTGCAGACAGCCCCACCGCGGTGTCACTCGCGATCCAGGAGGCAGTTGCGGACGCCGGCACCGGCAGCAGCAGCAGCATCGCCGCAACGGCAACTCAGCCACAGCCAGCGGCGGCAGCTGAGCCGCAGCCGGCAGCTGAGCCGCAGCCGGCGAGCCCCGTCAGCGATGCGGCCAGCAGCGTGACAGCAGACAGCGCCGACAGCACATTCAGCAGTACCAGCCCCACCAACGTGGTGGTCAGCATGCTGATGCCGCGCGCACTGTCCGGCTGGCTGCTGGGCCCTGGCGGCAAGACGGCACGGGAAAACCAGGCTCCCGGTGCCAGGTGGTGGCTCACTGACAAGAACTGGCAGATGGGCGGCCACCAGAATCTCAGGTCAGAATCTTGCACGCCCGCATTGTTGCGTCAGACCACTCATATGCACTGTCATGATAGGGTTATCAGCAGTTCATCCGCCAAGTCGCCAATGAGGCAGCTGAAAGGGTTCAGGACCAAGACTTCTCGTTGTCCCCCGTCATGCAGGCTGCTGATCATCCAGGGTGCGCCCAGCAGAGTGGGCGGTGTGCTGAAGCTGCTGTTTAGCCTCATCTTCGCTGAGGGCGCGCCGGCCAACAAGTCCTACTTCAAGTGCGTCTTGGACTGTCCACTTTACTGTACCGCCTCTGCCGGCGCCATGCTGGTGCTGTCGGCAAGTACTCGCATGCCCACATCACGGTGTGCGGATGGCTTGCAGCGGTTTGCCGACTGAAGGAGAGGTGCTGGCCACGATGTTGCTGACATACTCTGCAATGGTGCACAGGACGCGGAATGGCCAGTATAAGGTCAAGTTCATGCTACAGACGTGGCTGGTGGGCAGCCTGCTGGGCAAGGAGGGCCGTGTCATCCGCGACATCCAGGAGGCCTCTGGCTCGCGCATGCAGGTGCGGGTTTGCGGGTCTTTGCATTCGCATGCATGCGTCTCTGATCTCCAGAGCTCCGCGTCTTCGAGGCCCTGCATCAACCTGTGGGTGCTGGTAGCAGCGCACGTTGTCAGCATGTACCCTGGTATAGCTGCAGAAAATAGCATCCCTACTGCAGGTTGTGCCGCTCGAGCGGGTTGTGAACCCCAAGCCCACGTCGCGGAAAGACAACGGCAGCAACGGCCGGATAGAGGGCCCCGAGGCGGTGCTGGAAGTGGCTGCCGACAGCGTCGACGCGCTGGCGGCGGCCGCGCAGGCAGCGTACCAGGCCATCGTGGTCAACCCCAGGTACAAGCCCTACGTCAAGAAGTCGGCGGAGGACTTTCCAGCGGTGCTGCGCGGCCGCGCTGCCTCCCAGGCCGTTTGATGCGATCGCCACAAACTGGATAAGATTGCACAGCCTGGATCAATCCGCACAGCCTGAAAGAACGAACAGCCCTTTGGTCTTTGGCTGTTAGTACGGACGCAGCCGGCGGGAACACAGGATTACCATAACTGTTTGTCTAGGTACCCAGTTGAGGAACAGCATGCCACAGAACTCGAAAAGATCGGGTTGAGGCCACATCACGCAACTTCACAGTTGCTTGGGAGAGTCGTGTCATTGTACGGATGAAAAAAAAGTGGGCATGTTGCATTTGATCGAGAACGTGTGATTGTTGAGGGATTTTACTTGTAAACAAATTTATCGCTTCAAACGCTGTGCCCTGCACGAAGAACATGAGAGCCGCCGACCGTCCAGCCTGTTTTACAGGCAAACCCACTTCACATGTGGCTTGCACAGTTTTCCGAGGTACATCCCAGATGATGCTGTGACAACAACACCGGCGTCAGCCCGGTGCCGATCCCACCAGAATTGCTGCACCTTCACTCCGGTTCCTTCACTTTCTCTGCGGAGCCGTCGCTTTTCTCCTGAACCACATCCCCTACTTGCGAGCCGTCGGGCTGCAGGTGCGCCGCTGTCTCCTTGGCCTTTTCCGCCGCCACGGCGCCTGCCTCCCTGACTTTTTCCACTGTATCGATGACAGGATTCTTATCTTCAGTCCTACCGCTCATGGTGTCACCCTGCATCACGACGAAGAGGTTGAATGGCGAAAGTGAGGCTGAGCACAGCGGCGCACGGCGCAGCACCACCAACATGAGGTCACGCCATCCACGCTGAGCCATGGCGTGCAGGAAGACACAAGCAAGTGAATATGACAGGTGCTCCCACGTGCCTGATTGCTGCTCGGGATGGGTGCTGTGCCTGTAGAGCTGCAGTGATCTCGAAAGAGTCTGGCGGACTGTCAGCAATCGCAGGGATGGTCAAGAGCAGGGAAGAGATATCAATGTTCAGCTTATTCGCAGAACAGGCGTCTGCTCAGGTCTGCAGACAAGCTCGCAAGGAAGCTGAGGGGCACGTCAGCATGCCGTGAATAAAGATAGAATCGAGAGTCTCGAACCCCCAGGGTAAGTAACTGCTTTTTTGCTTCTTGCAGCATCTTTATTACCCCTGAGGGAGCACAGCCGATCGACGTCGCCCCCCCAGTTGAGCTCAAATCTAGCTGTGCGAAGGATTCTTCGCGTTATTATTGACTGTACTGATTAGTCTGCGATCGAAGGGGTGTCCTGCTGCCTTCAACGAGAGGATAGGCTGGGTTGGCACTTTTGGCATTCGAAGCTTTTCAAAGTCGTATCTGCGGTGGCCGGGCACACTAGCACAGCGTCGCCCGCGAGCACGCACAGGGCATGAAGGCGGCTGCCCCGCAACGCAGTGTCGGACGTTCGACAAGAGAGCTCTCATCGAGTGGCTTCTGCCCAGCAGCGAACTCAGTAAATCAGCCCGGAGCGGCGCCCGTGTGGCGCCCCCGCCAGCCGCAGCAGCCGTGGCGCCTGTCAACACCCTCATGCAGTAGTTTGCGTGCCAGTCGGCGGGATGGGCTCGCCCACAGGCGCACGGTGCTGCACACAGCAGCGCTGCTCACAGCGGTGCCCCACCGTCCCCCGCCCGCGGTAGCAGCTCCGCCGCAGGCCCCGGCGCCCAGCCCGGGCTCGCAGCTCAATGGCAGCTCAAATGGCAGCAGCAGCGGCGACGAGGAGCCGCCCGTCCGGGACTGCCGGCCGGCAAACCCTCCGCTGCGCATTACAGCGCCCGGCCGTGTCGTCGCAGGTCAGCGCATGTAGAAAACGCATGCAAGTGGCAGTTGTGAGACTGTTGTGCTGCGCGGACCCCCCGGCAGGCCGGCACAGCACGTCCTGCACATGTTTGCCCAACCTGGTCGGTGCCTTTGTGATATCTGGCGACCAGCAGTGCACGACGTACTTTCAGTGTCGCTCTCGCATGTCGATCCCAACGAACAGACCTCCTCCGCAAGCTGCTGCCGTGCTGGGTCGTTGGATTTCCTTCTCACGTGCTGCTCACCAAGTGGGCTCTGAAGCGCCCAACGTGCACCTTTCCCTGATGGCATGTTGACGGTGCACACTTCCACAACGTGTGCAGTGGGCGATATCCATGGCGACCTGGCGAAGGCCATCACGCTGTTCAAGCTGGCCGGCGTGGTGGAGGAGGTGGACCGGCGTCTTGTCTGGACCGGCGGCAACACAACCATCGTGCAGCTTGGCGACGTACTCGACCGCGGCGCCCAGGAGATTGGTGAGCATCTTGAGATACGTGATGCACGACTCGCAGGCTGCTTCAGACGCTGCATCCATGCAGTTTGTGGCACTGCAGTGGCATATTGACAGCTGCATCCTAACGCGTCTCACATAAGATGCGCCACGTCATGGCAGGCCCACAATGTGCACGATGTGCACCCCCTGGCATTTGTCAGCCAAGCAACGCACTGAGTTTGCACGTCTTTTATGCCGCTGCAGCGTCGCTACAGCTGCTCAGGAATCTGGACCAGCAGGCGCGCGCCGAGGGCGGCGCGGTCTGGATGATCAACGGCAACCACGAGTCGCTCAATGTTGCCGGCGACTTCAGGTGAGCTTCAGCACAAAGGGACTCTCTGGGCTTGTGTCTGGGCATCCGATGGCCAGCATCTGCTACAGCACTGCCGGCAGCGAGTGTCTCAATCAGAAACAGCAGGAGAAATATCAGCACAATGTAGCTGCTACATTCTGGATCGTGTATGATAAACACACGAGATGTGATCGCAACGCTGACACGTCATGCATTGTCAACAGGTATGCTACAGAGGGCGGCATGTTGGAGAGCGCCATAATGGGCGGCCTGCGCGGAGTGGACTCCCACCTGGCAGCCAACCAGCGCGCCGCGCGCATGCGCCTCTTCTCCCCCGGCGGCCACCTCGCCAAGGTAGAAGCCTGTTTCTGACCCACTGACTCGCAGCTGCATGGGCTCAAGCATCCAAAGGGTGTTTGAGCCGCGTGCATGCGCCACTTCTCCCCCGGCAAGGTATGTGCACACCCAAGTCTCTGTACACCCCCTGTCAACACCTCCTCTCCGAGCGGCCACATGTTCGTCAACGGCTTGTGGATGGGTCATTTCATGCAACAAGATGCTTTCGATGTAGAAGGCATGAAGAGGTAAGGTGTGCTCATGACCAACTGCCAGCTACAACCCTCTGGGTTGAAATCTCACTCTGGCTCTTGCCCAGTCTGTGCTGGCCAGTTACCAGTGCTGCATTTCCTCTCTGCAGGAGCTGGCGCACAACCCCACGGTGCTGATCGTGAACGACACCATGTTTGCGCACGGCGGCGTGCTGATGGGGCACGTGCAGTATGGGTTGGAGCGCATCAATGCGGAGGTCGCCGCCTGGATGCGCGGCGACCGCCTCAGTGACGGCTCCCGCGCCCCGCCGCCCTTCCTCGCCATGGGGTGAGATCCTCTCAAGGAGTGATGGCATTCAAATGAACGACGCGTTACTGTTTTGTGCCCGGCAGCCAGAGCTGAAAGCTGGCCCTGTTTTGGTGCACATCAAGTTGTGCGGTTCAGCAGCAGTGCGCAGACGTATGCAGCAGTGCAGTCTCCCGCCATTGGCCGCCGACGCAGCAGCTTGCAGAGGACTAAGCTCTCTCAAAGTGCGTTGCTGATCGTGCGCCACTCCTTCCCGCCACGCAGGGACCGGCGCAGCGTGATGTGGAACCGGCAGTTCAGCCAGGAGTGCTTCGGCACCTTCTACGACAAGTACCACGCCTGCAACCAGCTGCGGCAGGTGCTGGACCGCACCGGCTGCAAGCGTCTCGTCATCGGCCACACCCCCCAGGTGCGGTGCTGCCTGACGCAATTACTACCTCACAAACCTGCTGAACTTTGGACACCAGTAACACGCACAGACATTGGGTCCCGCACAAACACACCCACCAGCGCGGCAGGCGCTGCAGGCCAGCTGCCTTGCAGCTGCTGGCTCTGAACTGACTCGGATTGGTTTATCGAGCGCCGGAGTTGAACGGGCATGGGTTTCAACACGGATTGGGTGCCTTCTGAGGTTCAATTTGCTTCGCGCCAGTGTTCCTGATGCTCTGTCAATCGTCCTGGCTGTAGCAAAAAGGGCTGAACTCGGAGTGCGAGGGCATGGTGTGGCGTGTGGACGTCGGCATGTCGTCAGGCGTCCTCAACGCCCAGCCCCAGGTGTGCACATTCACACCCTCCACTCAAATTCACCCCAGCGCTGTTGCCAACAGTTTCGCCGTGTTTCTGCAATAAGCCCTTTTTCAGCACTCAATGAAGCAGGGATACCACCGCTGTGCACATCTCATCGCACTCGAGAGGCCGTCATCGCACTCGAGAGGCCGGGCATCCACGCTCATTGTTCTCGTCTTCCTGTCACTCATGTCCGATGCATCGAGTGTCCACAGGCACTGGAGATTGGGGAGGCGCAAGATGGCGAGGACGAGCCACCGATCAAGGTGCTCGGCGACAACACCCCGCCGCCGGCGATGCCGCACCTGGCCCGCGCCAACGCCTTCATGACCCGCAGCTTTGGCAGCGTCGGCGCCGTCAGCCGCTTGTAGCGAACAAGAGCCGCGCAGCTGCCAGACCGCAGGGGCTGTACAGGGGCTCGACCCCCTAAAGACCCTGAGCTTCATGGGCGGCGCCGGCGGCCGCCTGGCTTCGCCGCCACTGCACCGCAGATTTGCTGCGCTGGCGCTGCAGTGCCGGCATGCCGGAGGAGCGGCGGCGCTGCACCGCCGGGTCGGGGAAGC
>JAABUM010000256.1_pt1 | contig 103254 bp, 102 predicted proteins | sample 5559161 | NCBI WGS metagenome assembly JAABUM01 (sample SAMN10711868, study PRJNA513369) | rock metagenome | isolation source: Antarctica rocks | place: Antarctica: Victoria Land, Siegfried Peak nord
ACAGACCACGACCCGTACGCCATGCATCGCCAGATCCGCATCGAGGGCATGTGAAACCCGCCGGCCAGCGCAGCCGTCCGAGGTACTCCCGGCAGCTGTCGTCGTCAGGGAACCAAGACCGGAACTCCTGATAGGTCCGCGGGTAGTCCACGCCGCCTGTCGGCCGTTGATCCGTCGACACCGCCCAAACGTACTGCACTCAAGCAGATATGCAGGACATCAGTTCGACCAGCCGGAGGTATGCCGATGAGCGCGACCGACGAGTCCGTCGCCGCTGCCCTGGCGCCTCGAGCTGCCGCCCGAGCTGGTCGCGACCGTGGCGCATGAGGAGATGACCGATGCCCATTGGGCGGTTCGCTCCGCGGTGCTGGCCGACCGTCGGGTGGGTGAGCTCCCGGCATCCTGGGTCGAGGAGGAGCTCCAGGTCCTCGAGGCGGTCGAACGGGTCAAGGCCTGGGCCGACTCGCGGGGTCTGGCCGCGCTGCGGCGTCTGCACGAGGCGGTCTCGGAGCAGTGTCGCCACCTCGACGACGACCGGGCCGCGATGGCCGGTCCGCGGCCCGGGCTCACGCCGACGGCGCTGCGGCACGAGAGCCGCACGGCAGCCGTCGACGAGGTCGTGCTGGCCACCGGTCTGTCCGAGGCACAGGTGACCCGGCGGCTCGACCTGGCGCTCGATGAGGACGGCCGCGCCTCGGTGCTGCTGGGCGCACTCGACAGCGGAGAGGTCGGCCTCGACCGCGCACTGCGGGTGCACCACGACACGCGCGGCATCGGTCCGGAGGAGACCCGGGCAATCTGCACGCGGCTCCTGGCCCGCAACGCCGACGGCAGTGTGCGCTCGCATCGAGCGTTCTGCCGCGAGCTGCGCCGCCAGGTCGTGCTGCACACTCCCGACCCGGCGGCGGCGCGGGCGGAGGCGCTCACCCAGCGCACCGCATACGGCGTCATCGAGGACGACGGCACCGGCACGCTGATCGTGACGGGTGAGGCCGGCCGGGTCACCGCGGCGATGGACCGGGTCGACGACCTGGCCCGGCGGCTGCGCGCCGCCGGCGACGCCCGCACCCTCGCGCAGCTGCGAAGCGACGTCGCCCTAGACCTCGTACTCTACGGCTGGACCTCGCCGGCCGTCGTGCCCCCAGGATCGGCGGCGACGTTCGTCGGCCGGCCCCCGCCCGCACGGGTCACCCTGGTCGTGCCGATGACGACCCTCCTCGGCGTGTTCGACGGCGCCGAGGGTGCTGGCGCCGCTGGCGGTGCTGACTGTGCTGGCGGTGCTGACTGTGGCGGCGGTGCTGGTGGTGCTGGCGGCGGAGCAGGTCCCGCGGTCGCCGAGCTGCCCGGGTACGGCTTCATCAGAGGGGTGCAGGCCCGGCAGCTGGCCATGTCGTCCGGGTCGATCTGGCGGCGGCTCGTCACGGACCCGGTGACCGGAGCCGCCCTCGACGTGTCAACCTTCCGCTACCGCCCCACCCAGGCCATGGCCGACACGGTCGCAGCCCTCGACGGCGTCTGTCGCGCACCGGGATGCACGACGACCGCCGACCGCTGCGACATCGACCACGCCCGACCGTGGCCGGCCGGGCCCACCGCTGTGGCCAACCTGTCGGCCAAGCACCGGCGGCACCACAACCACAAGACCCGGGGCACCTGGACCGCCACCGGTGATGTCGACGGTTCGGTGCTCTGGACCACGGCATCTCGCCGGAGCTATGTCACCCAGCGACACGCCTACGACGACCCGCTGGCCCGTCCGGTCTCGGAGGCCGAGATCGTCGACGCGAGCGCGCTCGACCCGCCTCCGTTCTGAGGACTGAGGCTCGTCGGGAAGGGTGATCCACCGTCACACTGGCGTCGTGCCGACGCTGCTCCTCCTGCTGGCCACACTGACGACGGGCCTCACCACGGGTGCCTACGCCCTCTCCGCGCATACGGTCATGCCGGGGCTCGGCCGCGCCGACGACCGGACCGTCGTGTCCGCGTTCCAGGCCCTGGACCGGGCGATCGTCACACCGTGGTTCATGGCCCCCGGGTCTCTGGGCGCTCCGGACCTCATGGCGGCCGCCGCTGCCACCTATCCGGGGGCCAGCGCCCGGTGCTCCGGTGGCCCGTCGTCGCGCTGGTCCTCGACCTGGTGACGGTGGCCATCACCGTCGCGGTGAACGTGCCGCGCAACGACCGGCTGAAAGCGACCGGCGGCGCGGACGCCGTCGACGCCGCCGCCGTCCGAGCCGAGCTCGGCGAGCGCACCTGGGCTTGCTGGACCTCGTCCGGGTGCTCCTCAGGCTGGCCGCATTCACCTGCCTGGCCTGGGCCCTCGTCGCCTCCGGCGGGCTCAGGCGGGACGCGCAGCCTCGACACGCGGGGCCGAGCCGCACCGTCCCCCCGGGGGCCCCCGATGGTGGACGTCTCACCATGAGGCGTTGGCCGAACGCGCCGCATACCCCCGATAAACTCAGGGGTCCCCCATCAAGGAGCACCACCCACCGTGAGCCTCGTCGTCCAGAAGTACGGCGGATCGTCGGTCGCCGACGCCGAGAGCATCAAGCGCGTCGCCCGGCGGATCGTCGAGACCCGAAAGGCGGGCCACTCGGTATGCGTCGTGGTCTCCGCCATGGGTGACACGACGGACGAGCTGCTCGACCTGGCCAACCAGGTGACCCCCCTGCCGCCGGGCCGCGAGCTCGACATGCTCCTGACGTCCGGCGAGCGCATCTCGATGGCCCTCGTAACCATGGCCATCGCCAACCTGGGCCACGAGGCCCGTTCCTTCACCGGCTCGCAGGCCGGCGTCATCACCGACGCGGTGCACGGCAAGGCGCGGATCATCGACGTCACACCGGGCCGCATCCAGACCGCGCTCAACGCCGGCCACATCGCCATCGTCGCCGGGTTCCAGGGTGTCAGCGTCGACACGAAGGACATCACGACCCTCGGCCGGGGTGGGTCCGACACCACGGCGGTTGCCCTTGCCGCCGCGCTCGACGCCGACGTCTGCGAGATCTACACCGACGTCGACGGCGTCTTCACCGCTGATCCCCGCATCGTCCCCAACGCCCGCCAGCTGCAGCATCTCTCCAACGAGGAGATGCTCGAGATGGCCGCCTGCGGGGCCAAGATCCTGCACCTGCGCTGCGTCGAGTACGCGCGCCGCTTCGACATGCCCATCCACGTGCGCTCGTCGTTCTCGGCTTACGAGGGCACCTGGATCAGCGACCAGCCCCGTGCCCGTGAAGGAGATCCTGTGGAAGCCCCGATCATCGCCGGCGTCGCCCATGACCGCAACGAGGCGAAGATCACCGTCGTCGGCGTGCCCGACCGCGCCGGCATGGCGGCCAAGATCTTCCAGGCCGTGGCCCGCGCGGAGATCAACATCGACATGATCGTGCAGAACGTGTCGGCCTCCGAGACGGGGCTCACTGACATCTCGTTCACCCTGCCGAAGACCGACGGCCAGACGGGCATGCAGGCGCTCTCCGCCGTCCGGCCGACAGTCGGCTTCGCGTCCCTCCTCTACGACGACCACATCGGCAAGCTGTCCCTCATCGGAGCCGGTATGCGTTCGCACCCGGGTGTGTCGGCGACTCTGTTCCAAGCTCTGGCCGACGCCGGGATCAACATCGAGATGATCTCGACCTCCGAGATCCGCGTCTCGGTGGTCACCCGCGACGACCAGCTCGACGACGCGGTCCGCGCCGTCCACACCGCGTTCGGTCTCGACTCCGCCCAGGGTGAGGCCGTCGTCTATGGAGGTTCAGGACGATGAATGTGGCGATGAGCTCAGCTCCAACGAGAAGCTCTGGCCGGCCCACGCTGGCCCTGGTCGGCGCCACCGGCGCCGTCGGCACGGTGATGCGGCAGATCCTCTCCACCCGCGAGGACGTGTGGGGCGAGATCCGCCTCGTCGCGTCAGCCCGGTCGGCCGGCAAGCTGCTCGAGGTGCGCGGCGAGCAGGTCGAGGTCAAGGCCCTGGCGCCCGAGGTCTTCGATGGTGTCGACGTCGCGATGTTCGATGTGCCAGACGATGTCTCGGCCGAATGGGCGCCGATCGCAGCGGCCAAAGGGGTTGTCGTCGTTGACAACTCGGGCTCGTTCCGGATGGATCCGGATGTGCCGCTGGTGGTGCCGGAGGTCAACCCCGAGGCGGCCAAGCAGCGCCCCAAGGGCATCATCGCCAACCCCAACTGCACGACGCTGACGATGATGGACGCTCTCGGTGCGCTTCACCGGCGGTGGCGCCTCACCGAGCTCGTGGTCGCGTCCTACCAAGCCGCCTCCGGTGCCGGGCAGCCCGGCATCGACCGGCTGCACGACGAGCTGCAGGTCGTCGGGGGCAACCGCGAGCTCGGCACCCAGTCGGGCGACGTCCGGCGCGAGATCGAGGACAAGCTCGGGAGTGACTCGCCCTTCCCCGCTCCGCTGGCGATGAACGTCGTCCCGTGGGCCGGTTCGCTCAGGGACGGCGGCTGGTCATCTGAGGAGCTGAAGGTCCGCAACGAGTCGCGCAAGATCCTCAGCATCCCCGACCTCAAGGTCTCGGCCACCTGCGTGCGCGTGCCCGTCGTGACGACCCACTCGCTCGCGGTGCACGCCGTGTTCGCCGAGGACGTCACCGTCGACGCCGCCCGTCGCGCGCTCGAGGAGACGCCGAGCGTGGTCGTCCTCGACGACCCGGAGGCGGGCGAGTTCCCCACGCCCGCCGATGTCGTCGGAGCCGACCCGACCTTCGTCGGCCGGCTGCGTCAGGCGCTCGACTTCCCCAACACCATCGACCTGTTCGTCTGCGGCGACAACCTCCGCAAGGGGGCCGCGCTCAACACGGCGCAGATCGCTGAGCTGGTGGCCCGGGAGCTGGCGGAGCGTTGACACCTCGCCGCTGACGACCGATCGGCGACGTGACGACGGATCAGCGCCGTGACGACGGGGTGGCGACGTGACGACGGATCAGCGCCGAACGCATGGATAGCCGTGCGCGAAACGATGATCGGTGGGCTCACGGCCGGAACGTGATCACGGCGCGCACCCCCGGGCCGGCGTCCTCCAGCACGACCTCGGCCCCGTTGCGCCGCAACAGCTCGCGGGTGATCGCCAACCCGAGCCCGGTCCCCCCGCTGTCCCGGTCGCGGGCGTCGTCGAGCCGGGTGAACCGGTCGAAGACGCGCTCGCGCTCCGCCTCCGGTATGCCGGCGCCGTCGTCCGAAACGGAAATCAGCGACCCCGGCGACCCCGGCGACCCTTCGTCCACCTCGACCGTCACCAGCGTCACCACCGACGCCGCGTGGCGCACCGCGTTGTCCACGAGGTTGGTCAGGGCGCGATAGAGCTCGTCCCGCGCTCCGTCGACGACCTGCGGCTCACCACCGCCACCCGCCCGCCGCGCCGGGACTCGCGCCGACGCATACCGAGCCACGACGTCGTCGACCAGATCGTCGAGGTCGACGGACTCGGCGGGTCGTGCGCGGCTCCGGTCGTCACTCCGGGCCAGCAGGAGCAGGTCCTCGACCAGCGCCGAGAGCCGGGCCACCTCGGGCAACAGGTCGGCCGGCAGCGTCTCGCCCTCGCCCAACCGCTGCGCGACCTCGAGCTGGGTGCGCATGGTCGCCAGCGGGCTGCGCAGCTCGTGAGCCGCATCGGCGACGAACGACCGTTGGGTGCGGCGGGCGGCTGCCACCCGGTCGAGCATCTCGTTGAGCGTGCAGGCGAGCGCGCTGATCTCGTCACGGGTGGCCGGCACCGGCAGCCGCTCATCGGCCAGGCTGCCGTCGATGCGGGCGGCCCCGCTGCGCAGCTGCTCAACGGGCCGCAGCGCCGCCCCGATCACGCGCCAGGCGATGAGACCGAGGACCAGCAGCAGCAACGGGAATGCCACCAACAACAGCGTGCGCAACGTCAGCGTGGCCGACTCGAGGTCCGCGGTGGGGAGAGCCGCGACGACGACGACCCGGGCCGAACCCGGTCCGGCCTCGACGGCACCGACCTGGAGGCTGCCGGTGACCCCTGAGCGACTTCCGGGGACGACCACGGTCTCTCCGTCCAGCGTTCGGCGGCGCTCGTCGTCGGTGACCAGGGGCGTCAACCGGTCGGCGGCGAGCGAGGCCGTGACCACCCGGTTGTCGGCAGAGAGCACCTGCACGACCTGGGCTCCGGACGCGGGGACCGGGTCGGGCGTACGCCCCTGGTCGACGAGGAGCGCGACCTCGCGGGCGCTGGCAAGGGTCTCGGACTGCACGGTCCGAGTCAGTGACGAGGCGAGCACGGCGTAGAGGACGATTCCCCCGAGCAACAGCGATCCGGCCACGCCGAGCAGGCCGATGGTCATGAGCCGACCGCGGAGGCTGACCCGCTCGAACCGGGTGACCATCAGCCGGCGACGCGGTAGCCCGCGCCGCGGACCGTCTCGATGCGCTGGCGACCGAGTTTGCGCCGCAGGTAGCCGACGTAGACCTCGACGAGGTTGGCGTCCTCGCCCGACGACCACACGGCGTCGAGCAGGTCCTCCTTGCCCACCACGGCCGGCGCGGCCCGCAGCAGCTGCTCGAGCACGAGGTACTCCCGGGGGGAGAGGTCGACGTCGACGCCGTCCACCTGCACCCGATGGGTCGCCGGGTCGAGGGAGAGGCCGCCGGAGGCGAGCACAGCGGGTCGCGGGCCCGGATCGCGCCGCAGCAGCGAGCGCAGCCGGGCGAGCAGGACGACGAAGGAGAACGGCTTGGTCAGGTAGTCGTCGGCGCCGTAGTCCAGACCGTCCGCGACGTCGTGCTCGCCGTCCTTGGCCGACAGCAGGAGCACCGGCACCCAGTTCTCCTCCTCGCGCAGGGTGCGCACCAGGGTGTAGCCGGACAGACCGGGCAGCATGATGTCGAGCACCACCACGTCGTATGCGCCGAACCGCGCCGCCTCCAGCCCCGCCGGACCGTCGGGGGCATGGTCGACGACGTAGCCCTCGGCGGTGAGCCCGCGGCTCAGGGCCGCCGCCATGCCGGGCTCGTCCTCGACGAGAAGCACACGCATACCGTGCAGCCTGCCACCCCACGCAGAGGGGCCTCACAGGTCGACCGAACCGGGTATCCGTACGGTGGGGGTGTGGGCAGACCGACGCGCCGGGCGCTGCTCGCCGGTGCCCTCGCCGTGACGACGCTGGGGGCGGCGAGGCCCCCGCAGATGCTGGGCGTCGACCCGGGTTCGGGGGTCGACGGGACGCCGGCCGCGGACCGACACCGTCAGGACCGGTTGCGCCTCGCGGACGCCACCCTCGTGCAGGGGTCGTTCACGTCGCCGGCCATGCGGGGTGCGCAGGTCGGGTGGGCGGTGTGCTACCCGCCCGGGACGACCGAGGAGTCGCTGCTGCCGGTGGTCCTGGCCCTCCACGGGGGGTTCGGCAACCACCTGCAGGTGTTCGAGGGGATGGGGCTGCTGCGCGCGCAGTCCTCACCGGGCCTGGTCACGGACGTGGCGGTGGGGTCCGTCGACGCGGGCACCAGCTACTACCACCGCCGGGCGGACGGGACCGACACCGGCGCCATGATCGCGCAGGAGTTCCTCCCCGTGCTCGCGGCCCGGGGCCTCGACACCACGCGGCTGGGCCTGACCGGGTTCTCGATGGGTGGCTACGGATCGGTGCTGCTCGCCGCCACCGTGCTGCGTGGGCAGGTCGCGGCCGTTGCCCCGATCAGCGCGGCGTTCTGGCCGAGCTTCACCGCTGCCCCGCCGTTCGCCTTCGACAGCGCCGAGGACTTCAGCGAGCATGACGTCTTAGCCGCCCGGGCCGCGCTGTCCACGGTGCCCTTGTCCGTCGCCTGTGGCCTGTCGGACCCCTTCCTCACCGACAACAGGGACTTCGTCGCGGGGTTCGCGACGCCCCCGACCACCCGCTTCGCCCCGGGCGGCCACAACAACGCGTACTGGGCGAGCGTGGCGGCGTCCCAGCTGGCCTTCCTCTCTCGCTACCTTGCCTGACGCGGGCGACACCGCGGCTACGACGAAGCCCGGCTGTGCGTCACGGCTTACCCGCGTCCTGTCACCGGGCGGTGGCAGGGTGGACGGCATGGAACGCCTCACGACACCCGACATCCTCGCCGCCGGCCTCGACGGCTGGAGCAAGCTGGCTCAGGGGCTGCACGCCCGGTTCGCGATCGCCGACTTCCCGGCTGGCGCGGCCTTCGTCACGGCGGTGGCCACCGCGGCCGAGGCGGCTGCGCACCACCCCGACCTGACGCTGCGCTACGGCGCGGTCGACGTCGTCCTGGCGACCCACGAGGAGGGGATGTGGGTGACGAGCAAGGATGTCGACCTCGCGCGCACCATCAGTGCGATCGCCCGCGACCACGGCCTGACGACGGCCCCCGCCGCCGTCGTCCAGGTCGAGCTCGGGCTCGACACCGCCCACGCCGGCCGGCTCGGGCCGTTCTGGTCCGCCGTGCTGACCGGGGAGCCCGGCAACGTCGTGGGCAACACCGTCCTCGACCCCGCGGGCCTGGCCCCCAACGTGTGGTTCCAGCCCACCGACGAGCACTCGGAACCGCGGCAGCGCTGGCATCTCGACGTGTGGGTGGCCCCCGAGGTCGCGGACGCGCGCATCGCCGCGGCGGTCGGCGCCGGTGGCGTCGTCGTCGACGACTCCGAGGCGCCCTCGTTCACCGTGCTCGCCGACCCCGACGGCAACAAAGCCTGCATCTGCACCGCGCTCGAGCGGGGCTGAGCCAGTGCCGACCGGTGTTCACCCCGCTGGAGTCGGGAGCATCGGGGTCCACGGCCGTCTCAGCGGGCTCTCAGGTCCGGGACCGCAGACTGAGGCATGAGCTTCTTCGCCGACCACCGCACCAGCCGCTGGGCGGTCCCCGCCGCCGCCGTCGTCCTCATCGCCGGAAGCACGCTGGTGGCGTCGCGAACGGCCAGCGCCGACTCCGGCCTCCCGTCACGTAGTGCCGCCCAGCTGCTCGCCGACGTCCGTGGTTCGGTCGGCCTGAGCCTGTCGGGCACCGTGGTCCAGACGGCCAACCTCGGCCTCCCCCAGATTCCCGGCCTCACTGGCCAGGGGAGCGGCAGCCCGGCCGTCACGGCCGGAGGCGCGTCGCTGACCTCCATCATCTCCGGCACCCACACCTGGCGCGTCTGGGCGGGCGGCCCCACCCAGAGCCGAGTGGCGCTCGTCAGCGGTGCCGGTGAGTCCGACGTCATCCGCAACGGCTCCGACGTGTGGGTCTGGTCGAGCGCCGAGAAGTCAGCGGTGCACCACACGCTCACCGCGAAGGACGCCCCCGCCGGCGCCCCGTCGGCCTCGGCCACCGACCTGCCCAAGACGCCCGAGGAGGCAGCGACCAAGGCGCTGGCCGCCGTCGACCCGTCGACGGCCGTCACCACCGGCGGCACCGCCGTCGTCGCCGGACGACAGGCGTACGAGCTGGTCCTCGACCCCCGCACCGACGCCACCCGGGTGGCCCAGGTGCGCATCGCGGTCGACGCCGAGAAGCACGTACCGCTCCGCGTTCAGGTCTACTCGACCACGCTGCCCAACCCCGCGGTCGAGGTCGGGTTCACCGCCGTCGACTTCGCGGCGCCCGATGCCCGCCAGTTCGCCTTCACCCCGCCCGCCGACACGACAGTCACCGAGGGCAGCGCCGACCAGGCGGGCACCCCGCCGGCGGCCGCCGCGGCCCGCGCACAGGGGGAGCCGAAGGTCGTCGGCACCGGCTGGACCTCCGTCGCCGTCGCCACCATGCCGGCCCAGCTCGCCACCGACGCGACCCAGAAGCAGCTGCAGGGCGTGCTGTCCGCCCTGCCCAAGGTCTCGGGCGACTGGGGCTCGGGCCGGGTCATCGACGGCACCCTCTTCTCGGCCGTCCTGACCGACGACGGCCGAGTGGCCGTCGGTGCCGTCGACCCCCAGGCGCTGTATGCCGCACTGAAGTCCTCGTGAGCGCGTGACCTCGTCCACCGTCTCGCCGGTCTCGTCGGTCGCCCCGCCCGCCCCCGTCCCCGGGTCCGGCGGGGCTGACCGGCATACCGGCTCGACGGCGACCTCGGCCCCCGCCGTCGAAACGGCCGGGCTGACAAAGCGTTTCGGCGACCGGCTGGCGGTCAACGCGATCGACCTCGTCGTCCCACGCGGCGCGGTCTACGGGTTCCTCGGGCCCAACGGGTCGGGCAAGACGACGACGATCCGGATGCTGCTCGGTCTCGTCGAGCCCACCTCCGGCACCCGGTCGCTGCTCGGCCACGCCATGCCGGGCGACTCGGACGCCGCCCTCCGCCAGGTCGGCGCCCTCGTCGAAGGTCCGGCGTTCCACCCCTACCTGTCGGGGCGCCGCAACCTCGCCCGGCTCGACGCTGCCGACCGCTGGGCCGACCCCCGCACCGCCGGCCACCGCATCGACGCCGCGCTCGACCGGGTGGGCCTGCTGGCGGCCGCGGCCAAGCGCTACCGCGCCTACTCGCTCGGAATGCGGCAGCGGCTGGCCATCGCCGCGGCGCTGCTGACCCCGCGCGAGCTGCTCGTCCTCGACGAGCCGACCAACGGCCTCGACCCGCAGGGCACCCGCGAGGTGCGTCACCTCGTCGAGTCGCTCGCGCACGACGGCGCCACCGTGCTCGTCTCGAGCCACCTGCTCTCCGAGGTCGAGCAGATCTGCACCCACCTCGGCGTCATGAGCGACGGTCGCCTGGTCGCCCAGGGAACCACAGCCGAGCTGCGGGGCTCCGGCGCCCCGACGGTGCGGGTGCAGACCAGTCAGCCGGCCGAGGCGGCGGCGGTGCTCACCCGGCTCGGGCTGACCGACGTCGCGGCCGGCCCGGCCGAGGTGCACGGCTCACCCGGTTCCCCGGGCACCATCGACCCTGAGGCGGTCGTCGCCGCTCTTGTGCACGCCGGGGTCGGCGTCCGCGGCTTTGCCGTGACCACGCCCAGCCTCGAGGACCTGTTCGTCGACCTCACCGGGGAGGGCTTCGATGTCAGCGGCTGAAGCGGTCCGCGAGGCGCCCGACCGCCCGGTCGCATCCCGCCGCCGGGTCTCCACCCGCCTGCTCCGCTCCGAGGTCGGGCTCATCGCCGGTCGTCGGCGCAACCAGATGGGCTTGCTCGTGCTCGCCCTCGTGCCGGTGTGCTCGCCATCTCGGTCAAGGTGTCGAGCCGGGCCGCCCGCGGCGGTCCTGACTTCCTCAGCTCGGTCACGTCGAACGGCCTCTTCGTGCCGCTCGCCGCGCTCACCGTCGAGATGGGCCTGTTCCTCCCGCTCGCCATCGCCATGCTCGCGGGCGACGCCGTCGCGGGGGAGGCCAACCTGGGCACGCTGCGCTACCTGCTCACCGTGCCCGTCAGCCGCACCCGCCTGCTGCTGGTCAAGTATGCGTCGCTGTGCATCGGGGCGCTCTGGGGCGTCGCGACGATCGCGGCCGCCGGCGCAGTGGTCGGCGTCGCGCTGTTCGGCGCCGGTCCGCTCACGACCCTCTCGGGCTCCCAGCTCGAGTTCCCCGCTGCGGCGGGGAGACTCCTGCTCGTCGTGCTCTACCTCAGCGCCGGTATCGCGGCCCTCGGTGCCGTGGGGCTGTTCATCTCGACGCTCACCGAACAACCCATCGCAGCGACCATCGCCCTCACGATCTTCACGATCCTGTCGTGGATCCTCGACGGGGTGCCACAGCTGGAGTGGCTGCACCCGTGGCTCATCGTCGACAAGTGGCTGTCGTTCGCCGACCTGCTGCGTGACCCGCCGTTCTGGGACAACGTCGTTCAGGGCCTGGGGGTCGACCTGGCGTATGCCGTGGTGTTCTGGCTGCTCGCCTGGGCACGCTTCGGCGGCAAGGACATCACCAGCTGAGCACCCGGCCCGATGGACACCGGCTGGTCGGCTGGGGCTCCAGCGGTCAGGAGCTGCTGCTGGAGACGGCGGTCTTGTCGGGCAGGTATGGCTCGATGGCCTGGGCGAGCTTGGCCGGCGTCATCGACTGGAGCCAGACGTGGCCCGGCCCGTGAATCTGAGCCAGCATCAGCGAGTCGCCGAACAGCTTGTTCTTGACCCCCTTGATCGTCGCGAACTCCAAGGCCATCTCGGCCCGGTAGAGCGCGAGGTGGCCCGGGTGGATGAGCATGGACTGACCGGCCGCCAGGTCATACTCGACGATCTCACCGGACAGCTGCACCCAAGCGGTGCCGTTGCCGGACAGGTTCTGGAAGACCAGCCCAGCCCCGCCGAAGATGCCTGCCCCCAGCTTCTTCTGGAGACCGACCGAGATCTCCACGTCAGGGGTGCTGCACGTGTAGGCCTCTGACTGCACCATGAAGTGGTCGGCGTCGTCGATCTGCAGCTCGCGGATGACCCCGGGCAGCCCCGCGGTGAACGCCACGAAGCCCCCGGCAGGCGCGCTGTACTCAGTGAGGAACAGCTGACCGCCCCCGAGCACCCGCTTGAAGCTGTTCATGAACCCGCCCTTGCCGCCGGACCCGAACCGGGTCGACGTCTCCATCTGCAGCCCGGGCGTCAGCCAGCCGACCACCCGGCGCGCCCGACATGAGGAGCGCAACGCACGGAATCCCGAGCGCTGCGCTCCCCATGTTCTGGGATGTGGGCTCAGGTGAGCTGCTTGACGTCGAGCTCACCGTCGGCGTAGCGCTGCCGCAGCACCTTCTTGTCGAACTTGCCGACGGACGTCTTCGGCACCGCGTCGATGAAGGCCCAGCGCTCGGGCACCTGCCAGTGCGCGACCTTCCCCTCGAGGTAGTCGGAGAGCTCGTCCGGGGTCGTCGAGGCCCCCTGCTTGAGCACCACCGACGCCAGCGGGCGCTCGCCCCACTTGTCGTCGGGCACGCCGACGACCGACGCCTCCTGGACGTCGGGGTGACCCATGAGGTGGTTCTCGAGGTCGACCGAGCTGATCCACTCGCCACCGGACTTGATGACGTCCTTGGAGCGGTCGGTGAGCTTGAGGAAGCCGTCGGACGTCAGGGCTCCGACGTCACCGGTGCGCAGCCAGCCGTCGTCGCTGAACTTGGCCTCCATCTCGGCCTGGTCCTTGTCGGTCTCCTCGCCGTTGAGGTAGTAGCTGGCCGTGATCCACGGGCCCTTGACCTCGAGCTCGCCGACGCTCTGGCCGTCCCACGGCTGCTCTCCGCCGTCGGGACCCATAAGCCGCCCCTGGACGCCGACGAGGAGGCGGCCCTGGCTGCTCTTGTAGGCCCAGTACTCGTCGCTGCCGAACTCGGCCGACGCCGGCGCGACCCCGAGGGTGCCGACCGGCGACATCTCGGTCATGCCCCAGCCGTGGATGATCTCGATGCCGTGCCGCTCTTGGAAGGCCCGGATGAGCGCCGGCGGGGCGGCCGACCCTCCGACCATGAGCTGGCGGCAGGTCGAGGTGTCGACGTCGTGCTCGTCGAGGTAGCGCAGCAGGTCGTTCCAGATCGTGGGGACGCCGGCTCCGGTCGACACCTTCTCGGCGGCGATCATGGCCGCGAGCGGCTCGGCCTGGAGGAACCGGTCGGGCATGACCAGGGTGAGCCCGGTGAGCATCGCGATGTAGGGGAAACCCCAGGCGTTGGCGTGGAAGAGCGGCACGACGACGAGGCTCCGGTCACCCTGCCGGGCGCCGAGGCCCTGGGCGTCGGTGAGCGCGTGCAGGTAGTTGCTGCGGTGCGAGTAGGCCACGCCCTTGGGGTTGCCCGTCGTGCCCGACGTGTAGCACATCGACGACGCGCAGTCCTCGTCGAGGTCGTCCGGCCAGTCGAAGGTCTCGGGCTGCGCGGAGAGCAGCGCCGCGTAGTCGTGGACGCCCTCGATGTGCTCCACCGCCTCGAGCGCCGCCCGGGTGTCGGCGTCGATCGCGCCGTTGACGATGACGTGGCGCATCGTCTTCAGGTGGGGCAACAGCTTGGCGAACGGAGCGGCCAGGGTGTTGTCGACGATGACCACCTGGTTGCCCGCGTGGGTGGCCGTGTAGATCAGCTGCTCGGGGAAGAGCCGGATGTTGAGGGCGTGCAGGACCGCCCCCATCGACGGGATGGCGAGGTAGGCCGTGAGGTGCTCGGCGTTGTTCCACATGAACGTGGCCACCCGTTGGTCGCCGTTGATGCCGAGGCCGCGGAGGGCGTGGGCCAGCTGGGCGGCCTTCACGCCCATGTCGCCGTAGCTGAGCCGCCGCGCGCCGTCGGCGGTCCAGGTCACCACCTCCTGGTCGGCGTGGAGGGTGGTCCCGTAGCGCAGGAGCTGCGAGATCAACAACGGTGTCGTCTGCATGGTGCTCTTCATGCAGGTGAGCGTGTCAAACTCCCGGCCCTTTCGCCATGCCGTCGTCCAGATCGCTCCCCAACCGTCATGTGGCGGCGCCTGAGTCGAGCGAGCCCCGCGTGGCTCGGCTCAACGCGGAGGGCCACACCCCCTATGGGGGGTACAGCTCTCCGCACTCAGGTCGCGTCTGACCGGACCCGGGAGCTTCTCGGATCGGGGAAGGGCCCGGGCAAGGATGTCGACGCCCGGGGGGCCCTCACACCGTGCCTGTCGGTCGACCTGTTCCAGCCGTTCCGCGACGTCGAGGGCACGCCGCCCAAGCGATTCCCCCTCGTGCTTCACCGGCTGCGCCGCAAGCTCGACGTCATGGAGCAGCTCGGCCCGTCCACCCTGTCGGTGTGCTCCAACGCCACCCCTCAGGCGGTGGACGACCGTGAACTAGCGGCCGAGCAGCCGAGCGCCGCCGGTGACCTGGCGACTAGCGCTGGAGACGCGCGCGCGACTTGGTCTGCCGGCCCTTGGCACTGGAGCGGGCGGGCATACCGACCCTGATCGGTATGCCCGTGGGGGCGCCCGAGATCTGCCGCCGCGCGGCACCACCGGGTCTTCCCGGGTCAGGGCGGCTTCGACCTGGCACCGGTCGTCGCCCGGGTCGTCGAGGCCGGCTGCTCGACGTGCCGGACAACGACGACGAGGGCCTCGGCGTCCGGTTCGACCTCTTCGACCAGCGGATCGCCGAGCTGCGGTCCCACGGCGTCATGTACGACCGCGACCACACCGGCGATCCTGCACGTTCACACCCGGCGCATCGGCGGGGTGTTCTACGTCGAGGTGCGGCAGCGGGTCGATGGCTACGACGGCTACGGCCCCGGCAACACCCCGGTGCGGCTCGTCGCCCAGGCCGCCCAGGCCGCGGACGGGCGACCCAGCGCGTAGGTTCAGAACTGTGCCTGTCCTGCGCGCCGTCGTCGCCGCGGCGGTGGCTGTCGGAGCCGCCCTTGGGCTTGGCGGATCATCGGCGGCCGCCCGCACGTCACCCCATCCCCGGCCATCGGCCCCAGCGAACGACGAAGCCCCAGCAGCCGGGCCCGGGCTCACGGCGAGCGACCTGTCCTGGCGCCTCACCCCGACCGGGTCGGCCGCCCGGCTCCGCGGGCTCTCAGTGGTGTCAGGGTCGGTCGCCTGGGTGAGCGGGACCGGCGGCACGGTCCTGCGGACCACCGACAGCGGGTCGACCTGGGCCTCCATCGGACCGGCGGACGCCCGGGCCTTGCCGATCGGCGACATCGAGGCAAGCTCGCGCGACCACGCGGTAGCCCTGTCCAACGGCTCAGGGGCCGACGCGCGGATCTACGTGACCGACGACGGCGGGAAGTCCTGGACCGAGTCGTTCCGCAACGACGACGACCGGGCGTTCTACGACTGCATGGCGTTCAGCTCGCCACTGCGGGGGCTCGCGCTGAGTGACCCCGTCGACGGGGCATTCCGTTTGCTCGAGACCAAGGACGGCGGTCATCACTGGGCGCTGGTCACCCCGGACGGTATGCCGGCCGCCCTGCCCAACGAGTTTGCGTTCGCCGCCAGCGGCGCGTGCCTCACCGTCGGTCAGGGGGAGTCGACCTACCTCGGCACCGGAGGTCAGTCACCGGCCAGGGTCCTGACGAGCCGGAACCTCGGGCACAACTGGTCGGTGGCCGAGGTTCCGGTCGCCGGGGCTCCGTCGGCCGGCGTGCTGTCGGTCCAGTTCCGCGACCGTGGTGTGGGCGTCGTCGTCGGGGGCGACTACGGCAACGCGCAGTCTGCCGTCGGCACGGCCGCCTGGACCACCGACGGGTCGACCTGGCACCCGTCATCGCCGACACCCAGTGGCTACCGGTCGGGAGCGGCATGGCTCCCGATGCACCACACGGTCGCCGTGGCCGTCGGTCCGAGCGGCTCCGATGTGACCCTCGACGAAGGACACGGCTGGACCCCGTTCGACACGGGCAGCTTCGACAGCGTGGGGTGCTCCCCCGACGGCGCCTGCTGGGCGTCGGGCGAGCAGGGCCGCGTGGCGCGGCTCGTCGTCGGGCAGCGCTGAGGTCGCCATGGCGGTCGCTCATCACCACGAACGCGAGGTGACCTATGACGTCGACCCCGGTTGGGCCGTCCCCGACCTGGGGGAGCTGGTCTCGACCGGTAGCCACCTCCGCACCGCGACGCACAGGCTCAGTGCGGTCTACTACGACACCGAGCCGGCCCTGCTTCGGCCGCTGGGGATCACCCTGCGCCATCGAGACGGCGGTCCGGATGCGGGCTGGCACCTGAAGATCCCGGCGCGCGCCGGTCGCACCGAAGTGCACAGCCGGGCCCGCGGCGCCTCGGTGCCGGTCGCCCTGACCCGCCGGGTCGCCGGCATCGTCGGTCACCGGCGGCTGGCGCCCGTGGCGACCATCGACACCACGCGGCATACCGTGCAGCTGCTGGACGTCGACGGTGAGCTGGTCGTCGAGGTGGCGGACGACCACGTCGTCGGCGCGCGGACCGGCGACGACTGCGAGCCCGTCACCTGGCGGGAGGTCGAGATCGAGCTGGGGCCGGTCGGGCGCGAGCGCGACCTGGCTGCGGTCGCCACGGTGTGCGAGCGGGCGGGCGCCCGGCCCGCATCGCAGGAGCGCAAGATCAACCACGTCCTCGGTGAGCTGCCCGACGCGGAGGTCGGAGGTCGCGGGGGCCTGGTGGCCACCTACCTGCGCGAGCAGTGTCGCGCCGTGCTCGTCGGCGACGCCCGGCTGAGGGACGAGGCCGCACCCGACCCAGTGCACCGCACGCGGGTTGCGGTCCGACGCCTGCGGGCCACGCTGCGGCTGTTCCCCCACGTGCTGGCTCTGTCCGCCCCGGAGCGGGACCGGGTCGACGGCGAGCTGCGCTGGCTCGGTGGTCTGCTGTCGCCCGTGCGCGACGCCGACGTGCTCGGCGTCCGCCTCATGAGCGAGCTCGACCGGGTGCCGAGGTCCGACGTCGTCGGACCGGTGCGCGACGAGGTGCGTCGCACGCTCTCGGGCGACCGGGAGGCGGCGCTCGCGACCTGGCGGGTGGCGCGCGACAGCGAGCGCTACCGCCTTCTCCTCGGGACGCTCACCACCTGGTTCCTCACGTCACCGGTAGTAGACGGGGCACCCGTGCGGCCGCGGCGGGTGCTGCGGCAGGCCGAGCGCGCGGTGCAGCGTCGGCTCGCCCGGTCGCACGACAGCGCCGGGCTGCATCGGGCGCGCAAGGCGGCCAAACGGCTCCGGTATGCCGCGGAAGCGCTCACTCCGGGGGTCGGGCGGGCCGGATCGGCGGCGCGCCGGGCGAAACGGCGACAGTCGCGCTGGGGCGAGCACCAGGACCTGGCTGTTGCCGCCGACTTCCTGCGCCGCCGGTCGGACCTCGCCGCCACCCCACCTGTCCGCAGCGGATTCACCTACGGCGTCCTGGTCAACCGGCTCGAGCGCAAGGCGGCCCGCATCCGCCGCACCGCCGGGCTGAGCCCCTGACGGCAGGCGACGGCAGGCGGCGACCGGCGATGGCCGGTCGCCTCAGGCGACGCCGTCGAGGTGGCCGAACACGACGACGTTGTCGAGGTAGTGCTTGACCTTGTCGAAGGTCCCGCCGCACGTGACGAGCCGGATCTCGGACTTGTCGAAGTCGCCGCGGTAGACCTCTTCCGTCGGGAACTGGTCCTTCGGATAGCTGGCGACCTTGTCGACGACGAACGTCGTGGTGGTGCCGTCGGCGCGGGAGACCTTGACGACGTCTCCGGTCTTGACGGCACCGAGGCGGTAGAAGATGCCTGGGCCCTTGGTGCTGTCGACGTGGGCGGCGAGCACCGCGGGGCCGAGCTGGCCGGGGGTCGGGCCACCGGTGTAGAAGCCGACCTCGTCAGCCGTCCCCGGGACGGTGATCGTGCCGTCCGCGGCAATGCCGAGGTCGACGAAGCTCGACGAGTTGACGCCGATGGAAGGGATCTCGATCCCGGTCGGTGCCGACGCGGCGATGAACTGGCCGATCTGCTTCCCCGGCGTGGCGGGGGGAGCCGCGGTCGTGGTCGGCGAGCCCGCTGTCGGAGCCGTCGTCGTCGGCACCGACGCGGAGCTGGTGGGCGTGCTCGTCGCGGTCGCCGTCGACGTGCTGCTGGAGGGGGCGGCCGCGGGCGGCTGCGGCGGACCGGACTGGCCGCGGAGACCGAGAACTAGCGCCAGGACCCCTATCACCAGGAGGACGGCGGTGGCCGCCGCGGCAAACCTGCCGCGACGGCCACCACCCGTTTCCTGAAGGGTCATCAGGCCTGGACGCGGCGCCGACGAGCGGCGACGACCCCGGTGCCGGCGGCACCGAGCAGCGCTGCCCCACCGAGGGCGATCATGGCCGTGTTGGTGCCGCCTGCGGCGCCACCCCCACCGGTGGCCATGCCGCCGGCCGGAGCAGCGCGCAGGGCGCCACACAGAGCCGGGTCGGTGGCCTCGGTCGGCAGCGACGGGTCGAGGTCGCTCTTGGTGTCGCCGCTGTACTTGCCGTCCTTGTTGTAGTCCACACCGTGGATAACGACGACCGCCTGGCCCTTGGTGATGGCGTCAGCGACGTCCTGCGAGACCTGGATGCTGCCGCGCTCGTAGGAGATCTTGCCGCCGGGGGCGGTGTCGAAACGGTCGACGGCCAGGCCGCTGGCCGGGCTCGTGTCACCGGTCTTGGTCAGCGAGACGACGATGGGACCGTAGGCCGGACCACCCTCGGTCGTGTTCAGGTGACCGTCCTTGTTGGTGTCGTCGGCGATCGTCGGGCACTCGTGACGCGCGTCCGCACCGAAGTGGATGTGGGCCGCGTGCGGCTGGTCGGGCAGCAGACCCATGGCCGCCATCGTCACGGTGATCGTGGTGCCCTTGACGTCGACCATGGCGGTACCGCTGCCGGTGACGCCGCTGCCCGGGTTGGGCTTGAGGTTGGCGTTGGCCGAGCCGTCGGCGGCGAGGGCCGGGCCGGCGGCGAGGGTGAGCATGGCGGCGGCGCCGAAAGCGGCCCCGGCGATCTTCCTGGTTGTGCGCATGTCGAGTTGCCTTCCGTGGGGAAACGGGATGGTCGCGTCAGATGCGGCCGCAATGGGCGACCGAGACCATCTCCAGGAAGGGTTTCGACACTGTGCTCCGACTAGATTGGACCTATTGGACAGCGATGAGTCAGCCGACGTTGGAGGTGTCGATCTTGATGACGCCGCCGTCGACCACCATGCCGAACGTCGTGCTCTCTCGCTGCACGCGCCCGTCCTTGAAGGTGTAGGTGATCGTCGCCCGCACCGTGCCCGGGGCCGTACCGACCACATCGGTGGCGGTGACCTTGGAGAACTGATCCCAGAACCGTTGGTACGCCGTCCGGCCGCCGGTCTTCTCGGTCTGGTAGCGGGCGGTGAGCAGCGACCAGCCTTGGTCGGTGCCGCCCGGCATCACCCCGTAGTAGCGGCTGACGGCGCCCGCCAGGTCTGACCCCGACGGGGTGGTGGACGTCGTCGTCGCCGTCGACGGCGGGGCACTGGTCGAGGTCGGCGGTGCAGTGGCGGGAGGCGGCACGGCGGGGGCGGTGGTGGAGGCCCTCGCGGGCGACGACGCCGACGGGGTGGCCGGGGTGGCCGGGGTAGCCGAGGTGGCCGAGGTGGCCGAGGCGACCGAGGGCGTGGTCGACGGTGCGGCCGAGGGCGCCGACGAGGAGGGCGCGGACGACGACACGGCTGGAGGGCTCGCTACGGGCGCATCACCGGACAGGCTGCGGAACAGCGCAATGGCGAGCAGGGCGAGCACGGCGAGCAGCGCCAGGACGGCAAGGATCAGCCATGGTCCCCGGCGTCGTCTCGTGGTCGTGGCGGCGGCCCCGACGGGTGCCCGGCGGTCGTCCCCTCGTGGGTCGGGCTCGTCGTAGTCATCGTCAGAGAGGTCGTCGAAGAACGCGTCTGGCTCGTCGGTCAACGGGACGGGGAGCGGCCCATCCTGGACCGTCGTGGCGGCGGGCATACTCGTCGTGGGCGAGCTGCCGGCCGCGACCGCGGACAGCTCGGCGGCCACCTCGGCCATGCTCGGCCGGTCCTCGGGGCGCACCTGGAGCATCTCCTCCAGCAGCGGGGTCAGCTCGCCGCTGTGCTGCGGCGGCTCGACGATCCCCGATGCGACCCGGTGCAGGAGGGCCATCGGGTTGCTCTCGGTGCCGAACGGCGGGTGGCCCTCGAGCGCGGTGTAGAGCGTGGCGCCGAGCGAGAAGACATCGGCGGGATAGGCGGACTCCTCGCCGCGGGCCACCTCCGGCGCGAGGTATGCCGGGGTGCCGGTCACCATGCCGGTGGAGGTCAGCGTGACGTCGCCCATGGCGTGCGCGATACCGAAGTCGCTGAGCCGCGCGGTGCCGTCCTCGGCGAGCAGGACGTTGCCGGGCTTGACGTCACGGTGGACGATTCCCGCCTGGTGGGCGGCGGAGAGGGCGCTGGCCAGGTGCGACCCGAGCAGCGCGACCTCCTGCAACGGCAGGGTCCGCCCGCCGCTGAGCCGGGCCGACAACGGCTCCGAAGGCACGAGCTGCATGACCAGGCAGGGCTGCCCGTGGTCCTCGACGACGTCGTAGACCGTGACGGCGTGCGGGTGCTGCAGGCGGGCCGTGATGCGGGCCTCACGCATGGCCCGGTTGGTGGAGACCTCGGCGATGTCGGCGCTCACTCCCGGCTGGGCATACAGGCGTTTGACGGCGACGGCGCGGTGCAGACGCTCGTCCCACGCCTCCCACACGTCGCCCATCCCCCCGGATCCGAGCAGCCGGGTCAGCCGGTAGCGTCCGCCGATCAGGTGGTCCGGACCACTTCCCCGCGGCTGGCCGGCGGCCGCGGTCTGGGCGTCGGGCGGGGTGCTCGGCGTGCTCGGAGTACTCATCGGCGTCACGCCCGGTCCGGGGGGAATCCACCCGTCGCGACCGGCCCCCACCGGGTGGGGGTGATCCGCAGGAGGCACTTGCGCTGGTCGAGCATGGCCTGCTGGTACTCGTCCCAGTCGGGATGCTCGCCCGCGATGCACCGGTAGTAGTCGACGAACGCGTCGAGCGCCTCGGGTGACTCGGTGACGTCGAGCACCTCACACGTGCCGTCGGCCTGCACCCAGGCTCCGCCGAAGTCGTCGGAAAGGACGAGCACGGACACGTTGGGGTGCCGGCGGGCGTTGCGCGCCTTAGCCCGTTCGGGATAGCTCGAAATCACGAACCGACCGTCGGCGTCGACGCCCCCGGTGACCGGCGACACCTGAGGGGCGCCGTCCTTCCGCGTCGTGACGAGGACAAGGTGATGCCGCGGACGCGCGAAGTCGAGGAGCGCCTCGCGGTCCACCTCAGAGGTCGTGGCGATGGTCCGGGCCATCCGCCCATCGTGTCAGGCCCGCTGGCCCGGCGCCTCCTCGAGCGGGCCGCCTTCGTGAGCTAGTGCTCGACGAGCACCGGGTCGTCATGGGTCCCTGCCGTGGCGCCCGCGGGTCGCGCCGGCGACCTCGGCCACCAGAAGCGGTCGCCGAGCAGCATGGCGAAGGCCGGCACCAGCACGGTGCGCACCAGCAGGGTGTCGAGCAGCACGCCCACGCCTATGACGATGCCGATCTGGGCGAGCACGACCAGCGGCAGGACCCCCAGCACCGCGAACACGGCGGCCAGCAGGATGCCCGCGCTGGTGATGACCCCGCCGGTGGCGGTCAGTGCCCGCAGCATCCCGGTCCGCGCGCCGTGCCGCCGGGCCTCCTCGCGCGCCCGGCTGACCAGGAAGATGTTGTAGTCGACGCCGAGGGCGACGAGGAACAGGAACGCGAACAGCGGCACCGTGTCCTCCATCCCGGCGAAGCCGAACACGCCGGTGAAGATCCACCACGAGGCGCCCATCGCCGCGAGGTACGTGGCGACCACCGTGGCGACGAGGATGAGCGGAGCGACCAGTGCCCGGAGCAGGACGAAGAGGGCGACGAGGACGACTCCGAGAATCAGCGGGAAGATGACGAAGCGGTCGCGCACGGCACCGGCCGCAGCGTCCACCGCCCGGGCCTCGCTGCCCCCGACGAACGTCTCGGGTATGCCGGTGAGCGCCTCGCGCACGGAGGTCACCGTGCGCTGAGCGGCCTCGGACCCCGCCGGCGAGGCGAGGACGACGTCCACCTGGGCGAGGCCGGCACCGGTGCGCCCCGGCGTGGCTGAGGCGACGCCGGGCACGCCGGAGGCGCGGGCCACCACCTGCTGGGTGCTGCCGGCGGGGGTGACGACGACGGTCGGGTCGGCGCTGCCGGCCGGGAAGGACCGGGCGACGCGGTCGGCGGCCGCGATCGCCTCGGGCTTCTGGAGGAACTGCTCGCTCGTCGGCAGACCGGTGCGCACCTGCGTCAGGCCGACGCTGAGGGCCCCCAGCAGGGCCAGGCCCGCGACGATGAAGACGACCGGACGAGCCGACACCCGCCGGCCGATCCGGTGCCAGACCGAGTGGTCGGAGTCGACGAGCAGGGTCTGGCCCTCGCGCGGGACCAGCGGCCAGAAGACCCACCGGCCGCACAGCACCAGCGTCGTCGGGAGCACGACGAGGGCGAAGACCATGGCCACCACGACGCCGACAGCGCACGCCACGCCAAGGCCTCGGGTCGTGGGCACGACGGAGAGCAGGAGCGTGAGGAGCCCGAGGACCACGGTGGTGGCGCTGGCCAGGACGGCCTCACCGGCATACCGGACCGCCCGGGTCATCGCGGCATACCGGCTGCTCGTGCCACGCAGCTCGTCGCGGTAGCGCGAGATCAGCAGGAGGGCGTAGTCGGTGCCCGCGCCGAAGACGAGGACGGACAGAATGCCGATGGTCGACTCATCCCACCGGATGCCGGTCGCGGCCATGACGTGGGTGGCGAGCACGGCCGCCAGCCGGTCGGCGACCCCGACGACGAGCAGGGGCATCACCCAGAGGACGGGGCTGCGGTAGGTGAGGAGCAGCAGGAGCGCCACGACGCCGGCGGTGGCGAGCAGCAGCCGGGTGTTGGCCCCGTTGAAGACCGCGCCGAGGTCGGTCTGGATGGCCGCCGGCCCTGTGACCTGCACCGAGACGCCGGGGGGCGTTGCGGCGCGCAGGTCGGCGCGCAGACCGGTGACGGCCGCGGACACGTTGGCGTTGCCGGTGGCGGCCACCGGGACCACGCCGATGGCGGCGGTCCGGTCGCTGCTGAGGATGAGGGGGACCGGCCCGGCACTCCCGACGGGACAGGCGAGGGTGCCGACCGACGCCGGTTGAGCCGCGCCGGGGGCCCCGCCCGTCGTCGGGGCCGACGCCGGCCCGGAACCGCTGGATGCCGCGCCAGCCCTGGTCAGCTGCGCCGCGAAGGTCTGGCACAGGGACGACAGAGCATCCGCCGAGAGGGTCCCCTCGTCCGCGCTGAAGACGGCGATCGCCGTGGAGCCGCTGCCCTGGGGCAGCCGTTCCTGCAGCTCGACCACCCGGGTCGAGTCCGCGCCGGTGACCAGGGTCGCGGTCGCGTCCGGGGAGGCGCTGGCCTCGCCCCAGACGCCGATGCCGGCGCCGGCCAGCAGGAACCCGAGGAGGGCGACGACCCAGGCCCGGCGAGGGCGCAGCAGACGGCTGGGCAGCGTGTTGGGCGACGTACTCATGGGATCCTCGCTCGCAGGGGGGAACGACGCGTACGCTGGTCCCTCAGTGTCTACCTTAGAAGGTTGCTAACTTGCCTAGCGATCGTACCCATGCGGCCCCGCCGGATGCAAGCTCCTCCCGTTTCGTCGAGCAGTGGGAGCAGTCCGACTCCCTCACGGCGCTGCGCGAGCTGACGACCGTGGCCGCCCAGGTGCCGGCCGCTGTCGCCGCGCGGGCCGCGCTCAGCTCCCACGAGTTCACGGCCCTCGAGCACCTCATCCGGGGACCCTTGGGGCCGGTCGAGCTGGCGCGGATCCTCGGGGTCACCTCGGCCGCGTCGTCGGGCGTCGTCGACCGTCTGGTGGCCCGGGGCCACGCCAGCCGGCGCCCGCACGCGCACGACGGGCGGCGCACGGTCGTGACCATCTCCGACTCGGGACGCGAGGAGGTCCTGGGCTACCTGATGCCCATGTTCACGGCGCTGCGTGACCTCGACGCCCGCCTGACCCCCGACGAGCGGACCGTCGTCACGCGTTACCTCGAGGAGGCCGTGCGGGCGGTCCGCCGGCTGATCTAGCCCCTGCGGGCCACCTGGGGCTCACGCGCTCGCGATGCGGTCCAGCCACTCCTCGAGCAGGGCCCGTTCGCGCCGGCTCAAGGCGGTGACCCGGTGGAGCGTGGCACCCAGCTGCACCGCGGCGCCGACCGCGGCGTGGGCTTCCTCCGACCGGCCCGGTGTCAGGTCTTGGGCGGGCCGGTCGGATGCCGGGTCCGTCGTGATCGCCCTGATGACGGCTTCTCGGGCTGAGGCCGACAGCCCCGGGTCGCGGCTCCCCTCCGGTGTCGCCAGCAGGATGAGTGCCGTCCCGGCGCCGCCGGCTCGGACGAGCTGGAGGGCGCGATGCTCGGTGACCCTCAGCCGCCCGGTCTCGGCGACCCGGCGGATGCGCCTGGCCAGGATTTCTTCGGCGTGGGCGGCGGCCGGGTGCAGCGAGCCGGAGAGAACACCGATGGACCTCAGCAGACGACAGCTCCTCGGCGCGGCCGGCGCCCTTTCCCTCCCGGCCCTCCTCGCGGCCTGCGGCGGGTTCTCCACCTCCGGGTCGAACCCCCAGGCGAGCAGCGACGGCAACGCCCTGACCTTCACGACGTGGGGCACCGACGCGGAGCTGGCGGGCTTCCGCTCCGCCATCGACGGGTTCCAGAAGGCCAACGCCGGCACGACGGTGACCCTGAACGCGGTGCCCTACTCGCAGATGTTCACCAACATCGACGCGCAGCTGCAGGCTGGCAACCCGCCGGACATCTTCCGGGTGCCCTACTACACGTTCGGCAGCTATGCCGGGCGCGGCCAGCTGCTCGACCTCAGCGGCCAGCTGCCGAGCGGCTTCAGCGACCGGTTCACCAGCGCCGCCTGGGCCGCGGTGCAGAACAAGAGCAAGCCGTTCGGGGTGCCGCACCACACCGACACGTCGGTCATCCTCTACAACAAGACCGCACTCGACTCCTACGGCATCACCTCGGTGCCCACCACGCTCGACCAGGCGTGGACGTGGGACCAGTTCGAGCAGGTGCTGCTCCAGCTGCGCAGCAAGCTGCCCGCCGACAAGTTCCCCTACGTCGCCAACTGGCAGGGCAACGGCGTAACCCGTTGGCTCACCTGGCTGTTCGAGAACAACGGCCGGTTCCTGGCCGAGGACCTCAAGGCGCCCGCAATCAGCTCGGACGCCGGTCGCGCTGCGGTCGACTTCACCAAGAGCTTCTTCGCGCGCCAGCTCGTGCCGCCGAACAGCTCCGTGAAGTCGACGACCCTCGCCGCCGACATCTGGTACTCGCAGACCGCGGTGATGTCGTCGGGTGGAGCGTTCCAGATCCCCGACGCGACGAAGAACCTCAAGTTCGAGTGGGGCGCGACGTTCTCGCCCAAGAAGCTGCGCTCGGCCAGCGACTTCGGCGGCAACGCGCTGGTGGCGACCGCCGCGACGAAGAAGCCGCAGCTGGCCGCCGCCTTCCTCGACTACGCCACGCAGACCGAGCAGATGCGCACCTTCTGCGCGACGGCGTCGCTGCCGCCCACCCGCAAGGACCTCGTCTCGGACGGCATCACGTTCGCCGTCCGCCCCGAGCTGTCGCCGGTCTTCATCGGCCAGGCGTCGACGGTGCAGCCGGGTGACTCGGGACAGGTCGCGTCGCCGGTGATGTCGAAGATCATCACGGTGCTCAAGGACCAGCTCGAGCTCGCGTTCGTCGGCAACCAGAGCACCGACGTGACCCTGAAGGGCTTGTCAGACGGCATCGCCGCCGCCACCGCATGAGCGCCGGCACCACCGCCGTCACGACGACACCGGCGGCCGAGACCCGGCCGCCGGTGAAGGCGGGCCGGGCCCGACGCATCCGGGGTGACTCCTTGGCGGGGTATGCGTTCCTCACCCCCAGCCTCATCCTGCTTGTCGTGTTCGTCCTCGGGCCCCTCGTCGGCGCGGTGGTGGTCAGCCTCCAGCAGACCAACGGGTTCGGTGACGGCACGTTCGTCGGCGGAGCCAACTACGCCAAGCTGGTGGGCGACCCCGTGTTCTGGCGGTCGGTCGGCAACACGTTCCTCTTCACGGCGATCGTCACGCCGGCGTCGATGGCCCTCGGCCTCGGCATCGCGGTGCTGCTCAACTCGGTGCTGCCCGGCCGGGCCGTCTTCCGGTCGATCCTCATCCTGCCGATGGCGATCTCCGGTGTCGCCACGGCGCTCATCGGTGTGCTGATCTTCGACCAGAACAGCGGCGTGCTCGACAAGATGCTGCGGTTCGCCGGGTTGCCATCTGTCCCATGGCAGTCCGGGGGCGCAGCGGCCTTCACGTCCGTCGTGCTCGTCACGTTGTGGTGGCGCGTCGGGTTCAACATGCTCATCTACCTCGCCGGGCTCTAGGGCATCAGCCCCGACCTCTACGAGGCCGCACGGCTCGACGGCGCTACGGGGTGGCAGCGGTTCCGCTACCTCACCGTGCCGATGGTCGGGCCCTCGTCGTTCTTCCTGCTCATCATGAACGTCATCTACTCGTTCCAGGTGTTCGACATCGTCTTCGTCATGACCGGCGGCGGACCGTCCAACGCGACGTCGGTGCTCGTGACCTACGCCTACGACAACGGGTTCGTCACGCGCGACCAGGGGTACGTCGCGGCGATCGGCATGGTGCTCCTCGTGACGACGCTGACGTTCACCGCGATCCAGTGGCGCACGAGCCGCAACCGGGACCTCGTCTCATGAGCGCCCGTGGCGGTGTCGTGAGCACCGACCGGCGCTGGCGCGCGCTGCGCATCGCCCTCGCCGTCGTCATCTGCGCGGTGCTGATCTTCCCGCTCTACTGGATGGTTGTCGTCTCGTTCTCCAGCCGCATCGAGCTGGTCGCCGTGACCTCCGCCTCTGGCCCGCCCAGTGGACGACCGAGAACTTTGAGCGCGTCTTCACCGCCTTCCCTATCGCGACCTGGTTCGGCAACTCGGTCGCCATCGCGCTCGTCGTCTCGCTCATCACGGTCTCGACGAGCCTGCTGGCGGGGTATGCGTTCGCCCACCTGCGGTTCCGGGGTGGCAGCGTGCTGTTCCTGATCTCATTGTCGACGTTGATGATCCCGCTGCAGGTCATCATGGTGACGCTATTCAAGCTCGTCACGTCGATGGGCCTCTACGGCAGCTATTGGGCGGTCATCCTGCCGACCGCGGCGTCGGCATTGCTCTTCAGGCAGCTGAGCCCGCACGTCACCCTCTTCCTGCATACCGTCGACGAGCTGGATGACGGGGCCTGGGAGCAGCTGGCCGCCCTCGACGTCGAGGTGGTCACCGGCGTCGTCGACCGGCTGCGGGTGGCGTCCGGCACGCTGCGAGCCGTCGTTCTGGCCGACGGTCACGAGCAACGCGTCGACGCCGTCGTCGTTGCACCGCGGTTCGAGGCCCGGGGCGACCTCTACCGGCAGCTCGGCGGCGAGGTGAACGAGCACCCGATGAGCGGGACGTTCGTGGAGACCGACCCGATGGGCCGTACGGCCGTCGCGGGGGTGTGGGCCGCCGGCAACGCGCGTGACCTGCAGGCGATGGTGTCGGCGGCGTCGGCTGACGGGGTGCGCGCCGGCGCGGCGGTGAACGCCGACCTCGTGGCCGAGGACGCCGCGGCAGCGGTGCAGGCACGGTATGGGACGGTGGGGGCCACCTGAGACGTGGGCGGAGGCAGCGGTGGCGACGGCGATCCGGATCGAGGTGCTCCCGGCGCGGCTCGGCGACTGCCTTTTCGTGGAGTGCGTCCGAGCCGACGGGACGGTCTGGCGGATGCTGGTCGACGGCGGGCCGCCCGACACCTGGCCCCTGCTCGAGGCGCGGCTGCGGCGCCTGGCACCGGGCAGCCGGCACCTCGACGTCGTCGTCGTCACCCATATCGACAGCGACCACATCGGGGGGATGGTCCCGTTCCTGGCCAGTGAGCTGGCCCGCGACGTCGGCGACGTCTGGTTCAACGGACGTACGCATCTCGGCGAGCGCCGCTTGTCCCGCAGTGTCGACCAGGGTGAGAGCGTCGTCGCGGCGCTCACGGGACCGGCGGCCGGAGGCGGCGCGCAGCCGCTGCCGTGGAACCAGGCGTTCGGTGGGCGTGCGGTCGTCACTGACCCGACATCCGGGTTCCTGGAGGGGGCCGTCGCCCAGGGACCCCGGGTCACGGTCCTGTCGCCGACCGAGAGCCGGCTCACGGCCCTGAAGACCTCCTGGACGACATTCCTCCACCGGGCGCTGCGTGCACGCGACCGCGATCTGAAGGGGCCGCCCGACCTCCTCCGGCCGCTCGACGACCTGGCGGCCATCGCGGCCCGGTCGACGTCCACGGACGGGTCGATCCCCAACGGCAGCAGCATCGCCCTGCTCGTCGAGCACCGTGGCGCCAGTGTCGTCCTCGGGGCCGACGCGTTCGGGCCGGTGCTCACGGCCGGGCTCAAGGCCGTGGCCGCCGCGCGCGGTCGCCCGGCGCTTCCCGTGGATGCCGTCAAGCTGCCGCACCACGGGAGCAAGAGCAACGTCCTCCCCGCCCTCGTGGCCGCGGCGCCCGCGCAGCACTACCTCGTCTCGAGCAACGGCGACGTCTTCAACCACCCCGACGACGCCGCCCTCGCGCGCGTGGTGGTCGGCGCGCCGCCGGGCGCGACGCGGGGGTTCAACTACCGCAACGCCCGCACCGAGCGCTGGGCCGACGCGGGCCTGACCCAGCGGCACGGGTACACCGCGGCATACCCGTCGCCTCGCGCGGCCGAGGCGGGCTATGTGCTCGAGCTGCCGGTGCGGGAGCCATGATCGACTGCACCGGTCCCGTCCTGGCGTGGGCCGGAAACTGGCGCTCGGGGCGCGATGAGTCCTGCGCCTCTCGCTGGTCTACTTCCTGACCGAGACATGGGACGACAACAACTGACCGGGAGCACGGCATGGGCCGCATCACCATCGAGCTGTTCGCCACCGTCGACCTCGTCGGGCAGGCGCCCGGCGGCCCCGAGGAGGACCCGGACGGGTTCCCCTTCGGCGGCTGGCAGGCACCGCTGCTGGACGAGGCGTCCGGTGGCCAGGTGTCCGACGCGTACGAAGGGACGGACGCGCTCCTGCTGGGGCGGCGGACCTACGACATCTTCGCGGGGTACTGGCCGCACCAGGAGGGTGGTGAGGACGACGGGTTCGCCACGCTGTTCAACCGGATTCCGAAGTATGTGGCGTCGCGGGGCCGACCCGACCTCACGTGGGCCGGGTCGTCCCAGCTCGGCCCGGACCTGCCCGCCGCGGTGCGCGAGATCCGCGACCGACACGAGCAGGTGACCGTCGTCGGGAGTCTCGACCTCGTGCAGACCCTGTTGTGCGAGAAGCTCTTCGACCGGCTCGACCTCTGGGTGCATCCGATCGTGCTCGGCGTCGGCAAGAAGGTCTTCGACGGCGGCGCGGTGCCCGCGAACCTGGCCCTGCTCGAACCCCCGGTCGCCGGCGAGAAGGGCACCGTGTTCCTGCGCTACGGCCTCGTCGACGGCACGCCCGCGACCGGGGACATGGGTGCACCTGATCGCGGTGTCGGACAGGGCGACTGACGCTTCGGACGCTTACCGAGCCGGGCTACGCCGTCACCCAGGACTGCGCCGAGGTGCCGTTGCAGGTGTAGATCTGGACGCGGGTGCCGTTGCCCGTGCCGCCCTGGACGGCGTCGAGGCACAGTCCGTTGGTCGTGCGGATCGTGCCGTCGCCTTGCTTGGACCACTGCTGGGCGGCCGTGCCGTTGCACTGCCAGAGCTGCACGTTGGTGCCCGAGACCAGTGCCCCGCCCGTCACGTCGAGACACGTGTTGACGTATGCCCGCAACGCACCGGAAGCGGCCAGCCACTGCTGGGCGGGGGTGCCGTTGCAGTCGTAGAGCTGGATGAGCGAGCCGAGGTTGGTCGCCCCACCGGACACATCGAGGCACCGGGAGGCGTTGGTGTTCTTGACGCTGGTCCCGCCGTTGCCGATCCCCGGCCCCACCCACTGCTGCGCGAGGGTGCCGTTGCAGGTGTAGATGCGGGCGCGGGTGCCGTTGGTCGTCCCGCCGAGCGCAGCTTCGAGGCAGAGGCCGTTGGTCGTGCGGATCGTGCCGTTCTGGTCGACCGTCCACTGCTGCGCGGCAGTGCCGTTGCAGGGGTACAGCTGGACCGCAGTGCCCGAGACCAGCGCCCCGCTGATGACGTCGAGACACGAGCTGGCGTAGACGCGTAGGGCACCCGAGCCGGCGATCCACTGCTGGGCGGCGGTGCCGTTGCAGCTGTAGAGCTGGATGGGGGTGCCCGCGGTGCCGGACCCGGCGGTCACGTCGAGACAACGCGAAGCCCGGACGTTCTCGATCGCGGTCCCGCCGTTGGCCTGAGGGGGTGGGGGAGCCGTCGGAGCCGTCGGGCCCGAGAGGTCCTTGAAGTGGATGTACTGAAACTGTGACGTCGCGACGGCGCGCTCGTGGTACGCCCCGTCGTTGTTGACGTTGTACTCCTCGATCGTGACGGTGGTGCCGGACACCGCCTCGACCCAGGCCACGTGGCCGCCGGGATCCCACGCCACCGAGCCGACGGCGGGCGTCGAGTTGACGACGTAGCCACGGGCTTTGGCGTCGGTGCCCCAGCCCGTCGCGTTGTCGTGGAACGGCATCTCGAACCCGTTGCGAGAATGCAGACGCCAGGCGACGAACGACGTGCACTCGCGGTTGTACTCGCCCCAGTCGTCGACCAGGCTGTCCTTGGCGGCGTCCCGCCACTGGCTGGGGTAGTCATCGACGCCCGCCCAGGCCTGCCCGAGTCCTACGGTCATGGACGCCAGGACGAGGGCGACGATGAGAACGGCACGGCACAGCGGTAGTTGCCGAACTTTGGACACGTCTCTCCTCGGCCTCGCGCGGGTTCGTCGGTCATGTATAGGCAGTCGGTTGGGCCCTGTCAATGAGCCTGGACGATCGGAGATGGCGACCGAGGGGCTGCGCACGAGGGTCTGACGGGCGAAAGCCGCTGGTGAGGTGAAGGGATTTGGCCTCGACAAATGGCTCAGATTTCATGGTGGCCAGGGCCACGCACGGGGCAGGGTCGGGGACCCGACTTCTCCCGGCAGATCAAAGGGTGACGAGCGCAAACAGCGCGGGGGGCCTCATCTGCGGAGGGGTGCCTGGCATCTGTGTTGACGGCGTAGCCGTTTGACCTGTTGGCGCTGCGCGGGGATCTCGGCGCGTTGTGGAGATACTTCGCAGGTCGATGTCGAAGAGCCTGGCCGCCGTTCGACGTACGTGCACGAAGCTGCTCCCCGTCAACCAGTAGGAGTGATCAAGATGCCACGTTTTATGGGGTTCGTGAGGATGGAGGAGGGTGTCGGCACGCCGCCGCAGGCGCTGTTCGACGCGATGGACGCCCACATCGGGGAACGGGCCGCCAAGGGCGTGTTCCTCGACGGCGGCGGTCTCTACGGCACTGAGGACGCCGTGAACTTCGTGGTCCGCCAGGGCGAGGTCAGCCGGGTCGACGGACCGTACGCCGAGGCCAAGGAGGTCGTCGGCGGCTGGGCCATCATGCAGTACGACAGCCTCGAGGAGGCCGTGGCCGATCAGTAGGAGTTCGCCGAGCTACACGCGAAGTACTGGCCGGAGGTCACCGTGATCTCGACCCTGCGCCAGATCTCCACCGGGCCGGAGGCTCCGGGCGACTGAACGGGAGTCACTACGCTGCATTGTGCCGGCAGAGACCACTGCAGATGATCTAAGCGAGCCCATCGTCGCCGCGTGGCGGGCCGAGTCGGCCCGCCTCGTCGGTGCTCTCACCCGGATGACCCGTGATGTGGATCTCGCCGAGGACCTAGCGCAGGACGCACTGGTGGCCGCGCTTGAGCAGTGGCCCGCAACCGGTGTCCCGGAAAAGCCGATCGCGTGGCTGATGACCATCGCGAAGCGGCGCGGCATCGACCACTTCCGCCGCGCCGACAGCCTTCGCCGCAAGATCGCGGAGCTCGAACACGCCCGCGGGGGAGAGGAAGAACAGATGCCCGACCTCGAGGGCCAGGTCGACTACATCGAGGACGACGTCCTGCGACTCATCTTCTTGTCCTGCCACCCCTGCCTAACCGCCGAGTCCCGCGCCGCGCTGACGCTGCGTCTGGTCGGCGGACTCACCACTGCCGAGATCGCCCGCGGCTTCATGGCCACCGAATCCACCATGGGCCAACGCATCGCGCGAGCCAAGAAGACGCTGTCCGCAGCTCACGCCGAGTTCGAGCTGCCCACGGGGCCTGAGCGGATCAGGCGACTCGACGACGTCATAGCCGTCATCTACCTGATCTTCAACGAGGGATACACAGCTACCGCCGGGGCGGACTGGATGCGCCCCGACCTGGCCATCGAGGCGATGCGGCTCGCGCGGATGCTGGTCGCGGTCGTTCCCGACGAGCTCGAGGTGCTCGGACTGCAGGCGCTGCTTGAGATTCAGGGATCGCGGATGGCCGCCCGGCTAGATGAGCACGGCGCGCCGGTCCTGCTGGAGGCGCAGGACCGGACGCGGTGGGACCAGTTGTTGATTCGGCGCGGGCTGGCCGCCCTGCAGCGAGCCGAGCTGCTCGCCGCGCGCGGGAAGCCGGTCGGGAAGTACTTCTTGCAGGCCTTGATCGCCGCTGAGCACGCTCGCGCAGAGCGTGCCGAGGACACGAGCTGGCACCGGATCGCGGCTCTGTACGACGTCCTAGCCGAGGCCGCGCCCGGACCGGTCGTCGAGGTGAGCCGGGCGGTCGCGCACGGGCGGGCGTTCGGGCCGGACGCGGGGCTTGCCGTACTGGAGAAGCTGGGCGCAGGTGCGCTCGGCAACTCGCCGCTGGTGCCGAGTGTGCGCGGAGACCTGCTCGAACAAGCCGGGCTGCACGCGCAGGCGAGCAGGGCGTTCACCGAGGCGGCCACGCGCACCAGAAACGAGAGCGAGCGTGCACTCCTGCGCCGCCGGGCAGAAATCAACCTGACACGCACGCCGAAGTTACCGTGAAGCCCGAAGCGTCGTAGGAGCCTCGGACAGCCGGCGATTAGGGCTGGACTCCTACGCGCCCGCAGGCGGCGGAAAGACGCCACGTACCCGTCGTAGTCGTCTGGGTCGGCGGCCCAACGCCGGGGTGACGGGGCGCGCTCTGAGCGCGATAAGGCCGTGCCAGCCGGACTCAGGTAGGGCGTTGGGGGAGCGGTTGGCCGCGAGCTCGGATGTGACCACTTGTCGCAAGGGCCTTGCGCGGACTTACTCTGACGAGGTGGGGCACACGGTCGCGAGCAGACCCGTCGCTGACGGGGATACGTGGGTGCGGTCCGCGCTTGCTCAGCTCGGCCACGTGGCGGGGGTCCGTCGGGCGGGACTGGCGCTGGCCGAGGGCGGAGGGCGACGACTGCTCTTCTGCGCGAGCGACCGCGACAACGATCGCCGGGTGGATTGGTGCGAAATCGACGCCTACGACCACGTCCCGCTGAACCACTCTGTGCGCACCGGCGAGGTGGTCGTGGGCTCGCTCAGGGACCTCGCCGGCCGTTATCCAGCGTTCATCGACCGCCAGCCCGCGAAGGTCCGCGCGCTGGCGGCACTCCCGATCTACGGAGCCGGCCAGATCCAGGGCGGCTACGTGCTGTTCTACGACACACCCCAGCGCTTCGACCGCCCACACATGACAGCGCTCGAGGATCTGGGCGCGAGGCTGGGCGCTGACCTGCGGCGGGTCCAGCGCACCACCGTCCACACCAGCAGATCCCTCGAGGATGAACCGGTGCCGCACGGCGCCGTCGCGGCCACGTACTCCCTCGCCTGGGACCATCGTGAGGTCGCCGCCGCACGCCACTTCGTGCTGGGCACCCTCGCGGCATGGGGCATCGAGGGGGACACCGTCGACAAGGCGACCCTGTGCCTGAGCGAGCTGGTCACCAACGCGATGATCCATACCCATGCCGGGTGCGAGCTGCGCGTGGTGCTTGACCGCGGCGTCCTGACCACGACCGTCCGCGACGGCGGCTCGAGCGTCGTCGTCGACCTCAGCAGCCTCACCGTTGATCCGCTCGCTGTGCACGGCCGCGGGCTTCAGCTCGTCGACGCCGTCTCGACGAGGTGGGGCTCGGAACTGGACGCCGGCGGGATGACCGTGTGGTTCGTGCTTGAGCCGGCGTGATCAACGGTGAGACGGCCGCTCGCCGCGGCGACGACCCCGTCAGACACTGACAACGTCTCTGCTCCGCGTCGATGGCCCGACGCCTCGTCACCCGCGCCACCGCGCTGTCCGACCACCGGGAGCACGCGTGATCTGCTGTTGGAGTCCACCCGCTGACTCGAAGATCCTGGCAAGGCAGGCACGCCGTCTGGCGGTTGAGTGACGCACTTCTCGCGCTCTCGCCGGATGTCACCGGAACGGGCGGATCGCCCCAGATAAGTGCTGTTCGTAGTGTGTCCACATGCGCAGGATGTGGACAACGTGTTGGTCGGGGAGAACTTCGTAGAAGAGCCGGTGCTGAATGTTGATTCGTCGGGAGTAGCACCCGGCGAGGTCACCGACCAGTTTCGCAAAACGCGGCGGCGTAGCTAATGGGTCTTCACTGATGATGTCCAGCAGGTGCTGGGCCTTGGGCTTCAACCCAGAGGACGCCAGGTTCTTTGCGTCCTTCTGGGCCTGTCGCGAGTAGATCAGCGTCCAGGTGGTCACCAGTCAAGCTGGGCGGACCCGGCCTCACTACCGTCGGCGCGCGCCTGGCGGATGGACTCGGTCAGCCCTGGGACGGAGGCCAGGAACAGCGTCTCCTGGATCGCCTGCCAGTCTTCCTCGCCGACCAGCACCGCGTTCCCCCGCTGCCCCGTGATGGTCAACGGCTCGGACTCCTCGTTGACCTGGTCGATGAGACGGTACAGGTTGGACCGCGCCGTCGTCGCACTTACTGCAGTCAGTATGACCACCTCCTCCACCAGCGTACGCCATATCGTACGCGACGACCTGTGCATCCGCCGGGTCATCACCGCGCGGTCGGCTGACGGTCGACGGTCGACGGTCGTGCATCCCCAGCACGTCGGAACGGGGTGTTGGTGCGGGGGTAGCGGTGCGCGCTCGAGGCGCACGGCGGGATGATCAGGCCGAAGCCCTCTCGATGGACTGCTGATCGCTGTTCATCACCAGGGCCTTGAGACCTTCAGGCCCGGACCGCCGCACCGCGCCGCGCCAGGTCAGACGGCACCCACGCTTGGTGAGGACCCACATTGACACGGTCATCCCTAGGCGTCGAAAATGTGGAGTCCAGGCAAATCAGGCTTGTGGCGCGTGCTGCGCGCTTCCCCAATATCGCGAGGAGTCCCAGATGAACCTGTGGCGCACCAAGACGATCGAACAGTCGGTCCGTGACACCGAAGAGCCCACCCATCAGCTGCGCAAACGGTTGGGGGCCCTTGACCTGACGGTGTTCGGCGTCGGGGTCGTCATTGGTACCGGGATCTTCGTGCTCACCGGCAAGGCGGCGGGCGTCCAGGCAGGCCCTGCGGTCTCTTTGTCATTCGTGTTCGCTGGCATTGCCTGCGCGCTTGCGGCCCTGTGTTATGCCGAGTTCGCCAGCACGGTCCCGGTCGCCGGGTCGGCCTACACCTTCTCGTACGCCAGTCTTGGTGAGGTAGTGGCCTGGATCATTGGTTGGGACCTTATCCTTGAGCTCGCTTTGGGCGCGAGCACAGTCGCCGTCGGTTGGTCCACGTACTTCGCCGACGTGATGAAGCAGGCGGGCATCACCATCCCGGCGTTCGCCTACGGTGAGGGCCACAACCTGGTCGCCGCCGCGATCGTGCTGATCTTGACAGGCGTCATCTGCTTCGGCATCAAGGTGTCCTCGAGAGTCAACCTGGTCATGGTGACCATCAAGATCGCGGTCGTCTTGTTCGTCATTATCGCTGGCCTGTTCTACATCAAGACGGCCAACTACGACCCGTTCATCCCATCGAGCGGGTCCAAGCCCGCCGCGGGGGCCGAGAGCGTCCCCTCCCTCCTGCAGGACATCGGGTTCGCGCCGGGCTCGTTCGGCGTCAGCGGCATATTCACGGGCGCAGCGCTCGTGTTCTTCGCGTTTATCGGTTTCGACATCGTCGCCACCGCGGCGGAAGAGACCAAGAATCCGCAGCGGGACATGCCCATCGGCATCCTGGGTTCGCTGGCCATCTGCACCACCTTGTACGTCGCCGTCTCGCTGGTCGTCACGGGCATGGTCAAATACACCGACATCAAGGTCAACGCGCCGCTGGCCGAGGCGTTCCGCTCGGTCGGCAAACCGGGCTTCGCCACCGTGGTATCGGTGGGTGCGCTGGTCGGCCTGACCACCGTGATGATGATCCTGATGCTGGGCCAAAGCCGGGTCTTCTTCGCGATGAGCCGAGACCGGTTGCTACCGGCCACCTTCTCCAAGGTCAGCGAATCCACCGGCACCCCGGTGCGCACCACCATCACCACCGGCGTCGTCGTGGCGGTGATCTCCACGTTTGTGCCACTGTCCGAGCTCGCCGAACTGGTCAACATCGGCACCCTGTTCGCGTTCATCCTGGTGGCCATCGGCGTCCTGGTGCTACGGCGCACCCGCCCGGACCTGAAGCGGGCGTTCCGCTGCCCCGGCGTTCCCGTCGTCCCGCTCCTGGCGATGCTGACCTCGTTCTACCTGATGTTGAACCTGCCAGCCGCCACGTGGATCCGGTTCGCCGTCTGGATGGTCATCGGGCTGGCCATCTACTTCCTGTACGGCGCGCGGCACAGCCGGCTGACCACCGATCCCAATTACTCGCGTGAAGCAGACCAGGTCGCACGCGAGGCTCGCAAAACTCCCTAGAGGCGAGGGCGCCGTGGTGCACGGTGATGGTCTGGGCGATCTGGAGGAACCGGATGAGCTCGAGCCGGTCCAGGCCTTGGGTGCGGGACTCGTCTCGGTGGATCTTGGGCAGCCGGGCGTAGACGACGGGGTTGGCGGCGATGAGGCCGTCGATGTGGGTGAACCCGAAGTACCCGCGCTCGGCGTGCATCATCGTCGCGACCGAGGAGTCCGTCAGGCCGTGGTCGCCGAGCGCGCGGATGTACAGCTCGACGTGGGCACGCTGGATCCCGACCAACGGGTCGAGCGCGTTGCGCTCGCACCAGGTGAACCACTCCCGCGACTGGCATGCGTAGAGAACGTGGGTGCGGCCCGAATAGCGGGCCAGGTAGGACACCGCCGCCAGTGCGCGGTCGACATCGTCGCTGGCTGAAACGGCAGGATGGTCGTCGGATAAGGCATGGGAGTCACCTCGCGCGGAGACCAGGCAGACGGCCAAGACCGGCCTGTCGCAGCACGCGGCCAGGCACAAGGGACGCTTCACGCTAGCCCGCTGTCCACACCCAGGCTGGGTCCGCAGGCGGCGGTGTGTCTGCGTTGATCACAACAAGGTGGGAGACCGATCAAGCCGTGTTGCGGCCGCACCCGCTATATGACCCTGTTACCCACAACCAGCTGCACGCAAGGGGCATGCGAGCAGCGGGAACGCCGGTCGGAGGCACTACCCCAGGCGCCCGGTGGTATGTGGTCGCAACTGGGCCGGAAGCTTGGCCGCCGTCCAGCGTGGCCGTCGCCAGCCTCACGTCAAACGGACAGTGTCAGTTTCCCGACGGAGGCGCGATCGTAGGATCCTGCCTGTGATCACTGGGGACCTCAAGAGCAAGATCGATCGCGTCTGGGACGCCTTCTGGTCCGGCGGGATCAGCAACCCCCTCGAGGTGATCGAGCAGATCACCTACCTCTTGTTCCTCCGCCGCCTGGACGACCTGCAGGTGCTCGCGGAGAAGAAGGCGCGTATCAATGGTGGCCCGATCCAGGACCCGCCGTTCCTGCCCGGTCAGGCGCACTTGCGGTGGAGCTACTTCAAGAACCTCGACGCCGACGTCATGTTCAAGACCGTCGGCACCCAGGTCTTCCCGTTCCTGCAGCAGTACGGCGCGCAGGTCGGTGGCGACGACTCCACCTACTCCGAGCACATGAAGGACGCCCGGTTCACGATCCCGACAGCGGCCCTGCTGTCGAAGGTCGTCGACCTGCTCGCGGACATCCCCATGGCGAACCGTGACACCAACGGCGACCTCTACGAGTACATGCTCGGCAAGATCGCCTCGGCGGGCCAGAACGGCCAGTTCCGCACGCCGCGACACATCATCAGGCTGATGGTCGACATGACCGCGCCGCAACCCGGCGACGAGATCTGCGACCCGGCCTGCGGCACCGCCGGCTTCCTCGTCGCCGCCAGCGAGTATGTCCGCGAGCAGCACCCCGGCGTCCTGACCGACGCCGGACAGCGGCGGCATTTCCACCGTTCAATGTTCCACGGCTACGACTTCGACAACGTCATGCTGCGGATCGGGTCGATGAACATGCTGCTGCACGGCATCGAGGCCCCCGACATCCGCTACCGCGACTCGCTCTCCGAGGGCGCCACAGTGGATGCCGAGAAGTACACGCTCATCCTGGCCAACCCCCCCTTCGCCGGGTCGCTCGACTACGAGGCCACCAGCAAGGACCTGCAGCGGGTCGTGAAGACCAAGAAGACCGAGGTGCTCTTCCTGGCACTCTTCCTCAAGCTGCTCAAGGCCGGCGGGAAGCCGCGGTCATCGTCCCCGATGGGGTGCTCTTCGGCTCCTCCAATGCGCACAAGGAACTGCGCCGGATCCTCGTCGAGGAGCAGAAGCTCGACGCCGTGGTCAAGCTGCCGTCTGGGGTCTTCCGTCCGTATGCCGGTGTCTCGACGGCAATCCTCTTTTTCACCAAGACCAACTCCGGTGGCACCGAGAACGTCTGGTTCTACGACGTGCGAGCCGACGGATTCTCGTTGGACGACAAGCGCAACCCGGTCGATGCCAACGACCTCCCGGATGTGCTCGCCCGGTGGCAGAACCTCGACGCCGAGCAGGACCGTGCCCGCGCCGACCAGTCGTTCTTCGTGCCGAAGGCCGACATCGTCGCCCAGGGCTACGACCTCTCGCTCAACCGCTACAAGGAGATCGAGTACGGGGACGTCGAGCACCGTGCCCCACTAGACATCCTCGCCGACATCGAGGCGCTCGAAGGCGAGATAGCCAAGGGTCTGATCGAATTGAAGGCGATACTTCAGTGATGTGGCCGCATGTTGCTCTCGATGAATTGTGCGAGATCAATGTTGGGAGAACACCAGCGAGGGCGAATAGCGAGTACTGGGGCGAAGGCGAGAGTTGGTTATCTATTGCTGATATGAGGCAGGGCCGCGAAATCAACTGGACGAAGGAGAAGATCACGGCCCTTGGAGCGTCCGGGGGTCGTCGAACTGCACCAGGCACGGTCCTGCTCAGTTTCAAACTCAGCATCGGGAAGGTGTCTAGGGCCGGCATCCCGCTGTATACGAACGAAGCAATCGCAGCGCTCCCCATCAGGCGACCTGACCTTATCACCGAAGAGTATTTGTGTCGCGCACTTGAACGAGCCGACCTGAGCGGCGATTCAAATCGTGCGGCGATGGGAGCAACGCTCAACAAGGCGATGTTGAAGCGTATACAGATCCTGGTTCCGCCCCTAAATGAGCAGCGGCGCATCGCTGCAATTCTTGACCATGCCGACGCCCTCCGCGCCATGCGCCGTCAGGTCCTTACCCACCTCGACTCCCTCCCCCAGTCGATCTTCCACGACATGTTCGGTGACCCTGACGAAGCGAACGAGACTGTTCCGTTTGGGGAGGTCACCGCATTGGCTGGCGGACGTAGTTTGGTGGCTGACGACTCAGCGGCTCACAGCGAATACCGGGTCCTGAAGATCAGCGCCGTGACGACCGGGCAGTTCAAACCCGGGGAGTCGAAATCGCTCCCCACTGGCTACGTGCCCCCAACCGGCCACTTGGTCCGTTCCGGCGACCTCCTGATGAGTCGTGCGAACACGACGGAGCTTGTGGGGGCGGTGGCTTATGTAGTCGCTACGCCGCCTAACCTGGCGCTGCCGGACAAGGTGTGGCGTTTCGAGTGGAAAGTCGACGCGCAGCCGATCTATTGGCACGCACTCTTGAGTACCCCGACGATCCGACGCAGAATAAGCCGACTGTCTAGCGGTACAGGCGGGTCCATGAAGAACATAGCGAAGGCAAAACTTGAGACAATGCCCGTCCCAAGGATAAGTGTCGGCCGCCAACGAGAGTTTGCAGTCCGAGCTGCCAAGGTAAGTCAGAGAGGAGCGAATATGCGGCGTCTTCGCAACCTTGAAGACGAGCTCTTCGCCTCCCTACAGGCCCGCGCCTTCCGAGGGGAGCTGTGATGGCCGCCGTGCCGACGTGGGACCAGTACATGGCTCCCGCTCTGCGCGTTCTCTCCGACGGGGAGGTTCATCGGACCCGGCAGATCGTGGAAGCAGCCGCCGATCTTCTCGGCGTTACTGCCGAGCAGCGTCAGATCCTCATCCCGTCCGGTCAGGAGCAGTGGGTCAACCGTGGGAACTGGGCGCTGTCCTATCTGTCACGGGCCGGGGCGGCCGAGCGGCCGAGCCGCGGGCGCTACCTGATCACCGACAGAGGACGGGCGTTACTCGTTGAGCATCCTGACGGGATCACCGAGAGGCATCTGCGGATCTTGTCCGGCAACGCGAACGCTCCACACACCTTCAAAGCCTTCCCCGCGCCAGCTACCCAGCCTGGACCGGTCGTGTACGTGGCGGAGGAGTCCGGCCTCGACCCCGAGGAGCAGATCGCCTCGGGGGTGGCCCGCATCAATGCTGACGTGGCCGACCAGCTGCTGACCCGGATCCTCGATCAGGAGCCGGTGTTCTTCGAGCAGGCCGTCCTCGATCTCCTCATCGCCATGGGCTACGGCGGGGCCGAGGGTTCAGCCACCCGCACCCAGCTGTCCAACGACGGCGGCATTGACGGCATCGTCGACCAGGACGCCCTCGGGCTGAGCCGTATCTATGTCCAGGCCAAGCGCTACGCCGCCGACAACATCGTGGGCCGCCCGGCGATCCAGGCGTTCGTCGGAGCACTGGCCGGCAACCAGGCCGGTCAGGGCGTCTTCATCACGACCAGCAGGTTCAGCACCGATGCCCAGGTCTACGCCGATCAGGTCCCGACCCGAATCGTGCTGATCGACGGTGACCGGATGACCAGGCTGATGATCCGCTACGGCGTCGGTGTCCAGGTGAAGCGCACGGTCCAGATCGTCGAGGTCGACGAAGACTTCTTCGAATGAGCCAATCCGGGCAGCGTTTGTTCTGACTCATATCGCTGGCGATAACCCCAGGGGCTACCCTGTCGACGTGGAGGTGGACATTCGTGCGGAGCGCCTTGCTGCTGGTCTGAGTCAGTCGCAGCTGTCGCGTGCCGCCGGGGTGTCGCAACCAAACTTGTCCGCATACGAGAACGGTCGTCGGATGCCCTCGCCCGAGGTGCTGGACCGCATTCGGCAAGCACTGAGGGTGCCACTCTCCGAGCGAGTGGCCCAGCACCGAGACGCGATTAACGTGCTGGTCGCGGCCCACCACGCGACCGCGCCGCGAATCTTCGGCTCTAGCGCCCGAGGTGAGGATCAGGTCGGCTCCGACGTGGACCTCCTCGTGGAGTTCACCGATGAGGCGACGCTGCTCGACGAGGTCGGGCTGCGGTTGGCTTTGACGGACCTGCTGCATGTCGAGGTGGACGTGGTCGCGATCGACGCCCTGCGCGGGTCGATCCGCGAGCGGGTGCTGCGCGAGGCGGTGGCGGTGTGACCGATCCGGGGGCCAAGGCCCGCGACGCCGCCGAGCGGGCCATCACGATGTGCGATGTCCTGGCGGACCTGACCCGGATGGACGTCGATGCCTTCGTCGACGACGTGCGCACCCAGTGGGCCGTGGAGATGGGCTTGATCCGGATCGGCGAGACGATCAACCGGATCCCCGACAGCACCCTCGAGCGGTTTCCGGGCCAGCCGTGGCGACAGATCGTGGGGATGCGCAACTTCGCGGCCCACCAGTACGACGACCTCGACCCCCTTCGGGTGTGGCGGACCGTGACCCAGGATGTGCCGGCCTTGCGGGCCTACCTCGTCGACGTCGTCCTGCCGGGGATGCCTGCATGAGCAACTTCGCCTTCATCCGGACCAGCCTCCACGTGGTCCACGCCGACTGCGTGCGGGCGGAGTCGTACCTGTCCAGCGACCCAGCCGCGGCGTGCTTCTATAGCCGGCGCGCGATCGAGCAGCTCGTCGGGCATCTCTACGACGTGATCGGGCTGCCTGAGCCGTACCAGAACGACCTCTCGGCCCGGATCAACGACGTCGCCTTCAAGTCCACGGTCGGCGCTGCCATCACGGCGAAGCTGAACCTGATTCGCAAGGTCGGCAACGCCGCCGCCCACGAGGGCAAGCCGATCCAGCAGCACACCGCCCTACAGGTCCTGCGTGAGCTCTTCCACCTCGTCGTCTTCACCGCCTACCGCTACTCGACGGACCCCCACGCCGTGCCGACGGGCGCTCAGTTCAATCCCGCCCTCGCGGCGACGTTGGCTCCGCTGTCCCGCCAGGAGCTGGTGAGGCTCGCCGCAACGTTCAAGGCCCAGGACGAGGCCCATTCCCGGGCGCTCACCGAGCGCGACGACCTGGCCGCGGCCAGGGATGCCGAGATCGCGACCCTGAAGGCTCAGATCGCGGTGGCTCGTGCGGCCACCACCAGGTCGGACGACCACGACTACTCCGAGGCTGAGACCCGTCGTCTCATCATCGACGTCCTCCTCGCCGAGGCCGGATGGCCCTTGGACCAGGCTCGCGACCGTGAGTATCCGGTCACCGGGATGCCGAACGCGGGGGGCAAGGGATTCGTCGACTACGTGCTGTGGGGCGCGGACGGGCTACCGCTGGCCGTGGTCGAGGCTAAAAGCACGACCACAAGTCCGCAGGGCGGCCAGCAGCAGGCGAAGCTGTATGCCGACTGCCTGGCCGCCGAGTTCGGGCGCCGGCCGGTGGTCTTCTACAGCAACGGCTACGAGCACTGGGTCTGGGACGACGCGGCCTTCGCCGGGTCCGGCTACGCGCCGCGGGAGATCCAGGGCTTCTGCACGCGTGACGAGCTCGAGCTGATGATCCAGCGGCGCCATACCCGGCTGACGTTGACCGGAGCGGCTGTCAACACCACCATCGTCGAGCGGTACTACCAGAGCCGGGCAATCAAGGCGATAGGCGCACAGTTCGACCAGCGTGAACGTGACGCGCTGCTGGTCATGGCGACCGGGTCGGGCAAGACCCGGACCGTGATCGCGCTGGTCGACCAGCTGATGAAGGCCAACTGGGTCAAGCGGGTCCTCTTCCTCGCCGACCGGACCGCGCTGGTCAACCAAGCCGTCAACGCGTTCAAGACCCACCTCCCCAGCGTCACGACCGTCAACCTGGTCACGGAGAAGGCTGCTGACGGACGGGTCTACGTCTCGACGTACCCGACGATCTTGAACCTCATCAACGATGTCGACGAGGGTCGTCGCTTCGGGGCCGGCTACTTCGACCTCGTCGTTATCGACGAGGCCCACCGGTCGGTGTACCAGAAGTACGGGGCGATCTTCGACTGGTTCGACTCCCTCCTCGTGGGCCTGACGGCGACCCCCAAGGACGAGGTCGACCACAACACCTACCGGCTCTTCCACCTCGAAGACGGCGTCCCCACCGACGCCTACGGCCTGGACGAAGCCGTCGGCGACGGATTCCTCGTGCCTCCCTTCGGTGTCTCGGTCGGCACCACGTTCCTGCGCCAGGGCATCACGTACGACGACCTGAGCGACCAGGAGAAAGACGAGTGGGACGCGCTGGACTGGGGCGAAGACGGTCCCCCCGCACACATCGACTCTGAGGAGCTCAACCAGTTCCTCTTCAACGAGGACACCGTCGACAAGGTGCTGGCCACCCTCATGGCGGAGGGCTACAAGGTTGCCGGCGGTGACCGACTGGGCAAGACCGTCATCTTCGCCAAGAACCAAGACCACGCGGAGTTCATCGAAAAGCGCTTCAACGTCGCCTATCCCGAGTACGGCGGCGAGTTCGCCCAGGTGATCACCCACCGCGCGAGGTATGCGCAGAACCTGATCGACAACTTCTCCCAGACCGACAAGGCGCCCCACATCGCGATCAGCGTCGACATGCTCGACACGGGCATCGACGTCCCCGAGATCGTCAATCTCGTCTTCTTCAAGATGGTCCGCTCGAAGACGAAGTTCTGGCAGATGATCGGCCGCGGGACCAGGCTGCGCCCTGACCTGTTCGCGCCAGGCCAGGACAAGAAGGACTTCTTCGTCTTCGACTTCTGCGGCAACCTCGAATACTTCAGCCAAGCCCTGCCCGGGTCCGAGGGGTCGGTCCAGAAGTCGCTCACTCAACGCCTCTTCGAGGCTCGCCTAGGCCTGGTAGGCACCTTGCAGCACGCCGGAGCCGAGCAGGATCTGCGCAGCTCGGTTGCCGATTGGCTGCACGAGATCGTCGCCGGGATGAACCTCGACAACGTCCTCGTGCGCGCCCATCGCCGGCAGGTGGAGACCTGGTCAGACCGATCTCGTTGGGATGCGGTGTCGACGGAGGATGGCGCCGAGATCCTGCAGCATCTGGCTGGTCTGCCGTCGACCGTGCGCGACCCGGACGAGGACGCCAAACGCTTCGACCTGCTCGTCCTACGCCGTCAGTTGGCCCAGCTGGACGGCGATGCCGTCGCGGCCGAACGGATCCGGGAGACCGCTCAGGCGATCGCCGCCGCGCTCCTCCCGAAGCAGAACATCCCGGCAGTCGCCGAGCAGCTCCGCCTCCTCGAGGACGTGGCCGGCGACGAGTGGTGGGTGGATGTCACCCTGCCGATGATGGAAGTGATGCGACTACGGATTCGCGGCCTGGTCCGCTTCGTCGACAAGACAGAGCAAAACAGCGTCTATACCGACTTCGTCGACACCCTCGACGAGATGGAGCTGGTGGCCCTGCTGCCGGTCACGTCCGGGATCAACTGGGAGCGGTTCCGGGCGAAAGCACAGGTCTACCTCAGGGCGCACGAAGACCACGTTGCGCTGCAGCGGCTGCGGCGCAACAAGCAGCTGACTCCTGACGATCTGGACGCTCTCTCGGCCATGCTTGTGAAGGCCGGCGGTGACCAGCAGGTCGACGTGGCGTGGGTCACCGAACGCGCGGGCGAGCTCGGCCCATTCATCAGATCTCTGGTGGGCCTCGACCGTGGCGCCGTCAACGATGCGTTCGCCACCCTGCTCGACCAGACGAGATTTTCGGTTGACCAGATCAGGTTCATCTCCCTGATCGTCGACGAGCTCACCGCCAACGGCATCATGAAGCCGGAACGCCTCTATGAGTCGCCGTATGTCGATCAAGGCCATGTGGACGTGGTGTTCCCGAATGACTTCATGGTCATCGTGGACATCTTGCGGGACGTCAACGCTCACGCTGTCCCGAGCGGAGCCGCCTGAGCGGAGCTTGGCGCATGCGGCGATCTCGTGGAGGCAGCGGGGCCGCTGACATCGACTAAGGCCGGGGTCGCGCCTTGTCCGCGCCGCGTTCAGAAACTCGTGTGAGTCCCATCGACTGGTGGGGTTTGGAGTAGCCGTGGCTTCGGGTGTGAGGGGGCCATCGGCGTGATTCTCCCCCGCGAGCGGGGGGACCTCAGGTCGTCCGCGTGGTCAGTTGAGGAGGCGCGTCGAACTGCCCGCGTCACAGTGGGGGGTGTGCAGCACGTAACCAGGTCGTCCGCGAGGGGGAACAGAGGGACGAGATCGGCACGCACACGGACGAGGCGACTCGTCTGTTGGCGGGGAAAGGTGGAAAGCAACTAGTGCCGCCTGGAGGCGACCTCCGCCATACGTCCGTACCGCTGGGGCGGCCTGGCTCATCATCGGGACGCCGCCCCCATCCCAGGTGATGACAGCGAGTCGTGAGACGGCAAAGACCCCCGACCACGTTGCTGCTGGTCAGGGGCCTTGTCGAGCGAGTCGGGGTGACAGGATTTGAACCTGCGGCCTCTTCGTCCCGAACGAAGCGCGCTACCAAGCTGCGCCACACCCCGTGGCATACCGATCGCAGTCCGGGCCGGTCGACCGGCACCAGGCAACGAGAAGTGAGGATAGCCGAGCGGGGGCTTGACCTCCCAATCGGTTCGGCCCGGCCCGTGACCGGCTCAGGCCGCGACGGGGACCAGCGTCAGGAGCGTCGCCTCGGGGCGGCACGCGAAGCGCACCGGCGCGTAGGGGGACGTGCCAAGGCCGGCCGAGACCTCTAGCCAGGCGGCGTCAGGTGGGGTCGCCGCACCGATGGCGCGTCCGGCCCCGGGCCACCAGCGCGACAGGCCCTTGGCCCGTCCGGTGTCGAGGTCGCAGTTGGTGACGAGGGCGCCGCGGCCGGGGAGGCACAGCTGGCCGCCGTGCGTGTGCCCGGCGATGAGGAGGCGGGCGCCGTCGCGCGACATCGCGTCCAGGATGCGCTGGTAGGGCGCGTGGGTCACGCCAACGGTCACCGCCGCGGCGGGGTCGGCCGGTCCCTGGACGAGCCGGTAACGGTCGTAGCTGAGGTGCGGGTCATCGACGCCCAGGAACTCGAACGGCGACCCGGCGACATCCAGGGTCGCGCGGGTGTTGGTCAGATCGGTCCAGCCCAGGTCGAGCATGCCCTTGACCAGGTCCTCGGTCGGCAGCCGCCGGGTCTTGGTGGCCACGTTGGGCGCCTTGGGCGTGAGGTAGAGCAAGGGGTTCTTCGGCTTCGGCGCGAAGTAGTCGTTCGACCCCAGGACGAAGACCCCTGGCACGCCCTGGAAAGCCTGGAACGCCTCCAGCGCCACTGGGATCGACTCGGGGTGCGAGATGTTGTCACCGGTGTTGACGACGAGGTCGGGCCGCAGCCGCGCCAGGTCGGCGACCCAGGCGGCCTTGCGGCGCTGACCGGGCATGAGGTGCAGGTCGCTGAGGTGGACGACGCGCACCGTCCGGTGCCCCGGCGGGAGGACCGGCACCCGGAAGCGGCGCAGGACGAAGGCGTTCCGCTCCACGAGGGAGGCGTAGCCGACCCCGAGGGCACCCGCCGCGCCCAGGCCCGTGACAGCGCGCGCGACCGGGTGCATACCGGAATTGTCCCATGGCGCGTGAGGCGACACCTGACACACTCACCCCATGAGCGACCGCCTCAAGGACACCCTGCGCACCGACCTCACCGACGCCATCCGCAGCCGCGACCAGGTGCGTTCCGCCACGCTGCGCATGGTCCTGGCCGCCGTGTCCAACGAGGAGGTCGCCGGCACGCACGCCCGCGAGCTGAGCGACGACGAGGTGCAGAAGGTCGTGGCCAAGGAGGCCAAGAAGCGCCGGGAGGCCTCGACCGCCTACGCGTCGGCCAACCGGCCCGAGCTGGCCGCCAAGGAGGACGCCGAGCTCGCGGTGCTCGAGGGCTACCTGCCGTCCCAGCTCGGCGACGCCGAGCTCGAGGCGCTGGTGGCTCAGGCGGTGACGCAGACGGGCGCCACCGGTATGCCGCAGCTGGGCCTGGTCATGAAGGCGGTCCAGCCGTTCGTGGCCGGTCGTGCGGAAGGCGGCCGGGTCGCGGCCGCGGTGCGCGCCGCGCTGGCGAGCTAACCGCCGTTGCCGTTGCCGTTGTTGCCGTTGCCCTGGTCGGCCGGAGCGGGGCCGGCCGAGATGAACAGCGTAACGTTGCCACCGCGGTTGAGCTGGCCGTCAGGCGGGTTCGTTGACGCGACGAGACCCGGCCGGTAGTTGGAGTAGACCCGGCGACCCAGCGTGACGGTGAAGCCCTGGGCCTGCAGATAGCTCGTCGCGGCGTCCACGGTCTGCCCGGACACCCCGCCGACGTCCACCTTGTCACCGTTGACGATCTTGTCGATCGGGGCGGGGAAGTCGGCGTTGGGCTGGCCGGCGAGGGCCCGGTCCATGATCGCCTTCCACGTGGGCGCGGCGACGCTGGCGCCGAAGACGACGGGGTAGGGACCACCGGGCAGGTCGATGTTGTCCAGCTGGGTGGTGTTGTCGAGCGGCGTGCCGACCCAGACCGCGGTCGTCAGCTGCGGGGTGTAGCCGACGAACCAGGTCTCGTTATTGCCGTCCGACGTGCCGGTCTTGCCGGCCGCGGGCCGGCCGGCGGCCAAGGCGCTCGCCGCGCCGGTGCCGCCGGGGGCGAGCACGCTGCTCATGATGCTCACGACGCCGTGGGCGACGTCAGAGTCGACGACCTGCTGGCAGTTGGATGTGCCCGGCTTGGTGATCGGCAGCTCCTTGCCGTCGGTGCCGAGGATGGCCTGGATCGGGGTGGGGGTGCAGTGGATGCCGTCGTGCGCCAGAGACCCGTAGGCACTGGCGACGGTCATCGGCGAGACCTCCTGGGCGCCGAGGATGATGGCCGGCGGGTAGGGCTCGATCGGCTCGCCGTTGGCGCGGTGCAGACCCATCTGGTTCTCGGTGTCGCGGACGTTGCACGCGCCGATCTGTGAGACCAGGGCGACGAATGCGGTGTTGATGGACCGGGAGGTGGCCTGGGTCAGGGTCATCGGCCCGGCGGCGACGGGCTCGTCGTTCTTGACCGTCCAGGGCTTGGTGCCGAGACCGCAAGCGCCGGGGAAATCAGCCTTGGTGTAGCTCGCCGGCGACGACGGGCTGGCCGCCTTGGCGTCGACCGTGCTGTTGATCGGCATCCCCTGCTTGAGGGCGGTGACGAGAGCGAACGCCTTCTCGGTGGAGCCGAACTGGAAGCCGCCGGAGCCGCCGTACTTGGTGTCGACCGCCCAGTTGACAACGGTCTGGCCGAAGGTCTTCGAGTTCAGGACGTAGTCGGAGTTCTGGGCGATGGCCTTGACCGCGCCGGTGTTGGGGTCGAGCGTCACGGCGGCGGAGCCGATGTTGTAGGAGTTCCCCTTCGGCACATGGGCCAGGACCTCCTCGCGGGCGGCCTTGGTGATGTCGGGGTCGATGGTGGTCTGGATCGTCAGGCCGCCGCCGAAGATCTTGGCGCGCCGCTGGTCGACCGTCTTGCCCAGCGCCTGCTCCAGCGAGGGGTCGGTCTCCAGCCACTTGATGACGTAGTCGCAGAAGTAGGCGTAGTCGTTGCCGGATGCCTGACAGGCCGTCGGCGCCGACGTGACGTTCTTCTTGTCGAAGCCGGCCGCCTTGGCGTCGGTGGACTCCTTGGCCGTGATGAGCCCGAGCTCCTGCATCCGGTCGAGGACGACGTTGCGCCGGGCGATGGCGCGGTCGGGGAAGTGCACCGGGTCGGTCGTGCCGGGGTTCTGGGCGAGACCGGCGAGCATCGCGGACTCGGGCAGGTTGAGGTCCTTGGCGTCCTTGTTGAAGTAGTGTTTGGCCGCTGCCTGGATGCCGTAGGCCTGGTCGCCGTAGTAGGTGATGTTGAAGTACCCCTGCAGGATCTGGTCCTTGGTCTGTTCCTTCTCGAGCTGGATCGAGTACTTCAGCTCCTGCAGCTTGCGGGTGACGCCGGCCAGGCCCTTCTGCGTGGTCGCGGCCTGCGCGGCCTCGCTGTCCTTGTTCTGCAGGGCGGTGTCGAGCAGGGTCTGCTTCACGTACTGCTGCGTGAGCGTCGACCCACCGGAGGTGTTGACCGACCCGGAGGCGTTGGAGACCAGCGCCCGGACGACGCCACGCACGTCGACGCCGCCGTGCTCGTAGAAGCGGCTGTCCTCGATGGCCACCTGGGCCTTCTGCATGACCGGGGCGACCTGGTCGAGCGGGATGATGATTCGGTTCTCGTCGTGGGGCGTGGCGATAACGTTGCCCTTGGCGTCGAGGATCTTCGACTGCTGCGAGAGGGTGGCCGCCGTGAACTCGCTGGGGAGGGCGTCGAACATGTCGACGCCGGTGCGGGTCACGGCCCCGGCGGCACCCACACTCGGCATGACCAGGCCCGCCCCGAGCAGGCCCATGACGACGGCGGCACCGACGAACGCACCCAGCAGGGGGATGATGCTCGCGATGTTGGTCGTCCGGCCGGCCTTCATACCGCAAGGCTAACCCGCATACGGCGGCCCGACGGGCATCGTCGATCCTCCGAGACGGCTCTGAGACCGCACCGAGACCTGCCGTTCGGCGTATGCCCCGGACCCAGGTTGCTGGTCACTAGTCCCTCCGAACTAGTACGTCTGACTATGACAAACCACCCGCCCGGGCGATAGTGCAACAAACCTCCGCTTCGTAGGTTCGCCTAGGACACATCCGCCAGACGTATCAACAACGAATGGCTTGTCGTCCTACAGGACACCAACAGGGGAGCCGGAAGCGGGTTAGTGGACGTGACGACGATTATTGACAGGCCAGCCGGGCGGGGAGACCGTCAGGTGCCCGGCGGCCTACAGAGCGAGTGGGCCGGGATGGGCCGGTGCTCCAGCAGCGACCCCGACGCGTTGTTCGTGCGCGGGGCCGCCCAGCAGGGCGCCAAGGTCGTATGCCAGAAGTGCCCGGTCATCGCCGAGTGCCTCGCCGACGCTCTCGACAACCGCACGGAGTTCGGCGTGTGGGGCGGGATGACCGAGCGCGAGCGACGCGCCATGCTGCGCCGCCACCCCAACGTCACGTCGTGGTGGAACCTCTTCCAGGCGGCTCGCCTGGATCAGGTCTCCTGACCCGCTGACGCGCAGCTCCTGCCCCGCTGACGCGGGTCTCCTCGGGTCGGCCTCAGGCGCCGGCCAGGGCGGCACCGACCTGGCGCAGGCCGTCGACGTCGTGCACGTCCTCGGCCAGCGCCGGCACCTCGGCCACGGGCGTACCGGGGTGGCCGACGACGAACCGGCGGGCGAGCGTGCGCTGGCGGTCGGCCGTGCCGGCCAGGTCGGCGTGCAGCGTCAGCAGCCCGGCGGTCAGGTGGTCGCCATCGTCGGCCCGCTCCTCTGCCCCCGCCCGCGCGCGCGCCGCGCTGAGCCCGGAGGCCGGGACCTGCTGCACCCGGTTGAGGACGAGCCCGCTGAGCGGCATCCGCTCCGACTCCAGCCGGGCGATGAAGAAGGACGCCTCCCGGAGGGCGTCACGCTCCGGCGCCGCGACGACGAGGAAGGCCGTCGACCGCTGGCTCAGCAGGGCGTAGGTCTGGTCGGCGCGCTGGCGGAACCCGCCGAACATCGTGTCGAGGGCGGTGATGAACGTCTGCACGTCACGCAGCATCTCGCCGCCGAGCACCTTCGACAGCGTGGACGTCACCAGGCCCACGCCGACGTTGAAGACCTTGAGGGAGGCCCGACCGCCGACCTTCGCGGGCGCCGAGATGAGCCGGATGAACCGTCCGTCCAGGAAGGACCCGAGCCGCTTGGGGGCGTCGAGGAAGTCCAGCGCCGACCGCGACGGGGGCGTGTCGACCACGATGAGATCCCATCGAGCCTGAGACCGGGACCCACCGGACCCACCACGAGAGATGCCGCCGCCGCCGACCGCGTGGTGCAGCTGGCCGAGCTTCTCCATGGCCATGTACTCCTGCGTGCCCGCGAACGAGCTGGAGACCGCCTGGTAGAAGGGGTTGGCCAGGATCTGCTCCGCCTTCTCCGGCGTCGAGTGCTCGACGACGACCTCGTCGAACGTGCGCTTCATGTCGAGCATCATCGCGTCGAGGGACCCGCCCGCCGCGCCGTCGACCTCCGCGACCGGTCGAGGGGTGTTGTCCAGCTCGGTCAGGCCCATCGACTGGGCGAGGCGGCGGGCGGGGTCGATGGTGAGGACGACGACGGTGCGTCCCTGCTCGGCGGCGCGCAAGGCGAGGGCGGCGGCCGTCGTCGTCTTGCCGACCCCTCCGGACCCGCAGCAGACGATGATGTCGATGCTCCGGTCACCGAGGAGCGCGTCCACGTCGAGCACGAGGGCCTGGGGTCCGGCGGCCCGCACCCCACTGGTCCTCGGCGTCCTCGGGCGGGTCATGCGAGGTCACCCCACGTGGTGATGAGGTCGGCGAGCTCGCGCACGGTGGAGGCGTCGACGCCCTCCGCGCTGGCGGGCAGCGTGCGCAGCGGCAGCCCCAGCCCGTCGAGCCGGGTCCGCTGCTCCGACTCCTGGGCGACCCGCAGCGCGTGGTCGTGCGCCTCGGCGAGGAGACCGTCGACGACGGCGTCGGTCGACCGCATACCGGCGGCCTCGAGCCCCGCGCGGACCGCGTCGCGGTCGAGCGAGCCCTTCGCGGCGGCGGCGAGCTGGCGGGGCCGCAGGACCGGCTCGCGCACCTGGTTGACGACGATGGTGCCGACGCGCAGCCGGGCGGCCCGGAGCTCCGCGATGGTGTCGATGGTCTCCTGGACGGGCATCTCCTCGAGCAGCGTGACCACGTGAACGGCGGTCTGGCTGGACGTCAGCATCTCGGTGATGGCCTCGGACTGGGAGTGGATCGGGCCCACCTTGGCCAGGCCGGCGACCTCCTCGTTGACGGAGAGGAAGCGCACCGCCCGCCCGCTCGGTGGGGCGTCGAGCACGATCGCGTCGTATGCCGGCCTCGAGTCGCGGCGCGAGTGGCGGCCGGTGCGGCGGCGCCGGTTGGCCTCGTAGACCTTGCCGATGAGCAGGACGTCGCGGACGCCGGGAGCGATGGTCGTCGCGAAGTCGACCGCGCCGAACCGCTCGAGGACCCCGCCGGCGAGGCCGAGCTTGTAGAACAGCTGGAGGTACTCGATGAGGGCCGCCTTCGCCTCGACCGAGAGCCCGATGACCTCCCCGCCACCGGGAGCGCCGGAGACCCGGGTCTCCTCGGCCGACAGCGGGGGGACGTCAAAGGTCTGGCTGATGCCCTGCCGCCCCTCGACCTCGACGAGGAGCACCTTGCGCCCACCGCTCGCGAGGGACAGGGCGAGCGCGGCCGCGACGGTGGTCTTGCCGGTGCCGCCCTTGCCGGTGACGATGTGCAGCCGGACGCCGGACGAGGAACGGGCGGCCATGCCGACGACGATAAGGCGGGGCCCCGCGGTATCAGGCATCGGGGGGATCGGCTCCCTTCGTCATAGAGGCCGTATCGCAGCCCGTAACGACGAGGCCAGGGGGACCAGGTGACGAACGAGACGACGACATCGACCCGCCTCGCACAGCCCGCGGCGGCGACCGGACTCCGCCTCGTGGGCTGTCCCGAGTGCGGCGCCCCGGCCGAGGTGGAGTGGGCCGACCACGTACCCACGACGGGTGATCCGGTGGAGCTCGTGAAGCTCCGCTGCCTCGAGCGGCACTGGTTCCTCATGCCGGCCGAAGGGCTGCAGACCCTCTAGACCTGAGCGACTCAGGAGATCCCCGCCAACCCGCGAGATCCCCGACAACCCACGAGATCCCCGCTCAACCCATGGAATGCGCGGGGTAAAACGGGGATCTCGTGGGTTGTCGGGGATCTCCTGGGCGAACGTTGGCTCGGGGCTGGGCCCTCACTCGGCGGTGAGGTGGGTCACCGCGTCGTCGACCACTGCGTACGCCGGGGTCCCGGGCTCGATGACGTCCATGTGGCCGGCTCCAGCGACGCGGCGCAGGTCGACCGTGGCGGTCGGCGCGGCGGTCGTCGTCGCCGACCGGTAGCTCTCGGAGACCTCGAGCGGCACGGTGTCGTCGGCGTCGCCGTGGACGAGCACCACGGGGACCACGGGCGGGTTGCGGGCCGGGTCGGCCTGCCGCCAGGCGTGAGTGTCGGCAGCGCCCATGAAGGCCGCCGCGGCGCCGTCACCGAGGCCTCGGTCGTGGGTCATCGCTAGGTCGACGCAGCCGGCAAGAGCGACCACCCCGGCGAGGCCACGCGCCTCGGGGCGGGAGGCGGCGAGGGCCACCAGGTGGCCGCCGGCGGAGTGCCCCACCAGCACGCACCGGTCGGGCAGGCTCGGGTCGGCCCGGACGGCGTCGACGGCGGCCGACACGTCGGCGAAGGTGTCCGGCCACCCGCCCCCGGGCATACCGGTCCGTCGGTACTCCACGACCGCGACGTGGTGACCGGCGTCGGCGAAGGCCTGGGCCTGCAGGGCCGCGTGCTCGCGGTCCCACCCGGCCCGCCAGAACCCGCCGTGGACGACGACGACGGTCGTCCCCGTCGGGGCGGCCGTGGGCCGCCGCACGTCGTAGACCTGCGCGGGGTCGATCCCGTAGGCGGTCGTGCGGTCGGGCGGTTGAGGGGCGGCCACCGGATCAACGTAGGCCCGGCGGTCCGCGGCCGCCGTCTCGGCCATGACGGTGACGTGGTGGGCTCCTCGATGTACGGACGGTGGGTGAGCCGCCGCCCGGGCTCATGCACCGGGACGTGCACGTCGAGGACGCTGACGACGCGGCCGAGGTGGCGGCGCTGAGCGAGCGGGCCGGGCGGCTGGGGGCGGAGCACGTGGCCGACGGCGACGCGTTCGTCACGCACCGGTCGCCGGGCGGCTGCCCTAGGGTGAGCGGCATGACGACGTGGGAGTACGCGACGGTGCCATTGATGATCCACGCCACGAAGCAGATCCTCGACAACTGGGGCGCCGACGGCTGGGAGCTCGTGCAGGTGGTTGCGGGACCTGACGGCAACGGGCTGGTCGCCTACTTCAAGCGCGAGAAGGGCTGAGGGCCGCCATGAGCGCTGTGGAGGACCGGCTGGCCGAGATGGGTCTCACCGTGCCGGACGTCGTGCCGCCCGTCGCGGCGTACATCCCCGCGTTGCGCGAGGGGAACCTCGTCTACACCTCGGGCCAGCTGCCTATGGTCTCGGGGAAGATGCCGCAGACCGGCAAGGTCGGCGACGGCGACGGCCTGGTGCCCGCCGAGGACGCCAAGGCGCTAGCCCAGGCTTGTGCGCTCAACGCCATCGCGGCCGTGAAGAGCGTTATCGGCGACCTCGACAAGGTCACCCGGGTCGTGAAGGTCGTGGGCTTCGTGGCGTCCGATCCCTCGTTCACCGGTCAGCCTGGCGTCGTCAACGGAGCGAGCGAGCTGCTCGGAAAAGCGTTCGGCGACAAGGGTGTTCACGCTCGGTCGGCCGTCGGCGTGGTCGCGCTGCCGCTCGACGCGCCGGTCGAGGTCGAGATCATCGTCGCCGTCACGGACTGACGAGGCGTGACCGTCAGGGACTTCCCCGTCGGGACCCTGGGCCACCGCGCGGCGGAATGGCTGGCTGGTCAGCATCAAGACCCTGTCGAGCCGAGGCGGGCCGCCACCGTCATGCTCGTGCGCGACGGGTCTCGTTCTGCAGTCGAGGTGTTCATGCTGAGGCGGGTCGCCTCGATGGCCTTCGCGCCCCGGATGTGGGTGTTCCCGGGCGGCGGCGTCGACCCGCGCGACGACGAGCCCGACCTGCCCTGGGCCGGGCCGACACCGTCCGAGTGGGCCGAACGGCTGGGCTGCGAGGAAGGGCTGGCGCGCGCGCTGGTCTGCGCAGCGGTGCGTGAGGTGTTCGAGGAGTGCGGGGTGCTGCTGGCCGGCCCGTCGGCCGACACCGTGGTCGCCGACCTGCGAGATCCCGAGTGGGACCGTGAGCGGGCGGCGCTGCTGGCCCGGGAGCAGTCGTTCGCCCAGCTGCTGGTGCGCCGTGGGCTGGTGTTGCGGTCGGATCTGCTGTCGGCACAGGGCCATTGGCTGACGCCGGCGTTCGAGAAGCGCCGCTACGACACCTGGTTCTTCGCCGCCCTGCTGCCGGACGGCCAGATCCCCGACGACGACACCACCGAGGCGGAGGTCGCCGACTGGACCGACCCGCGGGCGCTGCTCGACGCATACGCGACGGGTGAGGCCCTGTTGCTGCCGCCAACCATCGTGTCGGTCGAGACCGTGGCCGCGGCGACGTCGGCTAGGGCCTTGGTGGGGGCCCCGGGGTCGACGCAGCCCATCGAGCCGTGGCTCGTCGAGGTCGACGGCACGGTCGTCGTCCGGGCCGACCTGCCCTCCTGACTCACCTGAGGTCCACTCGACTCACGGTGCACCCTGAGTCGAGCTGAGGGCCGGTGAGTCAAGTAGCGTCGGGGCGTGCCAGAGACGTGGCGGTCGGGGTCCGTGAGCGAACGGGCGTACTGCGTGCTGGCCCCCAACGCCGGGCCGATGACCCTCGACGGCACCAACACCTGGGTGCTGATCGAACCCGGGTCCACCGAGGCGGTCGTCGTCGACCCCGGGCCACTCGACCTCGGTCACCTCGAGGCCGTGCTCCGCCTCGTCGAGGGCCGAGGGGCGCACGTCGCGCTCACCCTGCTGACCCACCACCACGCCGACCACGCCGAGGCGGCCGAGCATTTCGCCGCCCAGACCGCCGCGCCGGTGCGGGCGATCGGCGGGGGCCACGACGACCTGGCCGACGGCGAGACGGTACGCGTCGGTGGGCTCGAGGTGACCGTGGTCGCCACTCCCGGGCATACCGGCGACTCGGTCTCCTTCCTGCTGCCCGCCGAGTCGGCGCTGCTCACCGGCGACACTGTCCTCGGCCGGGGGACCACGGTCGTGGCCTGGCCGGACGGCCGGCTCGAGGCGTACCTCGACTCGTTGGAGTGGATCGAACGGCTCGCCGCGTCCGGTCAGGCCGCCCGCATCTGGCCCGGTCACGGCCCGGTCGTCCCGGATGCCAAGGCGACGGTGCGCTTCTACCGCGAACACCGCGCCGAGCGGCTCGACGAGGTGCGGGCCGCCCTCGAAGCCGGTGACACAGAGCCCCGCCAGGTCGTCGAACGGGTCTATGTCGACGTGCCGAAGGCGGTGTGGCCGTATGCCGAGCTGAGCGTCCGCGCGCAGCTGGACTACCTGGGGTACCGGTCCGGGTAGGCCGGACGTAGCGTGAGTGGGTGAGCAACACCATCACCAGCACCCACCGGCACCCCGAGCCCGCCACCATCGGGCAGCTGCGCGCCTCCGGTCACGAGCCCCGCACCGTCAAGGCCGAGATCCGCACCAACCTCGTCGCGGCTCTGCGCAGCGGCACCAACCCCTTCCCCGGCATGGTCGGGTTCGAGGACACCGTGCTGCCCGACGTGCAGCGCGCCCTCCTCGCCGGCCACGACCTCGTCCTGCTCGGCGAGCGCGGTCAGGGCAAGACCCGCCTGATGCGCACCATCGCTGGGCTGCTCGACGAGTGGTCGCCCTACATTGCCGGCTGCGAGATCCACGACGAGCCGCTGGCGCCCATCTGCCAGCGCTGCCGCACGCTGGTCGCCGCCGAGGGCGACGACGTGCCGATCGAGTGGCGCCACCGCGACGACCGCTACACCGAGAAGCTCGCCACCCCCGACACCAGCGTCGGCGACCTCGTCGGCGACGTCGACCCGACCAAGGTGGCCGAGGGGCGCACCCTCGGTGACCCGGAGACGATCCACTACGGACTGCTGCCCCGCGCGCACCGCGGGATCTTCGCGCTCAACGAGCTGCCCGACCTCGCCGAGCGCATCCAGGTCGCCCTCTTCAACGTGCTGGAGGAGCGCGACATCCAGGTGCGCGGGTATGCCGTGCGGCTGCCCCTCGACGTGCTCGTTGTCGCGTCCGCCAACCCGGAGGACTACACCAACCGTGGCCGGATCATCACGCCGCTGAAGGACCGGTTCGGGGCGGAGGTGCGCACCCACTACCTCGACGACGTCGCCGAGGAGGTCGCGCTCATCACCCAGGAGGCCGGGCTGGTCGCCGCCGTGCCGGCCCACCTGCTCGAGGTCATCGCCCGGCTCGTTATGGAGCTGCGCACGTCGTCGGCCGTCGACCAGCGCTCCGGTGTCTCGGCCCGGTTCGCCATCGCGGCCGCCGAGGCCACCTCGGCCTCCGCGCTTCGACGGGCGGCGCTGACCGGTGAGGACGACGCGGTGGCCCGCATCGGCGACCTGGCCGATGTGCTGCCGACGCTGCGGGGCAAGGTCGAGTTCGAGATGGGCGAGGAGGGCCGCGAGCTCGAGGTCATCGGTCACCTGCTGCGGCTCGCGACGGCGGCGACCTTCCGCGAGCGCGTCGCCGGGGCCGACCTCAGTGGCATCACCGCCCACTTCGAGGACGGGTCGGTCGTCGAGACCGGCGACCTCGTGCCGGCGACGACCCTGCTCTCCCAGCTCGGCGCCACACCGGGGCTGGCCTCGATCCTCGACCGGCTCGGCGTGGGCGAGGACTCCGTGTCCCGCGGGCAGGTCGCGGCGGCGGTCGAGTTCGTCCTCGAAGGGCTCCATCTCACCCGTCGTCTCTCCAAGGTCGAGGCCGACGGCCAGACGATCTACGGAAGCTGAGAACCGGTATGCCAGAAGGCAGTCGAGCCGGCGGACACGGGCACGGCGGCGGCAAGCACCGATCCGGCCGCTACCGCTACGGCTCGTGGGCGGGCGGGGCCGACCCGCTCGCTCCGCCGTTCGACGTGCGGGAGGCGGTCGACGAGATCGGCCGTGACGTCATGGAGGGGTCCTCCCTGCGCGACGCCATCGAACGCCTGACGCGTCAGGGCCTCGGCGACCGGTCCGGACTCGACGAGCTGCGCCGCGAGGTCGCTCGCCGGCGCCGCGAGGTGCAACGCCGGGGCAACCTGAGCGGCACCCTCGACCAGGTGCGCGAGGAGCTCGACCAGGCGTTGACCGCTGAGCGCGACTTCCTCGCCGACAGGGAGGGAGACGACGCGCGGCTGGCGGAGATGTCGCTCGACACGCTGCCGGACGACACGGCCGGCCAGGTGCGCGAGCTCGGCGACTACCAGTGGCGCAGCGCCGAGGGCCAGCAGCACTGGCAGAACGTCATGGACATGCTGCGCAAGGAGGTGCTCGACGCGCAGTTCGCCGGCATGAAGCAGGCCCTCAGCGGCCAGGACCCGGCCGCCATGGAGGCCGTGCGGGAGATGATGGCCGATCTGAACTCGTTGCTGCAGAAGCACTCCCGCGGCGAGGATACCGCCGATGACTTCGCGGAGTTCATGGAGAAGCACGGCGAGCTCTTCCCGGAGAACCCGCAGGACGTCGACGAGCTCATTGATGCGCTGGCCCGGCGCCAGGCGGCGGCGGAGCGGATGATGCGCTCGCTGTCGCGTGAGCAGCGGGCCGAGCTGAGCCAGCTGATGGAGCAGGCCATGCAGGACAGGGGCCTGGAGATGGAGATGTCGCAGCTCTCCGACTCGTTGCGGGCGTTGCGGCCCGGCATGTTTCGCGGGCGCCAGCGGGCCGACATCGACGGCGACGAGTCGCTCGGCCTGGGCGACGCGGTCGGCGCCGTCTCCGACCTGGCCGACCTCGAGGCCCTCGAGGCCCAGCTGTCCCAGGCGTCGGGCCCGTCGGGGCTCGACGACGTCGACATCGACGCGCTCGAACGCCAGCTGCCCGCCTCGTCGGTGCGCAACCTCGAGGCGCTGCGCGACCTGCAGGCCGAGCTGGAGCGGCAGGGGTACGTCGAGTCGGGTGCCGATGGCCTGCAGCTGACGCCGAAGGCGTTGCGGCGCTTGGGTGAGACCGCTCTGCGCCGCATTTTCCAGAAGCTCGACGCCGACGGCTCCGGCAGCCACCAGGACCCGCGCTCCGGAGGTGCGGACGAGCGTACGGGAGCCCATCTGCCGTGGGAGTTCGGCGACGAGCGCCCGATCGACGCCGTGCGTACGGTGCAGAACGCCGTCCTGCGGCGGGCCTCGACCGGCAGCTCTGTCACCGAGGGGGTCCTTCGCCTCGACGTCGAGGACTTCGCGGTGGCCGAGACGACCAAGCGCACCGGCGCGGCCGTCGCCCTGCTCGTCGACCTCTCCTTCTCGATGGTCCAGGAGGGCCGCTGGGGGCCGATGAAGCAGACGGCCCTCGCCCTGTCGCACCTCATCTCCAGCCGGTTCCGGCAGGACGCGCTGCAGATCATCGGGTTCGACCGGATCGCCCGGCCCCTCACGGCGATGCAGCTGGCCGAGGTCGAGCCGCAGTGGATCCAGGGCACCAACCTGCACCACGCGCTGATCCTCGCCGGACGGCACCTGCGCCGGCACCCGGAGGCCGAGCCGGTCGTCCTCGTCGTCACCGACGGCGAGCCCACCGCGCACCTCGAGCCCGACGGGACGCCGACCTTCCAGTGGCCGACGACGGACGCCACGCTGCGGGCGACGGTCGGTGAGGTCGACGTGATGACGCGCTACGGCGTGCCGCTCAACTTCTTCCTGCTCGGCGAGGATCCCGGGCTCGCGCGGTTCGTCGACTCGGTGGCGCGGCGCAACGGTGGGCGGGTGTTCAGCCCCGAGGTCGGGCGGCTCGGCGAGTACGTCGTCAGCGACTACCTCCGAGCCCGGGCCGGGCGGCGCCGGTCGGCCTGAACCCCGGTATGCGGGTCGTCCCGGTGGCTGCAGCCCGTGACCTGAATGTGACATGCGGGGCGACCGTGTGGTTCGGTGGGTCCCGATGTCGGACTCTCCACGCTCTCCCCAGCACGGTCGCGGGACCCCGGGGCGGCACCGCGGTGCCCCCCGGCCGGTGCGCCTGCCCCTGCACCTGCCCTGGCGCACCCTGGGGGTGCGTAGCGCCGTCGGGATCGCCCTGCTGGCCGGTGCCGTCAGCGCCACGCTCGGCGCCGACCGGGGTGCGCCCACGTCGCTCGCCGCGGAGGCCACGGCCGAGGCCGCTGCCGGCGTGACCCCCCGGGCCGAGGACAGCGTCGACGCCTCGAGCCGGCTGCTGGACGAGCGGATCAGCCGGGCGGCGGCCGACGACCGTGAGCGGCCGGCGGTGCCTCGGATGCGGGTGACCGACACGCCCGCGCCGACCCCGTTGACCATCGAGTCCATCCCACCACCAGCGCCCACCACGGCGCCCACCACTGCGCCCACCACTGCGCCCACCACTGCCGCCCGCCCGACGGCGTCCGCGACGGCCCCGGCCCCGGCCCCGGCCCGCACGCCGGCGCCGGCCACCACGACCACCAAGGCCCCGGTGCCCCAGCCCTCGGCATCTCCGACGGCCGCCGCCAAGGCGCCGGTCACCACCGCTCCTCCGGCCGCCGGAGTCTCGGCCGCCGCGTGCGCCGACGGCTCGGGCGTAGAATCGGGTCTGACGCCCGACGGCATACGGGTGCACCGCGCCGTCTGTGCGCTCTTCCCCGGCGTCAGTGGCTACGGCGGACTGCGCGGCACCGGTGACTATCACGGGACGGGCCAGGCCGTGGACATCATGATAGGCGCGAACAGCTCGCTCGGTGCCCAGATCGCCGCCTACGTGCGCGACCATGCGTCCGCCCTCGGCGTCAGCGAGGTCATCTACGCCCAGAGGATCTGGACCGTGCAGCGGGCCTCCGAGGGCTGGCGGGCGATGGCTGACCGCGGCTCACCGACGGCGAACCACGATGACCACGTGCACGTCAGCGTCTACGGCACCGCCGCCACCGGCTGACCCGGCTCTCCCCACCCGGCTCGAACCGATCAGCGGGCGCGGCGCCTCAGCCGCTCGACATCGATGAGCAGCACGGCCCGGGCCTCGAGCTTGAGCCAGCCGCGGGTCGCGAAGTCGGCGAGCGCCTTGTTGACCGTCTCGCGCGACGCCCCGACGAGCTGGGCCAGCTCCTCCTGCGTCAGGTCGTGGCTGACCATCACCCCCTCCTCGACCGGCCGACCGAACCGGTCGGCGAGGTCGAGCAGCGCCTTGGCCACCCGGCCGGGCACGTCGGTGAACACGAGGTCGGCCAGGTGCTCGTTGGTGCGCCGCAGGCGCTGGGCCAGCGCCCCGAGCAGGGCCTTGGAGACCTCCGGGCGCCCGGACAGGAGGCCGGTCAACGAGTCGTTGCCGAGCTCCATCAGCTGGGTCTCGGCCACCGCGGTCGCGGTCATCGTGCGCGGACCCGGGTCGAACAGGCTGAGCTCGCCGAACATCTCACCCGGTCCGAGCACCGCGACGAGGTTCTCCCTCCCGTCGATGCTCGACCGGCCGAGCTTGATCTTCCCCTCGCCGATGACGTAGAGCGTGTCGCCGATGTCGCCCTCGTGAAAGAGCACGTCGCCGCGCTCCATCCGCGCCGAGCGCATCTGGGCCAGCAGGGCGTCGCCCGCCTCGGCGTCCAGGGCCGCGAACAACGGTGCGCGCCTCACCACCTCGTGGTCCACGCGCTCAGTGTGCCACGCGGCATACGGGCCGACCCGTTCGGCAGAACCGCTCGGGCCTCGTGAGGGGACCGTCAGGAGGCGGCCATACGCTTTCGGGGTGCAGCCGGAGGAGACGCCCGTCGCGCGGACGAGACGGGCCCGCCGCATTCACCGCGCGCTCCAGGAGCGCTACCCGTATGCCCGGTGCGAGCTCGACTTCACCACGCCCCTCGAGCTCCTGGTCGCCACCATCCTGTCGGCCCAGACGACCGACCAGCGGGTCAACCTCGTCACCCCGGCGGTGTTCTCGCGCTACCGCGCGGCCGCCGACTACGCCGCCGCCGACCGCGCCGAGCTCGAGACGATGATCCAGTCGACGGGTTTCTTCCGGAACAAGGCTGACGCGCTCCTCAAGCTCGGCGCGGCGCTCGTGGAGGGCTTCGGAGGGGAAGTGCCCGGCCGGCAGGCCGACCTCGTGACGCTGCCCGGTGTGGGCCGCAAGACGGCCAACGTGGTCCTCGGCCACGCCTTCGACGTGCCGGGCATCACCGTCGACACCCACGTCGGGCGGCTGGCCCGCCGGTTCGGCTGGACCGACGAGACCGACCCGGTCAAGGTCGAGCACGCCCTCGGGGCGCTCATCACCAAGCGCGACTGGACCGTGCTCAGCGACGCCATGATCTTCCACGGCCGGCGCACCTGTCACGCCAAAAAGCCGGCCTGCGGGGCGTGCCCGGTTGCCGCGTGGTGCCCGAGCTTCGGCGTCGGCGAGACCGACCGCGACCGCTCCCTGGCACTGCTCGACTACGAGCTCGCGCCCGGCTCTGTCGCGCAACCCATGCCCCCGCCCGGTCCGTTGCCCGCACCCCGGGCCGTCCCCCGCCGCCCCCGAGCCGGAGCCTGAACCCGTGCCGGCCACGCCCTCGTTCGCGGGCCCCGGTGAGTCGCTCCACCCGCGTCGTTCGCCCGAGCGGACCCCAACGCCCCCTTGGCTGCAGCGGCTCGTAACCGGTGCGGCGACGGCGGACGCCGAGTGGTCCAGCCGGTTCGTCCCGCCCGACGACGGGGCCCGGGAGTCGGCGGTCCTGTTACTTTTCGGTCCCGACGCCGACGGCGCGGAGTCGCTCCTGCTCATCGAGCGTTCTCATGGCATGAGGTCCCACCCCGGTCAGATCGCCCTGCCCGGCGGCGCCACCGACCCGGGCGACGCCGACGCCGCGGCGACCGCCCTGCGCGAGGCCGAGGAGGAGGTGCGCCTCGACCCGGCGGGCGCCGAGGTCGTCGGCATCCTGCCGCCCCTCTTCCTACCGCCGAGCGGGTTCGTCGTGACCACCGTCGTCGCCTGGTGGGCCGACCCGGGGCCCGTGGCCGTCGGCGACCCGCGCGAGGTCGCGCAGGTGATCCTCGCGCCGCTGGACTACCTCACCGACCCGGCCGCGCGGCATACCGTCACGCACCCCAGCGGCTACCGCGGGCCGGCGTTCGTGCTCGGCGACGACCTGCTCCTGTGGGGGTTCACCGGCGGTGTCGTCAACGAGGCCCTGCAGCTGGCCGGGCTCGAGCGCCCCTGGGACGAGTCGCGACTGCTGCCCCTGCCTGAGCGGTTCACCCGGGGTCGCTCGTGACCGGCTCGGTGCTCGACGTCGTGCTGGTCGTCATGCTGCTGCTCTACGCCGTGACGGGCTACCGACAGGGCATCCTGCTCAGCGCCCTCTCGCTCGTGGGTTTCCTCGGCGGCGGCGCGCTTGGGATGTGGCTCCTGCCATCGGTCCTCGCCAACGTCGACTGGGTCATGGCGCACGAGGCCGTCCGGGTGGTCGTGCTCGTGCTTCTGGTGTTCATGTGTGCCTCGGTCGGGCAGGCCATCGCCGTGCCGATTGGCAGCCGGCTGCGGTCGCAGGTGCGGGGGAAGCCCGGCCGGGCGCTCGACTCGGGGTTCGGCGCTGTGGCCACCGTCCTCGCGGTGTCGCTGCTCGTCTGGTTCGTCGCCGGCGCCGTCCGGGGCGCGGCGCCGGCCGCTCTGGGCCGCGCCATCGGGGAGTCCCGGGTGCTCGCCACGATCGACGAGGTCGTGCCGCCGGCCGCCGGTCAGCTGTTCGCCGGGTTCCGGACCCTGCTCGACGCCAACGGCATCCCCAAGGTGTTCAGCGGCATGAGCCCCGAGCCGATCCAGCCGGTGGAGCCACCGAGCTCCGCCGCGGGCGCGACGCCCCAGGTGCAGGAGGCCTCCCGCTCCGTGGTCCGGGTGACCGGCGTCGCCGAGGCGTGCCGGCGGGGACAGGAGGGCAGCGGCTGGGTCGTCGCTCCCGGCAAGGTCCTCACCAACGCCCACGTCGTCGCCGGGATGCAGGAGGCGTCGGTGCAGGTGCAGGGCGCCGGGCGCGAGTATGCCGCCAGCATCGTCGCCTTCGACCCGCAGCGTGACCTCGCGGTGCTCTCGGTCACCGGCCTGGCCGCCACCCCGCTGGTCCAGGGCGCCGCGGTGCGCAGCGGCGACGAGGCGGTCGTCGCCGGCTTCCCCCTCGACGGGCCCTACCGCCTCGACCCGGCCCGCGTCCGGCGGGTCATCGCGGCCACCGGGTCCGACATCTACGGTCAGCCGGGGATCACCCGCGAGATCTACTCGCTTTACACCCGGGTCGAGCCCGGCAACAGCGGCGGCCCGCTGCTCAACCCGCAGGGCCAGGTGGTCGGGGTGGTCTTCGCCAAGTCGCTCGACGACGCGACGACGGGGTATGCGTTGACCCTCGCCGAGGCGCGGCCGGTGCTCGACGCCGCCGCGGGCGCGACCCGCCCGGTGTCGTCCGGCGGCTGCTCGACGGGGTGAGCCCGAAGGCGTCCTCCACGGGCCGCCACGGGGGCCGGAGGGCGATCAGTCGACGGAGTCGAGCCAGTCGACGATCGCGGCGCTGACCCGCTCGGGGGCCTCCTCGGGGAGGAAGTGCCCGGCCCCGTCGACGAGCTGGAACGTGTATCGCCCCGACACGTAGTCTCCGGAACCGCCCGTCGAGGCGGCCACCACGCAGCCGTCCTCGGTGCCCTGGAGGTGCAGCACGGGCTGCGTGATGAGCCCCCGGATCCGCCGGTTGAACAGGGGGCCGTCCTGACGCACCTGGCTGCGCCCGAACCACCGGTAGTGCTCCGCGGCGGAGTGGGCGACAAACGGCAGCGACATCGCGTCGCCGTAGCGGGTGACGTCCTCCGGGCTCGGGTACTCACCGAAGGGGGAGGCCCACGAGCGCAGGATGTCGGCGACGTAGGCGTGGTCGCGCGTCATCTCCCGCTCCGGCCCGAACGGGCGCTGCAGGTCGAGGAGGTAGCGGCTGGCCTGCCGCTGGCGCCGGTCGGTGAACGACGCGCGGCGGATGACCCTGGGGTGCGGCATGGCCAGCGACCCGATGGCCCGGGTCACCCCCGGTTGCAGGGTCGGCATCGACCAGGCGACGAACCCGCCGATCCCGTGCCCGACGACGATGGCGTCGTCCTCACCGAGGGAGCGGATCACCGACGCCGCATCGGCGGTGGACGTGTAGGTGTCGTAGCCGCGTGGCGGCTTGTCGCTGGCGCCGTAACCCCTCAGATCCATCGCCACCGCCCGCCACCCCGCATCGGCGATGGCCGCCATCTGGTGCCGCCAGGCATACCAGAACTGCGGGAAGCCGTGCATGAGCAGAACCATCGGCCCGTCGCCCATCTCGGCGACATGGAAGCGAGCCCCGTTGGCGGAGACCAGGCGGTGGCGCCAGGGCCCGTCGATGAGGACGGACGCCGCGTCGTGCATGACGCCTACTCTGCCGGGTGCGGTCACCGGCTGGTAGGTCGTTCGTCCAGGGCGACGAGGGACTCGGGGGCCGGCACGGCCTTGGCGTGCTGGGTGCCCTCCTGCCCGGCGCTTTTGACCATGGCCAGCGTCTCCTGAGCACTGGCGATGGCCCGCTCCGGGCGGGGGTTGACCTGGGAGAGCGCCTTGCGCCCGATCATGGCGAGCACCGCGGCCACCACGAAGAGCACCACGGTGACGATGAGGAACCCGGCCCACGCCGGAAGCCAGATGGCGATGACGAGGGACAGCGTGATGAACAGCAGGCCGAGCCCGTAGAGCGCGACGACCCCGGCGCCGGCGAGCATCCCGACCCCCTTGCCGGCGGTGCCGACCTGGGCGCTCAGCTCGGTCTTGGCGAGCTGGATCTCCTTGCGGACGATGACCGAGAAGTCATCGGTGACCTGGGCGACGAGCTGCCCGATGGTGCGCTCCTGGGAGCGACGCATCTCCTCGGGAATGCCTGGGGCCGGCTGGGTGCCGCGGGTGTCGTTGGTCATCGGTCCTCCGGTGCGGGGGGTTTCACGTGCTGCTCGGGCGAGCCTATCGCCGCGGTCGGGTGCGTCGTTCCCGAGGCTACGGTGTCCCATGAGCAACTCCGTGGCCGACGTGTATGCCCCGTGCCCCGGTGAGGACGGCCCCCGTCACGGCCGGGAGCGGCAGGTCGACGACGCGATCCACGCCAGGATCAGCCCGCGCAACGAGGTGCTGCGGCTGTTGCCGACCCGGAATGGGCGGATGGTCGGGGCGGGGGGCTTCGCCGTCATCTACGGGCCTCGTGCCGTCGGCCCCGACGGGTCGACGCACGCCGGTGAGGCGATGCACGTGGCGCCCCACCCGCATACCGGCCTGGAGACCGTGTCATGGCATGTCGCGGGCGAGGTGACCCACCGCGACTCGCGACTCGCTCAGACCCTGGGTTCGGCGAGGTGACGCACTACCCCACCGACGAGCGCCTGGCGGCCCCGCCGCTACCGAATGTGCGCCTGCGCCCCCGCGGCCGCCACGGATCGACCCCGCTGAGACGGCTGACCGGGTGGCCGGGTGGCCGGGTGACCGGGTGGACGCATACTCCCCCTAATAGGAGCGCAGCGCTCGGAATGCGACCGTTCCCTCAAAACATGAGGAGCGCAGTGCACGGAAACCCGTGCACTGCGCTCCTCATGTTTCCGAAGGCCGCGCTATAGCGTGCGCTGCACTCCTATTAGGGGAGGAAGCCGAGCGTCTGGAGCCGTTCGGGGCAGCGGGAGGGTCAGTCCTCGGCCTTCTCCGAGCTCAGGCCCTCCTTGATGAGGTCCATCACCGTGGAGTCGGCGAGGGTGGTCACGTCGCCCACCTCGCGGTTCTCCGCCACATCACGCAGCAGCCGCCGCATGATCTTGCCGGAGCGGGTCTTGGGCAGCTCCTTGACGACCATGATCTGACGCGGCTTGGCGATCGGGCCGATCTCCTTGCTCACGTGGTTGCGCAGCTCCTGCACCAGGTCGTGGCCCTCGCCCGGCTCGTCGGCCTCCTGCACGGCGTCGCCGCGGAGGATGACGAACGCGCACACGGCCTGCCCGGTCGTCGCGTCGTTCGCCCCGACCACGGCCGCCTCGGCCACCTTCGGGTGCGACACCAGGGCCGACTCGATCTCCGTCGTCGACAGCCGGTGGCCCGAGACGTTCATGACGTCGTCGACCCGGCCGAGGAGCCAGATGTTGCCCTCCTCGTCCTTCTTCGCCCCGTCGCCGGCGAAGTAGAGCCCGTCGAACCGCGACCAGTAGGTCTCCTTGTAGCGCTCCGGGTCGCCCCAGATGCCGCGCAGCATGGCCGGCCACGGCTTGTCGACGACGAGGTAGCCGCCACCACCGTCGGGCACGGACTTGGCCTCGTCGTCGACGACGTCGACCGAGATGCCGGGGATCGCCTTCTGCGCCGACCCGGGCTTGAGCGCCGTCACGCCCGGCAGCGGGCTGATCATGATGGCGCCGGTCTCGGTCTGCCACCAGGTGTCGACGACCGGGGCCTGGTCGCCGCCGATGACCCTCCGGTACCAGACCCACGCCTCCGGGTTGATCGGCTCCCCGACGCTGCCGAGGAGCCGCAGCGACGACAGGTCGAACTTCTGCGGGATCGACTCGCCCCACTTCATGAACGTGCGGATCGCGGTCGGTGCGGTGTAGATGATCGACACCTTGTACTTCTGGATGATCTCCCACCACCGGCCCTGGTGCGGGGTGTCGGGGGTGCCCTCGTACATGACCTGGGTCGCGCCGTTGGCCATCGGCCCGTAGACGATGTAGGAGTGGCCGGTCACCCAGCCGATGTCGGCCGTGCACCAGTAGACGTCGGTCTCGGGGTGCAGGTCGTGCACAACGGAGCTCGTGTAGGCCACCTGCGTCAGGTAGCCGCCCGTCGTGTGGAAGATGCCCTTCGGCTTCCCCGTGGTGCCCGAGGTGTAGAGGATGAAGAGCGGGTGCTCCGCCTCGAACCCCTGCGCCTCGTGCGTGTCGGCGGCCTTCTCCAGCGCCTCGTGCCACCAGATGTCGCGGTCGTTCCAGGCGACGTCCTGGCCGGTGCGCTTGACGACGAGCACGTGCTCCACAGGGGTGCCCTCGCGGTCGAGGGCCCCGTCGACCGCCGGCTTCAGCGCCGCCGCCGACCCGCGCCGATAGCCCCCGTCGGAGGTGATGACGACCTTGCACTTGGCGTCCCGGATGCGGGAGTTCAGCGCCTCCGCCGAGAACCCGCCGAAGACCACCGAGTGCGGGGCGCCGATGCGCGCGCAGGCCAGCATCGCGACGGCCGCCTCGGGGATCATCGGGAGGTAGATGGCCACCGTGTCGCCCTTGCCGACCCCGAGGTCCTGCAGCGCGTTGGCGGCCCTCTGCACCTGCTGGTGCAGCTCGGCATACGTGATGTCACGGGTGTCGCCGTCGGGCTCGCCGACGAAGTGGATGGCCACCCGGTCACCGTTGCCCGCCTCGACGTGCCGGTCGACGCAGTTGTAGGCCGCGTTGAGCTCGCCGTCGGCGAACCACGTCGCGAACGGCGCGTTGCTCCAGTCGAGGCCCTGAGTGAAGTCCTTGCTCCACGTCAGGCGGGTGCGCGCCTGTTCGCTCCAGAAGCCCTCGGGGTCGGCCTCGGCGGCGTCGAAGAGCTCGGCCTGGCCGTTCGCCTGGGCCGTGAAGTCGGGGTCGGGCGGGAAGGAGCGATCCTCGTGGCCGAGGTTCTCGAGGGTCTGGTTCTTCGCGGTCTCGCTGGTCACGGGGTTCCTCCTGCGACGGTGCTGGGAGAGGTCGGCATACGGGCGCTCGGTATGCCCTCGGTATGCCAGGGGCGCGCCGGTCTGCGACCCGGTCTCACCAACCTACCGACCACCGTCGGGCGGGTGGCTCGTGGAGGGCGAGACGGTCCGGACGAGAGGCCCGGTCACGCGCCGAGCGGCCGGCGAACCATCCGGTCCGGGGCGGCAGCACGAAGATGGAGGTGTGAGCGACCTCGTCTACCGCGCCGTCGTCGCTGCGGCCAAGGCGGTCTTCGGAGGTCTGGGGCTGCGGATCGAGGTGCGCGGGGCGGACCATCTGCCGGCGCATGGGCCGGCGGTGCTCGCGAGCAACCACATCAGCTTCCTCGACTTCATGTTCGTGGGGCTCGTCGGCGACCGGCGCGGGCGCTACGTCAGGTTCCTCACCAAGCAGGGCGTCTACGGCTCCCGTCCGGTCGCTGCGGCCATGCGGGCGATGCGCCACATCAGCGTCGACCGCGGCCACGGCGAGGTGGCGCTGCGCCATGCCCTGCACGCCCTGCGGGACGGGGAGGTCGTCGGCGTCTTCCCCGAGGCGACGATCTCGCGGTCGTGGACCTTGCGCCCGTTCCGCCCCGGTGCCGCAGCGATGGCGGTCTGGACGCAGGCGCCGCTCGTCCCCGTCGCCGTCTGGGGCGGCCAGCGTGTGCTGACGGTCGGTGGGCGGTTCAGCCTGCGGCGCCGGACCGCGGTCACGGTCCTCGTCGGCGAGCCCATGCGGCCCGCTCCGGACGCTGACCCGGGTGAGGTCACCCGGGCCCTTCGGGCGCGCATCGACGCCCTGCTCGAGGAGGCGATGGACACCTACCCCGACCGGCCCCGCACGCGTGCCGAAGAGTGGTGGGTCCCCGCGAGGCGGGGCGGCGCGGCGCCGACCCCAGAGGTCGCCGCAGTCCTGGACGACGCCGCGATGGACCGCCAGGCGGGGGGTGCGGCCCGGTCCTCGCGGACCGGCCGGTGACCTGAGGGGCCAGATGAACCGTGGTGGAACAGGTGCGGGCAAGGCTGCCGAAGGGGGCTCCCTGAGCCCGAGACTCGGGCTATGACCATGGCTCTCGGGGCCGGAGGCGACGCCGAGGTGGACCACGCCCAGCCCCACCCGGTCGGGCGGGCGCTCGCCGTGCTGTGCTTCATCGTCGTGCTGGCCGGCGTCGCCCTCGGCATCACCATCGTCGTGGCGTCCGGCTTCGGCAAGGCCGTGTCGTTCGCCCACGTCTACTCGACCATCGTCGGCAAGTGAGGAGGGTCCCATGGCGCTGAACGCACGCCTTCGCGGTGTCGTCGACCGGCTGCTCGAGGGCTACCCCGCCGGAGTGCCGCCGAAGGACTACATCCCCCTCATCGCCCTGCTGCGGCGCCGGTTGACCGACGACGAGCTCTCCGCCGTCGCGCAGGAGATCTCCGAGCTGGGCTATGACGACGTCCGGGCGGCCGACATCAAGGTGAGCATCAGCCGGATCACCGACGCGCTGCCCTCGGAGGAGGACGTGGCCCGCGTCGAGCGCCACCTCTACCAGCACCACGACTGGCCGGCCGAGGCGTCCTGAGCGTCGCCGGGCCGGCAGCGGTATGCCCGGTGCCCCGAGATGGGGGCACCGGGCATACCGGTCAGCGGGGTGGTGCTGGTCAGCTCACGGCGTCGAGGGCGTCGACAAGGCCCTCACCGAAGTAGCTGTTGTCGGTGACCGGTCCGACGCACGCCGGGCCGGCGGTGGCGACGCTGCAGGCCTTGTCGTCGGCCTGCTGGCGCAGCTTCGCGAGCATCTGAGCCGGGGTCCACGTGGGGTGCACCGACTTCATCAGCGCGAGGACTCCGGCGACGTGCGGCGACGCCATCGACGTGCCGTTGAGCAGTCCGTACCCGGAGGCCGCCGTCGTCCGCGGGAGCGTCGACAGGATCGACGACCCCGGAGCGGCGACGTCGATGACGCCGAGCCCCCGGTTCGAGAAGCTGGACAGGCGGAAGTCCGAGGTGCCCGCCGGGTAGCGCTGCACCGACGAGACCGTGGCCACGCCGTCGAGCTCGGCCGGGATGTCGTGGCAGCCGCTGTTGATCGTGCGGGTGATCGGGGTGCTGTCGTCCGGAGACGTGGTGTCGGTGGTGTTGTTGGCGAGGTCGGTAGAGGCGTTACCGGCGGCAGCGGCGCTCACAACCCCCTGCTTGATGGACCAGGCGACGGCCTTGCGCACGGCCTCCTTGGCCGCGTACTGGTCGGGCTGGTCCTCGCAGTAGTACATGAACGGGTCGACGTAGTAGCTGTTGTTCGTCACGTCCATGTGCTTGAGTCCGGCCCAGACGAACCCGCAGACCGCATACTCGGGGTAGATGAAGCCGTCCTCGTTGACCACCTTGACCGATGCGAGGCGAACGTTGGGAGCGACGCCGACGATGCCGATCCCGTTGCGAGCGGCGGCGATCGTCCCGGCCACGTGCGTGCCGTGGTACCCGCCGGGGGCCTTGCTGTCGTACCAGCCCGTGGATGACAGGTCGGGACGGCCGGCGTCGGTGCAGTTGACTGAGTTCGCGACGTCGATGTTGGCCTGAAGGTCAGGGTGTGTGGGGTCGATGCCGCTGTCGAGCACGCCGACGAGGACGTTGCGGGACCCGTCAGTGATCTTGTGGGCCTGGTCGGCCTTGATCATCTTCATGTCCCACTGCTCAGTCTCGCGCGGGTCGCCCGTCGCGGGAGCGGGCGCCAGCTGGCCGGGAACGTCACCGTTGACCTTCTTCGGCGCGGGCCGGTACTTCAGGGCGTTCTTGTCCCACGGGGTCGACACCCCGTCGGGGGTGCCCTCAGTCACACCGACCGTCCGCGACGCCCCCACGGACTCCAGCGCACCCCGGGCCTCTGCCGTCACGTCGGCCCGGAAGGCCGCACGGTTGGAGTGGGCGACGACGACACCGATCTCCGGCCAGGCCTGGACGACCACGCCGCCGGCCTTCTCTACGGCCCGGGAGACGAGGTTCACCTGTCCCTGGTTGGCGTGCTTGGCGTTGAGGATGTAGCTGAAGACGACGCCCTCGGGGGTGACGATCGGGACGGGGGTGGAGACGGGTTCAGCCGCGGTGGCAGCCGAGGCGGTGCCGGCGAAGCACGTGGTGCCGAGCACGGCGAATGAGGCGACGGCCACGATGGCGCGCCGCCGCAGGGGGGTTGGGGACATAGGTTCGAGCTCCTTCTCACCGGCTCGGGTTCGAGCCGTTCTGGGGACGGGGTCCCCCTACCCAACAGGAAACTCTCAGGAATGCCCACCCGAGACTGGGTAAATGCTGGTCACGTCCTGGCCAAGTCTCCTCGGCTGTCGGGTTGGCTCAGCATCGAGCAGGTTGGCTCCCCGTGCACAGCGAGCCAACCCGCTTGATGGTGAGCCAGGCGGAGTCAACGCGTTGCGCCGAGGGCGCGGCGAACCCACGTGCGCATACCGACGCACTGAGACCCCGCCCCTCTGATGGGTGGCGGGGCCTCAGCGTGGGGCGACCGGTTCAGTGGTTGGTGACCGCCTTCTCGGCGCCGGCGCCGGTCAAGGAGCGGACCTCCATCTCGGCGAACTTCGCCTCGTTGTGCTCCTTCGAGGTGATCGTGCCGATGTAGCCGAGGAGGAAGCCGATCGGGATGGAGACCAGCCCGGGGTTGGCCAGGGGGAACCAGTGGAAGTCGATCGACGGGTCGGTAATCATCGACGCTGCCTTGCCCGCGGTCACCTTGCCGCCCGACACGGTCGGGCTGAAGGTGATGAGCACGACGGCGCTGATGAGGCCGCCGTAGATGCTCCACAGCGCACCCCGAGTGTTGAACCGCTTCCAGAACAACGAGTAGAGGATCGTCGGCAGGTTCGCGCTCGCGGCGATGGCGAAGGCGAGAGCCACGAGGAACGCGATGTTCTGGCCGTTGGCGAAGATGCCACCGATGATCGCGACGATGCCGATGACGACGGCCGCGATGCGCGCGACGCGCACCTCGGCGTCCGCCCCGCCCTCGCCTCGCTTGATGACCTGGCCGTAGATGTCGTGCGCGAAGCTCGCACTGGCGGTGATGGTCAGGCCGGCGACGACCGCGAGGATGGTCGCGAACGCGACGGCCGCGATGATGCCGAGCAGCACCGTGCCGCCGAGCTCGAAGGCGAGCAGCGGGGCCGCCGAGTTGGCGCCGCCCGGCGCCGCGAGGATCGCGGTGGGACCGACGAGGGCGCCGGCGCCGTAGCCGAGGACGAGCGTGAACAGGTAGAAGATGCCGATGAGCCAGATGGCCCACTCGACCGACTTCCGCGCCTGCTTCGACGTCGGCACCGTGTAGAACCGCATCAGGACGTGAGGCAGACCGGCGGTCCCGAGGACGAGCGCGAGACCGAGCGAGATGAAGTCGATCTTCGACGTCGTGGTGGCTCCGTACTGCAGCCCCGGGCCGAGGATGCCGTCCTTCTTGGGTGCGGCCTGCACCGCGCCGCCAAGGACGTTGGAGAGGTTGAAGCCGTACTTACCGAGCACCCAGACGGTCATGACGAACGCGCCGATGATGAGCAGCGTCGCCTTGACGATCTGCACCCAGGTGGTGCCCTTCATCCCGCCGATGAGGACGTAACCGACCATGATCACGCCGACGATGGCGATGACCAGGCTCTGGCCGGCCTTGGCGTCGATGCCGAGCAGCAGCGCGACGAGGCCGCCGGCGCCGGCCATCTGGGCCAGCAGGTAGAAGAAGCTGACGACGAGCGTCGAGATGGCGGCGGCGACGCGTACCGGCCGTTGCCTGAGCCGGAAGCTCAGCACGTCGGCCATCGTGAACTTGCCGGTGTTGCGCAGCAGCTCGGCGACGAGCAGGAGCGCGACGAGCCAGGCGACGAGGAACCCGATGGAGTAGAGGAACCCGTCGTAGCCGTTGATGGCGATGGCCCCGGCGATACCGAGGAAGGACGCGGCCGACAGGTAGTCGCCGGCGATGGCGATGCCGTTCTGCCGGCCGGTGAAGGCGCGGCCCCCGGCGTAGTAGTCGGCGGCGGTGCGGTTGTTGCGGGAGGCCCGGATGACGATCGCCAGGGTGATGATGACGAACAGGGCGAAGATGGTGATGTTGAGGGTGGAGTTGCCGACGTTGGTCGCGGCGGGAGTCATGAAGGCGGGCACGACGGCGCTCATCGCAGGTCCCCTTCGATCTGCTCGCGCAGCGCCTCGGCGGCCGGGTCGAACTGCCGGTCGGCCCAGCGCACGTAGGCGATGGTGATGGCGAACGTCGAGACGAACTGCAGCAGCCCGAAGATCAGGCCGATGGTGATGTTCCCCGCGACCTTGGTGCTCATGAAGTCCGACGCGAACGTCGAGAGCAGGACGTAGAGGAAGTACCACGCCAGGAACAGGGCGGTCAGGGTGAAGACGAACTTGCGGAACCTGGCGCGCAGGCCGCGGAACTCCGGGGTCTGGTGGACCTCGGTGTACCTCGACTCGGCGCCCGGCTCGGTGATCGAGCGGTCGAGAGCATCGTTGCTCACGGCGCACCTCCGGGTGGTCGCGTGCCACGGGCCCGTCCCGCGGTCGGTCCAGAGTGCAACCGCCGGGTATGCCGTGTGAAGACGACGCGCGCCGGGCGGGGAGAGCGGTCGCTCAGCGGGGCGAACGGGCCGGTCGAACGGTGGGCGCCCAGCGCCGAGCGGCGGGGTCGTCCACGCCGCTCGGCCCCGTCGTCACTGGTGGATCCACCCCCGGAAGCGCGGGACGGGGTGTCGCCCACGGTCCAACGGCGCGGGTCCGGTCGGGGGTTCGACGGCGACGAAGGTCGAGGCGGCGGTCAGGGCGGCGAAGATCGCGCCGACGAGGTCGCGGTCGGAACGGCGCCTGGCCGAGGTGCTGGCGGTCTGCGTGCGTCCCATGACGATGAATCTCCTTGATGAGCAGTCGTTCCTGCGGTCACAAGAAGCATGTCGTCGGTGCCAGCTCATCGGTGTCGACCGGCTGGCGGACCGGCCGGGTGATGGTGCATCCACCGATCGGGGGACGTTCCCGGTGGGACGACGGGTTGGGCCGGGGATCAGCCGTAGGTGGGGTACTGCGGCCACCCGTCGGGGCTGTCCTCCCAGTCCTGCTGCCGGCCGTAGGCGGTCCGGTCCATGATGTGCGCCACGGGGAGGATCGCCTCGGTGCCGCGTGCGGTGGTGGCGTACGTGAGGTAGGGCTTGCCGTCGTGCAGGAGGTAGTAGGAGTACCCGGGCTGCTGGCCCTCCTGCCCCTCGTCGTTCGTCTGCGTCCATCCCCAGTCGTGGTGGTACGACGTGCCGAACGACGAGACCCACGTGTGGTTCCAGCCCCGCTGGGCGCGCCAGGCCTCCAGCTTGGCGATCGGTGCCTGGGACACCATGGCGAACGCGATCCCCTCGTCGGCCAGCCGGCCCATGTCGGCCGGCAGGTTGTCGACGGCCCACGTGCAGCTCGGGCACCCTTCCTCCCAGCCGGGGTCGAACATGACGTTCTGCACGAGGAGCAGGTAGCGGCCGGCGAACAGCTCGACGAGGGTGACCGGCCCGTCCGGCCCGGCGAACGTGTAGTTCTCCACCTCGACCATCGGCAGCCGGCGGCGGGCGGCCGACACGCGGTCGTCGAGACGGGTGACTTCCTTCTCGCGAGCCACCTGCGCGGCCAGCGCGGCGTCGAACGCCGGCCGGTCGCCGACGTGCGGGGTGACATCGGGCTGGGCGTGTTTGTTCTCAGGCGAGCTCATGACGGGATCTCCTCGGTCGACGCTCGGTGCGCGCGGACCCTCCTGGACGATGGCCCTTGCACGCTGTGACTCGTCAGCGGCCCCCGACTCATCGGGAGGAGCTCGCCTGGTCTGCCGGCCCGGCCGTCACCCGCAGCGACTCGGGCGCATGCAGCCGGACCATGGCCCTGGCGGTCCCCGACGGGATCGACCCCGGCGTCGCATACGAGACGAGGACGGCGACGGCGAAGGCGGTCGGCACCGTCCACGCGGCCGGCTGGGCGACGAGGGCGCCGAGCCAGCCGCCGCCCACCGCACCCGCCCCACCCAGCACTGTGACGGTCGTCGCGCTGAGGGCGAGGACGCCCCCGGTGACCAGGCCGGCGGTGGCTCCGGCGACGGAGAGCCGGCGCCACCACACCCCGAGCACGAGCAGGGGGCAGAACGTCGACGCCGCGACGGCGAACGCGAGCCCGACCGTGTCGGCGAGGCTGGTGTTCACGGCCAGCCAGCTCATCGCGTACGGCACGACGACCGCGACGACGGCGGCCATCCGGAAGGTACGGATGCGGGGCACGTCGCCGCCGAACCGGCCGCCGAAGGTGCGGGCCAGGAAATCCTGGTCGATGACGCCCGCCACCGACACGGTCAGCCCGGACGCCGTGGACAGGAACGCGGCGAAGGCCCCGCCTGCGAGCACCGCCGATAGCAGGGTGCCGAGCCCGCCGGGTACGACCGCGCCAGGGAGGAGCAGCGTGACCGACTCGGCCCGGGTGCCGTCGGGCAGCGTCGGGAGGTAGACCCGGCCGAGCACGCCGTAGACCGGTGTGAAGACGTAGAACAGACCGAGCAGGGCGATGACGACGAGCGTCGTCCGGCGGGCGGCCCGGCCGTCGGGGTTGGTGTAGAAGCGGACGAGCACGTGGGGCAGCCCCATGGTCCCGAAGCAGAGCGCCAGGATCGTGGAGTAGGTGGCGTAGACCGGGTGCTCGCGGCCGCCGAACCCGCTGAGCGCCTCGGCCCACCCCGGTCCGCTGCTGCTCGCGACGGCGGGCGCCGGGCTCCCGGCGCCGACCCACACCGCGAGCAGGACGAACGCGGGCACCGAGATCGCGGTGAGCTTGATCCAGTACTGCACCGCCTGCACCAGCGTGATCGACCGCATCCCGCCCGCCGTGACGTTGGCCAGGATCACGACGGCGACGATGAGGCTGCCGAGCGCGGGCGGCGCTCCGGTCACCGTGTTGAGGGCGAGACCGGCGCCCTGGAACTGCGGCAGCAGGTAGAGCCAGCCGATCCCCACGACAAGCACCGATGCCAGGGCCCGCACCTGACGGGACTCCAGCCGGGCCTCGGCGAAGTCGGGCAGCGTGTATGCCCCGGAGCGGCGCAGGGGCGCGGCGACGAGGACGAGGAGCACGAGGTAGCCGACGGTGTAGCCGACCGGGAACCACAGCATGTCTGCCCCGAGTGCGTAGACCAGCCCGGCGACCCCGAGGAACGAGGCGGCAGAAAGGTACTCGCCACCGATCGCCGAGGCGTTCCAGTTGGCGCTGACGCTGCGCCCCGCGACGTAGAAGTCGCTGGTCGTACGGCTGAGGCGCAGCCCGAAGGCCCCCGCCACGAGGGTGACGGCACACACGAGCGCAATGGCGAGAACGCCGGCCTGGGCGGTCGTCACGGCTGGGCCATGAGGTCGGAGAACTCGCGCTCGATCCGTTCCGCCTGATGGACGTAGATCCGGGCCGCCACGAAGACGACGGGGTAGATGAGCACGCCGATCGCCAACCACGGAAACGGGATCGGGCCGACGTGGAGCGCCCGGGCCGCCGGGAGCAGGGCGAACAGCGCCGGCAGCCCGAGGACGACGACCGCTGCGCCCAGGAGGATCGCGACCGACAGCCTCAGCTGGGCCCGCAGCAGCGCTGAGAGGTAGACCTCACCGAGCCCGGTCTGCTCCTGGAGCTCGAGGGTCGCGGGTCGTCTGGCGCCTCGCCGCCGGGCGTCGCGCCGGGGCGACGTCACCCGGACCCGTCGGGGGGTCTCGGACGACCGGGCAGTGGCGTCGTCCTGCGGCGGCGAGGGCGGCATACCATGAGGATACGGTCGCGCGGCTCCGTCGACGCGGCGCCGTCGACGCGGCCCCGCCGGTCTACCGGGGGGCGGGACGGAGCAGCCGGTCGCGCAGGTTCCGGGTATGCCGCCGGCTCACCGGCAGCTCGACCTCACCGACGCGCACCAGGGTGTGACCGGCGTCGGTGGACACCGCGGTCACGTGCGGCAGAGAGACCAGGGTCGACCGGTGGATGCGCACGAATCCCTTGTCGCCCCAGCGCTCCTCCAGCGCATTGAGCGAGACGCGGACGAGGTGGGACCCGTCGGCGGTGTGCATCCGGGCGTAGTCGCCGTGGGCGCTGGCGTACCGGATCTGGCTGCGCTGGATGAACCGGGTCACACCGCCGAGCTCGACGGGGATGGTCTCGTCCTCGTCGACGACGACGCCCCCGCGTGCCGGTTCACGGCGGGCGGCGACGACGCGACGCACCGCCTCACCGAGGCGTTCGGTGCGGATCGGCTTCATGACGTAGTCGGTCGCCTGCAGCTCGAAGGCGTGGACCGCGTGCTCCTCGTGGGCCGTGACGAAGACGACCTGGGGCCGGTCGACGAAGCGAGCCAGCACCTTGGCCAGGTCGAGGCCGTCGAGGCCGGGCATCGAGATGTCGCAGAAGACGACGTCGACCGGGTGCTCCTCCAGGGCCCGGAGTGCCCCGGTGCCTGACGACGCGCTGTGGAGCGTGCCGATGCGGGAGTCCTGCTCGAGCAGGTAGACCAGCTCGGCCAGGGTGGGCGCCTCGTCGTCGACGACCAGCGCGCGCAGGGGCGCGTCCTCGATCGGCGACGTCGACGGCATACGCAGGAGGATACGGTCGCGTCGTCGCCGGGTCAGGGTTCCGCGTGGACTCCCGGGGCGTACTTCGGCACCCGGAAGGACACCTTGGTGCCGGCCCCCGGCGCGGTCTCGACGACGAGCCCGTGCCGGTCGCCGAACGCCTGGCGCAGTCGGGCGTCGACGTTGCCCAGCCCGACGCTGTCGGCCCCGCTCTCCCCGGCGAGGACCGCACGAACGGCTTCGGGGTCTCCGCCCACGCCGTCATCCTCGATGCTGATCTCCGCTTCGGCGCCGAGGTCCGCCGCGGTGATCGACACATGGCCGACACCCGCCTTGCGCTCCAGCCCATGCCGGACCGCGTTCTCCACCAACGGTTGCACCGACAGGAAGGGCACGGCGACGGGCAGCACCTCCGGGGCGATCGTCAGCCGGACCACGAGCCGGTCGCCGAACCGCGCCTTCTCGAGGACGAGGTAGCGCTCGATGTTGCTCAGCTCGTCGCGCAGCGTCGTGTACGCGCCGCCGCGGCGGAACGCATACCGCGTGAAGTCGGCGAACTCGAGCAGCAGCTCGCGGGCCCGGTCGGGGTCGGTGCGCACGAACGAGGCGATGGCGCCGAGGCAGTTGTAGACGAAGTGCGGCGAGATCTGGGCGCGCAGGGCCCGGAGCTCGGCCTCCATCAGCCGGGTGCGCTGACGTTCGAGCTCGGCCAGCTCGACCTGGGTGGAGATCCACCGGGCCAGCTCCTCGGTCGCGCGCACGAGGCCGGTCGAGACCGAGGGACCGTATGCCGCGAGCGCCGCGACGACCCGCTCGTCGGCGACGATCGGGGCCAGCACCCCGGAGCGGATCGGGCAGTCGGGGTCGGCGCAGAAGACGGCGGACTCGTCGAGGACGACGGTGCGCCCGGAGGTGAGCACCGGCTGCGCCTGCTCGTGCACGGCGCCGCTGTGGTGGCCACCCACCCCGTCCCAGGCGAGCACGGCCTCCGGGTCGGTCAGGGCGATGGCCCGGCTGCCGAGCATCGGCCGCAGCTGGCGGGTGGCCTTCTCGGCGCCCTCGGGCGTCAGGCCGTCCCGCAGGACCCGGGTCGCCAGAGCGGCACGGTGGAGGGTCTCGTAGGTTGCGCGGTCCACCGGGCTGACGAACCGGCGCCGGCGCAGCAGCCGCACCAGGCCGACCAGCCCGGCGCCGAGCGCGAACGAGACCAGAGCCAGGGCCACCTGGTTGCCGGTCACCTGCGCAGCGTAGGGCGGGCGGTGCCGGTCGAGGTGGCGGTGACCGCCTAGGTTGCTCGGGTGCCGATCCCGCCGGCTCCGGACCCGCTGGAGCGCCGTGTGGCGGCCCTCGCGGAGCTGCCCGGCGTCGCCGAGGGCGCGGCGGCGGCGCGAGAGGCCTGCACCCGGCTGCGGTTCGAGGAGGCCCTGCGCCGGCGCATACCTGAGGCGGCCGGGGAGTCGCGCATCCGCGGCGCCCAGGCGAGTGCGGCGCTCGACGGCGCCGACGTGCCCCTTGCTCGGGTCCGGGACCTCGTCACGGGGCGGGAGGAGTGGCCGGAGCAGCCCGACCCGGTCGACCGGGCCCTACGTGGGGTCGTCCAGGCCACGGCCGAGACCGAGCACGTCGTGGGGGTGGTGCTGCGGGCCCCGCTGCAGGCCATCGCCCGGCTGCACGTCGCGGCGACGGGGGCCCTGCTGCCGGCGGAGCAGGTGGGCCGGCCGCGTCAGGGTGACGAGACCGCGCGCGAGCTGGTGGACCTCGGGGAGGCGACCACCGTTGGGGCGGTGGGTGACCGGCTCGCGGGCATCGCCTCCCTCCTCGCGCTGGTGGGCCGCCCCCGCGTGCCGGCGCTCGTGCTGCTCGCGCTCGTCCACGCCGAGATCGCGACGGTCCGCCCGTTCGTCCGGGGCAACGCGGTCGTCGCCCGGGCCGTCGACCGGGCCCTGCTGCAGGCGTCCGGCCTGGACCCGACCGGTGTGGCCGTGCCCGAGACGGGGCACCTGCGAGGCGGGTCGGCGGCCTACGTTGGGGCGCTCGCGGCCTACGGCACCGGGTCCCGCGAGGGGGTGGCGCTGTGGCTGCGGCACTGCGGTGACGCGGTGGTGGCCGGCGCCGCGGAGGGGGAGCGGATCTGTGCCGCGGTGCGGTCCGGGCGCCTCGGCTGAGCATGTGTGACGTGCGTGTGACGCTGAGGTGACGGTTGCCCGGCGGGTACCCGACGCCCACCTGCGGAGCACTGGCGCATCGGGGCAAACCGGAGTACAACGAAAGCAGCTCAACTCAACCACTGGACCACCGTCAGGCAGCCGAGCACCCACGCGAAGGCAGTCCCCTGTGGGACGTTCGTCCTTGGGGTTCACCCCTCGGCGATAACTGAAGTGCACGCTTGGTCACCCGCGTTGCCTCACGGTCTGTGATGGCGCCCCGCCCCAGGGCGAGGCGCCATCACCATGTCCGGACCCGTTGATCGGGAGGTGATGTCCCCACCCCCTGACCGCGTCGTCCCGCCGTCCACAGCGGAGCCGGCCGGGCTGGTCGGCCGACGCTCTGCCCACCAGGCTGGCGGGACGGTCGGCACTGGCACGGAGGGGGGCGCGCGGTGGGCAGGAGCGCGGCAGGGGCGGTACTGGCGGTCGTCGGTGCCTCGGGGGGCGTCGGAGCCTCGGCGTTGGCCGCGGCCGTCGCGGTGCGAGCGCGACGCGCAGGCGTTGACGTCGTTCTCGTCGACGCCGACCCGCTCGGCGGGGGTCTCGACGTCACGCTCGGCGCGGAGCAGCACGCGGGCATCCGTTGGCCCGACCTCGGCGGCCTCGTCGGCGCGGCCGACGGTCGCGCCCTGCTCGCCCGCCTCCCCGCCGCGGCCGATGTGCCGGTGCTCTCCTTCGACCGGGTCGAGGCGCACCCGCCGCACGAGGTCGCCGACGCTGTTCTGACCGCCCTGGCCGTGGAGTGCGAGCTCCTCGTCGTGGATGTCGGGCTCGGCCAGGGGCCCGTAACCGAGGCGGCTCTCGACGCCGCCACCCAGGTGGTCGTCGTCGCCGCCCACGGGTTCAGCCAGCTGGCAGCCCTCTCTGTCGCGACCGCACACGTCCGGGGCCGGGACGCGACCCGCGTCGTGCCCGAGACCGCGGTCTGCCTGCGCGGCCGGCGGCCGTCGCTCGTCTCCGTCAGTAGCCTCGTCGAGGCCGAGATGGGGGTCCCCGTGGCCTTCACGCTCGACGACGACTCGGGTGTCCGTGCCGACCTCGTCCATGGCATCGCTCCCGGCTCCCGGGGCGGGGGCGCCATGGCTGGCACCGCCGACGAGGTGCTCGGTTGGGTCGTGCTGCGGCGACGGGACGTCGCGTGACCACGTCGCCGGCGCTCGACCCCCCGCCCGTCGAGCTTCGGCGGCAGCCGGTGTGGGAGCAGATCCGGCAGGGGCGGCGGCCCGACCCCGACGTCGTGGCCGAGGTCGCCGGGAGCGACCGGGCGACGGTGGGTGCGGGCGGCGCCGCCGCGCTCCGCGACGCGATGACGACCCGGCTGCTCGGCGCCGGCCCCCTCGAGCCGCTGCTCGACGAGGTCGGCGTCACCGACGTCGCGGTCAACGGCGACGGCTCCGTGTGGGCCGACCGGGGCCGCGGTATGGAACGCGTCGGGGTCGACCTCGGCGACGCCGCGTCCGTGCGCCGGCTCGTCGTCCGGTTGGCCGGACTGGCGGGGCGGCGACTCGACGAGACCGCGCCCTACGTCGACGGGCTGCTGCCGTCCGGCGTCCGGCTGCACGCCGTGCTGCCGCCCATCGTCGCCGGCGGACCGCACCTGACCCTCAGGGTGCCAGCCCGTGCGGCACTCACCCTGGCCGAGCTGGCAGAGCGGGGGATGTTCCCGCCGTCGTGGCTCCCCCTCGTCTCCGCCCTGGTGCGGCGGCGGGTCTCGTTCCTCGTGTCCGGCGGCACCGGTGCCGGCAAGACGACCCTGCTTGGAGCGATGTTGGCGGCCACCTCCTCCGCTGAGCGGATCGTCGTCGTGGAGGACGTGCGCGAGCTGCGCGTGGACCGTGAGCAGATGGTGAGCCTCGAGGCCAGGCCGCCCAACGTGGAGGGGGCGGGGGAGATCACGCTCACCACCCTGGTCCGTCAGGCGCTACGGATGCGGCCGGACCGGCTGGTCCTCGGCGAAGCGCGTGGCCCCGAGGTGCGCGAGCTGCTGGCCGCATTGAACACCGGTCATGAGGGCGGCTGCGGCACCGTCCACGCCAACAGCGCCGGCGACGTCGTGTCGCGGTTCGAGGCGCTGGGGGCCCTGGCCGGGCTCGACCCCGCCGCCGTGCACGCGCAGCTGGTCAGCGCCGTCGACGTCGTCATCCATCTGTCCCGCCGTGACGTGGGTGGGGTGCTCCGGCGCGAGCTCTCGGGTATGGGTGTCCTGACCCGGGGGGCGGACGGGCGTCCCGTGGTGCACCAAGCCCTCGCGCTCGTCGAGGGCGTCGGCCGGGCGGGGCCCGGCTGGCCGGCGCTGCGGACGCTGCTCGCCTGGCTCGACGAGGATCCGCCGTGACCCGGGTGGCCCTGGTGACCGTGGCGGCCGCGGTGCTGACCCTGGCCACGGTGGTCTGGCCGTGGTCGTCGTCGTGGTCGTCCGGCCGGTGGGAAGGAGGGGGCCGGTGGGCGTGGCCCCGTGTGGTCCGGCCGGCGCACGAGGACGCGGGTGAGGAGGGGTCGCCCCCGTGGACGCCGGCCCGGTGGCGCCCAGGGTCGGCCCGGCGCTCGTCGAGGCGGTGGTCGCCGCCTCAGTTCGGTCGCGCGCGGAGGGCGCGGCGGGACGCCGAGCGACGGTCGGTCGCGGTCCTCGACCTGCTCGACGCGCTCGCTCCGGCGCTGCGGGCCGGGCTCCCGCCGCCGGCGGCCCTGCGAGCCATAGCGCATCCATCGCCCGAACGGCGGTCGGCGCTGCTCGTCGCCCTGCTCGAGGCGGCCGACCGGGCCGAGGACCTCGCCCCAGTCTGGCGGGCCGAGGCGGAGGAGCTGGCCTCGAGCGACCTGGGCCTCGTCGCGGCGGCCTGGGCGCTGTGCGAGGGCCTTGGGTCACCGCTGGCGCCGACCGTCGCCACGGTCAGCCGGGCGGTCCGGCAGCGCCGCGCCGTGCGGCAGCGGATGGAGGCGGCACTGGCCGGGCCACGGACGTCGATGACGGTGCTCACGGCGCTGCCAGCGGCCGGTCCCGTCCTCGCTCTCACCATGGGGGTGTCACCCCTGGACCTGTATGCCTCTCCGGCCGGTGCCGGGGCACTGGCCAGTGGCGTCGTGCTCGTCGGTGTTGGCCGTCTTTGGGGGGCGCGACTCGTCGCCTCGGTCGGCGTCGACGGCCCGGCCCACCGTGGTCGACGTCGTGCTCAAGGGCGCCAGGGTTGAGGCCGGCGCGTGGGCGGCGGAGGTGCTGAGCCAGGCCATGACGGGCTTGGCACCCAGGGCGGCGATCGCGGTGGCGGCGGGTCTGGTCGCGGGCGCCGTGCTGCTCTGGGGACCGACGGCAGCGAGGCGTACCGACCTGCGGCTCCTGTGGGGCCGCGGCGGGCCTCCTCGACCCAGCCGTGCATCGGCCGGTCACCGCAGCTCACCCGGACCGGACCTGCCGACCACCACGGTCGAGGAGGTGGCGTCGGCCATGGTCCTTCTCGCCGTGGCGCTGCAGTCGGGCTGCGGGGTGGTGGAGGCGATCGAACAGGTGGCCTCGGTGGGGGGCGACGCCGCGGCCCGTCAGCTGGGCGTGGTCGCGGCGGCGCTGCGCTGGGGCGTCGGAGATACGCAGGCGTGGTCGGTCGTCGACCCGACATGGGCGCGGACCGAGCTTGCGCTCCGGCTCGCCGCACGGTCCGGTGTCGCTCCATCGTCATTGCTCCTGGACGGCGCGGAGGACCTGCGATCCGGGCGGCTGGCGGAGGTCGACGTTGCGGCCGCGCGCGTCAGTGTCCGGCTCGTGCTCCCGCTGGGCGTGGCCTTCCTGCCCGCGTTCGTCCTGACGACGGTCGTTCCGGTGGTGCTCGCGCTGACCCGGCAGGTGCTGGCGCCGTGAGACTAGGGTGGCGCGAGCCGGTCGGGTCCACGCCCGGCCCGCGGATGGCCCGGACCCCCACCCTGGCTGACCCAGCGCACACCACCCGCAACGGAGTTCCCCACGAGGACAAGGATGGTCGAGGTCGCGATGACGGCATCGGAACCGGATCCGGCACCATCCGGGGTGCCCGAGCTTGTCGACGCGGTGCGCACCGCGGGCCGCGAGCGTCGCCCCGCCCAACGACGCGGCCTCTGGGTCAGCTACCTGTCGCCGTATGCGCTCGAAGTGGCCCTCGACGCGGATCCGGGGTCGGTGCCCGACTGGATCGGTCTCGATCTCCAGCACGGTGACCTCGACCCCTCCTACGTCGCCGGCCTGCTGCGCGTCACCGAGCGCCGTGGCCTACCGGTCCTGGCCCGGATGCCGGGGCACGACCGGAGCGCGATCGGCCGGGTCGTCGACTCCGGTGTCGACGGGGTGATCGTGCCCACAGTGGAGTCTGCCGACCAGGCCCGAGCCCTCGTGGATGCCATCCGGCTCCCGCCGACGGGTGCTCGGAGCACGGGTGCCGCGCGCTCGTCGTTCGGCGTGACCTCAGGCACCGACCCGCTCCTGCTGCCCATGGTGGAGACGCGAGCAGGACGCGACCACGCCGCCGCGATCGCCGAGGTCGACGGCGTGGACGGGATCTTCGTGGGGCCCTACGACCTCAACGCGTCCCTGGGCCGCTCGTCACCGTCGTCCCCTGAGGGGGTGGCCGCGGTCCGCTCGGTCATCGAGGTCGGCCGAGCGGCCGGAGTGGTCGTCGGCATGTATGCCGGGAGCGACGAGCTGCGAGCGTTGTCCCCGCTGCTCGACCTCATCGCCCTCGACAGCGATCTCACCGCCCTCCGGCTGGGGATGGCGTCCCTCTTCGGCGGACCGACACCAGCAGGCGCTGACCGGCGCTGACGGAGCCGGTCGGAGCCGGTCGGAGCCGGTCGGAGCCGGCCGGAGGCTGGGGCGGTTTGTTCAGGGTCGCCGCGGCTCGTGGTCGCCGACCGAGTCGGCGAGTGCGCGGCATACCCCCAAAACGCCAGGTCAGCGTCCTATCCTCAGGTCATGGCGCAACGAGTGCAGACCGTCCTGATCTCCGACCTGTCCGGTGACGAGGTGGAGGCCGGACTCGACTCGGTGAGCTTCGGTTACAAGGGTGTCGACTACGTGATCGACCTGACGGCCAAGGAGGCCGACGGGTTCGAGAAGGCGATCGGCATGTATGTCGCCCACGCCCGCAAGGCGGGCCGGACCCCCCGTCGCGGCTCCTCCGGCGGCGCATCTGGGGGCTCCTCCGGGAGCGCCGGCCAGCACGAGAGCATCAGCAACCTGAAGCGCTGGGCGACCGAGCAGGGGATCGACTACCCGAAGCGGGGCCGCCTGCCCAAGAGCCTCGTCGAGGCGTATGACGCCGCCCACTGACGGCTGGTGGTCCGGTCCGGCCGGAGACCGCCGAGGACAGAGGCAGGGGGTTTCTCTGTCCCCGGCGGCAGGCCCCAACTCCCACGCAAGCGGGAGGGGCCGACCGGAAGCCCGGCAGGGGGGGCACAGGGCTTCCGAGTCTCCGGGACGTCAGGCCCTCGACCCGTCAGGCGGCGGAGGGATCCCATCTGGGGTATCTGACGGGTCGAGAGTAATACCCCAGGAGGCATCGTCAAGCTCGCGTTCGCCCAGCGTGAGATACCCCACAGAATAGTCGGGACGAATCCGCCCAGCCCGCCAGGTTTCACCCGTCGTGGCGTGACCGCCCTGCTGTCCCGCCCACACGAATGGCCCCGGCTCCCGACCCGAGGACAACATCATGGTCACCCTCAACCCCGACGACATGACCCCGGTGGTCAACCGGCTCCGGCGCGCACAGGGCCAGCTCGGGGGCGTGATCCGCCTCATCGAGGAGGGCCGCGACGGCAAGGACGTGGTCATGCAGCTGGCGGCCGTCGGCCGGGCGCTGGACCGCGCCGGGTTCGTCATCGTCGCCTCGGGAATGCGCGACTGCCTGGCCGCGTCTCCCGACGGGCTGAGCACCGAGGACCAGGAGACCATGGAGAAGCTCTTCCTCACCCTGGCGTGACCCCCGGCGTGACTCCTGGCCTGACCCTGACGTGACCGTCGACCTGACCCCCGGCGCGTGACTCCTGGCCTGACCCTGACGTGACCGTCGACCTGACCCCTCGCCTCATCCGCCAGCGTGTTCCGAGGCCACCCTTCGTCCACAGGGCCCGACCGTGTCGTCCCGCCGTCCACAGGCGCGCCGACGGGTCTTCCGCCTCTCTGGGGTGTGGTCGCACGATCGCCGTATGGCCGGATCGACCGGTCACCGCGGTCGACGAGACCGCATGTCTGACAGGGGGATCCGGATGTCCCGGACAGTTCTTCGCACGTGCTTGGCACGCTGGCACCGGCGCGGCTCGAGGTCGGACGCCGGCATGACCACGGCGGAGTATGCCGTCGGCACGTTGGCGGCATGTGGGTAGCGTACTTGCCCGTCCGGCGCGAGGCGTAACCATGCCCACGTATCATTGGCTCTTGGCGTTCTGAGGGCTTGCAAGTCAAGGCCCGTCCGCATGCGAGGTACATCCGACAGCCGCCGGCGAGGTCGGCGTGAGCGAGGTGACCGACCCGACCGTGGCGACGTGTGCCGCGAGTATGAGGTTGGGCCGCTCTGATTGGTGCGCCCGTTGAGCGTGAGCCCAATAGGTGTAACAGCAGCCGCAACAGCTCGAGTCCCTCCTGGTTGCTCACAATGGGGAGAAACGGCTCCCGATTGGGCAGGTCCTCGATATTCTCTGGCGGTGCGTGCGGGGGCGGACCTTGATTCGAAGGCGCTGCGTGAGGCACGTGAGGCCCGCGGGTTGACTCAGCATCAGTTGGCGCGGTTGATCGGGGTGGCCGGTGGGGAGCGGGTTGCCCGCTGGGAGCGTGGGGCGTCGCGGCCCATGCCGCGGCTGGTGCATGCGATGGCGGAGGCCCTTGAGGTGTCGGTGGGCTTTCTGCTGGCGGAGGAGCGAGCGGGTCTTACGCTGCGCGGCTTGAGGGTTCGCTCCGGCTTGACGGCTGAGCAGGTGGCGACCATGTCGCTGATGTCCGCGGATACCTATCGGCATTGGGAGGCGGGCTACCTGCGTGGTGCTGCCCCGTACGAGGCGGTGGTCCGGATCGCGGCGAGCCTCAACGTTCCCGTCGACGACGTCGTGGGAGCCCTCAACCGGGTCGTGTGACGCCTGCGCGGGTGAGTTATCCACAGGGTATTGACTCCTCTGTTGATGAGGCGGACAAAGTGCTTGACTTGTTCGGCTGCCCCCGCTGAGGGGGTATGGCCGTTTCGGACGACGTTGGTGTTGGTTGCCGTCTCGCCGGCTCGGCGCACGGATTTGCGTATGCGTACTTAAGGAGTTCGGTTGCACTAGTGCAGACAGGTTGTGTGCCGGTCTGTGACTGCTGCGGTGGTTTGACGCCCTTAGGGGTGTGAGCCTGAAGGGGGACGACGTTGACGATCAGGACAGCTTCCGGGACCGCGACCGTGGTGAGGTCCTGCGTGCGGTTCGTCTGTGCCGGGGTGCAGTGAGGTGGCATCCATTGCGTCGTCGACCCTGCGTCGCGGGAAGCGCCCTGAGACGCCAGCGGAGATGCCTGGCCCCGAGCTGACCGAGCGGCTGGCTCCGCCGCCGCGGCTGCGGCGCCGACCGGCTCTGGTCGCGGCGTCGGTCGCGGCGGTGTGCGTGGGGGCGCTGCTGGCGGTGTGGGCGTACTCGTCGCTAAGCACGGCTCAGTCGGTGTTGGCGGTGCGTACCACGGTGCATCGCGGTGAGCTGATCACCAGAGATGAGCTGGTGACGGTTCAGGTGGGGTGGACCCGGCGCTGCGGCCGGTGTCGTCGGGTCAGCTGGGGCAGGTGGTGGGGAGGCGGGCGGCGCTGGACCTGCCGGCCGGGGCCCTTCTGACCGGCGAGGCGGTCACGGATGCGGTGGTGCCGGCCGCCGGACAGTCCGTGGTGGGGGTGGCTCTGACGGCCGCTCAGATGCCGTCGACGCCGTTGACCGCCGGTGATCAGGTGCGCATCGTGACCACGCCCGGGCAGCAGGGCGACGTCGGTGCCGGGGTGACGCCGGAGACGGTGTCGGTGACGGTGGTGTCGGTCCAGCCGGCCGGTGACTCGTCGGCTACGGCGGTGGTGAACGTGTCGGTGCCATCGGGGTCGGCGGCTCGTCTGGCGGCGCAGGTCGCGACCGGCCGGGTCGCCCTGGTGCTGGACTCGCGGGAGCGGTAGGTCGGCTGTGGCGGTCATCGCGATGGTGTCGGCGTCGGGTTCCCCGGGGGTGACCACGACGGCGTTGGGGCTGGCGTTGGCGTGGCCGCGGCCGGTGATGCTGGTCGACGCGGACCCGACGGGCGGCTCGAGCGTGCTGGCCGGGTACTTCCACGGCGACGTGCCGCACACCGGCGGCCTGCTCGAGGTCGCCTTGGCGCACCGGGACGGGAACCTGGCCGACGGGCTGCCGTACGCGCTGCTGCCCATCCCGGGCTCGGACGTGCAGTTCCTGCCCGGGGTGCGGTCGCACGAGCAGTCCCGGGCGCTACGGGACCTGTGGGAGCCGCTGCTGGCTGAGCTGTCCGACCTGCAACGGACCGGACAGGACGTCATCGTCGACGCGGGCCGCCTCGGTCTGGTCGGGTCGGCGGAACCAGTGGTGCACGGGGCCGATGTGACGTTGCTGCTGACCCGCAGCGACCTGCCGGCGCTGGCCGGAGCCCGGTCCTGGGCCGGCACGCTGCGGCAGGAGTCTTCCCGGGTCGGGCCAGCCTCGCGTCTGCAGGTGCTGCTGGTCGGGGACGGCCGTCCCTACGGCGAGCGGGAGGTGTCGTCGGTGCTGCGCCTGCCGGTGCTGACGTCGGTGGCCTGGGACCCGGCCGCCGCGTCGGTGTTCTCCCGCGGCGCCCCGCCGCCGCGGCGGTTCGAGGCGTCCCGGCTGGCCCGCAGCCTGCGGGGGACCGCCTCCGCGGTCCGGTCCGTGCTCGCCCAGCAGGCCGCCCAGGTTGGCGGCCCCCGGCCCACCGAAGCGCCGGCCGGGCATCCGGCCGTTGGCGATCGCGACGAACAGGTGACGGCGCCATGAGCCGCGGTCGGCCCGGCCTGCCGGAGCCGGTCGACGAGGCAGGTCGGCCGGGACCCGCGACTCCGTTGGCTCCGTCGACCTCGGCGGACCCGGCGGCCCTGCCGCTGTTCGCGTCACCGACGTCACCGACGTCACCGATCTTCACTGCGCCGCTGGGGGAGCTGCCGGAAGGGCGGCCGGGGGAGGAGCGGGGTCGGCCGGGGCGGGTGCGGTCGACGTACCGGGTCGCTGCCGGCGGGCCGCGGTTCGGCCGGGATGCCGGTCCGGCCCGGTGGCGGCCGGTCCCGACCCGGGCGGAACACGAGGGCGGCCACACAGCGGACTCCGGCGTGCCTCGCCTTGCGGGTCTGGACTGGGGTCAGGTCGCGGCGTACCGGTCCCAGGCGTCGGAGCTGCTCAGCGCCCGCATCGGCGAGATGGGTCGGCTGCCTGTGCAGGACCAGCAGGAGCTGGGGCGGGCGATCATCGTCGAGCTGCTGCAGGCGGAGGCCGCGGAGGCGATGTCCGCCGGCCGTGACCCGTGGGCGGCGGCGGACCAGCAGCGGCTGGCGCAGGCGGTCTTCGACGCGCTGTTCCGGCTTGGCCGGTTCCAGCCGCTGGTCGACGACGAGGGGGTGGAGAACATCGAGATCGACGGTTACGACGGGGTGCTGCTGGAGTACGCGGACGGTGTGCTGAAGACCGGGCTGCCGGTCGCCGAGTCCGATGAGGAGCTGACCGAGTTCCTGGCCTTCCTGGGCACCCGGTCGCAGGTGAACGCCCGCCCGTTCAGCCCGGCCCAGCCGCGGCTGCACCTACGTCTCGACGGGGGGGCGCGGTTGGCGGCCACCGCGTGGGTGACCCCCCGGCCGACGGTGATGATCCGCCGGCACCGGCTGCGGGAGGTGACCCTGGAGCAGCTAACCGACAACGGGACAGTCAGCCCGGTGCTGGCGTCGTTCCTGGCGGCGGCGGTCCGGGCGAAGCTGAGCATCTTGGTCGCCGGGCCGCAGGGCGCCGGGAAGACGACGTTGGTGCGGGCGCTGTGCGCGGCGCTGGACCCGTGGGAGCGGCTCGGCACCTTCGAGACCGAGTACGAGCTGCACCTGCACGAGCTGAAGGAGCGGCACCGTCGGGTGGTGGCCTGGGAGGCCCGGCCGGGCTCGGGGGAGGTCGGGCCGACCGGGCGGGAAGCCGGCGAGATCACCCTGGACGACTGCCTGCGGGACTCGTTCCGGTTCAACCTGTCCCGGTACATCGTGGGGGAGGTCCGGGGCCGGGAGATCACCGCGATGATCAAGGCGATGCAGTCCGGGGCTGGGTCGATCAGCACTACGCATGCCGCCGACGCGTCGGGCGCGATCCGCAAGCTGGTCACCTGCGCCTTGGAGGCCGGCCCCCAGATTACCCGCGACTACGCGGTCAGCGCCATCGCCGAGCACGTCGACCTGGTCATCCAGATGCACCTCGAGACGCATCCACAGGCGGACGGCACCTCCCGTCGGTCCCGGTGGGTGTCCGAGGTCGTCGCCGTCTCCCCGGGAGAGCGGGACATCGGCTACGCGACGACGCACGTGTTCCGTCCCGTCCTCGGCCGCCCCGCAGTGGCTGCGGTGCTGCCCGACGAGCTGCGCCGCCTCGAGCAGCACGGGTTCGACCTGCGCGGCTACCTCGCGGAGTCCCGCCTGCGGGAGGAGGCGTCATGACCCCCCTCATCCCGGCGCTGGCCGGGGCCCTGCTGGTTACCGGCCTCGTCGGCGTCATCGCCGGAGCACGCCGCCGCCCGGCCAGCGGCGCCGCGCCGACCCGGCACCGCCAGCCAACGATGATGGCCCGGCTGCGCATGACGAGGGTGCAGGGCCGGCTGAGCCGGGTGACGCCGGCCATGCGGCTGGCCGCCGTGGCCGGCGTCCTGGGCGGCGCCGGTGTTGCCGTGGTCACCGGCTGGGTGGTGGCGCTGGTGGTGGTCCCGGCGGCGGTGGTGGGCCTGCCGGTGCTGTTGTCCCCGCCGCCGTCGGCGAGCAGGATCGGCCGGCTCGAGGCGCTGGAAGAGTGGACCCGGTCCCTGGCCGGGGTCCTGACCGTCGGGGTGGGCCTTGAGCAGGCGCTGGTGGCGACGCTGCGCTCCACCCCGGACCCGATCCGCCCCGAGGTCACCGCGCTGACCGCCCGGTTGCGGGCGCGGTGGACCACGGAGGACGCGGTGCGGGCCTTCGCCGACGACCTGGACGACAGCACCGGTGACCTGGTCGCCGGCTACCTCATCCTCGGCGCCCGCCGGCGCGGGTCCGGCCTGGCCAGCGTCCTGGAGACCCTGGCCGAGTCGGTGGCCTCGGACGTGCGGTCCCGCCGCCAGGTCGAGGCCGACCGGGCCAAGCCGCGATCCACCGCCCGGACCGTCACCCTCATCACCGTCGCGGTGCTGCTGGTCCTCGCGCTGACCGGCGACTACATCCAGCCCTACGGCACGCCGCTGGGTCAGCTCATCCTCACCGCCCTGCTCGCCCTCTACGTGCTGACGCTGGTGTGGATGCGCCGGATGACCGCCGGACCCCCGCTGCCCCGGTTCATCGGCGCCCGAACCGTCGGAGCCGGCCGAGACACCCGAGCCCTCAAAGCCGCCCAGCTCGCCGGGGTCGCCGGTGCCGCCGGTGCCGCCGGCGCCGACAGGGCAGGCCGACCGTGACCACGGGGCTGCAGCTGGCGCTGCTCGCCGGAGCCCTGGTCGGTCTCGGCGTCGCCCTGCTGGCCTGGCGACTGGTACCCGCCCAGCCCGACCTCGCCGAGTCCCTGGCACGCCTGGGCCCGCACCCGCTGCGGCGCCCGACCCCGGCGTCTAGCGCCGGGCCGGCCGACACGCGTGAGCGGCTCGGCCTGTGGGCGACCCGGACCCTCCCGACGCGCACCTGGTCCCGGGTTCCCCAGCGGCACCTGGCGATCCTGCGGATCAGCGAGGCCCGGTTCTACGGCGAGAAGGTGACGTTCGCCCTGGTCGGTCTGCTCGCCCCGCCCCTGCTGGGCAGCCTGTTCGCCATCATCGGGCTGCCGGTCCCGATCGCCGCGCCGGTGATCGGATCGATCGGGCTGGCCGCGGTGCTGTTCTTCATCCCCGACTACAACGTGCGGGACGACGCGAAGAAGGCCCGGGCGGAGTTCACCCGCGCCCTCGGCGCGTACGTCGACCTGGTCGCCCTCGAGCGGATCGCCGGCTCCGGGTCCCGGCAGTCGATGGAGACCGCCGCCACCGTCGGTGACAGCTGGGTCTTCACCCGCCTGTCCGAGGAGCTGGCCCGATCCCGGTGGTCCGGTGAGGCGCCCTGGGCGGCGCTGTCAGCGCTCTCCGAGGAGCTCGGCCTGCCCGACCTGGAGGACCTCGCCGACATCATGCGCCTGACCGGTGAGGAAGGCGCCCAGGTCTACGGGACCCTGCGCGCCCGCAGCGCCGGGATGCGCGCCGCGATGCTCTCCGACGAGCTGGCCCGAGCCAACGAGGTCGGCGAACGGATGACCATCCCCATGTCCCTGCTCGGCGTCATCTTCATGGCCATCCTCATCACCCCCGCCCTGCTACGCCTCCTCGACGCCAGCTGACCCACCCCGCTCACCGCCCCGCCCCGCCCACCGCCCCGCCCATCCGACATTGGGCAAAACCAACACTGACCAGCAGCACCACTGATGAAGGGGACAACCAGATGATTCACCTCGCCGCCACCCTGCACACCCTCGGCATCCGGCTCGAAACGCGCTCCGATCGGGCGCGCTGTCGGCGCCGGGAGACCGGCGCCATCACCATCGAGTACATCCTGTGGGCCATCTTCGGCGTCGCCATCGTCGGCATCGCCGCCGCCGCCATCACCACCTACGTCCGCAATAAGGTCGCCGAGATCAAGTGACCCAGATCAAGTGACCCGGCCCCGCCACCCCTGATGCGCGCCCGACCGTGCACGCGCGACTGCCGACCCCGTTCGTGGGGGGCGGCGCGTCAGCGTGGGTCCACCTCTGTCCAGATGGTCGTCCTGATGCCGGCCCTGTTCTCGATCATGTTCCTCGGCATGCAGGCCGCGTTGATGTACCACGCCCGGACCGTTGCGGTCGCCGCCGCGCAGGAAGGGGCCCGGGCCGCCGGCGCGCAAACCGGCACCCTGCGCGACGGACTGGCGGCCGCCTCCTCGTTCGTTGCCGACGCCGGCGGCGACGGCGTCCTGCAGCAGGCCCGGACCTCCGGCGCCCGCACCGCCACCACCGCCACCGTGGTCGTCACCGGGGCCAGCCTCTCCGTGATCCCCGGCTGGACCCCCACCATCAGCCAGAGCGCGTCCCTGCCGGTCGAACGGCTCACGGGGGCAGCATCATGAGGCACACCCATTCCCGCACCAAGGTCCGCCGTCGGCGCCGCGACCACGGCTCCGCCGTCGTCGAGACCGTCATCGGGGTGCCCGCCTTCATCCTGTTCGTGGGGCTCATCATCGCCGCCGGCCGAGTCAGCATCGCCCAGCAGGCCGTCGAGTCCGCGGCCGCCGACGCCGCCCGGGCCGCCTCCATCGCCCGAACATCGGCCGTCGCCGCGGCGGACGGCCGCGCGTCGGCGTCCCAGAGCCTCGCCGCCCAACAGGTCGGCTGCCTCCGCAGCCAGGTGGCGGTCGACGTCGGCGGCTTCCGCGCCCCGGCCGGCACCCCCGCCCAGGTCACCGCCACCGTCAGCTGCGACGTGAACCTGGCGAACCTGCTGCCGTTCCTGCCGGGCAGCCGAACCATCACCGCGACCATGAGCTCGCCAGTCGACACGTACCGGCAACGCTCATGACGCGGGCGACAAGGGTTCGGCGGGACTCCGGGTCCATGGCCGTCTGGCTGGTCACCAGCAGCTTCATCATGATCGTCCTGGCCGGCCTCGCCATCGACCTCGGCGGTCAGGTGCACGCCCAGCAGCACGCCCGAGACGTCGCCGCGCAGGCCGCCAGAGCGGGCGGTCAGGTCCTCACCGCCGACGCCATCACCGGCCAGCGCGGCAACCTCGACACCGCCCGAGCACTCGACGCCGCGCGGACCTACCTCGCCGCGTCCGACATCGCCGGATCCGCATCGATACAGGGCGGGGACACCGTCACCGTGACCACGTCCGCGACGTACACCACCACGTTTCTCGGCGTCATCGGCATCAGCTCGATGACGGTGACCGGCCACGCACAGTCACGCACCCAGCGCGCCCTCGCGGGCACCGAACGATGACAACGGTTCCCGGCGACGTGCCGGACCCAGCAGGTCCAGCACGGGAAGGGCGGCAACAGCGATGGCCACGCAATACACTGGCGACCACACTGGGGAGACGATCACCCGAGAAGGGGGACCTCCCGTGACGCAGACCCCGCCCGCACCCACCGACAACAGCAATAACGCACCTCGTCCGGGTTGGGTCAGATACGCCGTTATCGCCGTGTGTGTCCTGGTCATCGTCGCAGGCGTTTTCATCGCCCGAGGTCTCGGCGGCGACCCCGCGCTCGAGCCGGCTTCTTCGGCGACGACAGCGACCTCGGCAACCTCTGCAAACCCCACCTCGTCAGCCCCGACCACCGCGGCTAGCGCCGAGCAGACCGCCGTCACCGAGACCACGAAGGTCATGAACTCATGGATCGCCAGCTACGCCAGCGCCTACGCGTCGTTCGACGCGAGCAAACTGGACTCCAACCTGGCGACACCCGAGGTGCTGGCAGCCGCCAAGGCCGACCTCGACCGCTTCGCTCCCGTCACGGGTGGCGGTGCGACCGCCAAGTACACGGCGCAGACACGGGCAGTGAGTGAAGCAACCTTTGCTGGAACTACCTTGTCGAGCTCAGTGTGCGCATTGCGCGACGTCCGATTCATCAAGAACGGACAGGACGTCACGATCGATGCCGCGGGCAAGCCCTACCCGCCGCGAACGCAGCCCACCTGGCAAACCTTCGAGTTCACGGGGGGGCCAACCGCCTGGAAGGTCTCGAAGTTTGAGACGAACACCGAGGCAGGTCCGGCATGTTGACGCTGCGACGCGGCATTGCGGCCGCACTCGTCGCGCTACTTTGCCTGACCTTCTTCCCGCTCGCTGCGTGGGCACAATGCATCGCAGGACCTAATGGAACGGTTGTTTGCGACAGTTTGGCATCCACACCGGCTGGAGGGACGCTGCCCAGCTCCACGGGTCCGACGGCACCGCCGGCATCGTCCGGCTTTGGGGCGGCCGGCGGAGGAACCGGCTCCGTCAGCCAGACAGACACGGTTGAGTACCAGCCGGCTGCGCCACCGCCCAATTTGGCCGCTCTTCTCGCTTCCCAGGGTGCGTGTGCCGGTGCGGGCGCGAACGCATTTGGCCAGAACTCGGGGCAAGGGCTGAACCCCGCGGCTGGCCCGTGCCCGGCCGGCCCAGCCACCGCGGCCCCGGCCGCCGCAGGTGTCCCCGCTGCCCCGGCAGCACCTCCGCCGCCCTCGCCCGCACAGCTGGCGGCTGCGGCGTATGCGCAGATCCAGCTGAAGCCGCCAACCATCGGTTCAGCACCCTGCAGTGCCGCGGGGTGCATGGGCGCCGTCGGTGTACCTGTCTGGTTGTGGACCCAACCGTGGACACCGCAGGCGGCGACCGCAGCCGCGGGCGGCATCTCCGTCACGGTGGCGGCCAAGGTCGACAAGGTGACCTGGTCGATGGGTGACGGAAACACCGTGATGTGCAGCACGTCGGGGACCGCGTTCACCCCCTCGATGGGCTTCAAGGACTCTCCGGACTGCGGCTACCGCTACCAGACGACATCGGCGAAACAGCCCAGCCAGGCGTACTCGGTCACCGCCGTCGAGCAGTGGGTCGTGACCTTCTCAGGCGCGTACGCCGGAACCACCGTCGTCACGACCCGCGCGACGACCGCCCTGACGGTGGGCGAATACCAAGTCCTGGTGACGAGCTAATGGAGACGGCGAACAGCGTTTCTGCACAGATCTTTTGGAAGGGGTCCTCCGTGTCGACGACGAAGCGCACCGCCCGTGAGTGGTTCGCTGCATTGGCGGCCGCTGTCGTCATCGTGGCCATCATCGTCGGTCTGCCGATCGTGCTCTTGGCGGTCGGGGCGAACCCGGTCCCGTCGTCGGTCCCGTCGATCCCGTCGATGCAGTCCGTCTGGGAGTCCTTTACCCGCCAGGACGACGGCACACTGGTGCTGGCGGTGATCAAGGTGGTCGCCTGGCTGGCGTGGCTGTTCTTGACGGTCTCGATCCTGGTGGAGGTCGTCTCGCAGCTGCGGGGGGTGCGGGCTCCTCGGCTGCCGGGGTTGCAGGTCCCGCAGGCCGCGGCGCGCGGGCTGGTCGCTGCGGCCATCCTCCTGTTTGTCGGGGCACCAGTGCTGGCCCTGGTACCGGGGCCAGCCCACGCTTCGCCCGCTGCCAGTTCGACCGGCGGCTCGCAGACGACTTCACCGTCAACCGTCAGTCCGGCCCTAACCGTCAGCCACGACAAGAGGGTCTCGGCCGCAGGTGGTGGGCACGCCGCTCACACCGCTTCCGCGAAAGCCACGCGGAGCCCGGAGTCGTCTGCTGCGCAGTCGATCCCCACCGTGCGGCACGTCGTGCAGCCCGGGGAGAGCATGTGGTCGGTCGCGCAGACGTACCTGGGTGACGGGTCCCGGTATCCGGAGATCGCCGCGATGAACCCGCAGCTGGTGGGCCCGAAGCCGGGATTCCTCCAGACCGGCTGGGTGCTGACGGTGCCGGCGACAGCACCGGGCAGAACGCCTGCTGCTGGGGCCGCGTCGACCTCTCACGCGTACACCGTGCAGACGGGGGACACCCTGTCGGAGATTGCGGAGCGCCAGCTGGGGGACGCCTCGGCGTACCCGCTCATCGCGCAGGCGTCGCGCGACATCACCCAACCAGGTGGGGCGCACCTGCAGGACCCGGACCGGATCTACACCGGGTGGACGCTGGCCATCCCCGATGAAAACCCTGCGGACAGCGCGACGGACAGTCCCGCGGCGGCCGTCGCGCCTCCGCCGGCCGCTGATCCGCCGGTTGCAGGCTCACCCGCAACCGGCGGGACCCCGTCGGCGCCGATACTGCCGGCGACTCCTGTGCCGGTGACGTCGGCGCCGGCGGTTGCAGGGGTGACTCCCCGTGCCCCCGACCGCGACGAGTCTCGGCCGGGCGCGGAAGGTGAGACCGAGACTCCGGCGGGAGCCACCGCGCCCTCGCCGTCGTCGGCGTCCTCTGTGTCCACTGTGGCCCCGAGTGGGTCCGCGGGTTCCTGGCCGGACACCGCAGTGTCGACGCCTTCTGTCATGCCGTGGCTGCTGACGGGGTTGTGCGGTGCCGGTGCCCTGCTCGGCGGGGCCATGGTCCGGATGCTGGCGATCCGGCGACGCACCCAGCTGCGCAGCCGGCGGCCCGGCCGGGCCGTCGCTGCACCAAGTCCGCAGCTCGTCCCGGTGGAGAAGACGTTGGCGGTCGCGGGGGAACCGGCGACAGAGATGGTGGAGCGCCTGGACGCGGTACTGCGTCGGGTGGCGGCCGCGCACGCACGCGATGCCCGGCCGATGCCGGCTCTGGCGGCGATCCAGACGCACCCCGGCTCATTGAGCCTGCACCTGAGCGAGCCAGCCGTCCTCGATGCTCCCTGGCGTGGCTCCGGTGACGGGCTGGTGTGGACCCTGCCCGCCGACGTGGACCTCGACGACGTCGGCCCTGCCGTTCCGGACCAGCCAGCCCCCTATCCCCTGCTGGTGAGCATCGGCTCCACCAATGACAGCGACCACACCGACGACTTCGACGACCACGACGGCCGCGACGAGGCGCCCGCCCTGACCGAGACGTGGCTGCTCAACCTTGAGCAGGTCGGCACCGTCGCGGTCACCGGCGACGAGACGTTCGGCCTCGACTTCATCCGGCACCTCGCCGCCCAGATCGCCTGCAACCCATGGTCCGACGCCGTGACCGTCGACTGCGTGGGGGTCGCCGAGGAGGTCCCCGGGATGAACCAGCAACGAGTCCGGGTCGCCACCGACAAAGACACCCTCGTCGCGGCGGCCCTGGCCGACGCCGCTGACACCGTCGACCGGACGACAGAGCTTGAGGCCGACGCGGCCACCGCCCGGGCCCGCCAGCTGGACCTGGACGCGTGGCCGGCCCGCCTGGTGCTGGTCGACGTTGAGCGGTACGGGACCACCGTGAGCCGGCTGCTCACCCTGGTCGACGCACACCCTGGCCGGACCGGGACCGCAGTCATCGGCATGATCCCCGGCGTGGTCCGGGGCGCAGGCCATTCGGGAGGCCCTATCCCGCCGTCCGTTGTCGGACCGGACTGGTCGAACGCCCTGGTGGTCCAGCTGACCGGTCGCGGACGGGTCCTGATTCCCGAGGTGGGCCTGGACCTGGTGGCGGTCGGCCTGACGCCGGACGAGGCGCTCGGCTGCGCGCAGCTGCTCGCCCAGAGCGAAGAGCTGCAGGATGTTGAGATGCCGCGGTTGGAGGGCGCCCGGGGTTGGCGGGTCTTCGCCGACGAGGCTGGTGCGCTGCGGCCCGAGCACACCGTCGGCCGGGACGCCGGCTCGAGCACCGGCCGGTTCACCCCGACCGCGAGCCTGCTCGAGGGCCCGGACGAGGAGTACACCAGCGTCGCTGCGACCACGACCGAGGACCTGCGGCAGCTGGCGCCCCGAGTTGAGCCGGCCACCCGACGCGACGTCGAGGACGCGGACCCCGACCTGGACGCCAACCTCGATGCGTGGCACTCCGAGAGCAACCCGCTCCCGCGGCTGAGGCTGCTCGGCCCGGTCACCGCCACGACCCGGGGGCAGGCCCTGACCAAGCGGAAGGCGTACTACACCGAGATGCTCGCGTTCCTGGCCACCCGCCCCCACGGAGCCACCCCCGGTGAGGTGGCCGAGGCGTTCAGCCTCAGCGAGGCCCGAGTGCGCACCGACATCAAGATCGTGCGGGACTGGCTGGGACGCCACCCCCGGACAGGACAGCCGTACCTGCCGAACGCCAAGGACGGCGCCGCCGCCCGCGCCCGAGGGGTCGGCGTCTACGAGGTGACCGGTCTGCTCGTCGACGCGGACCTGTTCCGGCGGCTGCGGGTCCGGGGCGACGCCCGCGGCGCAGACGAGGGAATCGGCGACTACCGGGCGGCGCTGCGGCTGGTGTCCGGGCCCCCCCTGTCCGGGCTCCGCCCGAATCGATGGTCGTGGCTCTTCGAGGGCGACCGGCTCGACTTTCACCTGCAGCACGCCGTCGTCGACGTCGCCCACGTCGTCACCACCCACGCCCTGCGCGCCGGCGACCTACCGGCCGCGCAAGCCGCCGCCGAGCTCGCCTGCAACGCCGCCCCATACGAGGACACCCCGGCGCTGGACCTGGCCGCCGTCTACGACGCGCAGGGCCGGCACAGCGAAGCCCAACGGATCCGCGCCGAGGTGTGTAACCGCTCCGACGACGACTCCGCCCCGGACGACCTGCCCACGCGGACCCAGGCCATCCTCGACGCCAAAACTTGGCTCACGCAGCGCCCCGCAAGCTAGTAACGCCGGTGCGCCCAAGGGACAAGTCGGCGCGATCGCGCAGGCGATATCGCGGTGCGCGGTCGCTTGGTCTGGCCTCAACGCCCACTGCAGGCCCGCCTCGGCCTCCTTGCCAATTCGGGTGACCGGGTCACCCACCGCCCCATGAAGGACGGCCGGATCCCACAACGTCGCAATACGGCGTGTTGTCATCTCGGCCGAGGGGACATCGAGGTCAATGGCAAGCGCACGCAGAGCGGCACGTGCGGATGTTCCCGTCGACCCCTCGCCAGGATGGATCAGTCATGTGGGCGGCTGAGCATGTCCTGCAGCATCTGCCGGTGCTCAGGGTGCGCCCAGGGCAGCCCATTCAGCTCGCCGGCGCCTAACCACGCGATGCGCTCGTGTTCATCCCTGAGCAGGTTGCGGGGCTGACCCCGCCAGGTCCTGACCCGCCAGGTGCTCAGGTGCAGATCCGCGCCGGGCGCACCGGCGGTGAGGTGCAGGCGGGAGGTGGGCTCGTCGTCGTAGCCGAGGACGTCGATGCCGAGCTCCTCGCGCAGCTCCCGTCGAAGAGCTTCGGCCTCCAGCTCGCCCGGCTCAACGTGACCTCCGGGCAGAGCCCACGTGCTGGGGTAGGCGAGACGCTCCGCGCTGCGGAGAGTGAGGAGCACCTGACTTCGCGCGATGAGGATTCCAGCGACCACGGTGTGCACCAGAGAAGCCAAGCAGGCGACCCGACATCACCTACCGGTGGCAGGCCTCACCGCGCGCCCAACGCGGCATGAGCGGACGTGTTGCGGCGCTGGTGTCAGGTCAGTTGACCAGCCGAGGCGGGGTCGCACAACAAGTCAGCCAGGGCCATCAGCCAGCCTCGTGGGGCGATGGCGAACGGCTCGGCCTCGGCCGCGAGAAGGGCGGCGACCTCAGCGCATGACCGTTCGGCGACTTCAACGAGATGATCGGGGTAGCTGTACCGCTCGCGATGCTGCTCGAACTCGTCGCGGTCCAGGATCTCGACGTCGCCGCCCGGGGTCTTCTGCACATCCAGGTCGAGGTCGACGAACATCAGAGTCGAGCCGACCGGCCTATCCGATGAGGACGAGCGAGCCCTGCTCGAGGCCCTGGCACACGCCTGACGCCCCACCTGACGATCAGCCCCCTCGGGCTGCGCTTCGCAGCCTCGATGGTGTGTGCCGTGGGAGGGAACCTTCCACGCGCTCAGCGGAGGCTAAACCGGCCTGACGTGACACCGTCTTCGTCGTCCCGCAGCGGGATGGTCATTCGGTCCCTGGCAGGCTTGGGGGTTCTCGTTCAGGCCCGATCAGTCCCACGTCCGCTCATCGTGCGGACCAGGAGCTCCAGCCATCGACGGCGATGACGACCACCGGCCCCGGCGGCGGCTCCGCTTGGTAGTGCGGGTACTTCGCGACCAGAGAGGCCACCCCCACAGCACCCTCAGCAGACCCAACCTGCAGGAGCCTCGCCCTCCCGTCCACTCGGACCCACCACAGTGCGGACCAGTCCTCCTCATAGTGGTCGACGAGCAGGCTCACTCGCGGGTTCGCCTCGATGTTCGCCAGCCGCCGCAGCGACCGCGTCGACTTCGGCTTCGCGTCCACTGCGGTCCAGACCGTGTCCCCCACCACAGCAAAGACAACCGGCACGAGGTGCGGGCGACTGCCCGGAGACATCGTGGCGAGCCGCGCCACCCGCCCCGCCGCGAACCGCTCACGCGCCCCGTGCTTCATGCCCCCAACGGTATGCCGGGAGGCCGCACGTCCCACAGGGGGCGGTGGGCATCGGCTCGGCGTCCACCCGGGCTCTCGCCGGCCTCGTGGGCGGGATCCTCATCCGCGTTGAAGGATCCGCTACGGCACCGACCGTCGGATGGTCCGCGGAGCTGCGTAGCGGCACTAGCCGAGAGGACTGCTGCCCCGACGGTGGCGCGGTAGGCGAGACGCACGTAGTAGGTCGTGGGCTACCTCCGCCTCACGACGGCGAGGAAGGTGCAGCCGTCTGGCGAGCTGGGCTGATGCGACGACCCGGGCCGGTTGTGGATGAACGTTCCCCGCCCAGAAGCCTGGTTCTGGTCGACGAACGTCCCTGACAGGACGTAGAGGTACTCGTCGTGCTCGTGCTCATCCAGATGGGAGAGCTGGTAGCCGGCGTCGTACTGAAGGAGCACGATTCGCGTGCCCGACTCGCGGTCGTTCACAAGAGTCATTCGCCGGTATCCCGGCTCGACCTCCGTCCACTGCGCCGTCGCGGTGTCGACGTAAGTCATCAGCGCCTCGAGCATGGAACGCTCTGCTTCCGTCACGACTGAGCGATCTTGTTCATGAAGTGAGGGTAGTGCCGGCCACCACGCACGGAGGCACCGTGCCGGAAGACGAACCGCTTGTGGCGGCTCGTCCGGCGACCAGGCCGCGAGAGCAGACTCGTCCCGCAAGGGATCGATGTACGGAGCAGTAGCTCAAGACGCCCTGGTCACCCGTCAATCGGCGCAGGTGCAAGTGCCGTGCGCGCCGACGCGAGGGTCAATCGTCGACCCTGACCAGGCGGATGTCGACCTCGCGG